>Ga0184633_10000162_pt1 | contig 21103 bp, 18 predicted proteins | sample PLM31_170_b1_FD_133156 | JGI IMG/M metagenome (GOLD analysis project Ga0184633, IMG submission 133156) | Groundwater sediment microbial communities from an aquifer in East River, Colorado, USA - PLM3-1_170_b1 | ecosystem: Environmental > Terrestrial > Soil > Riparian zone | place: USA: East...
AGGCGAATGATCGCCTCCATCGGCTTCACGTCTTTAGGACACACCTCGACGCAGAAGTTGCAGCGGACGCAGTCCCAGATGCCGTTCTCCTTCTCCAGCTCCATCAGCCGCGTGCGCTTGGACGCCTCGGACTCTCGCGGATCGGACACAAACCGGGCCGCCTTGGCCAGCGCCGCCGGACCCAGAAAGCCCTTGGAGACCTCATGGGAGGTGCAGGCCGCCACACACGCCCCGCACATGATGCAGGCGTCCACGTTGTGGAACCGGTAGCTGCCCGGCACCAGCGTCATCTGGCCGGATGGTTGTTCGGCATCTGTTTTGGGTGACGCCAACAGCCAGGGGGTCACATCCCGGACCTTGCCCCAAAACGAGGACATGTCCACCACCAGGTCCTTGATGACCGGCAGATTCTTCAACGGCGCGACCGTGATCCCTCCGTGTCGCTCCAGCTCCTTTCGAACCGACGTCCGGCAGGCCAGCTTCTCCACCCCATTGACCTCCATCGTGCAGGAGCCGCAGATGGCGGACCGGCAGGAATAGCGCAGAGCCAAGCTCCCGTCTTGCTCGTTCTTGATGCGGATGAGGCTTTCCAAGACAGTCATGCCGCGACCGACTTCGAGCCGATAGTCTTCCTCGTGTGGGCAGGTGTCTGTCTCGGGGTTGAAGCGTTGGATGGTGAAGGTCAGGCGCATAGGAAGACGCTCGCAGCGAGTAGCTCGCAGCGAGTAGCTCCGAGCTGTTAGCTATCAGCTATTCGCTGCCGGCTTATCAGTCCAATTCGAAGGTTTTCGGAAACTTCGTCAGATTCCGGCAGCCGTCGCGGGTGATCAGCACCATGTCCTCGATGCGGATCGCTCCCAGTCCGGGATAGTACAGCCCCGGCTCGACGGTCACGATCTGGCCCTCCTGCAAGGGCGAGCCGCTCCGGCTGATGCGCGGCGCTTCATGGATATCTAATCCGACGCCGTGGCCGGTGCCGTGAAAATAGCCTTGCATGCGTCCGTTCACCAGCCCGGTTTTATAGCCCGCGGACTCGAAGCGATCGCAGATGCGCTGATGGATCTTCGCCCCATCGGCGCCGTCGCGGATCTGCGTAATGGCCTCCTCTTGCGCGTCTTGCACGGCCTGATACAGCCGCTTCAGCTCCGGCGAGGCTTTCCCCCGTACCACCGTTCGGGACATGTCGGCGAAGTACCGCGTCTGCCCGGACCGCGGAAACACGTCGAAGATGATGCTGCGATCCGCCGGCAGCGGTCCGCTGCCTTCCTGATGGGGGTCGCAGGCCTGCTCGCCGCCGGCCACGATGGTGTGCTGGGCCACGCAGTCCCGCTCCATCAGCTTCACGTTGATCAGCTTCTTGACCCGCTCCGACGTCAGCGGCTCGCCGTCCAGCCAGAGCACGCCCTGGCGCGGAGAAGCCGCACGGAGCGTCAGGTGGGCGGCGGCCACCGCCTCCTCGGTCGCGCGCTGGGCGGCCTCGATGGAGCGGACTTCTTCCTCGGTCTTGACCGAGCGGCGCTCGAAAAACGGCTCCCGCTTCGTCTCGATCTGGTACCCGAGGTCTTGCAAGCGCACGGCGTGGGCATAGGGGAAACTACCCGGCACCAGGAGCTGCCGGACCCCGTGCTCTTGGAGCACTGCGTGGACCACATCAATCGTCCCGGTGTTGTCCACCCTCTGCGCGCGTACCCGCCGTTCAATTTCGGAATACGACAGCACCCGATCCACTGTGGCTTGGCTGCGCGCCCGATCCAACTCGAGGTCACTCATCACCATCAGCCGCTCCCCCTTGATCTCGAGAAAGATAAAGGGGTCCGGGGCGATGAACCGGGTGGCGTAGTAGAGATTGGCGTCGGTCTCACTGGCGGCGATCATGAGCGTGGCCCGGTCAACGGTCATGTGGCCTCCATTGAAATTGACGATGAGCACGTAACTACTTGTCTTTGCAGTGTCTTCAGGAAATGCGTAGTTCGCTTGATGCTACCACGCGGGGTGGAGTGGGTCAAGGCAAGCTGGGCGCGGCCTGTTGAGGGACATGGTCCATCTTTGGGGATGGCGACGTTTGGTCCGTTCCCGCAGGTGGCGGTGCGTGGTCCTTCACCGGGGTTGGCGGCGCCCGGTCCACCTCCGGAGTGGGCGCCTTCTCGTCGCTGGGCGCGATCAACTCTTTCGGCAGCATGATCGTGTTCTTGAGCACGTCGAAGGCGAGCTGGGCCAGCCCCGTCAACCCGGTGGCGAACGATTTGAGCGGCAGATACCTGACTTCCGGATCCTGGAGCGGGCCTTTGACCTCAAACAATGCCGTATCGATGCCTTTGCGTTCCCCGACAAACAACTTCCCGAACAGCGGGATGCTCTTGAGAAACTGCGAGTACGACCCGAGCGGACTCACCGCCATCACCGCATCCAACTGGTCGGTCGTCAAGTCGTAGTCGCCGGCTCCGGTGAGCTTGATGACCGGGCTGTCCATCACGATGTTCTCTGACGTCACCACGCCGTCCCTAACCGAAAAGGACCCGGTAATCTTGTCGAACGGCATGCCGTCTCTCGCCAGATCGACTTTGCCCTGCAACAACATCGGGAGATTCAGGATCATGAGGATCTTCGGCACGACCGTCCCCTTTTGAATCCGACCCTGTTTGATGACCACCTCCACCTGCCCATTGAGGGTGTGCAGGACGCCTCGGGGATTCCCGCCGTGGCCCTGCACAGTGCCGGTGGCCGACAGCTCTCCACTGACCAGACGTTTCTCACCTCCCATGAACTGCGAGAGCTTCAAAAACGGCAGGCCGGTGATCCGTAAGGCGACTTCGGTCTCCGCCGGCTTCCGTTTCGGCAATCGCACCACGACACGCCCGACCACGCGTCCGCCGTCGGACTGGCCACTCAGACGGTCCACGTCCAGCACGCCATCCCCGATGTTGACCCGACAGGACAGGTCCGTGAACGTAAACTGCTGATACACTCCGCGATCGATGCCGACCGTCGCGACCAGTCGGCTGGTCGCGGCCAGGGTCTCCAGAAATTCCCGAACGGGGGATCGCTCGCCCTTCGGAATCAGCAGATCGAGGTCCAGCTTGGACGACTCCGTCTTCAGAGTGATGGTCGGCGTCTTGTGCCAGTTTCTGACCGTCCCGGACAGACGCACGTCACTGTCCTTGATTCGGAACGCCAGCTGCTTGAGCTCGGCCCCGTTACGAACCAGCTTGAGACGAAGGTACAGGTCCTTCACGGGGTAACCAAGCTCTTTGGTCATGACCTGTCCGTCCGTAATCGCCACCCAGCCGGTCACCTGCCAGCCCTTCCAGTCCTTCCCCTTGCCCTTCACATCGAGCGACACCTCAAGCATCCCGGCTTTGACCCCTCCCGTCTCGATCACCGGCGGCAACTTCGCCAAGTCCACCAGTCCGGAGACGAACGTCGCCTCGACGTTGAACTTCGGGCCCAACCGCATTTTGCCCTTGCCGGCGAGGCGAACCGGTGGAATGGCCAGTTCGATCCGCTCCACCGTGAGCACGGCGGAGCGGGACAGATGGCCCTCGAACTGGATGGAAGCCGGCGTACCCGCCGGCTTCCGCATGATGCCCGGCCACGTCAGCTCGGCGTCCCTGAGTTCCATCGTGCCCCTGAATTGCGGCGCGTCCGTGGCCCCCAACAGCGTGACCGTGGCCCCGATCGTTCCCTGCAAGGCCGTCGGGGGGATCGTCCCTACTGGCAGCAGGCGAGCCAGTTGGGGAGCATCCGCTTTCGCCCGCACCGTGAACTCCTGGAACGCGCTGTTGTCCCCCGCGGTTATGGTCCCCCGGACCTCAAACTGAGTCTGTCCCATCCGGCCGGCCAGCTTATCGAGTTCCACGCCCTTCGGGGAGAACAGCACGCGACCTTTCAACCCGACAATTCGCTCGGGCACCACCGGACTCAGAAAGCTGACGTCCCGAGGGACAAGCTCCCCGCCGACGAAGCTCAGCCCATCCGGTTTGTTCAAGGGCCCTGCAATCCGAAAGGTGAGCAAGGCGTCGCCCTGGATCTCTCGTAGCGCCGCCAAGGAGCTTGCGAGGCGCTCAGGCCGGACTATGCCGGCAAGGGTCGTAAGCAGGTCAGCCGCCGCCATGTCTCCTGCCAGCTCCAACTCCAGCGAAGGACCGGGTTCCGTCAAGGACACCGTGGCCTTTCCTCCGCTGACCCGCATGGAGCCATACATGCCTGTGAGATCTGTTACTCGGATACGGTCAGGCTCAATCACCACGGTCCCCGAAAAATTCTGCGCCGGAGTCCGATCATTGCCGATGAGGGCATGGCCCTCATGCACCCGGAGCTCGCCCGTCACCGACACGCGCGGCGCGGGGGTCGTCGTCCCGGTCACCGTCGCCGTGACCACTTCCACAGTGCCGTTGATCTCCCGCTCGGTCACCGCCGCGTGCAGTTGGGGGTGGATCCACTCAGCCGGAAACCGGTCCAGTAGTTCACTCAAACTGACCGGAGACGCGGAGACGGTGAGCGAAAACGTTGGTTGGGCCGTCAGCAACCCCGAGAGACTGGCTTGCCCCCTGATCGACAAGTGCTCGACATTGGCGGTCATGTCCGACAGCACCATGTCATAGCCGACCACGCCGGGGACTATCCGGATACGGCCGCGCAGGTTGGTCGCCCCGGAAATCCTCTCCGGAACCGGCCGCGGCCCGAAGAAATCCGCCACCTGTCGAATGTCCACATTCAACGCCTCGGCGACGCCTTCGAACTGGATTGCCGGGCCCCTCCCCGTCGGCGCACCCGGACTAACCCTTACCGGCAACTCCGCCTCCGTGACCTTTCCGAGAAGGGACAGTGAGGACACGCCGCTCGTGGCGGGAAGGGTGGCGGACAAACGCACGTCGGCCAGAAGCCCCTTCGACCCGGTCGACATCACGGCATCCAGCGCCTTCAGGCGGACAGACCGGACTCCGTCCGGACGGAACTCGTCAACCACGGTCACTTCCCCATTGGTCAGGGTCGTCTCCCTGATGAGGAGCAGCAGACTCCACGGATTGCCTTCGGCGGTTGCCCCGACCGTCCCCGCAGCGGCTCCGGTCAGAAAATTCCAGTGGCCGGCCCGATCGCGTCGCAGTTCCACCTGCGGCTCCTCGATCTTTAAGCGCTTCCCGACCAGCTCCAGACGCAACAATGGGGTCATGCGCAGGACAAACTCCATTCGCTTCGCTTTGAAGAACACCCGCGACGGGTCAAGGTCTCGGATGACTACCTGTGACAGGTCAAACCGGATCTTGGGGAGGATCTGCAAACGAGCCTGGCCCACCTCGATCTTCCGACCGACTTGCTGTTCCACCTGCGCGAGGAGCAATTTCTTGAGATGGTCGGGGTCGGAGAGGAACGGGAGGGCCACAATGACAAGGATGACGACAAGGATGGCGAGCAGAATCAGAAGACGAACGGTCACTCCTCCTCCGAACGCGGGATCGACCGGCTATTGTCTGTATCTTATCAGAATCGGAAAAAAGAAATCCAGAAAGGAACTGGTCAGGCCGCGCACGACTGGCTATAATGCGTCGGCCCTCTCGGACTCGAGCAGCGAGACTGCTACGATGGATCACGTCGCTCCGGCCGCTCCCCCGCCTTCCCGCACCCGGTGGGTGATCCTCGCCCTCCTCCTCGCGATCAGCATCGTGACATACCTCGACCGCGTGAACATCTCCGTCACCGCCCGCCAGATGATGCCGGCTCTGGGCCTCACCGAGCTGCAAATGGGCCAGGTGTTTTCTGCGTTCGTGCTGGGCTACGCGCTCTGCCAAATCCCGGGGGGATGGCTGGGCGATCGGTGGGGCGCGCGCCGGGTGCTCACGCTGGCGGTCATCTGGTGGTCCATCTTCACCGCGCTCACGGCCGTCGCAGACACGCTCCCGATCGCCAGTCTCCTGGGCGTGCTCGGCTCGCTGATCCTGGTCAGATTCCTCATCGGCGTCGGCGAAGCCGCGGCGCTGCCCAACTTCAACCGCGTGGTGGCGAACTGGGTGGGGCCGCGCGAGCGGGGACTCGCCATCGGCATCGCGATCGGGGGGATTGGCATCGGCTCGGCGATCACCCCTCCCCTCACCGCCTGGATGATGGTGACCTTCGGCTGGCAGACCGCCTTTTATGCCGCCAGCGGGCTCGGGCTGCTGATTGCAGGGCTCTGGTTTTTCTATGCAACCGACCGGCCCGCCGAGCATCGCCATGTAAATGCTGCCGAGGCGGCATTGATCGAGGGAGGCTCCACGTCAGACCCCGCCACGACTGCCCGAAAGACTCCGTGGATCGCGTTCGCGCGCACCCCGACGATCTGGTGGCTCGTGCTGAGCTATAGCTGTCTCGGGTACGTGGCCTATGTGTACATGTCGTGGTTTTATCTGTACCTCGTGAACGTGCGGGGGTTCGGCGTGCTGCGAGGGGCCCTGTTCGCCTCCGGGCCTTTCCTCGCGATCACGCTCTTCTGTCCACTGGGCGGATGGGCAACAGACCGGTTGGTGACCAGACTCGGCATCAACCGTGGACGCGCCTACGTCGGAGGGACCGGAATGGCCCTCTCGTCGTTGTCAATCCTCCTTGGAGCGGTCACCGAGGCCCCTTTCTTAGCCATCGCGCTCCTGTCGCTCGGCGCCGGCTGGCTGTATTTCACGGTCGGGGCCTATTGGTCCTCGACCGTGGACCTGTCCAAGGAGCATGCCGGCACGCTGTCCGGGCTCATGAACACCGGCGCCAATCTGGGCGGAAGCCTCTCTCCCATGCTGACTCCCTGGCTGGCCGAGCAAGCAGGATGGTCCGCTGCGCTGGGAGCCGCCGCGCTGGCCGCGTTTCTCGGCGGGCTGTTGTGGCTCAAAATTAAACCGGGCGATGGGCTAGTTAGGCCAGTTGCGAATCACGCGTCGTCCTGCTAGATTTTCCCTATGTCCGCCGTCATGAAGTTTGAGAAGAAAAATCCGCGGGCCGTCATCTCGACCAAATTCGGCGAGATCGCGCTCAGGTTCTATCCTGATGACGCCCCCCGGCACGTGGACAATTTCATCGCGCTGGTCAAGATGGGGTTTTACAATGGGACCACCTTTCACCGCGTGGTGCCGGGATTCATGATCCAGGGCGGCGATCCGCTGAGCAAGAACCCGGATCGAACCCAGCACGGCACGGGGGGGCCGGGATACTGGCTCAACCCCGAACCGAACGACCGCCCCCACAAGCGCGGTGCCCTCTCCACCGCCAAAATGCCGCGCGAGAGCAACAGCACGCGCGATTTCAATGACAACGGTTCGCAGTTCTTTATCTGCGTGGATGATGCGAGCGGCCTGGACCGGCGCTATACGGTCTTTGGAGAGGTGGTGCGAGGCCTGGAGGTGTTGGACAAGATCGTCAACGTGCCACGAGATGAGCAGGATAACCCCCTGGACCCGATCGAGATGATGATCACGGTGAAGGAGTGAAATGGGCGATAGGCAGGGCTTTCCCGAGCGGTTCATAGAAATCAGGTTGATTGTCTCTGTTGTTCGTTTCGGCGCCATAACGTGGTGTTGTGCCGCGGGCCAGCACGGCGGTTGATGAGGCGCGACGCTGGCGGCCCGTCGGCACCAACACAGGGTTAGCTTTCACGTCTTCCTCCCTAAGCGAACCAGATGTTTCATGAACGAGGAGGTGATTTCGAGGACGAATTCAACTTCGGCGTTCAGCACGGCGTCGTCGTGCTTGACGTAGGTGTTTTGGTATTTGGTGTAATAGTCGATCAGCTTCTCAAACATGTTGGCCAGTTCACGCGAACCGCCTTGTGTCTTGATGAAGGAGCCCACTGAGGCAATCTGGTTTTCGAGCGACTTCGAGTTGCTGAAGAGAGATTGAAGCAACTTCTCTAGCGCAAGGCGCAGGTCATCAAGCGCGTTGCGCGTGAACACGCCGTGCTCGTGCTTCTGTAGCGCCTCATCGTAAAGCTTCTTGACCTCGGCAAATTCATCCAACCAGTGCCGGGTTTCGACAATGAGCGGTCTGTTCAACTCGGATGCCGCCCCCTCGCCAGCCAGATGCCCATAGCGGGACATTAACTTCAACTTGAGCTCTGTAACCTTCGGGTTGGCGCCGTCTGACGTGACCCGATCACACAGTTCCCGAATGATTTGATACTGCTGGTCGGGCGCGAACGGTCGAAGGTTTTCGAAGAGAGCGGTGCGCTTGTTTGGAGCCTGGAACGGATAGGTCGGATGCGGTAGATCGACGTTGTAATCAACGGCGTAAGCAGACGTGATGCGCACGATCTGTGATCCGCTAAGCCCTGGCGCTAGAACGTCAGCCGCATGGCTCAAGAATGGCGTCGAGATGTCCTCAGGCACAGCGGTGGCTCGTGAAAGCTAACGTCTGGCGTGAACCTATTCGGTGACCCGCGGCGGGTCACCGAATAGGTTCGACGCCGTTGTTCGCCCAATCCGTCTTGAGCATCTTCTGAATCAAGGTGCCGCTCCTCTTCATCATCTGGTCAAACACGTCCTCAATGGAGATAAACGTCAAATGGGTGTCGGCCGGAGGGGCAGAAGCTGGGCCAAAGTAGATCAACTGCCGATCTTGTCCCGCGAATGCGGCAAGGCGTCTCGCCTTGTCGTCCATGGTTCCTTGGTGATCGCTGTGGGTGACCTGGGCAAGCAACAACGCCCCGTCATTGGTCAGACCGCAAATGTCGATCTCGTACATATTCCGGCCAATAGGCGTTAGCAAGTGCTTCAACCGCCCGGTCTCGCGCAAGAACTCATGACAAAGGACTTCAAGTTGCGACGGATGCAGGGACGCCAGTTCTGACGGGAGGGGTTTGTTGTTGAGTATTGATTCCAGAATCCTAGTTGCGCTTTGCCATCCCGTGAGCGTTCCGCCTCGGGGTTGAATGCCTGTCAGAACCGGATACCGGGATAGATTGATGTTCTTGGCTTTGACCAAGTTGACGACCTTGTAGGTTAGTTCTCCTCTGTTGCGGTCCTGGAATCGGCGTGCCTGTATCCTGCTCTGAGTCGGATCAATTCTGCCTACTTTCAGCATGGCAGGTTTTATCTCGCGGTAGCTTGCGGCAACAATTGCGCCTGTTTTCAGGCAGGAGTGTAGCCGACTCAGTACGTTGGCCGCCGTCGTCTCTCCCTTGGCGCGATAGTGCTCAGGGTCCGTCGAGTCGTCATCAATGTAGTGGACAGCGATGAGATCCTCGTTCCAGAGAGTCTCAAGTATCTCCGGTGTCGTGCTCAACTTATAACGAATGAATATCGTTTCTGTGTTCATCCTATCTTTCAGGAGAACGAACAAGCTCAGCCGCGCGCGGCTTGTTGCGCGTCGGCTGCATGCGCTGGTTAGACGGTACCTTACGATTTCTGCCGCCCCTTTTGGCTACGGGCCATCGTGGAGGGTGCATTCGGACTGGTGGGGAGGACGACATGACGGTAGGTAACTGCTTCGACCATGGCGTCATCGGGAGGCGTCAGATCCAACTGGCAGACAAGTACCACGTACCTTGTCCGCTTCAACTCGGCATCCCCAAGCACTCCTCCGCTGTATATCGCCGCCTGATCTCGCGCTTCTTGAGCTTTCGTCGTAATTTCCTCGGGGCGCTTGACAAGTTTCCACTCGGTAAGGACCAAAGCGCGCGCTGTCCTCCTCATGACCTGCGCATGTTGCTCAACTGGATCGCCAAACACGAGGTCCGTCGCGCCTCCTGGGGCAATGACTTTGAACGCCCAAATCCCGTGACTTAAGAGATGGACTGCTCCGAGCCTTTCACAGGCTGTTTCGTGTCTTCTGAAGGCGTTCTGCCATTTCCTCCGGATGTCCTCATCTACTACAAGCTGTCGCCGGAGATGCTCAAACGCCAATTCCGCGAGGCTCCGTCCTTCGGCCTCGGAGTCTCTAACGAGGTACTCGAACTGCGAACGAAAAGAGGCGAGGGGAGCAAATGTTTGAATGTCGACCGCGCCGTTATTGAAGCTCCTACCCCAGCCCTGCGCGATGTACCTCTGCAGCGCCTCGGAGGCTTGCTGAGGGAGTTCGCTCGCATAGGTATTGCCGAGGTGCTCAATCTCGGCGGTGATCGCCGCCAACTCTGGCAGGAACGATTTCCGAAGGACACTGAAGTTGTCAGCACTGTTCACTCTGAATGCTGACACCAAAAACTCTCCCGCACGGATAAGACCGTCGATTCGGGCTGCCAATGCTCGCCACTGTTCAAGCCAGGTCATAGTGAGATATATCCTACAGTCTAACGCCGCGGGTGAGTTTCGTTTTGCCCGCTGCGAGCAAAACGTAAACTCCACCCGCTTGTTAGCGCCAATCGTATCTTGTCATTTCGCCGCCATCTTTCTCTCGATCGATGCCATGCGAATTGATTTGTCGAAGTTCAGACACATCTCAGAGGCACGAGGCAAGTCTTCCGGTTCTGTTACCACTTGCTCATGGACAATATCGGGTACGTCGTCCAATCGGAACGTGTGCTGATAGCAGTCAAGCACGATGTCTTCGACAATACGCTCTTTCATTCGGACGCGTTCTTCTGCTGTTGTACAGGCCTTCAAGAGATCAACGAGTCGGGGATGTCCCACATTGATCTCAACAATTAGCCAACTTTCCCCCGAACGCTCGGTCTTCTCACCCCAGTACGCACATTCGTTATCTGGAATGCTCAGTAATTCGCGATACTTCTCAAGTGAAGCAGTCAGGGGACCGATCTTATTTTCGAGTAGCAATTCCTTCAAGTATTCCTTGTCCGCATCATTTGCTGCGCAGAAAATGATCTCCGGACGTACAGACTGTTTGCGTTTGCGCTCACGCTCCTGCGGCTTGGGGGCAACTCCAACAGCAAGCTTGGCGCTCAACGTCCGTCCGTCGGTGGTTTGAAGAACTATTTCGATCTCTCCAGCGCTTTCGTTATTCGAGACAGGAGCCTTTGGAGACTCAGCGCATGCGAGGGTCACAGAGCCATATCCACGACCGTCAATGTCCGCTTTCCCCGTGATCGAGAGTTGAGACAGCCGCTGTCCCGCTCCTGTCAGACGGGCAAAACATCGTGGATTGTCCCCATGAAATGAATACTTCGGAGGTCGTGCGTCGCTCTTGAACTTCAGCATCTTCGCTGTTCCCTCGGGCACAAACACGCCCGCCGGTGATATGAACTCAAGAATTTGGGGTGGATCACAGGGCGGAATCTCCGGGCGGGGATTGCCTCGACCGCCTTTCTTGCCAGGGCCGCCACCGCCTGCATCCTCTGCCGGACCAGCCGCTGCATCTGAGAGAATGGCCGCAAGAAATTTTGAGATCTTTCGGTTCAAGTCCTCGCTGGATTGCTGCGCCTTTACTTCCTGACGCCCACGCTCGATCTCGAGCAGCGCCTCATCTTCAGCTAAAAGTTCCCGCACCCGTTCTGCGAGGGCGCGTGTAAATGGTGAGTTCTTTGGATTGTCCCGAGAATTGGAGATGATATTGCTGAGAGCCTCCTCATCTAGACCGTCAAGTCTCACTTCGACGATGGCACTTGCGGAGATTTCAGGTAAATTTGCGTCAACAAGAAGCTTTGGTGTCATCTCGCCGTGATTCTGACCGTTCAGCGTAATGATCACAGGGTGATCCTTGTCGACATAGTTACGGACGTGTTTACGGTTCCGTAGCACAAACACGTAAACGCTGAATTGTGCGTAATCGACACCCTCAACGCGCAGTGTTTCCGATTTTTCACCTGAACGGTACTCAACCACACTGGCGTCACCATCTCTGTCTTCCAGCAGTCGGTAGTAGGCGCCTTTAATTGTTCGCACACCAGTGGGTGTGTCGCCTCTGGCAAGTTCTCCGCGAATTTCAAGAGGAAGGGGATAAGAAAAGAACAGCCTTCCGAGACGACCAGCAGGTGTGTCTTGATGAGTACCTACAGGAGTCTTAAGCCATGAACCACGAGTATAGCCATAGTGCCATATTGAGGTTCCCGGAAAACAGTGGGCAATCTGCGGGAATGCATCGAGGCTGTCTGCAAGAGGCAAACCGTCGCCTGAACAGAACCATTTTCTTGCTATGGACTGCTTCGACGCTTCGCTCTCTGGCTCGGGGAAAATGAGTGTCCAGTAGAATTCCCGTTCGCAGGATTCAAACCGAGGAGCCGTCAAGATGAGACAAAGCTCACAGAACGCCAATGCGCTGCTGCCTCCATGACCAAACTGGCCGATCGCTTCAAAAGTCTTCAGCTTGTCGTCACAATTTAGGTCAAGAATAGTCGTTGGCATCTTGTCCCTGGCGATGCCCAACGATGTGTCTCGAACGAGTACTGCGACCAGTCCCTCGGGTGCGTGATACTTTCGGAAGCGAAGATGTGTGGCGCTGTCGTCAGACCAGAATTGCACGGCTGGTTTGTCAAAAGATATATCAGGTCTTTGTGGTTCCCATATGCAGCTATCCGTGTTTGCATTCAGGAACCTTTGCGCCGCAATGCGAGGAGTAAGTGTGGCTTCACTCCGGTCTAGGCCGGCGAGTTTTCGGGCTGCTGTCAAGGATGCATCAAACGAGTTGGCGATGCGCTCCACGATTCCACGGTCACTCTCGGCGGCGGCATCAATTGAAGACTTCTGATTGAGGCGGCCAAAAAGACGAGAGGAGAACCCGGCTGAGCGGAGGGCAGACTCAAGCTGGCGGGCCTGTGCCAGAGATGGCGCGGTTATCAATTGCCGCAGGACATCGAGCACATTACTTGGACTGCTCATGCGTGTTTCTCCTTATCGTCTGCGCTAACGTCCGCGTTGAACGGCGCGAGCAAGGGAGCGAAGCGACGTTTGCGAGCGTCCGTTTTCGAACGCGTTGTTAGCTTGCACGTCTGCTGGACGGTTCATTTGATTGGTGGGCAGGTGTCGGCGCATATTTTAAGTGCGCCACCACATGCTCTTAGGATGTCGTTTGCAATCAGTCGATTGTCCGTAATGCCGGCTCGCTGGATGCACGCTGAGTAGGTGGTTGAACACTCGCGCACACAGGCCGGCTCCTTATTTTTTAGATCAACCGCTTCGAGACTCTGCTGTGGCGTGGCACCTGCGCATGCCGAAAGCAAGAGCGCCAATACGACGCTCAGGATTACGTTTCGTTCGTTCATATCCCCCCCTCGTCTTGAATTTCTGGCGACCTAGCGATACCACCATGCTGTAAAGGAGAAAGCAAAGGCCAAAACAAACCACGCAAAGATGCGAAAGGCGTCACCTTTGTCTGTTTTTGCTTTCGTCTGATTTATCTCGGACATCAGGTCAAACAGTTCGAGCCACCGCTTCTCATTTCCTATGAAGATGCGGGCCAGCAGCCGGTAGGTACGCGACACAGTGGCCACGCCCACGCCCGTGGGGTTGCGGAGATCGACCATCTGGTCTTTGAGGTCGCGGATAAAGGATCGCCTAAACGACAGAAATGCGCCGGGCAAAGCCGAAGCTATCGCCAGCAAGGTCCAGGGGTCCTTCATCGTGCAAGCTAACTATTGAGTATGCTGATCGGCATACCCCGCCGATGCAGGCTATAAATTATCACGGCATTCTCACTTTGTTTCATTGACTTGTCAACGCTATCCACAGCCCACGGTCTGCGTACTATGCCGATCAGCATAGCGCCATTATAGCTGCGAGGGGGTGAGGCCCGGTTGAGCACATGCGTGTAGATCATCTCGTCCTCACGTCTGTGTGCCCCAGGAGTTCCTGGAACAGATGCACGGCAAGGGAAGGGCTATTGCAGGCCGGGCTGGACTGCTGAAGCGTGCATCAGAGGCGTTTTGTGCTCCGGACATCCTACTCGGAAGGCCGCGTGGGAGTTTCTACCGCGCATTACCGGAGGAGGCGGGACACAACTTGCCGCGGCCCGCGCCCTTGCTCTTCAGTCGCAAGAGCGAAGAATGTACTGTTTGAGGCCGCCGCGGCCGAGTTTACATGATTCGAGCGGGCAAGGCTTAGTTGGGTGCGCCCGGAGGTGCCTCAGCGACAAAACTCCCAGGCGGCCGTTCCCTCTGCGCCAAAACGGCTCTGGCCTTGAGCGGAAGCAGCCAGCCCAGCCGCTCCGTGCGCCGCTCGTCAGCCCAGACCTCCTTGCTCTGGCCCATTGCTCCGTGCCGCTAGCCTGACTCAAAAGAACGCCATGCTGGCGAACGTCACGGTGGAGTTAAACTGGTCAGTGATCCCACGGTCGTAGCGAAGCACTTCTCCCTTCTCCGCCTGGATCAATTTCAACATGGTGTAAATCGGCGAGAAGCCGCAGATGCGCCGCGCGTCTTCTTCCTTCTCAATAAAGCGCGCGAACGCGACGGCATCCAGATTCTCCACGTGCTTCAGCATCTCCATGTCCATTTGCATGCACCGGTGGAAGGAGAAATCGGTGGGCGCCTTGGAGTCGCCGTACCGCATCCCGATGTGAGCGAGGTCGGCGCTGGCCACGACGCAGAACTCCTTGCCCGATTCCGCAAGCGCCCGCTTCAGCGCTCCGATAAACGCGCTGACCTTTGCCCCCAATTCGTGAAGCTGCGGGTTGGTCAGACACGCCGGTGGGAAGGCGCACAGGACCGGCACCATCGTGATCGGCTTCGCGCTCCCCACGGTATGCTGGAGAAACGGGAGCTGAAACTCGATCGTGTGCTCGCTTCGATGGCTGACATCCTCTTCGAAGAACGGCGCGCCGCCGCTCTCCCGGAACCGTTCCAGCACTGCCCGATTGACTGGCACACGCCCCAGGGGCGTCTCGAAATCCTTGTCCGTGACCGCAAAGAGATTTTTCAGGCCGGCATGGCGCGTTCCCAGGACCACAAAGAGGTCCGGCGACTCGGCTTCCTTCAGCTCTTTGTATGCCCAGGCATAGATCGGCCCGCTCATCCGCATCTCATGGTGCGGCGCCACGATCCCCTTAATGGTCTTACCCGCGTTGACCGATGGCTTTGAGCCCGGCCCTTCGCGCGAAGCAAAAAACCCATCAAGTTGCAGTTTAAGTTTCTCCCGGTCCTCCTCGTAACTCTTGCCCGCAAACGCCGCCTGCCTCACGGGAGCTTCCCGGTACACCGCCGCCGCCGCGCGCTTCGCCGCTTCAACCCGCTCCCCTTCCAAAAACAGCTTCGCGTCCAGATCGGCCACCAACTTCTGCAGACGATCCGGCACGAAGAACTCCCCGAACTTCTTCAGGTACTCGGCTCCGATCTGGTCCAGGGAGTGTTCGCCGTCGAAAAACTGCAAGAGGTAAAAGTAGCTCAAGGGAACGATGAGTTTGTCGGAGGTCAGCCCGGTCGGATCCCAGATCAGGACATACTGCTCGTCGTTCTCCTTGATGGGAGAGAACTGGAGATTCCGCAAGAGCGGACATTGCTTCGTGTCTTTCACCGACTCTGCCATCCCCAAACCCGTCTTCCTTTCTTCTGGAGGCATTCTATCTGAGCCCGGATCCTCGTCGCAACCAAACGCCAGTTTGAACAGCGGGTTCCTATTCCCTTTCCCCCATCTCAACCTCCCTTGGGAAGCAGAAGGAGTAAAGCCATAAATGCAAAGGGCAGGTGGCGCCGACCTTGGGCCCGGCCACCTCCCAATTCATCACCATAAGGGTGTGGCAGGGCTCAAAGCGAACTTCGCCGGAGGAGCGAGGCGTCCACCGAGGCTCCGCCGAGAAGGAAAGCCGGAACTGACCAAGACACCGTGGTCGGACACGACCGCGGCCGCAGGAATTCCGGAAGGCTTCCGGTCGGCGGAGGCCGGAAGGACCGCTCCGAGAGGTGCGGGAGCGTCGAGCCCTGCCATACCCGATTTCTGTTCAACCTTCCTTCTGTTCACCCCGCCTTACGCTCCACACGATCAGCGTGGCCACCGTCGCCAGCAGCAGCCACAGCGACGCCCGCCCATACTGGGGATCGGCGAACTCGATCAGGTCGGTGAGGCGTCCGATCAAGAGGGACATGCGGGCCATGACCGTGTAGCCGAACGCCGCTCCGAAGGAGATCATGAGGAACAGGATGCCGGTGTGGGCAGCGACTCTGACCGGTCCCTTATGCTCGATCGAGAAAAAGAAGTAAAACAGCACCGAGACCACCCCGATCAGCAGCACGAGCGCGTTCAGGTTACTGGCTGGATCCAGGAGGTTGTACGTGAACGTCGGGCCGCCTTCCGCAGCGAGCGAGACCAACGGCCGGACCGTATCCTCGACCTGCTTCAGGATGTAGGAAGAGATGATCCGTGGAATGGCCAGCCCGGACCCCACGCCCACGATGAACGCGAACGCGATGCGGGACAGCCACGTGATCTTCGGGAAGTACCGAGCCAGCATCAGCATCCCGATGCCGAGCGGGACCAACAGCGACCAGTCGCCTTGCTTGACCATCGGTTCATAGAGGAGCCTGATGATGACCGTGTCATACACCTTCACGATCGTGTACCCGACCGAGATGCCCACATACAGGTGCTCCGCCAGCTTAAAGAGAGGATTATCCTTGTACAGGAACGTGAAGATGAACAGAGTCAGTCCAGCCGCCACCCACGCTCCCAGCAGCATCTCAAACGGCATGCTCTCTCCTCAATTCCGATGGCACCGTCACCGTGGGTCGGCCTTCCCGCGCGAGGCCCTGATGGACAAGTAGAACACGTTGCAGAGGATCACCAAGACGATGATCGCGAAATGCGTCGCCGACTGCGCGTCCATGCCCGCCACAGCCCGCCCTTTCTTGCCGATGAGGACTTCGTATTCGGCGGCCCCTCGCAACCCGCCGATCAGACCATTGATCTGCCCGCTCCGCAGGAGGGGGTAAAGACCGGGCGCGATCACGCCGGTGCAGCCGCCGCCCAACTCGAATTTGTACTTGTCCTTTCCGAACACGTACCAGGTCTCGATGCCGGCGGTGCCGGCCGCCAGACTCACCACATAGTTGACGTCCCTCAGATTCTGCACACCCTTCAGGACCGCCAACTCCTTCGTGGGCTGATTGTAGTAATCGCTCGGGAAGGCTTTGTAGAGGTCCTGCCCCATCGTAATGATCAGCGAGCCGACCCCCGGACTCCAGCCCAGAAACACATAATCCTTTCCGTTTTCTTTCCCCAGATCACGCGCCATCTGCGTGATCACCTGATCAGCCATCCCGGCGCCGGTAACCCAGAGCGTCATCCCAATCACCCGGAGATTTTTTTGGAACGCGTGCCGCAGCAAGGCGACGGCTTGCGGATAGAGTTCCGGCTTGGAGGCCGGATCGAAATCCAGTGAGAGCAGAAAGACCGACCCTTCCGGAAGGGACTCGATGTGGTCGTGGACGCTGCGGACTTCTGGGGACACCTTGATGGCAAGGCCGACGGGGTACAGGAGCGGCACGAGCGTGCACACGCCGATCACCAGAAAAATGATCCGGCGGTCAATGTGCAGCATGCGTTCAGCAAAGGTCATAAGTCTCGTTAACCGTGAACCGTTAAACGTTAACCGCGGGATCTGTTTTCCACGATTGACGAATAACGGTTAACGTTCTTATTCCTTCCCCCCGCCCAGATACGCCCGCTCGATCCCGAAGATGATCTTCAGCGACAGCGCCACGGCGCCCAGGCTGATGCCGATCAAAATGGCCCGCCGGACCGACGTGTTGAGCACGTTCAGGATCCATTGCGAGAAGTCCCCGCTGATCGGCACCAGATACTCGCCCAGCGGGACACGGCCCATCATCACGATCACGGCTGCGACCAACAGCACGGCTGCCTCCCGGCTGCGAGCCCGGAACGACCGGTAGGCCGCCGACGCGATGAAGAACGCCAGAATGGCGAACATCGTCCCCTGGAGCGGGACCATCATATAGGAGTACATCCAGCCGAAGGCGGTCAGAGCGCCGTTGACCGCCTCCTTGCCGTTCGCCCACAGCCCCACCGCAATCGTCCCCAACAGGCCGGCGTAGAGGACGAAGCTGTATCCCCATCCGGCCTCCTTCCGTCGGATCTTCACCGCATGGAGATGAAACAAACTGGTCACCCCCAGCACCAGCGCGAATCCGCCGATAATTTGGATCCACTTGTTGACCGTGGTGAGGAGCTGCTCGGAGGCCGGATGCGGCACGTAGTACTGCGCCGCGAAGACCAGGCCCATGACGAACGTGATCAGCAACGGCAACTGCCGTCTGAGGAAGATCATTTGAGGTCCTTGAACAGGTCGAGGATGATCAGAGGCAGGTCCGTCCCGAACAGGACGCCCACCGTGGCCAGCACGGTCCCCAGCGCCAGCACCGCGAGGATGAACCCCTTGCCCATGTCCTGTCCCCGCAGCGTGCCCACCTGGACCGGCTCCCGCGAGAGATAGGCGCTGGCCGCATACAGCTCCTCGCCGATCAAGGTGTAGTCGCAGGTGGTCACGAAAAATGGCAACTGGTGGTCGGAATCAGTGCCCGCGATCTGAATGGCGCCGGTGCTCGCCCCGGTTTCGGTCAGCAGCAGCGACTCGGCGAAGTACGATCCCATGAAGAAGTTGGCGGCCGGTTTCCGGCGCAGCATGATGCCGTCCACCGCCGCGGTGTAGCTGAATTGATCGGTGGTGATGAAGAAGTTCGAGTCCTCCTTGAACGCATCCGGTTTCGCAGCCTCCAGATACGACTGCTTGGTGATCTCCTGGCAGACCGCCATCACGATCGGGTCTCGATGCGGGACCATTAGATCGGTCTCGTAGGCGGCCACCCGTTTCGCGACGCGCCCCAGGATGACCGCCGCCGCGATCGTCGCGGGCTCGCTCATGTCACCGGCGCCGGTCAAATAGAGGATCGGCTTGCCCAGCTCGGTGGCCCGGCCGATCGCCTCATCCACCGCATCCAGCCCAGGGATTCGCCGCAGAAAGATCTCGCGCCGCTTCGCCGCCCTAATCGACCCGAACACCACGGCTCCGAACAGGAGCACCAACAACAAATTGTTCATCTGATTCCAGTTGACCCAGTTCGGCTCCGGAACGACCTGCACCGCAGGAGCTTCGGCGCGCTCGTCGCCTCTCCGCACCGCAACGGAGACGGCATACGCGGTTCCGTCCTTCAGTTCGATGCCTTTGCCTGTTTTAATGTCGTACTGGTGAAACCCGCGCGGAGCCGGGCGCGTCCACCACGGGAATTTGGCGTCGCGGACGTAGTGGGAATTAGCAGGGAACTCAGCCACCATCTTCTTCTCGGCCCCTTCGCCCATCAGAATCTGATAGCGGACGTCGGGACCGTCGTAGTCGGCTTTGGACCACAGGATGGTCAGCCCTCCTCCTGAATCACTGGGCGTATCAATGACCCTCACGTCGTGCGGCGCAGACAGCTCGGCCGCCATCGCCGGGGCAGCCCAGGCCAGGAGAAAGAGCAACCCGGTGAGCAGTGATGCGTGACCTGTCCGCCGGAAGCCTCTGGAGGGCGGGCGCGTGATGCGTAATGCGTACCGGAAAGGAGACCACAGCTCCCGAGTCTTCTGTGACTTACCCATCACTCGTCACCCGTCACTCGTCACTCGCCTTCGATGATCTCCACATTGGCTCGCGGGACCACCGCCACGCTGCCGTCGCCGAACTGCACTTCAAGGACACGGACACGGCTTTCGGTCTCGATCTGCTTCAGGCCTGCCGGCAGACTCACCACCTGGCCAATTCGACCGAACAAAGGATCTCGAATGATGCGGACCTGATCTCCGACCTTGATTCCGGCCCGTTCGGCACCCGGTGAGACAGCACCGGCCGGAGCTTCGGCCTCCGCACCGCTCTTGCGTGGAATAAGAATCTCCGGGCGAATCACCCCGGCTCGAATCTGGGTGGCGCCTGAGATAGACGCTTTCTGGCCAGCATGCGCCGCCAGCAGCGTGAAGGTCTTGGCCGCCATCGGGATCGTGCCGAACCCCTCGGTGAGCACCAGCGTGAAGCCCACTCGCTCGGTGCCGGTGATCGCCACCCCCAGGTCATACCCAAGCAGCTCCCGGAGATCCTTGTCATGGATGCCGCCGACGACCAGGCCGGCGACCCCGATCTCGCGCGCGCGCTTCATGGTGTCAGTCCCGAGGAAGGCGCCCCCGACCACGATCTTGCCTTTCATGGTGGGAAGAAGGTGCGCCGCGGCCATCGCCTCATCCGGCGTCTTGACCGCCATGACCAACTCGCCCCTTGTCTCGCCGCCGATCCCGAAAATGCCTTGGACCATGCTGCAACGAGTCTCGACCGTGACGCCCTGCCGGGGATGGATCTCCACCACCGTGCCATCCACATACGCCAGCAGTTCCAGCAAGCGCGGCGGCTCGCGAAGGAGCACCTGACCCGTCACAGTGGAGGCCGACTCCACCTTCCCCTCGATCGGCGAACGCACCTCCGTCTTGAACCATTTGATGAAGGGCTTGTTCTCGGCGATCACCTCGTCCCGAAGGACCGCCTCGCCTTCCTTCTTAATCAAATACTCCCGAATCTCGTCCGGCGCGACGCCAAGGAGGTTCGCCACATTCACGGCATGGACAGCGCCCGGCAGCTCCGCCCGGGCCACCACCGTCTCCGCACTCACGCGGTCACCGGCCCTGGCCAACACGGTGCCGGGAATCGGCAGGAGCCGCCGCCGCTTGACGACAGTCTGCTCCGTGACCGTCAAGCCTGGTGTGTAGGCGTGTCCCATAAGTTCGCCGTGATCAGTGATGCGTGATGCGTAACGGGTAATGGGTGGGAAGTTTTGCGAGGGACTGCACGGTTTCACCCATCACGCATAACTCATCACGCGTTACGATCTTATTTAGGATACAGCCCCACCGCCTGGTGCCAGCGGGCGAGGGCTGCCAGCCTGGCCTGTGAATTGGCCGGCAACTGGAGGGGTCTGCCCCGGCCATCCAGCAACAGTCCCACGACGCCTCCCCGAACCTTTCGGGACACAGGCGCGCCCTTTCCCTCACCGGCATCCACATGCTTGGCCGGGCGCAGCTCGACTCGCGCTTGCTCGTCAAGCGCCAGCGGGAACAGTTTCAACTCTCCGAACGACAGCGTGCCGCTTTCAGGCTTGCGGCTATCCTCAAAAGTGATCGTGTAGTCCGCGCACCGCTCCCCGTCCTTCCCCTGTCCGATCGGAGCCACGCAGGTGCCGAGATACACCATGCAATCCCGCACGAACACGTCGGTGGCCGCTTTCTCGTTGACCGTGGAC
>Ga0184633_10000164_pt1 | contig 20936 bp, 19 predicted proteins | sample PLM31_170_b1_FD_133156 | JGI IMG/M metagenome (GOLD analysis project Ga0184633, IMG submission 133156) | Groundwater sediment microbial communities from an aquifer in East River, Colorado, USA - PLM3-1_170_b1 | ecosystem: Environmental > Terrestrial > Soil > Riparian zone | place: USA: East...
GGGCCGCCTCCACCCCACGTCGTCTTCACGGGCGGCGACCCGCTGAAGCGACCGGATCTGGTGGAGCTGGTGAGGTACGGCGTGGGGCTGGGACTCGGCGTTTCCGTCGCGCCGAGCGCCACGCCCGCGCTCTCCCGCGACGTGGTGGAGGCCCTCAAGAGGGCGGGCGTGAGCGCCATGTCGTTGAGCCTGGACGGCTCGACCCCGGCGCGCCATGACGGGATCCGCGGCGTGCTCGGGTGCTTCGGCTGGACCCTCGTCGGCGCCCAGCGGATCGTGAATGCCGGGATCCCGCTCCAGATCAATACGCTGGTCACCGCCGACACTGAGCCCGATCTGGAGGAGATCGCGAAGGTCGTCGCTCGGCTCGGCGCTTCGCGCTGGAGTCTCTTCTTCCTCGTGCCCGTCGGCCGCGGTCGCACGTTGCGCCCGCTCTCGGCGCGCGAGTGCGAGACGACGCTCCGCTGGCTCGCCACGCGCGCCAGCGCCTGGCCGTTCACGGTGACGACGACAGAAGCACCGCAGTACCGGCGCGTGCTGGTCGAGTCGAGGCTCGGCGCAGGCCTTGGGGGTGCCAAGAGCCGTGACACCGCCGCCGCGAGGGGCTTCGGCATTCGTGACGGCAACGGGATCATGTTCATCGCCGCGAACGGCGACGTCATGCCCTCGGGCTTCTTACCCCTCGTCGCCGGCAACGTTCGGGACGGCGAGGTCGTCGACATCTACCGTCACGCATCGCACTTCCGCGCGCTCAGGGCACCTGAGACGTTCCATGGTCGCTGCGGTATCTGCGGCTTCCGGCTGGTGTGTGGGGGCGCGCGCGCGCGAGCCTACGCGGCGACCGGCGACTTCCTGGCGGAGGACCCGCTGTGCGCCTATGAGCCTGCAGTGGCGTCTTGAGCCTAATGGTCGAGACGCGGGAGAGTCGTCGTGCTGATCCAGGAACTGACTAGGCAGGCGAGTCTGGATCTGCTGGCTCGTACGCGCTTCGGTAGATTAGCGTGCGCCCAAGGGACCCAGCCTTACGTGGTGCCATTCTATTTCGTCTACGACAACGATTGCCTCTATAGCTTTTCCACGGTCGGACAAAAGATCGAGTGGATGCGAGCCAACCCGCTGATCTGCGTCGAAGCGGACGAGGTGGTGAGCCCGGAGCAGTGGATGAGCGTCATCGTCTTCGGTCGCTACGAAGAGCTGCTCGATACGCCCGAATACCAGGGCGTGCGCGCATTCGCCCACACATTGCTGAAACGGCACGCCGTGTGGTGGGAGCCTGCTTACGCGAAAACGATCCTCCACGGCACACAGCGCCCGCTGGTGCCGGTCGTCTACCGCATTCACGGCCTTCAGATTACCGGCCACCGCGCCATCCCTGATCAGCCGGTGACGCCGCCTGACACAAGGCTGTCGATGACCGACTCAGGCGAAGACGGTTGGCTGCAAGGCCTTCTGCGGCAGGTCCGGGGTAAACGCAAGCAGTCTCGAGCTCCAGGGGGTAGACGTTCCGTACTCTGGGCGCGCCCCCGCGCTTCTGGAATAGTCGCTTGAGGCGAGTCGTGGTCGCCCGCGAGGACGTCAAGGAGGGCGACAGGCCGCCCGTCGCTCCGCCGCGTCTCGGTGAGGGAATGCTCGATCAGGCGCTCGCCGATTCGGGCGACGGGGCGTTCGTCATCGGCGCCGACGGGCGGATCGTCCTCTGGAATCGCTCTGCGGAGCGGATCCTCGGCTACACCGAGCGCGAAGTCATCGGCCGGCAGTGCTGCGACGTCTTCGTCGGACGGAACGACGACGGGAATCGCCTCTGCTACCAGGGGTGTCACGTGATGACGCTCGTCAAGATGGGCGAACCGATCCAGAGCTTCGACATGCACACCCGGACGAAGGCGAGCACACCCGTCTGGATCAACGTGAGCATCCTGGTCGTGCCGCCGAACGGCACGGTCGGCACACTGACGATCCACCTCTTCCGGGACGTCACCGCGACGAAAGAGTTGCTCACCCTCGTTCCGGAGCGGCTGTCGCCCCCGGCGTCGGACGTGGGGGCCGCGGTTGCTGGCGTGCTCACGCGCCGCGAGCTCGAGCTGCTACGCCTCATGACGCTCGGATTGAACACGGTGGCCGCCGCCGAGCGGTTGCACGTGAGCCCGGCGACGATCAGGAATCACGTACAAAACATCTTCGGCAAACTTGGCGTCCACAGCCGCCTGGAGGCGGTCGCGTACGCCAACAAGCACCGGCTCCTCTGACGGTCGCGGACGGCGCCGGCGCCATCCCATCGGGGCCATCGCGGCGACGGCTTGACCCTTCGCCGAGAATCGTCGATCTTTGGGCATCAACTGACAGGAGACCTCTCGAATGAGTGCGACGACACCTTGGGTCCGCCGCGCGGCCTCCGCGTGCTGTCTGGTCCTTCTCCTATTCGTGTCGGCTGGCGCACAGCAGCCGACGCCCCAGCCGCCGCCGCGACCGTTCGCGCCCGACTGGGCGCTGATCGCAGGCTGGGACGTGTACGCGAAGAAGGGGTGCGGCCAATGCCACGGGGTTCGTAGCGGCAGCGAAGGGCGAGCAGCTCCGGACCTTGCTCGCATCCAGAGCGGCACGGGCTTCTACGAGCTGGGCGCGGCGATGTGGAACCATCTACCGCTGATGGGCGCGAAGATGCGCGAGAGAGGCATCGAGCGACCGACCCTCACACCGCTCGAGGTCTCGAACGTGCTCGCGTTCATATTCACCGCGCAGTACAACGATGAGCTCGGGAACGCGAAGACCGGCGAGCGGTTGTTCACGACGAAGGGGTGCGTGCAGTGTCACGCGGTCGGCGGCAAGGGCGGAAACATCGGGCCGGCGCTCGACGCCCTCAAGCGCGCGAACTCGCCCGTGCTGGTGGCGGCGCGCATGTGGAGTCACGGGCCCCGGATGGCCGAGGCGATGCAGGCCAAGAGGATCGAGCGTCCGACCTTCACGCGCAACGAGCTGGTGGATATCATCGCGTTCATCACCACGACCGCCAAGGACCCGGGCGGAGAGACCGCGCAGGTCGTCCCCGGGACACCGGAGCGTGGCGACAAGCTTTTTCGCGACAAGCAGTGTGCGGTCTGTCACACGATCGGCGGCAAGGGGGGGAAGGTCGGCCCCGAGCTCGGCCGGGCGCATCACATCAGCCTCACCCAGTTCGCCGGGCTCATGTTGAACCACGGGCCCGCCATGTGGGCCCGGATGAAGGAACGCGGGATCGAGGTGCCGCAGCTGACCGGGCAGGAGATGGCGGACATCGTCGCCTACCTCTATACCTCACACTACTTCGACCCGGCCGCGGGCAGCAGTGCCCGCGGGCAGCAGGTCGTGCAGACCAGGGGTTGCGTCGCCTGCCACTCGGTCCGCGGGAAAGGAGGCAAGGTCGCTGCCGACTTTGCGACCTCGAACGTCGTCGGATCGCCGGCCGCCCTGGTCGCCGCGATGTGGAACCACAGCCGGTCGATGGAGGATCAGGCCACGAAGCGGGGCCTCAAGCTTCCGACGCTCAAGGGCCAGGAGCTTGCGGACATCGCGGCGTACTTCAGATCGTTGACGAAAGCGACGGCCGCGCCGAAGTGAGACACCAACCGGACCTTCGGCTCGCCGGATCGCGGACATCGAGGGGCGTATGAGCAAGGAGGGAAAGATGGGGCGCTCGTGGGAATCGGGTCTCCTGGCCATCGCGCTGAGCACGGGGCTGGCGGTCGGGCTCCTCGCCGGCCCGCTCGACGCGCAACAGAAGAATGTCCTGGTCTCCAAGAAGGTGAGCGCGCCTCCGCCGATGGAGCCGGCGATGGGCACCGCGTGGAAGGACGCCCAGCCGCTGATGTTCAAGGCTGTTGGCGGAAAGAATCTCCCCGGCGGCTCGACGGAGGTGACCCTCCGTGCGGTCCACACGGGCGACACGGTGTACTTCCTGATGCAGTACAAGGACCCGACGCAGAGCTTCCAGCGGAGCCCCTGGGTGAAGCAGGCCGATGGCTCGTGGAAGCAGCTCAAGGACCCCGACGACAAGGGCGGCGACAACAACAAATACTACGAAGACAAGGTCGCGTTGATCTGGAACATCAACTCGCCGGCGTTCGAAGCCAAAGGTTGCATGGCGGCCTGCCACACCGGTGAGGGGAAGCCCTTCGGCAACAAGTACCTCCCGAACCCCGGCGAGAAGGCCGACATCTGGCACTGGAAGAGCGTGCGCACGGGGTCGGTCGGGCAGATCGACGACCAATACCTGGACGCGACCCGCTACGACGCGGAGAAGGCGAAGGAAGCCGGCCGCAAGAGCGACCCGAAGACCGGCGGCGGATACGTGGACAACGTGAGCGACGACAAGAAGGGGCCGAAGTTCGCCCTGAAGGGTAACAAGCCGGTGCCGCCCTACTGGATCGTCGACGCGGAGAAGGAGCCGTTCGACGATTCGAAGTACAAGGCCGGTGACGAAGTGCCCGGCATCATCGTGGCCCCGTTCACGGGCGACCGGGGCGACATCGCCGTGAAGTCCGCCTGGAAGGACGGCGCCTGGACGCTCGTGTTTGCGCGCAAGCTCGTCACGGGCGGCGACTTCGACGTCCAGTTCAACGACATGAAGAAGCAGTATGCGTTCGGCGTGGCCGTGTTCGACAACGCGCAGGTGCGCCACGCGTATTCGCCGGGCGTGCTGAAGTTGGGGTTCGAGTAACCGGATCCGGTCGATGTAGTACGTTTGCACTATGCGCGCCCGGTGTTCGCCGAGGGGCGGTGACGCCTCTCGGCGATTGCGGATCTCCCGCATGAATGGAGTACGATACCGGGGCGATGCGGCGTAGAGTCGTCTTCGTCGCCTGTCTCCTGCTCCCCTCTGTCGCCCTGGCCCAGCCGCTGTTCGGCCCGACGCAGGATCCGCTCGCCGGATCGCGGGTCTTCGGCGCCAAGGGCTGCGTCAAGTGTCACACGATCAACGGGGTCGGCGGCGAGGGCGCGCCTGATCTCGGCCGCCTCCCGCGCCCGCGTTCGTTCTACGATCTCGCGACCGCCATGTGGAATCACGCGCCGCGCATGGCGGAGCGGATGGCGGAGCTCGGCGTTCCCAAGCCCCAGCTGGATTCGCGCGAAGCGGGGGACCTCGTTGCGTTTCTGTTCACGGTCGACTACTTCGATCCTCCCGGCCGGGCGGACGCCGGCCGGCAGCTCTTCACGGAGAAGCGCTGTGTCGTCTGCCACCAGGTCGGCGGCACCGGCGGCGTCGTGGGGCCGAGCCTCGATTTCCTGAAGCAGTACAGCTCTCCGATCTTCCTCGCCACCGCCATGTGGAATCACGGTCCCCAGATGTCCGAGGCGATGCAGGCCAGGGGGATCCCGCGGCCCACGTTCAAGGACGCGGAGCTCCGAGACCTGATCGCCTACGTCAACTCGGCCTCGCCGGTGTTGCCGCAGGGTCCCCTGTACGTCCTGCCGGGCCGAGCGACCGAGGGCCGCGTGCTGTTCGCGCAGCGGCGCTGTGCCGACTGCCACGGTGCCGCCGGTCATGGCGGCAAAATCGGGCCCGACCTCGCCGACCGCAGCCTTCAGCGGAGCCTGAGCCAGTTCGTCGCCGCCATGTGGAACAAGGCCCCGGCGATGCTCGAGGCGATGAAGCGCCGGGGGGTCCCGGTACTCCGACTCCGGCCGGAGGAGATGGCCGACATCGTCGCCTATCTCTATTCCGTTCGCTATTTCCAGTCCGGCGATCCGAGGAACGGCGTGCAGGTGGCGGTGTCCAAGGGGTGTCTCGGTTGCCACTCGCTCTACGGAGAGCGGGGCAAGACCGCGAGCGACCTCGCACGCGCCAAGGGACTGGACTCGCCCGCCGCGGTGCTCTCGGCGCTGTGGAATCACGTCTTCGTCAAAGCGCCCTCGTCGGCGCGCGCGAAGGCGCCATGGCCTGAGCTGAGCGCCGCGGAGATGGCCGATCTCGTGGCGTATCTGCAGTCGCTCAGGCGACCGTAGTGACGGGCTCCGCGCGTCCAATGATCCCCGCTCTTTTGTTCGCTGCGATCGTCCTGTGGGCGGCGCCGGTCCCGGCGCAGCCCAAGCCGCCGGCAGAGGGCTGCGTGGCGTGCCACCTCGAGATCGGCGACGAGCGTCTCGTGAGCCCGGCGAAGGCCTACGCCGGGGACATCCACGCGGCCAAGGGATTCGGCTGCGTCGCCTGTCACGGCGGCGACGCGAAGGCCTCCGGAATGGAGGCGATGGACCCGTCCAAAGGTTACGTCGGCAAGCCCGACCGCCAGCAGGTCGTTCAGGTCTGCGGCCGGTGTCACGCCGACGCACGGTTCATGAAGCAATACAATCCGTCGCTGCGCGTCGATCAGGTCATCGAGTACGCCACGTCGGTCCACGGCCGTCGGCTCCGGGAGCTGAACGACCCGAAGGTCGCGGTTTGCACGAGCTGCCACCCCGCCCACTCGATCAAGCCGCCCTCGGACCCGGCGTCGAGCGTCCATCCGCTGCGGGTCGCCGACACGTGTGGCACCTGCCACGCCGATGCCAAGTACATGGCCGGGTACAAGATCCCGACGGACCAGCTCACGAAGTACAAGACGAGCGTCCACTGGAAGGCCATGTCGGCGAACAGCGATCTGTCGGCCCCGACCTGCAACAAGTGCCACGGCAACCACGGCGCCGCACCCCCCGGGGTCTCCTGGGTGGGCAGCGTCTGCGGCCAGTGCCACACGGTGATGGCGGAGCTCTTCACGAAGAGCCCCCACGCGAAGGTTTTCGCCGCGATGGGCGTGCCCGGCTGCGCCACCTGCCACGAGAACCACGCCATCCAGGAGGCCGGTGACGAGATGCTCGGACTCGGAGACAAGGCCGTCTGCGCGAGCTGTCACTCGGCGTCCGACAAGGCCGGGAAGAGCGCGGCCGAGATGCGGGCCCTCATCGACTCGCTCAGGAACGAATCCGACAAGGCGCGCGCGATCCTGCTCCAGGCGGAGCACGCGGGGATGGAGGTCAGCCAGGCCCAGTTCGACCTGAACGAGGCCAAGGGCGCTCTCGTCAAGGCCCGCGCGGCCGTCCATGCGTTCGCCGTGGACGCCGTGAAGAAGGAGACGGACGCCGGGCTCGGCGTCAGCGCGAAGGCCCACGCCCGGGGTGTCCGAGCCCTCAAGGAGCTCCAGTTCCGAAGGACGGGGCTCGCGGTATCCCTGGTGATCATCCTGGCGCTCATCGCCGCGCTCGTCCTCAAGATCCGCCAGCTGGAGCGTCGGCAGCAGTCACGAACGGAAGGCTGAGCGCGGAGGCGCCACATGGACCAGACGCTCGAGGGGCACACGACCCGACGAGGCTTCGTCAACTGGATGCTCGGCACGAGTGCCGGAGCGTTCCTGCTCTCGGTCCTGTATCCGGTGGGCCGCTACCTGGTCCCTCCGAAGGTGGGTGAGTCCACCGCCGCGGCGGTCACGCTCGCGATCAAGCCCGACGACGTGAAGCCAAACAGCGGGCAGGTCTTCAAGTTCGGCAGCCGGCCGGGGATCCTCATCCGCACGCCGACGGGCGAGCTCCGCGCGTTCTCGGCCGTGTGCACGCACCTGAACTGCACGGTGCAGTACCGGCCCGACCTGAGCCATATCTGGTGCGCGTGCCACAACGGGCACTTCGACCTCAACGGGCAGAACATCGTCGGTCCTCCCCCTCGGCCCCTGGACGGCTTCGTCGTCAACACCCGCGGCAACCAGATCGTGGTGAGCAAGAGCGCCTGAGCATGGCCGTGTCGGAGACGCGCCACGGCAGGCTCTGGACCTGGCTCGATCAACGCATCGGGTTGGCGGACCTCGAGAAGCTCGCGAGGAAGAAGCAGGTCCCAGTCCACCGTCACGGCCTCTGGTACTACTTCGGCGGAATGACGCTCTTCCTCTTCGTCGTCCAGGTGGCGACCGGCATCCTGCTGCTGCTCTACTACCGGCCGAGCGCCGAGGAGGCGTACGAGTCCATCCAGTTCCTGATGGCCGAGGTCGAGTTCGGCTGGTTGATCCGCTCCATCCACGCGTGGTCGGCCAATCTGATGATCCTCGCGTTGTTCGTCCATCTCTTCAGCGCGCTGCTCCTCAAGGCGTACCGCCCGCCGCGCGAGGTGACGTGGCTCTCCGGAATGGCGCTCCTGGGCGTGGCGCTGGCCTTCGGGTTCACCGGTTACCTCCTGCCCTGGAACGAGCTGGCCTACTTCGCCACGAAGGTCGGCACGGAGATCACGGGCGCCGTCCCGCTGGTCGGTCGATTTCTCCTCCGGCTGCTTCGCGGGGGGGACGAGGTGACCGGCGCGACGCTCACGCGGTTTTACGGCATCCACGTCGCCGTTCTCCCGGCGCTGGTCACGCTCGCCCTGGGCCTCCATCTGTATCTCGTCCAGAAGCACGGGATGAGCGTGCCGCCCGGCGTCGAGCGCGAGGGCGCTCCGCGCTTCACGCCCTTCGTGCCGAACTTCCTCCTGCGTGACGTCGTCGGCTGGCTCTCGGCCGTCGCCATCCTGGCGGCGCTGGCGGCCTTCCTCCCCGCCGAGCTGGGGAAGAAAGCCGACCCGTTCGCGCCGGCGCCGGTGGGCATCAAGCCCGAGTGGTACTTCATGTTCATGTTCCAGACGCTCAAGTACCTCCCAAGCCACATCCTGGGTATCGAAGGGGAGATCGTCGGCGTCGTCGGCTTCGGCCTCGGCGGGGTGTTTCTGCTGCTCATCCCGTTTCTCGACCGTCGCGCCGCGCGCGGCCAGCCGAGCCCGCTGTTCACGTGGATCGGGATCGCGTTGATCGTGTACGTGCTGGTGCTCACGTATCTCGGCTACACTGCCAGTCCCACGAAATGACAAAGGAGGAGAATCCCGTGCGTCTCACGCGCTTTCGCGCATGCGCAGTCGCCTGCATCGCCATCTTGCTAACCGCGGTGGCCCTGGCCGTCGCCCAGGTGAAGGTCCCGGCGGACTTCACCCTCGAGCGCGGCAAGGACAGTCCCGGCCTCGTGACCTTCAGCCACGAGCAGCACAAGGCGAAGGTCGACAAGTGCCAGGCCTGTCACGTCAAGGTCTTCAAGATGAAGAAGGGAACCTCGGGGCCGCTGACGATGGAGAAGATGAAGGCGGGCGAACAGTGCGGCGCGTGCCACGACGGAAAGACCGAGATCGCAGGCGCGCGCGTCTTCACGGTCGCCGCCGACAACAACTGCGTGCGGTGCCACAAGAAGTGATCGTCGGGCTCCTGCTCGGGGCCGCGCTCGCCGCGCTCGCGCTCGGTCCCGGCGCCGCCCAGCCCGCAGGCGATGCCACGCGCGGGCAGGAGATCTTCGCGGCCAAGCAGTGCTCGCGGTGTCACCACCCGCGTGGGCAACCCGGGGTCGGGCCGCCCCTCGAGGACCTGCGCCGGCCGCAGGGGGCCTACGAGTTCACGGGCCGGCTCTGGAACCACGCGCCCGCAATGTTCACGGTGCTGAAGCTGGAAGGCGTCGAGTGGCCGCGGATCAGCGCGGCCGAGATGGCCGACCTCATGACGTATCTCATGGCCGATCCGAGCCGGGACCCATCGCCGGACCTGTTCAAGGGGCGGGTGGCGCTCGTCGGCAAGGGTTGCCTGAAGTGCCACCGCTTGAGAGGCGAGGGCGGTCGTGTCGGCCCGGATCTCGCCGAGCGCCGGGCGAGCTATGCGCCGGCCGCGACCTGGGGAGCAACCATGTGGGCGCACACGCCGCGCATGGCGGCGGCGGCGGTCCAGCAGGGCGTGCTCTATCCCCGCTTCTCGGGAGACGAGATGGTGCATCTCCTCGGTTTCCTCCGGCGCGCTGACACGCCGTGAAGCCGCCGGCGGGAAGCGAGGCGTCGCTCCGCTTCGCGACGGCTGTCGGGGTGCTGCTCGCCGGCCTCGGGCTCGGCGCGCTCCACGCGGTTCCAGGCGGGGCTCAGGTGAGGATGCCGCCCGACTTCGCGATCGCCAAGAGCGACGGCAGTCCGGGACAGGTCACCTTCAGTCACGACAGGCACAGGGCAAAAGTCGAGAAGTGCACGGTCTGCCACATGCGGGACTTCAAGATGAAGCGCGGCGCATCCGGGCCGATCACGCTGGCGGCCAAGCAGGAGGGGAAATTCTGCGGGGCCTGCCACGACGGCAAGACGACGATGGGGGGCGCGGTGGTGTTCCCGATCGACGAGTGTGACAGGTGCCACAAGTGACGGGGCTGCGCGGCCTCGGCCGGGGTGCCATCGTCCTTCTCGTCGTCGCGCTCGTGGTGGTGATCGGCGGCGCGGCCGGCGCCGGCCTCTGGCACGTGAGCGCGACCCCGAAGTTTTGCAACTCGTGTCACATCATGCGGCCCTACGTCGACGCCTGGAGGCACTCCAGGCACGCCGCCGTCCCCTGTGTCGAATGTCACTATCCCCCGGGCCTGCGCGACACGCTGCGCGTCAAGTTCCAGGCGGTCACGCAGGTCGCGAAGTGGGCGACCGGGACGTACAACTCCAAGCCCTTCGCCGAGGTCGAGGACGCGAGCTGCCTCCGTTCGGGCTGCCACGCCGCGAGCGGGCTGGAGGCACGAGGGGCGCTGACGTTCGCCCGCGGGATCCGCTTCGACCATCGCACGCACCTGCAGGCGGCGAAGACCGGGTGGCAGCTTCGCTGCACGAGCTGCCACGCGCAGGTTGTCGTGGATAAGCACTTCGAGGTCGAGCTGTCCACGTGCTTCACGTGCCACTTCAAGGGCGCGAAGGGGGGCCGGGAGCTGGCGCCGATCGCCGGCTGCGCGAGCTGCCACCTGGCTCCCACGGGCGACATCGTGGTGGGCTCCGTGCGGTTCAAGCACGACGAGCTGGTGCGCCGCGGCGTCGCGTGCCAGAGCTGCCATCTGAACGTCGTCGAGGGCCAGGGCGGGGCGCCGCGTGAGCGCTGTCTCACATGTCACAACCAGCCCGAGAAGCTCGAACGCTTCGGCGACCTGGCGCGCATTCACGCCGTCCACGTCACGGAGAAGACGATCAGCTGTACCCGCTGTCACGACGAGGTCAAGCACCGGCTGCCGCCGCCGATCGGCGCGCCCAGCGCCCGCGCTCCGGCGAGCGTCTTCGCGGCGCTCCCCTTCCCCCGGGGGGCGCCGGGCCGGTGAGAGCGTGGCTCGCCGTTCTTGGCCTCGCCGCATCGGTCTCCGTGACCGGCGGCACGGCGCCGCTCGCCCAGCCGGCGGCTGGCGTGCGCCACGCGCTCACCATCGCTCAAGCGACGAAGTCCCCCGTCCCGGCTCCCTCGGAAGAGCCAACGCGCCGGCAGGCGCCGCACCGCGCCGGTGAGCTGGAATGCCGCAACTGCCACCGGGACAAGCATCAGGGGGTCGTGCAGATGTATATCGGAATCGGGGGGCGTGGGACGCCCACGATTCCGAGCCACATGTTCCAGGTGCGCGTCGAGTGTGTCGCCTGCCACATCGTGCCCACGGCCGCGGACGGAACGGCAGCGCTGAGCGGCCAGACCTTCCGGCCGAGCGAGCAGGCGTGCGTGAACTGCCACGGCGAGAAGTACCGGGGCATGCTCCAGCGATGGACGACCACGCTGAGGCGGATGACGGAGGGCGTCTCGCCGAAGCTCAAGGCGACGCGCGCCGCGCTCGAGACGGCCGATCGGACCAACCCGAAGACCACGCGCGCCCGGATCCTCGTCGACGACGCGGAGTTCAACGTCCGCTACGTGTCCCTGGCCAAGGGCGTCCACAACGTCTTCTACGCGGCCGATCTCCTCAAGCTCTCGAACGGTTGGCTCGACGAGGCGACGACGCTCCTCGGGAAGGCGCCGACCCGGGCCGACGACCAGCTCGTGCGCGGGGGATACTGCGCGGCCCTCTGTCACGAGATCGCAAAGGTGAGGGTGGCGGAGACCGTCGCCTTCGGCAACCTCCGGGTTCCGCACGCTCGCCACGTCACCGAGTTCGGCGCCACGTGCACCTCGTGTCACTCGGCGGAGACCCACAAGGCGGTGACGGCGACCGCGGCGACGTGCGCGTCCTGCCACCACAGTCCGCAGAACGAGCGCTGCGAGTCCTGCCATCGGGCGCAGGCCGCCTTCTATCGCGGCGAGACGAAGACCACGGTCGCGAAGGTCGAGCCGAATCTCATGGCGGCCGCGGTCTCGTGCACCGCGTGCCATGACTGGAGCCGGAAGCACTCGCGCGCCGCCGTCGGTGAGAGGTGTCTCGGTTGCCACGAGGCGCCGTACACGGCGCTCCTGACCGAGTGGACGACCGGCTTCGACGGCGACCTCCGGAAGACGGCCGAGGCCCTCAAGCGCGCCGAGACCTCGATCGGGCGCGGGCGCCGCAGCGGGCGCGGGGCCCTGGAGGCGGAGGCCCTGCTGAAGGAGGCGCGCGACGCGCTCGCCCTGGTCCGGAGGGCGCGACCCGCCCACAATCCGCTTGCGGCCGACGCGCTCCTCCGCGCGGCCCGCGACAAGGCGGAAGCGGCCCTCGCCCGCTAGTGGGAGGCCCAACGTGAGGCCGAACCGCAGTAAGCTCGAGTCTTCTCCAGGCGGACGTGACTGGCCGGCGGCGGCGCTTGCCGCTGCGGGCCTCGTCCTGTCCGCATACCTGGCGTGGACCAGGTGGGCGGGTGCCGTCGCGCTCTTCTGCGAGCACGGGAGCGGCTGCGACGTCGTCCAAGCCAGTCGCTACGCGGCTTTTCTCGGTGTCCCGACCGCGGCGTGGGGCGTGATCCTCTACGCGGCGGTGCTCGCCCTTGCCCTGGCGAGCATGACACCCGGGCGCTGGACGGCGGCCTACGCGCTCGCCGTCGTCGCGACGGCGTTTTCCGCCTACCTCACGTACATCGCGCTCAGCGAGCTGCGCGCCGTCTGCCCGTATTGCCTCGCCGACGCGATCATCGCTCCGGCCCTGCTCGTGACGCTGCTCCTCCGCGGTCCGACCGGCGCCGGCCGGCGGTCTGCGGCTCGGGCGGGCCGCCTCGTTGCGATCGGAGCGTCGGTCTCCGTCGCGACCGTGATCTTCGCCGCCGGCGTCTTCGTGACGGGTGCGCCCACCGCTAACTCGACATACCAGGAGGCGCTCGCGCGCCATCTCGCCGACTCTGGTGCCGTCTTCTACGGTGCATACTGGTGACCCGCATGCGGGGAGCAAAAGGCCCGGTTCGGGCCCGCGGCGGCGCTTCTCCCGTACGTCGAGTGCGATCCCCACGGCCGCGGCGCCGCGCCGGCGCGGTGTGAGACTGCCGCCGTGCGTCGTTATCCGACCTGGCTCATCGCCGGGCAGCGCTACGAAGGCGTCCTGGCGCTGGACGAGCTAGCCCGCGCCTCAGGGTTCGCCAGCCACGATGCGACGCGCTCGCGCGAAATCCCGCGCTAGTGCGAATGGCCTATTGCAGCGGTTCCAAACGTGGTGCTATTTTTTCGCGGCATCTCTGCTGTGCAGCGGTGCTGGATCGAGTCGATGGGTCTGTCGTAGAGAGGGGCGGGCATGACGCGGAACGCGATCATCGGCCTGACCGTGGGCGGCGCCGCCACGTCACTCCTCCTGGTCACGCTCGCGCGCCCGTGGCCGGCTCCCGCCCAGCAGCCCGCCGCCCAGACTGCTCAGGCGTCACTACCGGCGGGCTACGTCGGCGCGGAGACTTGCAAGGGCTGCCACGAAGAGGCGTTCAAGAAGTTCGAGGCGACCCGGATGGGCCGCCTCTTCCTGAAGCAGCCTCGAAATACCACCGAGAGCCTGGGCTGCGAGAACTGCCACGGTCCAGGCCAGAAGCACGTCGAGGCGGGCGGGGGCAAGGGCGTCGGCGGGATGATCACGTTCGCCAAGAACGACAAGACGCCCGTCGAGAAGCGCAACGCCATGTGCACCACGTGCCACACCAAGGGCCCCCATCTCTTTTGGCAGGGGAGCGCGCACGAGGCGCGCGGTGTGGCGTGCACCGGTTGCCACAAGGTGATGGAAGAAGTCTCCCCACGCCATCAGCTCGCCAGGGCGACCGAGATCGAAACCTGCGGGACGTGCCACCTCCAGAAGCGGGCGCAGCAGATGCGCTCCTCGCACATGCCGCTGCGCGAGGGGAAAATGACGTGCACGTCGTGCCACAACCCGCACGGCACGGTCACGCCGTCGCTGTTGAAGGAAGTCTCGCTCAACAACACCTGCTACACGTGCCATGCCGAAAAGCGCGGCCCGTTTCTCTGGGTGCACCCGCCGGTCAACGAGAGCTGCGCCAACTGCCACGATCCGCACGGCTCGAACCACGAGAACATGCTGCGGGTCGCCAAGCCGCGACTCTGCCAGCAGTGTCACGTCGAGAGCCGGCACCCCACCAGCCCCTACGGGCGCGACACCGGGTCACTCAAGTTCGTGATGGGGCGCCAGTGCGTGAGCTGTCACGCGGTGATCCACGGCTCGAACCACCCATCCGGGTTCGCCTTTACGCGATAAGAGGGGCACGTGAGAGAGCGGAGCGCCATCTGGCTGATCGTCCTGCTTCTCCATGTTGCCGGCGCGGCTGGCGTCGCCTCGGTCCAGCCGCAGCCGGGCGGTGTCAACGTCGAGGGAGAGATCGAGGCCGGCGGGCGAGCCTTCATCAAACGCCCCTCGTCGAAGGAGCGTGCGAAGTTCGAGGAGTATCGGGACCTCAGCCCCGGCCTCGTGCTTCAGGGGCTCAACCTGCGCTTGTCGCGTCCCGACGAGAGCCTCTTTGGAGAGTTCGGGGGCTCCAAGTGGGGCTACCAGGATCAAGACTATTACCTGTCGGTCGGCCGCCTCGGGACCTGGCAGTTCGACTTTCTGTGGGACCAGACGCCCCATATCATCTCCACCACCGCGAGGTTCCTCGCGACTGAGCCCCATCGCGGCGTCTTTGTGCTGAGCACGCCTCGCCCCGCGCCGAGCGCGCACAACAGCGCCCCAGCGCTCGATGAGATCGGCGTGCGCTGGGACAAGGCGCTGATGCGCTTTGCTTACAGCGTGTCGCCAGCCCTCGACTTCGCGGGCGAGTACACCCGGACCCGCAAGCATGGCGACAAGCCGATGGGCATGGCCTTCGGGAGCCCCGGCAACAACTTCTACGAGGTGCTCCAGCCCATCGAGCAGACCGTCCACGACTTTCGGCTTCGCGGAGCGTACGCAGAGGCGCGATACCAGCTCCAGTTCGCTTACGGCCTGTCCGTCTTCGAGAACGATCTCACCCGCATCAGAGCGGACAACCCGTGCTTCGGAAACGCGGCGCCCTGCAGCGCCAGCGATGCGGCCGGGTCGGGGACGGGGCAGAGCTCGCTTCCGCCGAGCAACATGGCGCACTCGCTGAATCTGGCCGGGGGCGTGAACCTACCGATGCGCACGCGGGTCAACGCGAACGTCGCGTGGGGCCTGCATCTGCAGAACGACGCGTTCCTACCGCACACGATCAACCCGGCCTTGGCCGGCAACCCGAACCTCGCCCTGCCGAAGCAGAGTCTCGACGGCAACGTGCAGACGTGGCTCGTGTACCTGAGCGCCACGAGCCGCCCATTCGACCCGGTGACCTTCGGAGCGAAGTACCGGTTCTACGACTATGCCGACCACAGCCGGACGGTCGCGTTCCAGGCCGTCGTACTGAACGACAGCGCGCTCGAGCCCTCGCGCTCGGCCGGGCGCTGGAGCTACCAGAAGCAGAACGCCGAGCTCGATGCCCGGACGCGGCCGCTCGAGTCCATCGCGCTCACGACCGGCGTCGGCTGGGAGCGGTGGGACCGCAACGAGCACCGCGAGGTGCCCGTGAGCTACGAGTTCTCCGCCAAGGCCGCGCTCGAGGCGACGCCGACCGGGTGGCTGCTGGCGCGGGTCTCCTACACGCCGTCGTTCCGGCGGATCAACCGGTACAACACGCGTGCTCACGCCGAGCATACGGTCGAGGAGGATCCCGGGGCCGCCCTGGCGGGTCAGAGCCTTCTCCTGAGAAAGTTCGACGAGTCCGACCGCGATCGGCAGAAGCTGGAGGCGCAGCTCCAGTTCACCCTCGGTGACTTCTTCACGGCGACCCCGACCGCGACCTACCACTGGGACGACTTCGTCGACTCGCCGCTCGGGCTTCAGCAGGAGACGGGCTGGTCGGCCGGGATCGACCTGAGCTGGAGGCCCTTGGAGCGCGTCGTCTTCTCCGCCGGCTACACCTACGAGCTCCTGTTCCAGAAGATGCGCTCACGCAGCCGGCCGGTCACCGGAGCCACGACGTTCGACTTCGTCGACTACGACTGGATCTCGGACCTCCAGGACACGGTGCACACGGTCTACGCTGGCGTCAAGGCGGCACTCATCCCGACGGTGCTCGACCTGACGATCAATGGGAACTACTCGAACGCGCTCGGTCGGATCGAGACGCGGAATCCGACGGCGCCGGTCAGCGGGACGGCGGCCCAGGACGAGACCGCCAGGGCCAAACGGTTCCCTGCCTTCGAGGATACGATCATCAGGCTCGAGGCGGCGCTGACCTACCACTTCCTGAAGAACTGGTCCGCGAAGCTGGGCTACGCGTTCGAGATGTTCGAGAAGACCGACTGGCGGACCGACACCCTGAACCCGTTCATGCCGGGTGTGTCATCGATCTGGCTCGGAAACGACTTGAGGAACTACACGGCGCACATCGTGGGCGCCACGCTCGCCTACCGGTTCAAGTAGCTTGCCGACCTCAGGCCCAGGCTCGATCGCGAGCGTCGCGGCGGGCGGCACCTCCTGGGGCGCGACTGCCTCGCCCTGTGGTGTCCGAGCCTCAACGAGCCGAGGTACCTGCTCAGCTCTGTTGGTGAAAAGGCCCTGATTTCGACCGCTTGTGAACCTGCCGAGTCTGGCACCCCCGATGCACAAGAGAACCTCGATGAACGTGATGGTCCGGGATCGACTGCGGGTGAGTGGTTGGGCGACGCTCACTCTGACCTTGATGATCGCCGTGACGGCAACGGTGGGCTTCTGCCTGTTCGATGGCGATGACGATGGCCGCGACGACCACGGCGTGTCGCCTGACCTCTGCCTCGGCATGCTCCTCACGTCCCTGATGATCGTCCTCCTCGCGGGGTTGGTCCCGAGTGGGTGGGTGGCCACGTACAAGGTCGAGCCCGTCCCGATCGTCGGCCTCCGCGTCCCCGCCCCGCCCCCCAAGTCCGCGCTCGGCGCATAGCCACTAAGTAGGTTTCGTCCGCTTGGATCCAGCGCGTCACCAGACGCGCAAGAGCTCCGTGGCTTGGACTGCGCGGGCCGCAGTGTCGGCCTGACGCGAGGAGGTGCGGTCGTGGATGGGAGGTTGCAGCAATGAGTCGCCGGCGCATCGGCGCGATCTTTTCCGGGGCCGTCGTCGCCGGCGTCCTGATCTCGACCTCGACCGGGGCACGCGCGGAAGCGCAGCGCTATCCGGTGGCGCCGCTGACGGTGCCAGCGATCGTAGCGCGAGCGATGCCGGCCGTGGTGAGCATCACCACGCGCCAGATCGAGCGGGATCAGTTCAACCAGGCTGTCCCGACGCGCGGACTCGGCTCCGGCTTCATCTTCGATCGCCTCGGCTACGTCCTGACGAACAACCACGTCGTCGCCGGCGCCGATCAGATCAAGGTGACGCTCTCCGACGAGCGGAACTTCCGCGCGCGCCTGGTGGGCGCCGACCCCTTCACCGACCTGGCCGTGCTCAAGGTCGAGGGCAAGGGTTTCGCCAGCATCCCACTCGGCGAGTCCCGGCAGCTCAAGGTCGGCGAGACCGTCGTCGCCATCGGCAGCCCGCTCTGGATCGAGGGCGGGCCGACCGTGACGAGCGGCGTCGTGAGCGCGCTCGGACGCACGATGGAGCAAGAAGGCCTGCCGATGCTCCACAACCTCATCCAGACCGATGCCGCGATCAATGCCGGAAACTCCGGTGGGCCGCTGCTGGACCTCGCGGGCCGTGTCGTCGGGATCAACACGGCCGTGATCGCATCCGCGCACGGGATCGGATTCGCCATCTCGATCGACACGGCGAAGCCCGTCGTGCGCGAGCTCATCGCCAGGGGACGGGTCGTCCGGCCGTCGCTCGGGCTCGTCGCCGTGAGCGTCACACCACAGCTCGCGTACGCAAACGACCTACCGATCGAGCGCGGCGCGCTCGTGCTGCGCGTCGACGCCGGTGGCCCGGCAGAGACGGCGGGACTCGGGCCGGGCGACGTGATCACGGCGCTGGCCGGACGCCCGGTCAGGAACCTTCACCACTTCCACGAGGCGCTCGCCGGCCACCGGATCGGCGAGACGGTCGAGGTCTCCCTGTGGCGAGAGGGCCAGACGCTCACGCGGAGCGCCGTGCTCGCAGAGTACCGATGATGGCGCAGGGTGCCGCGCTCGTGACGTTGCTCGTTCTCCTGACATCGGTGAGTGCCCGGGCCGGGGAGACGATCGTGATCGAAGCGACGAGGCTCGTCCCGCCGTTCCTCGAGACGATGACAGGTAACCGTGTGGACTTCGTGAATCGCGCGCAGCGCAGCGTGCACGTCGAGTTCGGCGTCGACCCCCGCCAGCACGAGGTCGTCCAGGTGCCTGCGACCGGACCGATCTGGGCGGTCTTCCACCGGCCGGGAACGCACCCGTACGTCGTGCACGTCTACGACGGTCGCACGACCCGTACGCTCAGCGGGGTGGTCGCGGTCGTGGAGGACGAGACCCACAAGTGGGATTCGCGGACCTGCGGGCTCATCGTCATGGAGAGCTGCATTGAGCCCTGACGATCGGACCGGTCGCCCACCACCGGAGCGAGGCCGCGGCAACATCAGCCGGTGGTCGATCGAGCACCCGTATGCCGTCACGGCGTTCTACCTCGGCGTGGCGCTGCTGTCGATGCTCGTCATCTTCTTCCAGATGCCGCGGCGGATGATGCCATACGTCGAGAGCCCGATCGTGGCCGTGGTGTCGATGATGCCCGGACTCTCGGCCGAGGAGATGGAGATCTATTTCTCCAAGCCCATCGAGGAGCGGATGGTGGATCTGAAGAACGTCCACTTCGTCCGCTCGACCTCCCAGGAGGGCTTCTCGATCGTCTCGATCGAGTTCTGGTACGGCACCGACATGAAGAAGGCGCTGTTCGACGTGCAGTCCCTCATGAACGTCGTCCAGGCCGACCTCCCGATGACGGGCGCCAACCTGAAGCCCTCCTGGGTGCTGGCGATCGACCCCCTGAACATCCCGGTCCTGTCGCTCGCCGTGACCGGCGAGGGCTACGAGCCGGTGCAGCTCCGGACCCTCGTCGAGAACGAGGTCGTGAACCGGCTCAAGGTGGTGAAGGACGTCTACTCGGTCGTGCCGTTCGGGGGGCAGAAGCTCCAGATGCAGGTCATCGTCGATCGCGAGCGGCTGGCCGCCTACCGGATGAGCCTCCTCGACGTCAAGGGCATGCTCGACATGCAGAACCAGTCGCGGCCGGCCGGCACGCTGACCTACCAGGACCGAGAGGTGCTGGTCCGGAGCGACTTTCGCGCGCGCACCCCCGAGGAGGTCGCGGCCTATCCGATCGGCAGCATGGACGGCCGGACCGTCTACCTGCGCGACGTGGCCGAGGTGATCGACACCCCGCGGGAGCAGCGGAGCCTCTATCGGTTCAACGGTAAGCCGGCGGTCGAGATCTCCGTCGTCCAGCAGCCCGAGGCCAGCTCGGTGCGTGTGATCGAGGGCGTCAAGGCGAAGCTCGCCGAGATCCAGCAGGATTTCCCCCGCCTCAAATTCGACATCGCGTACGACAACTCGACGTTCGTCGGGTTCCTGATGTCGAACATGGTGGAGGAGCTGGTGATCGCCGTGCTGCTGACCGGCGTGGTCGTGCTCTTCTTCCTCGGCAACGTGCGCGGCACGCTCATCTCCGTCATCACCATTCCGATCTCGCTCGGCATGGCGCTGCTGGCGATGGTCCCGCTCGGCATGACCCTCAACAGCTCCACGCTGATCGGGCTCCTGCTCTCGATCGGCCGGCTGGTCGACGATTCGATCATCGACCTCCATTCGATCGAGCGCCATCTGCGCATGGGCAAGTCGCCGAAGCAGGCGGCGATCGACGGGATCACCGAGGTGCGGCTCGCGGTGCTCGCCATCACGCTCGTGCTCTGCGTGGCGCTGCTGCCGCTCGCCTTCTCGGGCGGCATCGTGCAGTACATGTTCGAGGGCATCGTCTGGGCCATCATCCTGGCGCTGCTCGCCTCGGCGCTGGTGTCGTTCACGCTGACGGCCGTGCTGGCGGCGAGCCTCTTCGCCCCGCATGGCGCCGAGACGGCGCGGTCGGGTCGGCTCGCGCGCTGGCTGCTCGATCCCGTTCAGCGCTTCCTCGAGCGTCTGGAAGGACGCTACCGGACGAGTCTCGCCTGGTCGATCCGGAACCGCTTCGGCGTCCTCGCGGGCGCGATCGCAATCGTCCTGGTGGGCGTCGCCCTCTACCCCCGGATCGGGAGCGAGATGATGCCGCTGGCTGACGTCTCCCAGGCCTTCGCGCAGCTCGAGGCGACGCCGGGCACCTCGTTCGCCCGGACGGCCGAGATCGCCGCCGAAGTCGAGCGACTTCTCCTGAGGCAGTCGGAAGTCGTCCAGGTCTCCTCGGAGATCGGCTTCGAACCGGGCGGCACCTACTTCACGGGCTACAGCATGGGATCGGTCAACTCCGCCGTCATGATGATCACGCTCGTCGACTCCGCCAAGCGCAAGCGGGACATCTGGCAGGTGATGGACGCGGTCCGCGAAGAGGCGGTTCGCACGATCCCGGGAATCCGGCGCCTGGCGATCAAGGAGATGGGGGCGGATGTCATGGCCTCGAGCGCCGCGCCCATTCAGGTGATCTTCTTCGGCCCCGACCTCGCGAAGCTCTCCGAGATCGGGGAGCAAGCGAAGCGCCTCGCCGAGGAGATTCCCGGCTTCTATCAGGTGACGACGTCCTGGGCCCAGACGCTGCCCCAGCTCAACGTGGTGGTCGACCGGGCGCGGGCGCAGGA
>Ga0184633_10000167_pt1 | contig 20801 bp, 19 predicted proteins | sample PLM31_170_b1_FD_133156 | JGI IMG/M metagenome (GOLD analysis project Ga0184633, IMG submission 133156) | Groundwater sediment microbial communities from an aquifer in East River, Colorado, USA - PLM3-1_170_b1 | ecosystem: Environmental > Terrestrial > Soil > Riparian zone | place: USA: East...
CTGGTTCGACGCTTGGAGACAAGTGCCCTTAGTGTGTAAGAGAGTGGGAAACCGCGCCATCATAGTGGAGCGTTCCGGGCTTTTCAATCCCCGGCCCGTGAGCGCCTCCATTGAAGGGGAGAGTCTGGGAAAGAGAACTGGGGTGAGCGATGGGATTCGAAAACGAGGGACAACCGCTAACTGCCATTGAGACTGTTGCGCTTAGCCTGTCGCTCGCCCCAAAACTGGCCTATTTGACCCCGGTTTTGATACCAAAATGATGCCAAGCTAAAGGTCGGGTGTAATGACCGGAAGTGCACCGTCTCGCAGCGAACAGCCAATTGCAGCCATGAATCGCGGGCTTTTGTCACGATGGACCCCATGCAAAGTGAGTCTAACTGTTAAGTAGAGTTAAAATTTTGTACGCCAAGACCATACGGCGCGGCTGGCTCAAGCACGGAAATCCTCCGGGCGACCTGAGTACCGCGAAGCGATGTGGGGCACGGGCGCGAACGCGAGGCGGTCAGCCATGCCGTGGGCCAGCAATGCGCAACGGGCCGGTGCCGAATGCACGGCGGCTTGAGTACGGGGCCACGAACAGAGGAAGGCTTGGAACGCTCGCGAAAGGCACGCTTAAAGCCTCCGCGATTGACCCCGGCTGATCTCAGACAGATTGATGGAATCCTGCGAAGGCTGCTGAGACCTCGTAGGTAGCGCTCAGAACAGCGCGGAAGCAGCGTATTGGAACATGCCTGGGAACAGGCGGAAAACAGGGCGGAGAGCCTGGCCGTCAGCTCAGTGCTAACAGTGAGAAAACAGTGAGGGCGCGCATCAACCTGAGTGGGCCAGATGGCTAGTTTTGCTACTTCTGTGGGCCGGCTGAGCGCGCGGATGGGCGATTCCAGAAACATGTGTTTGTGGGCAGCGAGATTCACAATTTTCAGGCACGCCAAATCAGGCACTTGCGGGAGCGATTCAAGGAGGCTTTTTGGGCAGGCTCTGGAGGGCTCGCTGGATTGTTGCCAATTGTTATCTTTGATTGCGCAAGGAGTTTTCTGGGCCCGACTTTCGCCGACGGTTCGTTCTGTAATTCCCCTTTCACGCCTGCGAAATGTTTCCAAGTCCCGATTCAAAGTCCGAGGATCAAGGCGAAGAAAAACGCCTCTCACCTGGCCGCCTGCCCCAAGACTCCAGGTCGGTGCACCGTGACGCTTCCTGGAAATCCATGTCCACTCTCGATGCCAGCCTTGCAAGACACCCACTCGCCTTTCCACAGGCTTCACCTCACCCGTACCCCAGATTAGTGACCCGTAACCGAAAACCCACATGTTCTTTTGCTCGTCGGTCATGGTGTTGCCCAATTTTCTGACAACACTTCGGCCTGCTCCAACACCGTGAGTGTTGCCTTTTCCTGCCTGTCCGGTGGATAGCCGTATTTCCGGAGGATGCGTTTCACAAGAACTCTTAAGTGAGCACGGACGTTTTCTCGCACAGTCCAATCAATCGTCGTGTTCTTTCGGACGGTCGCAACCAATTCGCGCGCGATCGTCCGGAGTGTTTCATCGCCCAGCACTTTCACTGCACTGTCGTTCGCTTCGAGCGCATCATAGAAAGCAACTTCGTCCTCGGTGAGTTTGAGCTTCTCTCCGCGTCCTGCGGCTTCGCGCATCTGCTTCGCGAGACCAATAAGCTCCTCAATCACCTGTGCGGCTTGGATCGCCCGGCTTTGATACTTGCGAATCGAAGCCGCCAGCAGCTCAGAAAACAGCCGCGATTGCACAACATTTTGCCGGGAGCGCGTCTTGATCTCGTCATTGAGGAGATTGCGCAGAAGCTCTACGGCCAGATTCTTCTGAGGCAGTTGGCTGACTTCCGCCAAGAATTCATCTGACAAAATCGAAATGTCCGGCTTCTTCAAGCCAGCAGCCGCGAAGATGTCCACAACCCCTTCGGAGGACACGGCTTTGGATACGATCTGCCGAATTGCAAGGTCCAAGTCTGCTTCGGGCCGCTGTTGTTGGGTCGCCGACTTCGCGAGCACAGCGCGGACAGCCTGGAAGAAGCCAACGTCATCCCGGATTCGCATTGCCTCTTCATGGGGAACAGCGAGAGCAAACGCTCTGGAAAGATCCGTAACGGCTATCATCAGGCGGTCCTTCCCGTCCTCCTGCTTCAGGATGTGCTCCTGTGCGTTCGGCAACAAGGCAAGCCTCTCCGCCGCAGTACCTGAAACCCACTTCGACCAGTCGAAGCCGTGGAATAAACCACAGCACACCTCATATTTCGCCAGCATGGCTGTGACAGCTTCCTCCTGAGGCAGCGCCGTGCGGCCCTTTCCTCCACTCTCGGTGTAAGTTGCGAGGGCCAGCTTCAGCTCGTGTGCAATTCCGAGATAGTCCACAACCAAACCACCAGGCTTGTCCCGGAACACCCGGTTCACGCGGGCGATCGCCTGCATGAGTCCATGGCTTCGCATGTACTTGTCGAGATACATCGTGTGAAGAGAGGGCACGTCGAAACCAGTCAGCCACATATCTCGCACGATCACTATCTTGAATCGGTCATTGGGGTCTTTGAACCGCTTGGCGAGAGCTTCGCGCCGACGTTTGTCCCGGATGTGTTGCTGCCATTCCGGCCCATCAGCCGCCGAACCGGTCATCACGACGTTCAGTGAGCCGGCAGTGTCGTCTTCGCCGTGCCAATCCGGACGTAACTTAATTAGTTCCTTGTAGAGATCCACGCAAATACGGCGGCTCATGCAGACGACCATGGCCTTGCCGTCCATGGCTTCCAGCCGCTGCTCAAAATGCTTGACCAAGTCTTCCGCAACCAACCGCAAGCGACGCTCCGTGCCGACAACCGCTTCTAGGGCAGCCCACTTCGTTCTCAGTCGCTCGCGACGCTCGATCTCTTCCCCCTCGGTCGCTTCCTCGAACTCCTCGTCGACCTTGGGCTTTTCTTCTTCTCTCAGCTCCAGTTTTGCGAGGCGGCTCTCGTAATAGATCGGGACTGTGGCCTTGTCTTCTACTGCGCGTTGGATGTCGTAGATGCTGATGTAGTCACCAAAGACGGCTCGTGTGTTGGCATCGGTCTTCTCAATCGGCGTGCCTGTAAAACCGATGAACGTCGCATCGGGCAGGGCATCCCGCATGTGCCGCGCAAAGCCGTCAATGAAGTCGTACTGACTGCGGTGAGCTTCATCCGCAATTACGATGATGTTTCGCCTTGTTGAGAGCTCGGGATAGTGGTCGCCTTCCGCTGGCATAAACTTCTGAATGGTCGTGAAGACGACGCCGCCAGACGAGACCTGTAGCACCGATCGCAAGTGCTCGCGATCTGTTGCCTGCACTGGCGCCTGACGCAGAAGTTCGAAACAGCGTGAGAAGGTGCCGAAGAGCTGATCGTCCAGATCGTTCCGGTCGGTGATGACCACGATGGTTGGGTTTTGGAGGTGAGGCTCCAAGATCAAGCGTCCGGCGTAGAACGCCATCGTGAGGCTCTTACCGCTTCCCTGCGTATGCCACACCACACCGGCACGATGGTCGCCCATCTCACTTGTGGCCCGGATCGTGGTCTGGAGAGCCCGGTTGACCGCGTGGAACTGATGGTACCCTGCGATCTTCTTGGCCAGCGCGCCTCCGCCTTCATCCTCAAATACGATGAAGTAGCGCAGGAAGTCCAAAAAGCGGCGCTTCTCAAAGACACCCTGAATGAGAACCTGAAGTTGTAAGGCGGACGCCGGTGCCAGCTCTTCGCCTTCAACAGTCCGCCACGGCATGAAGCGCTCAGTATCGGCAGTTAGTGACCCGATCCGCGCCTCAACGCCGTCTGAGACGACCAACGCCGCGTTGTAGACGAAGAGCGAGGGGATCTGCGCCTTGTAGGTCTGAAGTTGCTGAAAAGCGTTCCAGATGGTCGCGTTCTCATCGGCCGGGTTCTTCAGTTCGATGACCGCGAGCGGCAAGCCATTCACGAAGAGCACTACATCCGGCCTGCGAGTGTGCTGACCTTCGACTACCGTGTACTGGTTGACGGCAAGCCAGTCGTTGTTCTCCGGTTTGTGAAAGTCCAGTACCCTTGCCTGCGCGCCGGCGATGGATCCGTCGGAGCGCGCGTACTCCACTGTGACCCCGTCCACCAACATCCGGTGCATGGCGTGGTTGCGGGTAACTAGCGAGGGCGCATCGGTTCGCGTGAGCTTGCGGAACGCGTCTTCGATTGCCTCGGGCGGCAGGTCGGGATTGAGTTGTACGAGAGCCTGACGCACTCGGCGCTCAAGGACCACATCGCGGTAGTTCGGGTCGCTTCGCTCGGCCCCAGTCTCACCGACTGCAATCGCAGGTCCGGACAGAATCGCATAGCCCAGGCCCTCTAACCACGCCAGGGCGGCCTCCTCTACGACGGATTCAGTGAAGGCGATCGTGCTCATGCCTTCGCACTCTGGTCCATTTCACGCTCTGACGAGTCCCGCTTCTTGATATCGCCAGCGAGTTCGGAGTAGAGCACTGGGTCGAATGCGTGAAGGATTTCGCTCGTATGGTAAGGTTTCCCGGCTAGCTGGACCGTTCCGTACTCTTGATCAATCAGACGATCATCATCGGGCGTTCTTTTCGGAAGATCATCTCCTGACCTTTCGCTTAAATGCTGTTCTAGGACCGACTCAACATCGGCAACCTCAAACAGGACACTAAATACCCAGAGTGCGGCTTTGCGAATACCTTCTAGCTCACGCTCCTGCGGAATGGTGGCGCCTCCGCCGTGGTACTGTCCGTTGCGAACCTCGTGGTACCAGATGAAATCGGCCTTCTTGCACACGGCGGTCAATCCGCGTTTGGCCACCTCGACTTCGAGAAAATCAATCTTCGTGTAGAAGTTTTCGAGCCACTTCTCGACTTCAGCCTTCGGATAGGTCCGGTTGTCGCGCTGGATCGGATGAAGGTTGAGATACGTGTGGATCGCCACCTCAATCGCATTGTCGTAACCTACTATAGAGATCCGACGATCGAAGTCCTCGCCGTTCCGATAATGCATCTCCGCGTGTAGGATCAGCTCAAAAGGACCCAAGGCCCAGTTCGGGAGCGTAATCATTGATCTACTCCAACGATGCGATCTGCATTTTCGACCCGGATCTCGCCTGAGATTAGCTTTGGCAGCAAAACATCGCGAACGGAAGCAAGCGTTCGCGACTCAATGCGTATTTTCACAATGGCATCGACCAACGGGCCGATACGTCGATCTGCCGCATCCAGGAGAGCGGGCTGTGGCAGTACCACCTTTGCCTCTGACAGGTGGTGCCGCTGAATGTGTCCCATTGTTGTCGCCTTCGCAGCGGCGATATGGCGAAAGTCAGGCAGGTGCTGACTGATCCACAGGTAGTAAAGCCACTTCGGAAACTGGGGAGAGGTAACTTTGAAGAGATGCTGGTTAAGGGCACCGCGCCCGCCAGGCCATAGAACACACTCCAGCGATCCGGACCAGGAGAACAGCACGTCACCGTCTTCTACGATGTAGTCTGCTTCAAGGTCGGCGCTCGCTTTGTCAGCACCGTCAGTATTCCTCGCTCGAAGTTGGGCGATCTTAATCACCGGAAGGGAGCGTCCATCCTTCGGTGGGAACTTTTGCAGCGCGAGGCCGTTCAGGAAACGTGCGATGTCATCCAGACCTCGCACTTCCCATCCCCTGGGAATATCTCCCAGTTCTGATTCATCAAAAGAGTCTGGAAACAGGTCGGCCAGGGGCTTCGGCAGCCCAGGGTCGCGGCCCTTGATCTTGAGGCGGACGGGGTCGAAGTCCACGAACCACGCCCTGAAGAGCGCCCGCGCGACGGCCTCAAGCGTTTCGTTCATCCGCCGATTCAGTTCGATCTTGTCGTCCAGCGTTCCGAGAATTTTGGCGATGGCGCGTTGTTCGTCTGGCGGTGGCAGAAGGATGTCAAGTTGTCCGAACGCAGACTTGTTGAGTATCGGCTGTGCAGAGCCGCTGGCTGCAGTTCTTATCTCTGCCTTGCGGGTGCTGAGGTTGTAGTAGACGAACAGCGGATCATCACCGGACTCGACGACTATGCTGTTGATCTGTTGGTTGGTAACACAGTCGCGGCCAGCCATGGCCGCCTTCCCCATGTCTGATCCAATGCAGGAAACCATCACTGCGTGAGCGGGAATCCGAGAACCACTGACGACGCTGGCACCCTCTTCGGTGAGATAGCGCCCTGTGGAGTCAATCACCCGTCGCCCATCGAAGTCCGTCGGCGTTACGAATGGGATGTCACCACTGAAGTACTCCGCACGACCAGACGGCGGTGTCTTGCCAGTGACGATACGGCCGAGCTGATCGAGGGTTGTCTCTCGCCACTCACCCGCCATACCCAAGCTCCTTCAAGTTGGCGGCGATGGCCTCGTCGAGCTTCGCGGCTTCCTCGGTCTGCTGTCGGAGCATCGCGGTGAGCCGCTTCATCTTCTCCTCAAACGGCTCCTCGTCTTCCTCTGCTGCCTCTGCCCCGACATAGCGGCCGGGCGTGAGCACATGACCATGCTTTCGGATGTCGTCAAGCGTAGCGGCCTCGCAGAAGCCCGGCACATCGGCATACTCACCCGCGCCTTTATCACTGCGCCAAGCGTGGTAGGTGCCGGCGATCTTCGCGATGTCGTCGTCGGTCAGCTCCCGCTGCACGCGGTCGATCATTGTGCCCAGCTTGCGCGCGTCGATAAACAGAGTGTTGCCGCGGCGATCGCGGAAGCGGCTGTTCTTCTTATTGCGGGAGAGAAACCAGAGGCACACTGGAATCTGCGTAGCGTAGAAGAGCTGACCCGGTAGCGCCACCATGCAGTCCACCAGATCCGCCTCAATGATGCCCTTGCGGATCTCGCCCTCATTCGACTGATTCGACGACATCGAACCGTTGGCGAGGACGAAACCCGCCAACCCTGTGGGTGCCAGGTGGTATATGAAGTGTTGCACCCAGGCGAAGTTGGCGTTGCCTGCAGGAGGCACGCCATAAACCCAGCGCTTGTCTTCCTTGAGCAGTTCGCCGCGCCAGTCACTGTCATTGAAAGGCGGATTGGCAAGCACGTAGTCAGCCTTGAGGTCGGGGTGCCGGTCATTGTGGAAGGTATCCCCGTGGGCAATCTGTGCGTCGATGCCCCGGATGGCAAGATTCATTTTGGCGAGCCGCCATGTCGTGTAGTTGGACTCTTGGCCGTAGATGGAGATATCCCCTAGCTTGCCGCTGTGTGCCTCGATGAACTTCTCGCTGCTTACAAACATGCCGCCTGATCCGCAGCATGGGTCATACACGCGACCTTTGTACGGGGCCAATATCTCGACCAGCACACGGACTACGCGGGATGGCGTGTAGAACTGCCCGCCCTTTTTGCCCTCGGCGCTGGCGAATTGCTGAAGGAAGTATTCATACACTTGCCCGAGAATGTCCTTGGCGCGGTCTGCGGGACTGCCAAGAGCAATGTCGCTGACTAGATTGATGAGCTGGCCCAGCCGTTGCTTGTCGAGTCCTGGACGACCATAGTCCTTCGGCAGAACCCCTTTGAGCGACGGGTTGTCGCGCTCGATGGCGCTCATCGCGTCGTCCACTGTCTTGCCAATGGTCGGCTGCGGGGCGTTGGCTCTCAGATGAGACCAGCGCGCTTCCGGGGGAACCCAGAAGATGCTGACTGCACGGTATTCGTCCGGGTCTTCAGGGTTGGCTCCCTCCGCCTCTTGTGCCTTCAGCTCTGCATGCTTTGCCTCGAAGGCGTCGGAGATGTACTTGAGGAAGATCAGCCCGAGGACGACGTGCTTGTACTCCGCCGCGTCCATGTTGTTGCGAAGCGCGTCAGCCGCCGCCCAGAGCTTCGATTCAAGACCTGCCTTCGTACCATTCGTCACTTGAGGTCCCTTTCCATTCTTATCAGTATCTTCGGGAGTATCCCTTTTACGTCTATCTGCGGCCAGATTCAAGGACTCGAATCTTAAGACTTGCCGCTGGCGGTTAAAGCACGCGGAAAAGTTCCGATAGGGAGACTTTGAGGGCCCTGGCGATTTTCTAGATGTTGACGAGCGAGAAGTTGCGTTCTCCGCGTTCGATACCTCTGATGTAGGTGCAGTCTCAGCTCAAGCGGAGAGATCGAGAATCAGGCGGCTCGGATGAGTCTGCCCAAGACGTGTCGAGAGCTTGCCCAAAAACCTCTTCACCACGGCTCTTGCATCTCCTTGATTCCTTACGAGGCTATCGCACGCGGTGGTGCTGCCCACAAACACAGGATTTCGGCGCGGGGTTACGGCGGCAGGCCCATGCGGCGAAGCAAATCCTGGTAGCGTGGATCCCCGCGCAGATTCTCCAACCGCACTTGAGACTTCTGGAATACGAGCTGGGTGTCGTGCTGCTGCCAGGCCTCTTCCAACGACCGGAACACCTGGTCCTTTTCGCCGAGCGCGGCGTGAACAATGGCACGGGCGATCGGGGACACGGGTTGTTCCCGGCTCAGGCTCTCCAGTTTCGCGCGGCCTCGCAGGGCGGCAGCGCGGTTTCCTGCGAGTCCCTCTGCCCAAGCGAGTGCCGCTCTTGCCCAAGGGTCCGCCTCGGGGTGTCGCTCCGCCATCTTGATTTCCGCCAAGCCCTGGTCGAGTTGCCCTTTGTCGATGTAGGCGACGCCAAGCCAGTAGCGGTCGTACCAGCGGTTCGGGTCGAGCTTGAGTAAGCCCTGGAAGGTTTCGATTGCCCGGTCGTATTGCCGGGCACACCTATAGATATGCGCGGCGTTGGTCTGGAGTCCCAGGTTGGAGGGATCCAATTCGCGGGCACGATTGATCTCCGAAACAGCGTGATCAAATCGGCCGACCACGCGCAGATAGAGCGCATAGCTACTATGAGCCCCCGCGAAGTTCGGGTTGAGCTCAATCGCGCGCTTCAATTCTCTTTCAGCCCTGGCCCAGTCCCATTCGTTAAAGAGAGCGACGGAACCGAGTGCGCTGTGGCCCTCGGCCAGGGTTTCGTCGAGCGCCACCGCCTTCTCCGCAGCCTCGCGCGATTTCGCAGCGACCTCCCGGTGGCGCTCGTCCGCCAACGAGTCGTAGCTGGAGGCTAAACCGGCGTAAGTCGGGGCGTAAGTCGGCTCGAGCTGGATGGCCTGCTGGAACAGACCCACGCTCCGCCACAGAGATTCATTCCTCTGGCGACCCGGTATTACGTTTCTTGCCTGGTAAAATTCGTACCTAGCGCGAAGATACGCCTCGTGAGCTTCGGGACTTATCACATGGACAGAGGCAAGGCGGACCTGCTCCCGTGGTGTGAGCTGGACGCGGATTTCGCCGGCGATGGCCCGCGCCACTTCGCTCTGCAAGGCCAGAACATCGCGCAGGTCACGCTCATAGCTGGCCGCCCAGAGATGGCGATCTGTCGGTGCCTCGATCAACTGCGCGATGATGCGTACCCGCTCTCCCGAGCGCAGCACAGTCCCTTCCACCACCGCGTCCACGTTCAGCTCGCGCGCGATCTCCGGCAGGGATTTCTTCGTACCCTTGTAGCGCATCACCGACGTCCGCGAGATCACCCGCAGCGCGCTGATCTGCGCTAGATTGGCAATCAGCGCGTCCGTCATCCCGTCGGCGAAGTACTCCTGCTCCGGGTCGCGGGAAAGGTTCTCGAGCGGCAGCACCGCGATCGACTGAATGCGCGGCATGCGCGACCTGTGCAGCACCGAGTCGCGCCACCCGCCCAGATTCAGTGCGAACGCAACCCCGAACAGCACAACCAAGACAATCGCGGCATACCCGATCCAGCGCCGAGCGAGCCGGCGCTGTTCGCCCTCCGGGGCAACCGCACTCCCTCCGTCCAGCGTGCCGATGAAGCGGTAGCCGCGGCGCGGCAGCGTCTCGATGAACTGCGGCGTATCCGCGGAATCGTCCAGCGCCTCGCGCAGCCGCTTCACTGCGGCGTTCAGGCTGTGCTCGAAATCCACGAAGGTATCGGCGGGCCAAAGCCTCTTTTGCAACTCTTCCCGCGTCACAACCTCGCCGGGGTGCTCTAGCAACATGGTCAGAATGTCCAGCGGCTGGCCTTGCAGCTTGATCTTCCTCCCCTGTTTGCGGAGTTCGCCTGCGCGCGGATCCAACTCGAAGCCGCCAAAGCGGTAGGCCTGCGGCGACTGGCGATTTGAGTTCATCGGGATCGAGCGAGTGACGGCAGTCTAACACCAAGTGCTGGGGCCCGAAAAGCTCTGGCGGATGTCACTTCAGCCGTAACGTCCTGGCGCTCAACCGGATGCGGTATCACCCGCATTTCATCGCGGTTTCACTCGGCTTGCATTGAGGTACTTGCTCGCCTGATGCATCTCGGCCTCACCCACGCCAACCCCGGAGGTGAGCGCCGTGAAGAGAACGTTCGGAAGACTCCTGATGTTCAGCTTTGTGGTGAGTTGGTGCATGCCGATGCACAGCCAGTCCGAACCCGAACCGCGACCCGGCGCAAGCACAGACTTGCGCTTGAGCATTCGCGTGTACAACTCAGCGCAAGTGCCTTCGGCGCACCTGGCTCAGGCGGAAGCGATTGCGGCGGAAGTTCTGGCGCACGCGAATATGCAAGTCATCTGGACCGATTGCACAGCGAACGGAACCACAGAACAGCGCGAAACGGCGTGCAAGAGTCCTTTCCGGCCCACCCACTTGGCCCTGGCCATCGCGGAGCATTTCGCGCCGGATGGCGGGGCGGTTCGGGCAACAACCTTGGGCTACGCCGTCATCCCGGGCGGGTTTGCGCTCGGTCACAGCGCGCAGGTCAGCCTGCAGCGAGCGGAGGCGCTGGCCATCCAATGCGACGTCGCCGTGGAATTGGTCTTGGGGCTGGCCATGGCGCACGAAATCGTGCACCTGCTGCTCGGAAGCAACGGCCACTCAGCAGCAGGCCTGATGCGCGAACGCTGGGAAGGTGCCGATTTGGAGCTGGCCACCCGCGGACAGCTCCAGTTGAGCGCCAGGGAGTCTCAGCAGATCCAAGCCAACCTCAGGTCGCGTTGGGAGCAACAGCTACGACAGCAAGCTCTCGTAGCCGCGCCGAAATAGCCGGGCTGAGTTTCCGGCCTCATCGCTCGCCTTGCGCCGGATAGACTTCGCCCATCCCGCCCGTGCCCACTGCGCGGAGGATTTCATAGAGTGGGCCGAAAACGTCCCTTTTGGCACTCGGTTGGACTGAATATGTGAATCAGGAATGAGTGGAGGCGCGTCCTATTCACCGTGGAGCCGCACCGGGCGAGACGACAAATGGTGCGCAGTCTGCTACTGTGGCGGCTTAACCTCGGGGCCGGCTTGCGTGATGCTGCCTTTCACCAGATCCGTTTTGAGCTTGAATTGCTGTTTCGGCAGCAGGCTAACTTCCGTTTCAAAGGGTCGATAACCAGGCAAAGCAATCTTGATTCGGTGCCTGCCCGGGCTCACCAGCAGCGAGCGTCCTACCCCGCCTAATTCATGGACGTGCCCCACAAAGGCATCATCCAGAAACACAGCCGCCCTATCCGGGGTCACCGAGAGCTTTATTCGGGCTGTTACCGCAGGATACTGAGCGCGGGGGTCCCGCTCCATAACCACACGAAGGATGTGTGTTCCGCCGGGTTCGACGATGAGTGTTTGTTTGAATTCCTTGTAGCCCGCCTGACGCACGGTGATTTCATGCTCGCCCGGCAGCAGGAGAACCTTCTTGTCGCCCTTGAGCTCATCCAGATAACCCACATATTGACCGTCAACCCAGACACCGGAAGTCTTCTCCGCTTTGGTGGCCCCTACAAACTGAATTTCACCCATCACTTGATTCTGTGCAGGAGCGACAACCGCAGAAAACAGCAAAAGAACGAGTAGGAGAGTCAGAGGAGAAAAAAGGGACCTCAATTCTTTCATCACTTTCATCGCCTTTCTGCCGAGGCAAGACCTATTGTCGCACAATCGCGGCGGGGTGTCTGCCGCTCACAATGGCCCGCTGTGCGCTGCTCGCCGTTGAGTGGGCGCTATCGGCGCTGACACCCGCGGTGGTTAGCGGCGGAACCGGGACAGCCAGTTCTCACTTTCTTGGGGCTTTTCTTCTGCGGGGGGCTGGGAGTCGCGCGGCGTGGCCAAGGCGGCCAGGCGGTCCAGCGCGTCAGCGATGCGCCCAAGCTGGTAAGCGATGTTATCGACGGCGTCCGATTTCTTGATTACGACGTAGCGGCGGTGACCGTAGCGCACCCAGATCCAAAGCACCACAAGCGCGACCACGGCGCCAATCGCCACTTGCACTTCTCTTGACAGATGTGGGATGGATGGTAGAGATGGCACGGGAGACGCCTCCCGAGTGGGCCAAACCAACCTAGCACAGATGGGCTGCACCAGCAATGCGCGACGCCGGGGTAATTTTCCCGACCTGCCAATGATGTAAGTGTGCCTGCGGTTTGTCGCCTTTCACCACGGGAAGCGGGGCAGGAATGGGCTTGAGCCCGCGGTCAACCCGCCCACGCCCAAACCATTTCCTTCTGACTGGATGAAGAGAAATTGTGGAAAGATTTGGGAAAGATAACGACCGAATAAGGTACGTTTGCGTACGCTCAGGTGCGGCTAAGTACCTAGCGAACCAACAACATATAGATCTGGTGCTGGTCTCCGGAACCAGAGGTCGGAGGTTCAAATCCTCTCAGGCGCGCCATCTTTTCAATTACTTCCACGCCCGCCTCCGCCCGTTCAGGGCTCACTGTGGGGACTTCTGTGGGGACCCCAACTCTGGTTCATAGAGACCAAACACTTGGTCTCGGTTGTACCTCTCCAATTTCCGCACCGCCTCCTGCTTGTGTTCCGGTGTCGGGTGCACGTAACGCATCGTGGTCGAGATGTCGGAATGTCCCATCAGCTCCTTCAGAGTTGGAAGGTCCACCCCAGCCATCGCTGTCCGCGATCCGAAGGTGTGGCGGAAATCGTAAAGCCGGAACGGCGGGTCGATATTTGCTGCTCGCAAAGCTTTGTGGTGCGGTTTGCGAACCGTGGTCAGGGGCTTGTCGTAGTCTCCCTTTCGAGGAAACACGAAAGGACTCACGGTATCGACCAGTCTCCATTTCAAGATGTCGATTGTGGCGTCGGTCAGCGGAACGTTGCGTCGAGCAAAATGAGTCTTTCCGCTCGGCACAAACAGATAACGCAGTTTGAGGTGCACGTTTTCCTTGCGAATGGTGAACACCTCTTCCGGTCGCATTCCCGTTTCCACAATCAAAGTAGCCACATCCCGAAGTAGAGGACTTGCCGCTGCCATATACCTCTGCTGCTCCTCATGCGAAACAATCCGCATTGCTCCTGGCCCTTCGTCAAGGAACTGAACTTCCTTGACGGGATTCTTGGCGATGTATTCCTTTCGAATCGCCAAGTTCAGGATCAACCGCAGAGCAGCAAGGTCACGATTGACCGTTGCTGGAGAAACGTCCGAGGACCGGCTAACCTTGAATTTCTCCACAAGTGCTATCGAAACGGCATCGAGTCTCAGTTTTTCGAAGGACGCCAACAGCGGCTTCGTGCTCTCCCGATACCGCTCGTACGTTCTCGGATGAGACTGATGTTGTTTCTCGGCCCATGGAAGGAATTCGTTTCTCACAAAATCTCCGAAGTTGATCACTGGCATCGGACCAGCTATACCAGCTCTGCCTTCTGCCAGTGCTGCTTTACAGATGGCTTCCGCATGTTGCGCAGCAACCTTGCTCGTAAGCCCCGAGGACTCGCGGATCCGGTGTCCCCGGAACCAAAATTCATACCAATAGACATTGCCTCGTTTGTAGACGCTCAAATCCGTCTCCTTTCTTTGGGAACGGAGACAGAAACCCTGCAACCCTCTAGGTAGGCTTGAACGTCGGCGAGAGCGTACCGCACCGACCGACCGATTTTCAAATACGGAATTCCCCGCCTTTGAGAGCGCCACTGTGCCAGAGTCTCTCGCGACAGGCCTGTCATGTCGGCAACCTCTTTTGTGGTCCGCAGGGCATCGGTCGACATCGCAGTCATTCCACTTTCGTTGCAGGGGTAGGTTTGACGGTTGGCGCCGCAGCCAAGGCGCGACGGACCCGTGAGACCGGGACTCCCAGCGCCATGGCGATGTTTCGGAGTGATTTCCCTTGTGACCGCAAGTTTCGCACGGCCTCTATATCTACCTTGGCTCGGGGGCGGCCAATGTGTTTGCCCTGGGACCTGGCATGCGCCATTCCAGCGCGCACCCGCTCGACAATCAAATCGCGCTCGAATTGCGCAACCGCGCCGACGATGTGAAACAGGAGCTGCCCGGTGGGCGTCGTGGTATCCACACCTTCGGTATAGCTGACGAAATCGATTCCCAGGGCGCTGAACTCGTCGAGACTTTCAATCAAATGCTTCAGCGACCGGGCGAAGCGGTCAAACTTCCAGACCAGGACCACACCGAAGAGGCGCTTGCGAGCGTCCTTCATTAGCGCATCGAGCTGTAGTCGGTGACGTTGGGTTCCGCTGACTCCAACATCCACATACTCGCGGTACAGGGTGAAGCGCTGGGCGGCATAACGACGGAGATCTTCGAGCTGGACATCGCAATCCTGTTCCACGGTGCTAACCCGGGCATACAGCGCAGCGGTTTTCATTCGCCGATCTCCGTCATTTGCCTTTTCAACCGACGCATCGACTCCCGGCCGTCGTTCTTCGGTTTACATCGGAATTCCGCTGTATACAGGCCCTCTCTTCCGGAGGCGGACCGGAAGCCCACCCGGCGACCGTTCGGCTCTCTACGGGCGGGATACCGGCCGTAGACAGCCTCTCGGGCAAAGGTCGTGGCCCGGAGTAACGGATCATTGCGAAGCATGAATTTCCTTCGGAGAAAAGCGTGAGGGTTCCGAAGGATTTCGACCATGTACGCCATAGCTCTTGCCTTTGTGAGTGGCATCCGAAAGACTCCCGATCTGGCCCGATGGCCATTTTTCATGGGTATAAGCCCAGTTTTGAAAAACCCCGATTTTGGGCGATTGCGAAAAATACGTGTTACGCGCGCGCGCGCGTAGCAGCCCCCCCAAAAAAACTCTTGACAGCAATTCTTCAAAGTGCCCCAGGGCTAAAAAACGGGCCAATGAACGGCTGCGCAAATCTGGCTATGTGCGAGACTAAAGCGGTTTGACGGTGAGCAATCGGGTGAGGATGCTGTGTGGCAGGCCGGTTTACCACCGGTATTCCGCCCTACAGGCCAATATTTCTTCGGAGACGTGCTCGGAGACTACCCGTCAAGGAGAGGCCCGGAATCCCGCCTCTAATTGCGAAAATCCTCTTGTGCGTGGTGTTAGTGACGCCTATCTATGCAGAGGTACGAGAACTGATTAACAGTTCGGCCCTAAATGAGGTGTTGAGATTTGATTAAATGAATTGAGGCAGCTGAAAACGTGAACGAGCTCCATGTCAAAAGGAAACGGTTTCGGCCCAGACCTCCCGGTCGAATCACTTATTCCGAATAGCGTTGAAGACGAACAGCGTACTCAAGGGGTCGTGTCGCGGCTTAAGCGGCGATCCCCTTGAGACCGCTCTAGTTCACCTCAGCGGCAACGGGAACGTCAGCGCTCTCCGAATCCGCCGCGGCTTGCGGTTTGGGAGGATCAATCTCGATGCGGCCCTTGAAATACGCGCCGTCTTCAATACTGATCCGAGCCGTCGTAATATCGCCGATCACCGAGCCATCCTTCTTGATCTCGACGCGCTCGCGCGCGCTGAGATTGCCCGTGACCTTACCGTAGACAACGACTTCGCGTGCGGTGACTTCGGAATTCAACTGAGCGGTGCGTCCTACGGTCAATCTTTGGCCTTGCAGCGAGATCGGGCCCTCGACTTTACCGTCGATCTGCAAATCTTCTTCGCCGGTGATTTTGCCCTTAACCTCCAGGCCTGCCCCCAGGCACGCCAGATTGCGTGCCGTGGGACTATTCGGGCGCATGGTGGCAGTTGCGTTGAAAGCTCCGGCGGGAGATTCGGGCCTCTGCACGGGAGATGAGCTGGGTACTTCGGTTTGCGTCTGCTTCATCCACATAATGCCTCCCTTGTTCGATCCCAAAGATGGATTCGGCCCCGAATGACCGACATACAATCACTCTAGGCAGGAGCTCGAAAGCGTGGCAACCACGAAATGGTATCGCTTTGCTCACTTCAAAAACCTGACCGTCCGGACAGGTCGAGGCGAAAGCGGAAGCCTTTGTGCGTTAGGACTGGAGTTCGGCGCGTTCTGGTCTCGAAACAAAGGTAGGCTCACTACGACGCGTTGGAAGCACACTGCTAACGGATCATCCCAGTCGCCAAGTACATGAGCTTAGAGCCTGTTAGCTCTGCTAGTTCTAACCGTTCTTGTTAACTGTTCCAGAATCTAAAAAGATATATAAGTGCTTTCGCCTGCTTTCGTTCACGCTTTATCTCTGCTGTTCGGCCCGAAACAGAAATCATCAACGAGCTTTCTAGAGGCACCAGGAAGAGAAGGAACACCTGGAACCTTGGTACCATTGTTCTAGTTCGAACGCCCTAATACATATTACGTATGGAAGAAGAGCTCTCCTTCTTCAGGGCAACCCACAACCCACGCACCACTTTACTCAACGCCATGCGGCACCTGGCTACCGACGCCGACGTTGAATGGCACGAGGTGCAGGCCTCTTCGATTTACACACTGACCGACGCACTAGTTGAGCTGATTACGGATGAAAGACTGCGGCGGCATAGCCCTAGATTTCGCGAACGCATTCCTGTCCTGTTCATGTGGGAAGAAAACGAAGAGGAACAGCGGGAACACACCTTCACGATCACGGTAAGTCGGTTCGGCTGCGCACTTCATAGCCGCCGATTCTTCGAGCCGGGGACCGGCGTGAGACTCGGGGGCGAGGGAAAGACCATTCAAGGGAGCGTGGTTTACAGCCTCAAAGACTACTCGAGAAAGCTTGTAGAAGTGGGAGTTGGCTTTGACGAAGACGGCTGGGAGTTCTGGAAGAAGGTAGGTTCGACAACCTCAGCGCGCACAGCTTGGGACAGCAAGTTCCTCGCCTAGTAAAGTTCGCCAGGTTCTACAGGCGGCCCTGTTCCTCTTGGCGCCTCTTGCGCATTAGCCCTTCGAGTTCAGCAAGGGAATGCACGCCGAGACCAAGCTCCGCCATCTCCTGAACGCTCGCCAGCATGGTGCTATCAATATCAAACCAGAGCGCGCCGGCGCGGACATAGGTAGTGATCGCGTGACCTTCGGCCTTGAGTCTGCCAAGTGCACTTTCCACCTCGGGTGTCAATGGCATCGCGCCCTCCTAGAGCCTCATAAAGGGCTATTGAACCGACCCAAAGTTGAGTGTCGCCTGCTCTTTCAGCTTCTTCACAGTCTTGATGACCTCATCGCCTGTGATTACATTCTTCTGCACAAGCAGCTCAACAACTGCCTCGACCATGAGCATGTTCGAGTAGACGAGTTCCTTGAATGATGCGGTAATCTGGCCGGCCTTGAGGTCTTCTTGCATATGGCCCTCCCCGAATTGCTTGACGGATGTTCCCGATGAGAGTATGTAGCGTACAGTAAACGCCCCTGGAACGCGACTGCCAAGGACACTAGCCATGAAATCGATCCCCCGGATCAAGAATCTCGTTTTTATCCTTTTGGTCAGCCTTCTCCTGTCGCTCCCACTCAACGCCCAAACCGGCACCCTCTTTCACGGCTGTGCACCTGAGGGTGATGCGACTCAGACCACCAGATCAGATCCTGCACTGAACGTCTTGAAGAATCGCACCGCGCTCCCAAGTGGAGGGTTCACGGCTGCGCATTTCGATGATCTGGCGCAGCTGGAGGTTCCTGAAGGCGTGAGCAAGAAACACCGAGACCGATGGCCGGTAGAGACCCTGCAGGCCGTTGAAGCGCAGGAGAAGAGTGCGGTTCAGGTTATTGGGTTTCTCTTGAAAACAAAACTAGAGGGACCTGAGGGCCCCAACTGTCACTCCACCGATCCGGCCGACCGTGATTTTCACATCTGGCTTGCCAATTCACCAGACGATGATAAACCCGACGCTATCGTTGTGGAGATAACGCCCCGGGTACGAGCTGAACACCCTAGCTGGACCAGAACACGTTTGAACGGGTTGATAGCGGGCAAGACAAGAGTTCGCGTTAGCGGCTGGGTCTTACTCGACCCGGAGCATCCCGATCAGGTGGGAAAGACAAGGGCAACCATTTGGGAAATTCATCCGATTATGAAGATCGAGGTATTTAGCAGCGGACAATGGCAGGAGTTTTGAAACCCCTTTAGGAACCTCTCTGCGTTGCCCTAGTCTGGTACAAAACGCTGGGGTTTCGTCACCGCTCAGAGGGTTGGAGCAAAGCTCTCCGGACCAATAGCTTCCGACCTCGAGAGGTGACACCCTTTCGGCATGCTCAGACTCCTGCTGTCGCGCGCGCTCCCAAAGGACGGCTCGACGACTCTGCCGGTGCGCCCCGATAAAGTAACTCCTCAGTGCAAGCTGCAATCAGTTCTTGCCCCTAGTCCTGTTGAAGTTCCCTCTGCTTGCTAGCGATAAACGCTTTGAGTTCAGAAACCGAGATGGCCTGACCAATCATCACTTGAGTGGTCCTATAAAACTGTTCCAAAATCATCGCGAGGACTTGTGCCTCGGACCGTTCGACCCTATTGCCATGCTCATCCGTGCCCGTGTACACCAAACCGCTCTTCGTGTTCGCCAAAGTTGTGATAGCCTGCTCGACGTAGGGAGGGTACAAGTGGAACTTTGCCACCACCACTCCAATCACTTTGTCATCGTTTGACCGGAATAGTGGCCCGCCTGAATTTCCAGGGTTGAACGCACCATTCACAACGACGTGTTTTACCGTTCGACTGCCCACCTGCTCTTGGCTGTACCCCGCAACGTATCCGACGCTGAGAAGTGGAGGTGGCCCGTTGTAACTGAGCGGAAATCCCCACGTTGAAACTGCCGTACCAACGGCGGGGTCTTGGTCTGAACCAAGCTCCAAGCCACCGCTGAGTGCCGTTGATGGGCGAAGGAGGGCCAAGTCCGCAGCCTCGTCTTTCGCCATCTTCTTGAATCTCAATTGCGAACCTGTCGAAGACATCCCAATCATCTGCTCAGGCGTGCACCCTGTTACAACGTGGGCGTTGGTCACAACCAAACCGTCCTTCAGCAGGAAACCAGTTCCCTTCATTTTGGTATTGGGGCAGTACAGGAGGAAAACTGACCTAATGGCAGTTCTCTGTGTTGGGCCAGCCGCATCGAGCGTCCATTGGGTCGCTGTTGGGATGACTCCCCCTTCCGGTTTCTGCTCACTCATGCTAACCCCCGCGTTCGCTGCGAGAACAACAAGCAGGAAAGCCAGTGCGCCACGCATATGGTACCTCCCATCCAATAGAACGAGCGGGCCCGGAGAAACTTGCACCCTTTTTTGCGTCGCATAAGCAGATATTCAGTTTAATCCACGTAGAGTTCGGCACTTAGGGGGCTAGCCTAGCAGAAGGCGGTTGAACTGTGGAATATTGGCGACAGTCTGGGTCATCGCGAAAGTTCTAAAATCGTCCCCTAGGGCGCGCCACTTTCGCATGTACTTTGTCTACGTCCTCCGCAGCTAATCCACTGTCAGCGCGCGGGGCAACACAACGCAGATCAACTCCTGAGAGACTCTTAATCTGACTTCGGCTGTGCTGAAAAGGCTTGCGAAGGGCGACTCCTAACTTCCTTGTGATGAACAATCGGAGAGGCATGAGCAAGACGTTCAATACCCCAGCCTTTCGGCGCTTGTCGAGCGTTGTTGCGATTCGTCTGCCCGATGGCGCCGACACTGAGAATTCCAACCCTCAGCATGGCGGAGCGATGGCTCAGACCAGTTCGAGCATGCGGTCGATGGCCCGCCTGGCTTTTTGGGCGATTTCCTTGGGCACGCGCACCTGCGGGGTTAACGTCTCAAGCGAGGAGAGAACATTGTCGAGCGTGATTGTCTTCATAAAAGCGCAAACGGCATTGGGATTGACTGGGTAGAAGGTCTTCTCCGGGTGCTCTTTGCCCAAGCGATGCAGAATACCTACTTCGGTGCCCACCGCAAATTCGGTGGCGGGAGAACTCTGAACGTGCCGGAGCATGCCCTCGGTGGAAAGAAACAGCGTGCGGTCCCGCGGCAGGGTTCCGTCGAAGACCCTGACCATGCAGGAGCTGACGCACCCACACTCGGGATGCAGCAGGAGCTCGATATCGGGATGCGCTTCCATGATGCGCGTCACGTCCTCGGGCCGAATGCTCCGGTGAACATGACAATAGCCCGGATAGGCGATGATGTTGGCGCGCTTGGTCTGCTGGGCCACGACCGCCGCCAGAAACTTATCCGGCAGGAAGAGGATGGGCCGGTCTTCCGGGATAGCACGGATTACCTTGGCAGCGTTCGCTGAGGTACAGCAGTAATCGCTTTCGGCCTTGATTTCGGCGGAAGTATTGAGATAGGCGACGACCACCGCGTCGGGGAATTTCGCCTTCCAGGCGCGGAGCTCGTCCGGCGTGATCGAGGCGGCTAGCGAACAACCGGCTCTCAGGTCGGGCAGGAGGACGGTCTTCTCCGGACAGAGAATCGCGGCCGTTTCGGCCATAAAATGCACGCCGCAAAAAACAATCACCTCCGCATCCGTCCGCGCCGCTACCTGCGAAAGCCCCAGAGAATCTCCGACATAGTCGGCGACTTCCTGCACCTCGTCGCGCTGGTAGTTGTGGGCGAGGATGACCGCCTTGCGCGCGGCCCGGAGCTCGCGGATGCGCACCTGTTTTTGCCAGATCTGCTCGGCAGAGTCATCGGTCGGCTCGATAGGCGGCAGGATGTA
>Ga0184633_10000168_pt1 | contig 20714 bp, 16 predicted proteins | sample PLM31_170_b1_FD_133156 | JGI IMG/M metagenome (GOLD analysis project Ga0184633, IMG submission 133156) | Groundwater sediment microbial communities from an aquifer in East River, Colorado, USA - PLM3-1_170_b1 | ecosystem: Environmental > Terrestrial > Soil > Riparian zone | place: USA: East...
ATTCTGTTGGCGCACGACGAGCGGTGCGTAGTAGATCTGGTAGTCGCGTCCGTACAGCGTCACATCGGCCGTCTTCCCCGGATCGAGATAGGCGACGTCATAGGGAGCCAGGGTCAGGACGCCGTAGCCCTCCTCCGGCTCGACCAGCGTGGTCGTCATGAGCGATCCGCTCGGATCGAGGATGAGAATATCGGCCAGCACCTGGGACTTGATGTCGGCGGCCAGCTTGTCGAGCCGGGTCCCGATCATCAGGGCCCCAACGACTCCGCCGGCGTCGCTACGCACTGGGCCGGCGGTGAAAAGATAAGGGCCATAGATCGTCGACACGAGGCCGGCAAACTTGTCGCCCAGCTCGTCCACCTCGCCGCCTAAGGGATGCGCCAGCAGTTCGAGCTGTGACAGATCTGCGCCGCGCGAGACCAGGTAATCCGAGTTCGTCGGGTCTTGGACCAGGCTCAGCAGCTCGCGACCGTCGGCCGAGGCGACACTGAGCGAGTCCACGCTGTTGTTGAGGACGAGCGGGAAGAGAATCTGCTGCAGCCCCGCTTCGTCTTGCGCCTCCAGGGCCGAAGTCACGCCCTGGGTGAAGGTCATCAATCGCAAGTCCTCCAGATGGACGCGTTCGCGACGCACGATGCTATCGGCCGCCACCCGGCTGGATTCGAGCAATTGGTTGGCGAAGCGCTCGCGCAGTGTCGAGGCGACCAGCCGCGTGACGATGAACATGCCGATCATCGCGATCGCCAAGGTGAGCAAGACATACGGCACGACCAACTTCGCCCGCAGGCTCGACAGCCGGTAGGCGAGGCCCAGCCCGCCGGGCATCCCCTCCGGGGGTTTGGTAGGAGTCCCCTTCGAACCGTTCCCGCCTTCGGGCTCATGGCCGAAACCGGCATCCATCGGTGCATCGAGCGTAGTCATACGTCCCTTCCTCCCTGCCAATAGCTCCACACGCCGGCAGCGCGCGAGCGCAAAGCAGGCCCTCGTCTGGCAGTCTTAATGATGTATGCGACCGCCCACGACCGACCATACAGTCCCCCTACACGAACGCCCGGTCCCGCGGGTGGGGAGGACCGCGGTACCGGGCGCAAGGCGCCGGATAGGGAGGGAACCAACCGGCTTCAGGACCCCGCGGGCGGGGGCTCATGCGCCTGTGGCCGGCGGTGTGGCGAGTAGAGCCAGGGGACGGGGTCGCGAAATCGGCGAAAGAAGGGCACGCCGGCGCGGGGCCAGAGCATGAAACCGCTAGGGCTTGGGGAGTCGGATGTCCGAATCCGCCACGCGACCGCCCAGAGTGCCTCGCCGGCCTGGACCTTTACTTCACCTTGCAATCTGGACGGACGTGGTTAGACTCAACTTCCGATCAGCCTTGCCCCGTCCGCCCTCACCCCTTCGGGTGCACCCTGGGTGTGCCCTGAAGAGGGTAGAGTGCGACGGGCGGCCGCATCCGGCCGAGGGGCTCGGCCGACCTCGCCAACCGAAACCAGGCACCCAACTGCCGCATTTGATGTCTCCGCCGTCGATCGCCGACCCGGTCGAACTTCCCCGATTCCGTCCCTTCGTGGCGCGGCAGTCCGAATCCGGGTCCTTGCAGGCCGCCCTGAGCTTCCTCGATGTCCGCGCCCCGCACAGCGAGCAGCCCTATTCCGAAGCCATGCTCTTCGGCCTCGGCGGCGGGATCGGCTTCAGCTACTTCGTCTTCGAGTACAAGGCGGCCCGCATCAAGACCCTGACGCTCGGGACGCGCATCACGACCCTCGAAGAGTCGTCGCGTCCGCAGTTCCTCCAGACGATCTGCGAGCGCATCGGCGCACCGCTGCGCGTGCTCCATCCAACGACGGTCGCCGCCGCCAACAACGGAGTGCGCCAGGCCCTGGCCGAGGGCACGCCGGCCATTGTCTGGATCGACTTGAGCGGAGCCCCCTACCACTTCGCTGCGACCGCCGAGTACGCCGCCCGGGTAGTTTGCGCATGGAAGGACGAGCAAATCCTGCTGGCAGGGAGATCGCGGCGGCTGCTTCCCTTTCGGCGGAAAGCCTTCGAAGCGGCGCGCAGCTCGATGGGCGTCCCCAAATCGCGAGCCGTGGTGGTGGGTAGACCCGATCGGACCCCCAACTTGGCCACGTCGGTGGTGGAGGCCCTGCGCGAGACGAGGGATCAAATGGCGCGTGGGATCGATGTGGGGCAATTCCGCGGGAATTTCGGCCTGGCCGCTTTGGAAAAATGGGGGTCGCTGTTGGCCGACGAACGCGACCGCAAAGGTTGGCCCCGCTTCTTCCCCGCCGGCCGCGACCTGTTGGCGGCGCTGGTGGCCGTTTTCGTGCAGATCGAGTTGCGCGGCCGCGGCGGCGGAGCGTTCCGCGGGTTGTATGCCGACTTCTTAGAGGAAGCGGCCGAGGCGACACGGCGCCGTCGGCTGAAGGAAGCGGCTGAACCCTTCCGGCTGTCGGCGCGCGCGTGGCACAACCTGGCCCGCGCCGCCTTGCCCAACGCCGTGCCGGCGCTGCGCCAACTGCGCGAGCTCACCGCTGCGCGGGAGGCCTTGCTGACCCGCGAAGGTGCGCAGGGTCTCGCCCGCGCTGCTGAGCTGGCCGAAGACGCCCGCCGCCTGCGGCGCTCGATCGAGGAGAACTTCCCGTTACAACCAGGAGAGGTGCTCGACCTGCTGGCCGATCTTCGCCGGCGGGTGTTGCAGATTCATGCTCTCGAGTCGGCGGCCCTGCAGGCGCTTCGCGCCGCTCTCCGCTGAAGTACGGTGGTCGGTGGAGGACCGTGTCGGGCGGCGAAGGGAGGCCGAGGCGATCGAGTTGTTCGGCGGCTAAGCATTCCGATCGGGGAGAGCGAAATGAAGAGGGCCCGCACCCAACGGGCCCATTGTTGCTTGGGTCGAGGCTATGATCTATGTTCATCTTTGGAGGGATAGGGCGGAGGGGCTGTTGCGTCGCGCCATTGGCCGACTGTGGAGTCAGTGCCGGCCTCAGTCGGGCGGCGAGGGCTTTACGAGGGGCCGGGCCGTCCTCTCGGTTGAGACCGCCGAGCTCCACGGAGTACCCAGCCATCGCAATAGGAAGAAATCCAGCCCGATGTACCCTGAGACCTTCCAGGCGAGGATCAACCCGACAGCCACAAGGAAAAGCACCGGGTTTGTGCTGGCGGCACCCGCCATCATGAAGTTCCAGTTCATGAACCCGGCCAGAACGGCGGCGATGCCGGTGAAGGCCCCGAGGACCAAGGCGATCCCGACCAGAAGCTCCCCATAGGCGACCAACTTGGCGAACCAGGTGTAGGCCTCTGCGTCGAGCATCGATTGGATAAACATCCGGTACCAGCCGAATGCAATCAGTGGCCGGCCGGCCTCGGGGATCTTGACGGCGTTCAGCCAAAAGCCCTGCAACGCTTCCCCCGTCTCCACCCACTTCGGCTCAAAGACCTTGTGCGAGGCGGCTTGGATCCATTGATAGCCGAGCCATATGCGGGGCAGCAGCCAGATCCAACCGGCCCGAGTGTCGCTGAGCAGGCGGCGGACCAAAGGGGGATCTTCCACGATCGTGTTCCTAATTGTCTTGACGGCGGACATGTTCACCTCCTCAGAGTGTTTCCGGGTCCACCTCAAGATTACGGGCAATGCAGGTCACAGTTAGTGTTATTTGTCACATAGCGGACTGTCATTCGACGTGGCAGCCGTGAGGGCCAACGGGAGGCTGACGATAGCCCAGCAGTTATCCGCCCCGGCCTAATGCGCCAGGGCAAAGACCCGCTCGAACTCCTCCAGAAATCGCGCCGCCAAATTCGCGTCGTGCAGGATGACTACGTTCTCGTCGTTCCGGGTTTCGGCGCTGCGGCTGAAATTGTACGAGCCGGTGATCACCGTCCGGCCGTCGATGACGATCACTTTGTGGTGCATCCGGTCGGGGTTTCCGTCGAGGCGCACCTCGACGCCGGCCTGGCGTAGTTGCTCGTAGCGACTTCCTGCGCCGTTCGCCTGTCCGGCGTCCATGACGCCGCGAACCTCTACCCCGGCGGCGACGCGCTGCTCCAGGGCGGCGGCGATCGGCTCGGAGGTCAGGGCGAAGGCCAAGAAAACCAGGTCGTCTTGTGCGTTCCCGATAAGCTCGACGATGCGCGCCGACGCTCCATCCTCCGGGGAGAAATAGATCTCGGCCGGTCCGGCAGGTAGGGCGACGACCTGCGGGCCGCTGCCCAGAGTGGATAGAGCTCCAAATCTCATCTGGCCGAACATTTCGTTGAATTCGGCGGCGTAGACGAACGCCGCCGGCGACGAAACAAGCCGGATCAGATTGTTGTCGTTGAAGTAGGCGTCGTTGACGGTGTAGTTCATCGACCCCGTCCACACCTCTTTGCCGTCGATCAGTGTGAACTTGTCGTGCATCAGCGGTTCGCCCCCATCGCCCACGACCGGGATCCCGGCGGCGATCAGCTTGTGGATCTCCGGGGTATCGAGGTTGTCGCTCTCCACGACCAACCGCACTTCCACCTGGCGGCCCTGCGCGCGCAGCAACGCGTCGGCGACGCTGGCCAGATCCAGGTCATAGATCGCCATGGCGACCGACTGATCGGCTTCGTCGATCGCCCCCGCCAGCGCCGCCTCCGGACCGCCGCGCAAGATCTGCGGCCCGACCAGACTCGGCCGTGTGAACCGCACTTCGATCCCGTCGGAAACCTCCGGTGCGGGCGGCGGTTCGGCGATGGGCGAGGTCCTGAGGAATAGAAGGAAGACTAGCAGCAGCAGGGCTGCGAACACGACCGCCCGCGCCCGCATCCGGCTCACGGCGTGCCGGCCGGCAGACACCACAATTCGGGGGGTTCCAGGTCGAGGCTGAAGTCGATCGCCTCGAGCTTGTCTTTGCGTTCGGCCTCGATCGTCAGTACGACGAAACGCGCCAGCGAATCGATTTCCTCGGGAAGGACGTTCACCCCGTTGAGCGGAACGGTTTCCCCTTGACGAAGCTCCGGCGGCTCCAGCAGGAAGTGCCTGCCCCAGGCCACCGCCCGCTCCACGCTCGTGGCGAAGGCCGGCAGCACGAAGTGCAGCGGTTGATCCCAGCGCGGGTCTGGCGGCGAATCTCGCCCGAAACTCTCGCGACGCGTCACTCGCACGCGCCCCAACGCGACCCAGAAGGGAGCCTGACGAAGGTTGGGGTCGGGCACCGCCTGGCCGAAGTGGACCGTGATCGGTCGCAACCCGGCTTGCTCATCGAGCAGCAGGCCCTGACCACAGTTGCCACAAATCCACGCCACTTCCTCGGGCTCGGCCGCGACGGGCGTGCCACAGCGCACACACTCCAGGCCGACCAGGCCGGGCCGCTCGCTCATGGTTTCCCGTCCCCCATGAACTCCCGCGAGAGCTCGCCCCACAAACGCATCTGGTCACCCAAAATCGAAGGTCGAGTCCGCTTGCGCCGGAAGGTCATTCGGCGCTCGAGCAACTCGCCGAAGCGGAAGCGCCGGTAGGCTGCCAGCATAATCGCCCCGCCCAACACCAGCGGGAGACACACCAGACCGACCGAGTCGGAGTCGTCCGAATTGCTGACCACCTGTACGGCCAAGGCGGTCCCGTCGACGAGGATCAGCGCCCCCACGGCGAAGCCGGCGACGAGGGCTGCCGCCCGGAACCAGATGTTGCCCGGCGCCTTGCCGTACAGCACTTTACCGTCGGTGCCATCGAGCACTACCTGATAGGCGCGCTCGCGGAAAGTGTAGCGCGCCACCCACAGCGGGTAATACACAAGCGCCCGCCTACCCCCGATGCGGTGGATGTGAGCCGAGGCGATCTGATCGAGCTTCGACTCGGCCCGCACGTCGTCGTCGATCGCCTGCGACGCTTCGGCCCAGGCCGCGCCGCCTGCGGTCACCGGCTCGAACACCATCCCGTCGGCGTGCAAGGCGTCGGGGTCGAACGCCTCCAGTTGTTGGCCCGCCAGAGAGATGTCCCTCACCCCGAACTCGTGGACGTCGCACGCGGCCTGGTTCCAGTTGCGCCTGCCGAGCAGACGCACTTCGCGCGGCTCCAGCCGGCGGCTCTTGCCGCTGCCGACTTGCTTCTTGCCGAACAGCCAGGCGCCGACTTCCACCCATTCCGACCAGAAGGGAAGATAGACGACGAAGAGATCGGTGAAGGAAGCCCGGCGCGAAAGCCCCGGGGCGCGGTCGAGGCCGCGCAGGTAGCCTTTCACCTTCTCCAGCGCCGCCGTCCGATCGAGGCGCCGGGGCGCCTGATAGCGCATCACTCCGCGCTCGCCGCGCACCAGCGACCTCAGATCGCAGAACGGGCAGCGGATGATGCGGACCCCATCCGGGATCTTCAGCCGCCCCTGACAGTTCGGGCAGGCCAGCCCGACGGCAGCTTCCACCTTTCCCGCGCGGCTCGTAACGGGTGGTGAGGTCTCCGCCATCCGGCTACACCTTCGCCGCGACCCAGGCGGCGCCGGCGAAGAGCAACGGCGCGGCGACCAGGCCGAGCCCCACGCACAGCAGCGACCCGGTCGCCAATCCCTGCCGCGGCTCGACCAGCATGCCCCCGATCGGGAGCATGGCCAAGGAGAGAAACACGGCGGCGACGACGGCCGCAATCAACCGATAGGGCGCCTCGGCCTTGGCCGGGAAGATGTTGGCGACGACGCTGCCCGAGGCCGCATCGACCATCGCCAGGTAGGTCTGGCCGGCAAAGTCATAATGGAAAGTGAACAGCGGGACGTGCACAAGCGAAATCTCTTGTACCGGCGTGGCGTCGACCCCCGTGACCTCCATCCAGGAGAGCAGGTACTGCAGCGGCACCGTCGGGGGGACCGCTTGGGCATCGAACGCCGGCTCATAACGTACCAGGTCGCCCGCCGGCAGTCGAAGGCGCTTCAATTCGGTGACCGAGGTCGCCGCCGCCGGCTCCAGGTGAATCGTCTCACCACCGCCTCGGCCGAACCGCAGCAACCAAAGCGGGAAGTAAGCGAAACCGGCCGACGTCACTCGCGACTTGACGTCGAGATCCTTGACCGTTTCGTTGCCAGCCATCCAACGGCGCAAGGCTGCCCGGGCGCCGGCCTCATCGATGGTGGGCTTAAGCAGCCAATGGAAAACGACTCGCGATTTGTCGAGGAAGACGGCCGAGCCGCAGTAGGGGCATGTCAGGAAGAGCTGCCCCTCATCCGGCTGGAGCAGTCCGTTGCACTGCGGGCAGTGCACCTCAGGCGCCGCCATAGGTCGAGATTATATGCCCCTCACCCGCAGCCCGGAGATGTATCTGAAATCCCTGTGGGAACTCTCGGCAGGCGGCGAGCGTGTGGGCATTGCCACTGTCGCCGCACGCTTGGGGACCAACCCGGTTTCCGCCAGTGAGATGATCCAGCGGCTGGAGAAGCGCCACCTGGTGGAGCACCAGCGTTACCGCGGCGTCCGCCTCACCCGGCCAGGCCGGGACCATGCTCGGGCTTTGATCCGCCGGCACCGTTTGTGGGAGCGATTTCTGGCAGACGAGCTCAGCCTGCCGTGGGAAGGCGTCCACGATCTGGCCTGCGAGCTCGAACACTCCGTCGGTGCCGAGGTCACAGAGGCCCTGGCCGACCGTCTCGGTCACCCAGGACGGGGGGCGCCAGATGGATGAGGCCGCCCGGCGTTCTGCAGCGACTTCCGGTCCGACTCTGGCGGATATTCCCCCGGGAAGGAGGGCGCGGATCTCCGCTTGGCGCGGGGCGTCTTCGACGCGCCGTCTGCAATCGCAGGCTTACGGGCTGTGGGTGGGGAGACGGGTGCGAGTCGTCCAGCAGGCGGGGGCGACCGTGGTCCTGGTGGAGCACACCGAGTCGGCGCTGGAGGCACGACCTGGCTCGAATGATCCTCATGGAATTGCCAGCGAGGGAGGGAACTAGCGATTTCGGCAGGTGACCTCCCTTCGACAACCTCCTTCCTGATCGATCCGCCGCCCATTATGCTTGTAATGACAGGGTTCGACAAACATGCCTCCGTGGATGCTGTCGCCCCCTAAGTCCCAGCTACACGCCTAGGATCCCCCTTCCCTAGCAAGGAGGATGATTGGCGCCCCATCCCTAGCCCATTGGAAGGCGTCCTTCGGAAGCACAAATAACCCGGAGGCCATGCCGCATTCGTGATTGAGCTTTCCACCCCCCCTTGCGGCGCGAATCAAAAGGATGGTGTAAAATCCGGCGAGAGCGTGCCCCTCCGGCAAGCGCGCCAATCAGGCTGATGGGAGGACCCATGGCAGCGAAGTCCAAGAAGTCCAAGAAGAAGACGACCAAGAAGTCCGTGAAGAAGTCCGCGAAGAAGACCAAGAAGACGACGAAGCGGACCGCCAAGAAGACGGTGAAGAAGGCCTCCAAGCGAAAGGCCAAGAAGACCACGAAGAAGGCGGTAAAGAAGACCGCCATGAAGACGACCAAGAAGAAGACGACCAAGAAGAAAGCCGCCAAGAAGCCGGCGGCGAAAAAGCCCGCGGCAAAGCCCGCCGCCTACCCGGGGACGTCCGTGGCCCCTCGCCCGGTGTCGACGACCCCCATGGCACCGATGCCGTCCGGCGCCATGCCGCCAGCCCCGATGGGTGCGCCGAAGCGCACCAAGGCCGAGCACACCGTGGCCGTCGGCGATTCCTTGCGCTTGATCGCCCTGAAGTATTACGGCCCCGGCGGGCAGGAGAACTGGAAGGTTATCTACGACGCCAACAAGGCCGTCATCGGCGAGAACCCGTACATCCTCAAGCCCGGGCAAGTCCTCAAGATCCCGGAGTTGTAGATCCAGCTCGATCGAAAAGCCCCCCGCGATGCGGGGGGCTTTTTCGTTGGCGGGGAAGGTTGCGGCCAGGAAGTGGAGGAGGGACGTCGAGCGCCCTCCAACCCTCCACCCCGAGTTGTCGTGCCCATCCTTTCGCCCGACTCGCCGTCGTGTCAGTCGCTCCCTGCGAGCAACGATCGCGCGACTCGCGGCCCCTGATACACCAGGGTGGTGAAGAGCTGCACCAGGTCCGCGCCGGCGTCGAGCATGGCCTGCATCTGGTCGCGGCTCGAGACACCTCCACATCCGATCACAGCGATTCGGCCTCCGCCCCAGCGAGCGGCGCGCCGCACCTGTTCCAGTGCAATCGGGAACAGCGGCGCGCCGCTCAGCCCACCGGGCTGCGAGCCCAGCGAGGAATCCACGCCTGGCCGTGCCGTCGTGGTGTTGGTGGCGACGACGCCTTCGACGCCCGCAGTGACGACGGCGGCCAGCGCGTCTTCCAGCTCCGCCGCATCCAGATCGGGCGATAGTTTGACGAGCAAGGGCCGAGGCGGCCCAGGCACAAGGTCTCGCGCCCGTGTCACCTTGCCCAAGAGCCCTTCCAGGTGATCGCGCGCCAGCAGCCGGCGCAGGCCCAGGGTGTTCGGCGACGAAATGTTGATCGTAAGGTAGTCGGCCAGGGGGCCGAAGGTCTCCACCAGCACGCAATAGTCCTCGGCGGCGGCTTCCAACGGGGTGGCGGCGCCCTTCCCCAGATTGACCCCGATGACCGCCTCCTTCGGTCGCGTGCGCTGCAGCTCTTGCCGGACTGCCTCCGCGCCGCGCGAAGGGAACCCCATCCGGTTGATCAACGCCTGGTTTTCGGCGATGCGGAAGATGCGCGGCCGTGGATGTCCGGCCTGAGGATGCCGCGTCACCGTGCCGACTTCGATGTGTCCAAACCCCAGGCATGCCAGGCCGCGCAACGATCGCCCGTCCTTGTCGTATCCTGCTGCCAGGCCGATTCGATTGGGAAACTTCAGGCCAAGAACCTCCACAGGATTTCCCCTACTTCGCGGAGAAAAGAGAAAACGCAGGGCCCTCCGCCCTGTGGCGGTCGCGCCAAAGAATCGAAGCAGGTCAAGAGTCCTGAGGTGCGCCGTCTCGGGGTCGAGGCGAAAGAGAAGGGGCCGCAATCGGGCGTAGAGATCTCGGCTCATCCCTCGTCGCAGGGGGCGACGTCTCCTTAGCCGGGTTGTGCCCGCAGGAACTGCCGGGTTGCCGCCACCTGGTCCGGCGCAACTCGACCGGATCGTTCCCAGTGGTCGAGAAGCTCGTTCAGAGTGAACACAGCGTGGAAACGAATGCTGCGCGCCTCCAACGCCGGGCCGGCCCCCGACTGGCGATCGATCAGGACAACCACATCTTTCACGAGCAGCCCTGCCTGGCCGAGGCGCTCGATCGCCTCGAACTTACTCCCCCCGGTCGTGGCCAGGTCATCGATGACCACCGCCGTCTCGCCCGTCTGGAACTCACCTTCGACAGCGCGGCGCGTCCCGTGATCCTTGACTTCCAGTCGAGGGTAGATCATCGGGCGGCCGGAGGCCAGGGCGATGGCGGCCCCGATGGCCATGGCGGCGTAGGGGATCGCCGCCAGCCGGTCGAACGTCAATCCGGCGAGCACTTCCTGGTACGCCGCCGCGGCCGCGGCCAGCACGTCCGGAAACGACGCCAGCCGGCGCAAATCGACATAGATCGGCGACAGCAGGCCCGACTTCAGCGCGAACTCACCGAATCGGACGCACCCGATGTCGACAAGGGAATCCGCCAGACGGGCCCGCTCCGCGCTGACGGCATCCGCGCGTCGCGGCAGCCAGCGCAACCGGTTGATCTCATCCCGCAGGCGCCGCGCCTCGGCTGATGGATCGGGGGCCCGCGCGATCCCACGCGAGAGCGGAATCAACATCCCCAGGCCGTCGGATCGGACTCCGGCCGGCAGGGCCTGCTCGAGCCGGCCTCCCTGCTCTCCCACACCGGGCGTGAGGAACCAGAGAGTCGGGGCATCCTGCCGAACGGCGGCCAGCGCCGACGGGTCGGTGGCCCCAACGACCAGGCCCAGGTTGTCGTGAGTGTTCCAGGTGGCCGCAAGGCGCGCCACGCGGCGGTATAGGGGCCCCCCTCCGGCGAGTGGAGCCGCTTGCAGGTCCTCCGAACCCGGATTGGAGGTTTTGCACAACAGAAAGACTCCGCGGTCCGGATCCTCCAGGAAGGGTTGGAGCGAGTCGTGTCCAAGGTAAGGACTGAGCGTGACGGCATCCGCCCCAAGCCTGTCGAAAACGGAGCGGGCGTACGCGCTGGCCGTGCTGGCGATATCGCCGCGCTTGGCGTCGAGGATGACCGGGGCATGCCTGCCCGCCGCCTGAATGACCTCACGCAGCACCTCCCAGCCCGCCGGGCCCAAGGCTTCGAAGAAGGCGGCGTTGGGTTTGAAGGCGCAGGCGACAGGGGCGGTCGCTTCGATCAGCTGCAAGGCCCAGGCGCGCACCGCCGCCGGATCTTCGGAACCGACGAGCTCCGAATGCGGGTCGAGGCCGACACACAACAGGGAGTCGGTGGCGCGGGCGCGGTCAGCGAGGCGGGAGAAGAAAGACATAGTGGTCAGTGGTCGGTGGTCGGTGCCCTCTCAAACTGTCATTCCGAGCGAAGCCGTAGGCGCAGCGACACCTGCGCATGCAGCTGCGCCGCAGGCGCAGGTGCAGGTGGGAATCCCCGAGGCGCGGGGTGTGGGACCGACAGCGACCGCGGATTCGCCATTGGGCATCATAGGGATTCCTCGCCCCGCTGCGCGGGGCTCGGAATGACATTGAACAGTGGAAAGGTGCACCCTTCGCGCGCCGCGCCCAGCCGGTGGGCAGGGGCCTCCCTCGGGATTCCGACACTGACCACCGACCACTCACCACGGACCACTGTGTCTACGCTTTTCCCAGTACCATGGCCAGGAGGGCCATGCGCACGTACAGCCCATACTCCATCTGCCTGAAATACGCCGCCCGCGGATCGTCGTCGACCTCCATGGCGATCTCCCCGACGCGCGGCAACGGATGCATCACGATCATGTGTTCCTTAGCGCGCCGCAGCGTTTCCGGCGTGATGACGTAGGCTCCCTTCACGCGCTCATAGGTCTCCAGGTCTTCGAAGCGCTCTTTCTGCACCCGTGTCACGTAGAGAACGTCGGTCTTCGCCAGAACGGCCTCGAGATCGGAATGTTCCTCTTGTGGCCTTCCCTTTGGGCGAATCTCCTCGATCAGCTCCGGCGGCATGCGCAGGATGTCGGGGGCGACGTAGGCCAGATGCACATCGTACAGCGACAGCAGGCGCGCCAGCGAATGAACGGTCCGGCCATACTTCAGGTCTCCGAGCATGGTCACCGTCATCCCGTCGATGCGGCCCAACTCCTCGAAGATGGTGAAGAGGTCGAGCAGCGCCTGCGTGGGATGCTCGCCGACTCCGTCGCCGGCGTTGATGATCGGCTTGCGGGCATGCTTCGCCGCCAGGGCGGAGGCGCCGACCTCCGGATGGCGCAGGACGATGACGTCGGCATAACACTCCAGGGTGCGCACGGTGTCCGGCAGCGACTCACCCTTGGCGACGGAAGAGTATCGCACTTCATTGATCGGGATGACGCTCCCGCCGAGCCGCTCCATGGCCGAGGTGAAGGAGGACGAGGTGCGGGTGGAAGGTTCGTAGAAGAGGTTGGCCAGGATCTTCCCCTTGAGCAGATCGAAGGTGCCTACGCGCTCGACCATGGCCCGCATCTCGGCCGCCACGCCGAAGATGTACTCCAGGTCCGATCGGGTGAACTGACTCACCGAGAGGATGTCCTTGCCGTAGAAGGGCGCCTCGCGCCGGTCACCTAGCGGAAGGTGTGGGCTGGTCACGCGTCGCTCACTGGCGGGGACGAATGTCGTCATGGTCTCCTCCTATTCAAGCTTCCCGCGAGCCGTAGGGGCGAAGCATGCTTCGCCCCTACACACGGGAAGCTCGCAAGTCCAACCCCGATCCCGGAACGGCGAGCACCCGGCCGTCCTCGTAGGCCGTGCGCCCGCGCAGCATCACGCGCTGAACGCGCGCCGGAAGCCTCATCCCTTCGTACGGGCTCCAGCCGCAGCGCGAGAGCATCTCGGACGACCGGACCACCCAGGCAGCATCCGGATCGACCTCGATCCACGTCTCCGGCTGGAGCGGAAGCCCAAAGATCCGCCGGGGATAGGTGTGCATCCGAAGGACAAGATCGTCGATCGTCAGGCGCCCGTCATCGACGGACCGCCACAGCAGGCCGAGCGCGGTCTCCAGGCCAGGGAAACCGGGCGGCGTTGGGTCGCCGTCCTTCTCGGCCGAGGTGTGCGGCGCATGGTCCGTGGCGAAGCAATCGATGACGGGCAGATTGTCCCACAGCGCCTGGCGATCCGCCGGTGACCCCAGCCGCGGTCGCACGTCCGCCCGCCTGGCCCCGATGGACGGCGCGTCCTCCTGGCTGAGGAACAGATGGTGGGGCGTCACCTCGCAGGTGACCGTCAAACCGCGCTCTTTGGCGGTGCGGATCAGAACGATCTCATCCTTGCGCGAGACGTGGCAAACGTGGAGCGACCGACCATAGAGATGGGCCAGGAGCAACACCGCCGCCAGGCTGCGCCCTTCGGCGTGGGCCGCGACCGGGCGCTCCTTCGGCCACGTCGAAAGATGCGCCCGCAGCGACGCGAGATCATCGAGGCGCAAGGGGCCGAAAGTTTGATCGAGGTAGAGTTTCAGCCCTGCCGTTTCGCTTGCCAGGGCGGCGGCGGCAGTGCTGTTTTCGGCGCCGGCGCCGACGAAGATGGCATAGTCACAGCGCGCCTTCTGTTTCGCCGCACTCTTGGCCGTGCCCAAGCTGGCAGCGTCGGTCAGCGGCGGGCTGGTGTTGGGCATGGCCAGGACGGTGCTGAACCCGCCGGCCAAGGCGGCCGACGTGCCGCTGTCGAAGTCTTCTTTGTGCGTCTGCCCCGGCTCGCGCAGGTGGACGTGAGGATCGATCAAGCCGGGCAGGCGAATCAGCGTCATGGGCGCGGCCCCGGAGGGCAGGCAAAAAAAGAGAGCCTTGCGGCTCTCGCCTGGAACTCACAAAGAACCCGCCGGGGGGCGGGTTCGATCGGCAACCGCGTCTTGCGTCGATCCAAAGCCATCGCAGGACCCCGCGAATTGTACGTGCAATCGGACTCCTGTCAAGGGCACGTCTTCCCCTCCGATTGTTGGAGGCCTCTCCCCTCGCCTGAACTGCGCTGTGCGCCGCCCAGCGCGAGGGGTCCCTGCGCGGTTCTTCCGCAGAGGCGCGGGGCCCATGTTCGCGAAGGATAGGAGGGGGGAACACGCCGCGACGGGAATGACCCTTGCCTGGGCACGATGCGAATCAGGCGGTACTCATCGGCAGGGCGCTCAAGATCTTCTTCGCTGATACGCCGCGGGTTGATCCCGGCCAGATGCGCCGCGAAACCACTGGCGATCAGAACTTCCCGCAACCGATGGGTCCGCTCCGGCGAATCGCTCACGTCTTCTGCCAGACCTTGCCGGCGCCGCTTCCCCTGCCGGCGAGTAGATGACCGGCGTTTGGCGCCGCCTCCCGGTTTGCCGGCCGGTGTGGGTGATCACCATGATTCGGCCGCCCACGGCTGGCCACGTATTGACCCACGGGCCGAGGCCGAGTCGCCCCAACGCTCCAGACCTCCGTAGCCCAAGCGACCCGATCACGGAACCCAAGTCAATCCCTGTTCCTCGCCCGCTGACGACGTAAGACGCAGTATCTCGCCGCTGGCGATCTGGAGCACGAATACATCGTTTCCCTCGCCCCAATCCGCGACGAAGGCCAACAGGCGGCCATCAGGGGACCAGGCCAGCGAACCCACACGGTCGGCACCAACCAGGATCGGATTCGCTGCGGAACCGTCCTCGGCAACCAACCAGATCTGACTCTCGCCATCGTCCGACCGGACCAGGGCGATCTCTCCCCCTTGCGGCGACCATACCGGATCGCTTTCCGTTGAGGAATGGCCCGATGGGGATAAGCCGCCGCTCTTTGGGGCTAGGCGCTCAGCCTTGGCAGCGGGTGAGCCCGGCCTGGGAATTCTCGATCGATGGATCCAGGTCGAGGGTCCGGCGGTAGTACTCTGCGGCGTGGGCACAATCGCCTATACCCTCATAAGCCTGTCCGATGTTGTCGAGCAAATAGGGGTCGTTCGTACCCAGAGCGCCTGCGCGCTCGAGCAGATCGCCTGTGCCTTGGACATCGGCCGAGAACTGGTAATAGGCGGAGGCCGCCTGCAGCGCAGTCCAGCCGCTCTCTGGATCGAGCTGAAGCGCCGCATCGAAGTGGGCATAGGCTCCTTCGGCATCCCCCTGGTCGAGCAGCGTCTGCCCAAGGGTTTGCTGGAGCCACGAATCCTCCGGGTTGGCGGCGATCCCGCTTTCGAGTGTAGCTAACGATTCAATCGATCGGCCGGAGTCAGAGTAGAACTGCGCCAGGCCGATGTAGGCCGAGACGTAGCTCGGGTCGACGGCGATCGCCTGCTGGTATTCGCCTTCGGCCGCGGCCAAGTCTCCCCTCTCCGCAGCCAGCTCGCCGGCGTTTTCGTGCAATGCGGGGGCTTCCGGATTCGCAGCCAGCGCCTCCTGTGCGACGAGCCACGCCGCCTCGAGCCCTTCGGCGCTGTAGGTGGCGTCGGTTAGCCCGTCCCATGCCTCGATGGTGGCTGGGTCCTGGTTGAGAGCCAGGCGGAAGGCGGCTTGTGCCTCCGGCCAGGCCTCCAATTGCGAGTATCGGTAGGCGACGTTCTTGTAGAGATCCGGGTCTGGCACGACGGGATGTTGCACCGCGTTGTCGAGCGCCAACCTCGCCTGGTCGGCGTCGCCCATCGCCAGCAAGGCGTCGGCTATGCTGACGTAAGCCCACAGCCACTCGGGGTCGAGTTCGAGAATCTGCTTGAAGCTTGCGACCGCCTCGGCGTAGTAGCCCAGCTCATAATAGAACCAGCCGGCGCTGTCATGAAAGGAAGGGTCATCGGGGCCGGCAGCGACGGCTTCGTCGGCGAAGGCTTTAGCCGAATCGAGCTGGCCGCTGTCCTTGAGGGTCGAGGCGATCGACCACAGCAGGTCAAGGTTCGACGGGTCCGCCGCAGTCGCTTCCCGGAAATCGGTTATGGCTGCATCGAGGTCACCCTGATTGAGCCGGGCTTGGGCATCCGCCAGGAGCTGATCGGCCGTTCGAGTGGGTTCGAGCGACGGCGCCGACGGAGTCCCCACCGACATGGTCCCGGAGGGCGAGGTGAGTCTCGACCCCAGGGCGACGGCGCCGATCCCGAGGACGACGAGGGCGGCCGCGCCCCAGATCAGCCTACGGCTGCGCAGCGGACGGGTCTCGGCTGCCGCCCTGACCCTTGGCGCCTCTCCCGCTGGGCGCGAGCCCTTCGCTTCACCTCGCGGCGCACCCTGTAAGGGCGGTGTGCCCTGCGAAAGGGCTTGGGATGAGGGCATAGCCACGGCGGCGGTGAAGGCGTCCGCCATTTCATTCGCATTCGAAAAGCGGTCTTGGGGATCCTTGGCCAACGCCTTGAGGATCACGCGTTCGACCGCTTCGGGCAATTCCGGGTTGACGGCCCGCGGCAGTGGCAGGGGCTCGATGATGTGCTTCACGATGACGGCCATCGGCGTCTCGGCTTTGAATGGGACGACGCCGGTGGTCATTTCATAGAGCACAATGCCGAGTGAATAGATGTCAGTGCGGTGGTCGAGGGTGTCGCCACGGCCCTGTTCCGGCGACATGTAGGCCGGCGTCCCGGCGATGGCGCCGGTCTGGGTCAGGTGTGTACCGCCGACGATCTTGGCCAGCCCGAAGTCGGTCAGCAGCGGCCACTCCGGTTTCGGCAGGAGGATATTGCTGGGCTTGACGTCGCGATGGATGATCCCCTTCTCGTGCGCGTACGCCAGGGACGCCGCGACTTGGCGCAGCAAGACCTCGATCTCGGGCAAGGGCATCGGCCGCCCCAGCCGGTCCGTCAACGTGCCGGCCTCGACGTACTCCATGATGATGAAGGTCGTTCCATCTTGCTCGCCGTAGTCGTGCACCACCAGGATGTTCGGATGGCGCAGCGCCGCCACCGCGCGCGCTTCAAGCCGGAAACGCTTGAGGAAAGTGTCATCCTGCTCGGCGAAGTAAGGCGGTAGGACCTTGATCGCGACGTTGCGGTCGAGCGAGGGCTGGAACGCTTTATAGACCGTCGCCATTCCGCCGCGACCGATCTGTTCGAGGATTCGGTAACCGCCCAGCGTCTGGCCGATCAGGTCAGGCATCGACGACCTGTCTCTCCGAAGGAAGGGTCATCCGGGTCGACTATTGTAGACCGCCAGATGCCGACGTGCCAAGCACAGCCTTTGGGCGAAACCGATCTGACAGGATGGATAGACGCAGACGGCGTGCCGACCGGGGAGTCGGGCATGGTCTTGAATCGGTATGCGGAAACTTCCCGGAAGCTTGAAGCTTCCGGGCAGCTTTAGCGGGTGAGCGCTCTCCAGCGGGCGATGGATCCCTGCCCGGCCGTCACCGATCGCCGGACGGAAGCCGCCGAGGGCTTGGCCCAGTCGGGAGCCGGGATTTCGTAGTCGAACCCAGGCAGGGTGATGCGCTCGATCTTGTCCCCTAGCAGGTACTCGATGGCGGCGATCAGTCCTTCGTCGTCGGGCGTGGCCAAAGTCCAGGCGACGCCCTTGGCCTGCACCCGGGCGGTGCGCCCGATGCGGTGGACGTAGTCCTCAGCCTCGTCGGGCACGTCGTAATTGACGACGTGCGAGATGCCGTCGATGTCGAGGCCGCGGGCGGCGATGTTGGTCGCCACCAAGATGCGGACGTGGCCGCGCCGGAATTGGTCGAGGGCCTTGACGCGCTCCTTCTGGTCGAAGTCGCCGTGCATCACGCCGACGGACAATCCGGCTTGTCTCAGTTGGCGGGCGACGACGTCGGCGTCTTGCTTGGTGCGGGTGAAGACCAGGGCGCTCTCGACCGCCGCCCCGCGCAGCAACGCGGTCAACAGAGGAACTTTGAGGTGCGAGGGCACCGGGTAGAGCAGTTGATGGAGCGCTTCCGGCGGCCGAGCGTTCTCGATCTCGATCCGGGCCGGGGCTTTCATGAAGCGGTAGGTGAGGGCCTGAATGGCGGCCGGCATCGTCGCCGAGAAGAGCATCGTCTGCCGCTGCGCGTGCATCCTTCGTACGATCGTCTCGATGTCGGGCAGGAAGCCCATGTCGAGCATCCGATCGGCCTCATCGAGGACGGCGATCTCGACGGCGTCGAGTCGCAAGTTTCTACGCCGGAGATGATCCAGCAGCCGCCCGGGGGTGGCGACGGCGATGTCGAGGCCCTTGCGCAGGAGCTCCACCTGGCGCCGCAGCGGGTCGCCGCCGTAGATCGCGGCGACGCGCAGATCGGTGAACTCGGCCAGCGCCCGCGCGTCCTCGGCGATCTGCAGTGCCAACTCCCGCGTCGGGGCGAGCACGACCATCCTGAGCGCCCTGGGATGGGCCCCTCGCTGCGCTCGGGGCTGCGGCTCAGGCCGCAGGCCGTCAACGGGCGAGCGGTGCATCAGTCGCTGAAGCGACGGCAGGACGAAGGCGGCGGTCTTGCCAGTGCCGGTCTGTGCGACGCCGAGGACGTCACGGCCGTCGAGCGCCGGTGGGATCGCCCGGACCTGGATCGGCGTCGGGGTTTCGAATCCCTGCTTGCTCACCGCGCGTAGCAAGGCCGGGTCGAGGTTGAATTGATCGAAACTCATTCTTGTGTGTTTCTTCCTTTTCTCTGGACCGCCCATAACAAAACACCGCTCCCGACCTGGGAGCGGTGGAGGGGCCGATCCTGTTCGCTGCGAAGCAGTCTACCACGGGGAGAGAGGGGCGTCAACTGCGATCGCGACCCCCACCCTCTCCTTCGCGCAGCACTCCGGAGCGAAGCGGAGGAGCCCCCTTGCAGGGGGAGGGGAAGCGGAGGCGCACGTCCGCGCGTGTAACCTCAACGACCTGGATCTAGCCGCGGCATGGGCGGCAGACCGCGAAGGCGGAGTACATGAATCGAGTCGGGCGAGGGAGCCGACCTGGGATGCGGCGGCCTACCCCGGCCGAGCGAAGACGGCTGTGAAGTAGCCGCCGTAGCCACTGGCGGAACGGTACATGTAGCCGAGGCCGATCTCGGTGTAGTTGGGACTGAGCAGATTGGCGCGGTGGGGTGCGCTGTTCATCCACCAGTCGAAGGCGCGTTGAGGCGCACCCGAAGAGGTATCCCCGGTGGCGAAGATGTTCTCGCCGATCCAGGACCAGCTGTATCCCTCTCGCTCGACGCGATCACGAACGCCCGATCCGTCGGAGCCGGTGTGGGAGAGGAAGCTGTTACAGGCCATGTCGGTGCTGTGGACTCGGGCGGCCGACCGAAGCTGGCTCTGCAGGCTGTAGGAGGCCAGGCCGCGGCTCTGGCGCTCCTGGTTGATCAGCCCAAGCAGCGTCGTTTCGAACCCCGAATTGCCAGTCGCGTCGCACGTCGGTGAAGCGGTCGGAGTCGGAGGCACGGGCGTATCCGTCGGCGCGGTCGGGCCGCCGGGAGTCGACGTCTCCAGCTCGGAGGACGGGGTCCAGGAGGCGGCGGGCGTCGGGGATGGGAGCACCGGAGTCGGAGTCCGAGTCCGCGTGCGCGTAGGTGCGAATGTCGGTGTTCGCGTCCGGGTCCTCGTCGGCGTGAAGGTCGGGTAGACCGCGATCGTGGACGTCGCGCTTGAAGTATCGGTCGGGGTGGCGGTCCAGGTCTCGGTCGAGGTCTCGGTCGGGGTGATGGTGTCCGTCGGCGTGGCGGTGACCGTGATGGTTGGGGTGCTAGTCCATGTCGGCATGGCGGTGTAGGGAGGCTGGGGCTGGAACGCCGTCGGGGTGGAAGGGAGCAAAGCGGTCACGGGCTGGGAATCGTGTGACGCCGGCGGAGACGTCGGCGCGGCTAGCGAGCCCCAGTCCAGGCCGTACTCCGCTGCCAGCGCCTCGACTTGCGCCAGATCGAGCCCGGCGGCGCCCTGTGCAACGACGATCGCGGTGGCAAGGGAGATGGCGCACGCCAGCGGCGCGGCGATGGCGAGGAAGGCAGCCTTCGACAGGGAGCCCCAGGTGCGCGGACGACGCCTCAGGCGACCCGGCCCCTTGGCTCGGCGGATCGTGCCGGTGGACATGCGATCATTATGAGCAAGTGGGGAGGCGGCTTGGAATAGCGCGAAAGGCCCTCACCCCCGACCCCTCTCCCGCAGAGCGGGAGAGGGGGGCTGGGCGAGCGCCACACCGATGGCGTTCAGCACTGACCTTGCGTCTCGCAAGACCTCGTCATTCCGGAAGCGGATCACCCGGTACCCACGCTCTTCCAGCCACTCCGTGCGCGCCACATCACGCTCGATCTGGTCTGGAGTGCCGTGTACCTCTCCATCAATCTCCACAATCAACTTCGCCTGATGGCAGTAAAGGTCGACGATCAGAGTCCCAATGGGATGTTGACGGCGGAACTTCATGCCGAGCTGGCGTTTCCGTAGCCCTTGCCAAAGCAAGTCTTCCGCGCGAGTAAGGGGGTGGCGAAGCTCGCGAGCACGGGCGCGGACAGGGCGGCAGGTCTTGGATGTGCTTGATTGAGCCATGCAATCCCCCTTCCTCAGCCCCGACCCCCCTCTCCCGCTACGCGGACAGGGACATGGGGTGAGGGTCACTCCCGGGTCACTCCCGGCCCTTCTCCCGCTCTTCGGGAGGGGGCATGGGGTCAGGGGTCGCCCCCGGCCCTTTCTCCCGCTCTGCGGGACAGGGACATGGGGTGAGGGTCACTCCCGGCCCTTCTCCCGCTCTGCGGGAGGGGGTATTGGGTCAGAGTCGCTCCCGGCCCCTCTCCTGCTCTGCGGGACAGGGGC
>Ga0184633_10000169_pt1 | contig 20687 bp, 16 predicted proteins | sample PLM31_170_b1_FD_133156 | JGI IMG/M metagenome (GOLD analysis project Ga0184633, IMG submission 133156) | Groundwater sediment microbial communities from an aquifer in East River, Colorado, USA - PLM3-1_170_b1 | ecosystem: Environmental > Terrestrial > Soil > Riparian zone | place: USA: East...
CAATTCTCCCACCCTGAGCACTTTTGACCAGAGCGCTGCCGGTCTTCTAGCCATAATGGTCAGTAACGGGGAGATTGGGGAGGACAGGACCAGGTCGATACGAACACTGATGCAGCGCCATCTCACACAGGAGGGGAAATCCATGAACGCGGATCAACTCAAGGGGAAATGGATGCAATTCAAAGGTGACCTCAAAGAGCAATGGGGCAAGTTTATCAATGATGACTTGCAGCAAAACGAGGGGAGCTACGACAAGATTATCGGCATGCTCCAGGAACGGTACGGTGGTAACTGTGTCAGCTTAGTCCGGGAACGGTACAGCGAGAAAAAGAACGAACTCATTAGTTTGGCCGGCCGGTGGCAGCAGCGGTCCCAGCCGGAAGCCACGAAGGAAAAGACGCGCTGACGGGAAGTAATTAAGAAGAGAGAGATGTCTCACTGAGTAATTTCACATTTTAGTTAAAGAGAAGATCATGAACACACGCGATGTACTGACGCTCTGCACGACTCTGGTTGTCGGTGGGGCACTCATCACCGGATCGGCGAACGCGCTTGGCAAGACCGACGAGTAGACTCAGATCATGGGGAGCAGTTATGAGAATGTCCGATGGACCCAAGAGAGCGCGTTCTTCGATCGATATATCGAAAAGGCGGTGAAACATGCCCGAGAAGCAGAGACCGCCGGGAACCAGGGGCACGCACCCGATATGCTCCAACATGCCCAGCTGTCGTTGGATCAGGCCAAGCAAGCCCAACGCGCGGGGAATGTTCCGGGACTGAATGAAGGAATCATCGCGTTGAGAGAGGCGTTGAGCCTGCCACCAGGTGTCTCATTGCAGGATGCCACGGCTCATGTTCGGGACGCTCGCATCAGATTGTCACATGCGGGTGGAATATGACCGATTGACACTCGGACACCCGGCGCGATAGCCGCCGACACAAGTTCAATGGCCGGCACCCGGGCGAGAACTGTGAAGGGCGAGTTGATCGGCGACGGAGCCTTCTCCAGATTCGACGGAGGCAATCACTACCTCTTGAGAGATCGAAACGGCAAAGATACTCCTATTTCGCTGACGCTGGATATGACCCGGAATGTGCGAGTGCGGGATATGGTTGAGGCGCAGGTTGATTCCGAGGGCCGCGTCCTGACCATTTCCAAGGATCAATAACCGAAACAGTGATTGCAACGATGGGGGTGAGCGAGGCGGTTGCCTCGCTCACTCCCTTGCTTTCTAAGGGCGGTCGAGCCCTGTGGAGTGTGCCCACAGGGTACCTGAGGGCTCCGACCGCACGACACGTGATCATCGCTGAGCGCCTTGCCCTGGTAGGAAACAGCCAGTATGGATTTAAGATCTGGACATCCTTTCTGGCTCTTGAAAAATGGCCTCCTTGCCGACTATCCATCGCTCAAACACGATGAATCCTGTGAGGTGGCCGTCATCGGCGGCGGGATCACGGGGGCTCTGGTGGCATACCATTTGGCGCAGGAAGGGGTGGAGACAGTCCTTGTAGACAAACGAGACATTGGCGCCGGGAGCACTGCCGCCAGCACCGCGCTGCTGCAATATGAAATTGACACGGCGCTCCATGAATAATCGGCTTGGTGGGGGAGGCGCACGCAGTACGCAGCTACAGGCTTGGCCTGGAAGCCATCGAGACGGTGGAGCGTCTCGGGAGTGAACTGCGAGACGATTGCGGGTTTGAACGGAAAACCAGCCTCTATCTCGCCAGCAGGAAATCGGATGTGTCTAAACTTCGGAAGGAATATGAAACGCGCAAGGCCTTTGGTTTTCACGTGGAGTATTTGGAAGCGAAGGATATCGAGTCACGCGCGTCATTTGTAGCTCCAGAGGCGATTCTATCCTATGGGGATACCAGGTTGACCCGTTTCGTTTGACGCATCAGCTGATTCAAGCAGCGAAGAAACAAGGACTACGTGTCTACGACCGCTGCGAAGTGTCCAAGGTGGAGCCTTCCGACGGCGGTGTCGTCCTGCACACGGGGCCAGGCTTTCGAATCAGTGGACAGCGAGTCGTGTTTGCGACCGGCTACGAGTCCCAGCAATACCTGAAACAGGATGTTGGCGTCCTCAAAAGCACGTTTGCGTTGATTGGCGAGCCGTGTGACAGCTTCGAGGGATGGCCGGACCGCTCACTGATATGGGAATCTGCGCGGCCCTATTTTTATCTCCGTACCACGTCGGATGATAGAGCGATCGTGGGCGGCCAAGATGTGCCCTATGCCACGGCTCACAAGAGTGATCAGCTGATTGCCAGAAAGACCCAAAAGCTACAGCGTCGCTTTGCCGACATGTTTCCACGACTTGACCTGGAGGTATCCTACACATGGGCGGGCACGTTCGGCGAGACCAAAGACGGCCTGGCTTACATCGGCCAGACTCCAGAATTTCCGCATGCCTATTTTGCGCTCGGCTACGGCGGCAATGGCATCACGTTTAGTGTCATTGCGGCTCAGATCATCACCGACCTTCATCTGGGTCGACCTAATCCGGACGCCAATATCTTCCGATTCGATAGATGATCGATGAGGTCACGATAGGGTCGGTAGGCGCCTTTCGTCGGAGATATCTGGAACGGTCTCATGGCTACAACGTTCTCTCAGGGAACAATCTAATGTCCCTGATACTGCTGGCAACAAGGGCGCATGGAGCAACCGTGGGGAAAGTGGAGGTGAAGGATAGTCTCCTCGCCCCGTGCCCAAGCAGTCCCAAGTGCGTATTCACCAAGAGTGATTCGGAGAATTATGCGATTACACCCTATCGTTATCGGAAGACGCCGGAAAGCCAAAGCGGTTCTGAAGCAGGTCTTCAGTGAATTGAGCCGCACAGAGTTGGTGAAGGAAGAGGATGTCTACCTTCGACATGCGAGAAAGTACCCCATTACATGACCAACAAATTTCCCATAAATTCGGTTTATAATGAGCCGGCAACGACCGAAAGGAATCGGACCATGAATGGAGCAGGGAACTCGAGCACACAATGGCCTGGCTCCTCCTACCCCCTTGGCGCCACATGGGACGGCAAAGGCGTCAACTTTGCTCTTTTTTCCGAGCATGCCACCGGCGTGGAGCTATGTTTGTTCGATTCGCCGGACGCCGAAAAGGAATCGGAGCGTGTCCGCTTCACCGAGTGTACGGACCATGTGTGGCATGCCTATCTACCGGAAGTGTTACCCGGCCAGTTATACGGCTATCGGGTGCATGGCCCCTACGAGCCTCAGCAAGGACATCGTTTCAACTCCAACAAGCTGCTATTGGATCCCTATGCCAAGGGCATCGGACGCGATGTGAAATGGGCTGACGAGGTCTTTGGCTACCGGCTTGGCGACCCGGAAAGCGATCTCTCGTTCGACGACCGGGATAGCGCTGCGTACGCGCCGCTCGCCATGGTGATTGATCCGGCATTTACCTGGGGGAATGATCGACACCCGCGGACACCATGGCACAAAACCATCGTGTATGAGCTGCATGTGAAAGGATTTACACAATTGCACCCGGCTCTGCCTGAGCGACTCCAAGGCACTTACGCGGGCCTGGCTTCTGAGTCGGTCATCAAACACCTGACTGATCTCGGGATCACCGCGGTCGAACTGGAACCCGTGCACTATTTCCTCAACGACCGTCACCTGCTCGATCGGGGGCTCACGAACTACTGGGGCTATAACACCCTGGGATATTTTGCCCCGGCCCGCCGGTACTCAGCCAAGCATATTCAGCAAGACGCCGTTCAGCAGTTCAAGATGATGGTGGCGGCGTTGCATCAGGCTGGGATCGAAGTCATTCTTGATGTCGTGTACAACCACACCGCGGAGGGAAACCAACTAGGCCCGACCCTATCCATGAGGGGCATCGATAATACCGCCTATTACAAGCTTTCAGATGCGGATCGTCGCTACCATGTGGACTATACCGGCACGGGCAATTCTCTCAACGTTCGACATCCCCGCTCGCTCCAGCTCATCATGGATAGCCTCCGATACTGGGTAACTGATATGCATGTCGACGGGTTCCGATTTGATTTGGCCAGTACCTTGGCCCGGGAACTCTACGATGTCGATCGGCTTGGCGCGTTCTTTGACATCATCCAACAAGATCCCATCCTCTGCCAGGTGAAGCTGATCGCCGAACCGTGGGATGTGGGAGAAGGAGGCTATCAGGTCGGAAATTTTCCCGTGTTATGGAGTGAGTGGAACGGCATCTACCGGGATAACGTCCGCCGGTTTTGGAAAGGCGATGGAGGACTCCTCTCCGAGTTCGCCACTCGTCTGAGCGGCAGTAGTGACTTATACAAGGGCGATGGACGAAAGCCGCACGCCAGTATCAACTTCATCACCTGCCACGACGGATTTACGCTGCATGATTTTGTCAGCTACAACGACAAACACAACGACGCCAATGGCGAAAATAATCAGGACGGCGCCAACGACAACAATAGCTGGAATTGCGGCGCCGAGGGACCGACTGATGATCCTGCGATCAATGCGCTGCGAGCGCAACAGAAACGAAACTTCGTGGCCACCCTGCTCCTGTCCGCCGGTGTGCCGATGATTTTGGCCGGCGACGAAATCGGCCATACACAGCATGGCAATAACAATGCGTACTGTCAGGACAATGGAATCACCTGGTTGGATTGGAATATCACCGACGAGCAACGAGCTTTTTTTAGCTTTGTCCGCTCAGTGATCAATATCCGGCAAACTCAGCCGGTATTTCAGCGGAGGAAATTTTTTCAGGGGCGACGCATCGACGGCGCCGACGTGCCGGACATTTCCTGGTTTCAACCGTCCGGGGAGGAAATGACCAACGATTCCTGGAATGCAGGGTACACGCAGTGTCTGGGGGTTCGGTTTCCCGGCGATCTCATCGGCGATGTCAACGAACGGGGCGAACCGATCACCGGGGACTCGATCGTGCTGTTGGTCAATGCCCACCATGAGGCGATACCGTTTACGCTGCCGTCCCGCGGCGAAGGACAGGAATGGCAGCGGCTTATTGATACGGCTGATCCCAAAGCGGAAGCCATAAAGCGAAAAGGCGGGGAACAGTATGAGATAAAAGGCCGCTCTATGGTGATCCTACGGTCAAAACCGCCTCACTTTGCGGAATTGCCCTCCTGACGTCGTCGGAAGCACGGGGCACGCTAGGAGGTCCGCCGAATGCATCGTCTGTTTTCGTCCCGTTCACTTGATTGTTAAGAGATCAGAGGACGATCACATGGAACAACTGTTAGAGAACACTAAAACTCGATGCGGGGCCATTGTACAAAGTGATGGATCGGTTCGATGGCGGGTATGGGCTCCGAAGTCGGATCGCGTCGAGGTGGTACTGATCAATGGCGACACTCGAACCCTCCACACCATGACCCGTGAGGAACGGGGGTTTTTTAGTTTCGTCAAGGACAATGTCCTGAACGGACAACGATACGCCTATTGCTTAAACGGAGGCCCGGATCGCCCGGACCCCGCCTCTTGCTGGCAGCCGGACGGTGTCAATCAGCCATCCGCGGTCCTCCGCACCGATGAGTTCACTTGGTCGGATGAGGGCTGGACCGGAGTGTCACGAGAAGATCTGGTTTTCTACGAGCTCCACGTTGGCGCGTTTACGCCCGAAGGCACCTTCGATGCGATCATCCCCCGCCTGGCTGCTTTGCGGGATTTGGGCGTCACGGCCCTGGAACTCATGCCGGTCGGGCAATTTTCAGGTACACGCAACTGGGGCTATGACGGCGTCCACCCCTATGCGCCGCAACACAGCTATGGCGGGCCTCATGGGCTGCAGCGTCTGGTGAACGCCTGCCACATGTACGGCCTCGCCGTGTTCCTCGACGTCGTCTACAACCATTTCGGGCCGGAAGGCAGCTATCTGGGAGAATACGGGCCGTACTTCACAGACCATTACCGCACCCCCTGGGGAGCGGCCGTGAATTACGACGGTCGCGGCAGCGACGCGGTCCGGGAATTCATCCTCGATAACGTCCGCATGTGGATTGAAGAGTATCGCTTCGACGGCCTGCGTCTCGATGCCGTGCACGCCATTTATGATTTGGGGGCTCGGCATATTTTGCAAGACATTAAGGACACGGCGGACACAGCTGCGCGAGAACGCGGCCGCCAAGTCCACATCGTGGCCGAAAGCGATCTCAATGATGTCCGCCTTCTGCTTCCTCCTCAGCGGGGCGGCTATGGGATCGACGCACAATGGAGCGACGATTTTCATCATTTAATGCATGTCGCACTCACCGGCGAGCGACAAGGATATTATGAGGACTATGGAGCGCCGGAACAGTTTCCGCGATTGCTGGAGAACACATTCGTCTTGAACGGGTGCTACAGCGCGCATCGCGGCCGTTGTCACGGGGGCCCCGACGCCGGACTTCCCGGCGATCGTTTCGTCGTCTGCATTCAGAACCATGATCAGGTCGGAAACCGCGCCGTCGGCGAACGGCTGGGCACGCTGATCACGCCGGCGGCGCAGCGCTTGGCGGCAAGTCTGCTGCTTCTTGCACCCCATCTACCGCTTCTGTTCATGGGGGAGGAGTACGGCGAAGAGCATCCGTTTCAATTTTTTTGTTCGTTCAGCGACCCGAAACTGATCGAAGACGTCCGCAGCGGGCGGCGTCGAGAGTTCGAGGCGTTTCATTTCGATGGCGGAGACGTGCCCGATCCTCAAGCTGAAATAACCTTTACTGCCTCCCGTCTCACCTGGTCCTGGGAAAGTGATCTCCATAAGTCAGGGCTGCGTCGCCTGTATCAAGACCTCTTGCGCGCGCGACGTGCATGGCCGGCGCTACGCGATTATTCACAGCGTTCCGCCCGCATGCTGCCGGACGCCCAGTCCGGCGTCATCCTGGAATTGGTTCGTGGGGGGCGGCGGCCGGATCCCGGTGAGACGATACAAGCCTTTTTCAATCTCACCGCTCAACCGCACACTATCCCCTTCCGGGATCTTGCCACCCTGCTGTGGACGTCGGAGGCAGAGCACTATCATGGCGGGCGACGGGCCGATATGGCCAAGGAGTGTTTGTTGCCGTATGAGTGCATGGTCTTCGGCTCCACCCATTAAAAGGCGCTCGGACGAGGCCAAGCCTGCCGGGACAGATGACAGTGCTTTTCAGGATGCTATGTCGAAGCCGCCAACATCAGAAAGGCCAATGCGATGAGTACCGATCCATGGGGAATCGATGCGACGTACGAAGACGCCGCTGGAAAAATACAAACGGTGTCCGAACAGGCCATAGAAGGGATCCGAACAGCGATCGGGCGGCCACCCGACCCGGCCCGATCTCTCTATGACGAACGCGTCAAAGTCCTCCAGCAGGGCCAATCCCTATCTCTGCCTGCAGCGGCCGAATTAAAGCTGGAAGATGGTTCGGTAAGGCAGGTACGCGACCAGCTGCCGGACGATCTGCCGATCGGCTACCACCAGCTCGTTCCCATAGGCGGGTCCTCCCCTCTTCGATTGATCGTCAGTCCCCGACGCTGCCATCTGCCTCCCGGTCTACGTATCTGGGGGTGGAGCGCGCAACTGTATGCGGCCAGAAGCCGCCAGAGCTGGGGGATCGGCGATTTGGCCGATCTGCGCCGCCTGGCGCAGTGGTCGGAAGATCTGGGAGCGGGAATGGTTCTCATCAATCCGTTGCACGCCGCTCTGCCGGTGCTGCCGCAGGAAGCGAGTCCCTATTCTCCATCGAGCCGGCGCTACTTGAATCCGCTGTACCTCCGCATTGAAGAGCTCCCGGGAGCCGCTCGTCTCGAACAGGACCTACAACGACTCGCCACGTTGGGGCGCGCGCTCAACGAAGATCGGCATATCGATCGAGACCGCGTGTTTCGCCTTAAACAAGAGGCGTTCCAGTTGTTGTGGTCTCGTTTTGAGGGGGATTCCGACTTTGAGCAGTTTCGCGTCGGAGAAGGCCGGCCCCTGCATCAGTTTGCCGTCTTCTGCGCCTTGGTCGAGGAGCATGGCGCAAATTGGCGGCAGTGGCGGCTTGCCTATCGCCGCCCTGATTCCCCGGATGTCGAGCAGTTCACTCATGCGCATGCCGACCGCGTGCGATTTCATGAGTGGTTGCAATGGCTGCTGAACCAGCAATTAACTCGCGCGGCCCAGCATGTCTCCCTCATGCAGGACTTACCGGTCGGATTCTCGCCTGATGGGGCCGACGCATGGGTCTGGCAAGATCTCATTGCAACCGACATGACCATCGGCGCTCCGCCAGACCTGTACAGCCCCGACGGCCAGGATTGGGGGCTGCCCCCTTTTATTCCGCATAAGCTGCGGGAAGCGGCGTACGAACCCTTCATCCAAACGATCCGCGCCGTGCTGCGCCATGCCGGAGGACTTCGCATTGATCATGTCATGGGACTCTTTCGATTATGGTGGGTTCCCAAAGCCCGGATGCCGAAGAACGGCGCCTACGTGCGCTATCCCGCGGAAGACCTGTTAGCGATCATCGCGATCGAAAGCCAACGTGCCGGCGCGGTCGTCGTCGGAGAGGATTTGGGTACGGTGGAGCCAGGGGTCCGTGAAAAGCTCGCCGATCATAACGTGCTGTCGTACCGCCTGCTGTGGTTCGAGGATACCCCGCCGTCAAACTATCCGGAGAAGGCGCTCGCCGCGATCACCACCCATGATCTACCCACGTTGGCTGGCATCTGGACTGGGGCGGATCTCGAAACGCAACGGCGTCTTGGCCTGAACCCGGACGAGTCTGCGAACCAGAAATTCCGAGAGAAATTGCTCGAGACCAGCGGACTCGATGCCGATGCCGATGTTACGCTCGCGATCACCAAAACGTTCGAACAACTCGCCCAGGCGCCCTCGGCCATCGTCATGGCTTCAATGGAAGCGGCCTGTGTCGCCGCCGAACGTCCGAACATGCCGGCCGCGGCCGGGAAGTATCCTAACTGGTCCTTGGCCCTTCCACTTCCGCTCGAAGACCTCGAGTCTTCCGAGCTTCCACGAAGGCTAGCGAAGATTCTCAACCGACGAAGCGGAACGCAGATGCAAAGGGGACTTACCGTGCGGACGGAAATCGCCACGTATCGGCTTCAAATGTGCGGCGGTTTTACACTCGACGACGCGGCCGCCATTGCCGAGTATTTGGCTCAACTTGGAATCAGCCATCTGTACAGTTCGCCCGTGCTGCAAGCCGGGAAAGGAAGCACGCACGGCTATGATGTGTTGGATCATACCCGAGTCAGTCGAGAACTGGGGGGAGAGGCGGCATTCGAGCGTTTATCCGTGGCGCTCCTCAAGCACGACCTCGGACTCCTTCTCGACATCGTGCCGAATCACATGGCCATTGGCGGGAAAGACAATCTCTGGTGGTGGGATGTGCTGGAAAACGGGCAGTCGAGCCGATACGCGCCCTATTTCGACGTGGAGTGGATGCCCCCGGAAAGCAAACTGCACCATGTGGTCATGCTGCCGGTATTGGGAGACCACTACGGCCGGATCCTTGATGCAGGCGACATCCATATCGAGCGTCACGATGGGGCCTTCACCGTCCACTACCATGATCATGTGTTTCCCGTCGCCCCGCCATCACTTCAGTTTATCCTGACGCGCGCTGCGTCTGGCGCGGCTTCCGAGGACCTGACGTTCTTTGCGGATGCACTGGAACACCTGCCCTCGTCCTGGGCTACTGACTGGGTAAGCTTGCAACGCCGTCATCGAGACAAAGGTATTTTGGGTACGCTACTCACCCGGTTTCTCCAGGAGGACCCCGGCGTAGCGGCGGCCGTTGACCGCATCATCGAAGAAATCAACCGGGACCACCAGGCGCTGCACGATCTGCTGGAACGGCAGAACTATCGTTTGGCGTTCTGGCGCACGGCCAGGCAAGACCTGGGGTATCGCCGTTTTTTCGACATCAACACGCTGATAGGCTTGCGCACTGAGCATGAACAGGTCTTTGCCGATATCCATGACCTGGTGTTCCGGTGGCTGAGATCGAACGGACCTGTCGATGGCGTTCGGGTTGATCATCCGGATGGGTTATTGGATCCCGAGCAGTACCTGATTCGCCTGCGCGACCGCGTGCCAAGCGGATGGATTGTGGTCGAAAAAATCCTCATGCCCGATGAACAATTGCGCGCGTCATGGCCCGTGTCCGGCACGACCGGCTATGATTTCATGAACCAGGTCATGGGCCTGTTCATCGATCAGGACAGTGAAGAGCCGCTGACCCGATTTTATGGCGACTTTACAGGCGAGACGAGGAGTTTTCCCGATATCCTGCGCGAGAAGAAACTTCACATACTGCGGCAAATGTTGGGAAGCGATCTCAATATCCTGAGCTCTATGTTGCTAAATATCTGTGAGCGCCATCCTCACCATCGCGATTACACCCGGCACGGTTTGCATGACGCGCTCCGGGAATTGATGGTGGATTTCCCGGTGTACCGAACATACGTCCGCCCTCGCGGCGGCCACGTAACCGAGGATGATGAGCGAGTGGTAACACGCGCGGTCCAGAGCGTCGGGACGAGACGGGCGGACTTGGGAGGCGACCTGTTAGGTTTCATCCGCGATATTCTACTCCTCAAGGTCGCGGGTGATCTGGAGAGCGAATTTGTGGCTCGCTTCCAGCAAGTCACGGGCCCCGTCATGGCCAAAGGCGCTGAAGACACGGCATTCTATTGCTATCATCGGTTCATCGCGCTCAATGAAGTAGGAGGCGATCCGGGACGCTACGGAGTCACAGTGGACCAGTTCCATACCTGGTGTCAGAACATGCAGCGGCATTGGCCGAAAACGATGCTCAGCACATCGACCCACGATACGAAGCGAAGCGAGGATGTGCGGGCTCGACTGGTCGTTTTATCGGAAATGCCTACTCGATGGATGGAGACGGTATCTGCATGGTCCAAACGCCACTTTCGCTATTGGGGGACGCAAACTCCTGACCATAACTTTGAATACTTCTTGTATCAGACACTGGTGGGCGCGTGGCCGCTTGAGCAGGAGCGAGCGTTGACTTACTGCGAGAAGGCCGTGCGCGAGGCAAAGGCCCACACTTCGTGGACCGATCCACACACGGACTATGAAGATACGATCCGATCCTTCGTTCGGAGTCTTTATGAGGATGAGGAGTTTATACAGGAACTCGATCGTTTCGTGGATGACCTGGAGAAGTATGGGCACCAGACCTCGCTCGCCCAGACATTAATCAAACTGACGGCACCAGGCATTCCTGATTTGTATCAGGGGACCGAGCTGTGGAATTTCAGTTTGGTCGATCCCGACAATCGGCGTCTCGTAGACTATGATGTGCGACGGCGGTTGCTGCACGAATTGCCAGGATTGTCGCCGGAGGCCATTTGGCAACGACGTCAAGAAGGGCTGCCGAAACTATGGATTATCCGGCAGGCCTTACGTGTTCGACATGAACGGGCACAGGCGTTTGGCCCCCAGGGACATTATTCCCCACTGTATGCGCGAGGGGAGAAATCCTCACATGTGGTTAGCTTCATGCGCGGTGGGGAGGTCATTGTCATTGCTCCACGCCTATTTCTGAGCCTAAAGGAAGGATGGCATCAAACCGTGATCGAACTGCCTGAAGGACGGTGGCGCCACGAATTCGATGGCCGGGTATTCGACGGGGGGATCTGTCGATTGCAGGAGGTGTTGCGTACGTTCCCCGTGGGGCTGTTGTGCAAAATTGCATAGCACCTGCACGGCTGATGCATGAATATTCCGGCGTCGGCACCACTAAAGCGGCGCGGAAATCCTGTAAGCACTCCTAGCTGGCTATCCTAAAGTGATGAGGGCACAAACTGCAGGTAAGCTGTTATGCTTCACGACCAATAGGCAAATACGGAAGGAAGAGAAGTGAGAACTTGGCCTGGAAGGCCCTATCCATTGGGAGCCACATGGGATGGCGAGGGAGTAAACTTCGCTATCTTTTCCGAGAATGCCACGGCTGTGGAACTCTGCCTGTTCGACGGACCCGACTCCGACAGAGACTCGGCGCGCATTCGAGTGGCGGAGCAAACCGATCAGGTCTGGCACGTGTACATCCCGGGGCTCTGGCCTGGACAGCATTATGGATACCGGGTCCATGGCCCTTATGAACCAGAAGCTGGGCACCGCTTTAATCCGAACAACCTCTTGATCGACCCATATGCCAAATCCATCGCCGGCACGATCCAGTGGTCCGACGCCACGTTTGGCTATACAATCGGGGATCCCAAGGCCGATCTCTCATTCAACACCCGGGACAACGCCGGGGACATTCCTAAGTGTGTCGTCATCGACCAGGCGTTCACCTGGGGCGGGGATCATCTGCTCAAGACGGCCTGGGACAAAACGATCATCTATGAAGTGCACGTCAAGGGCTTCACTGCCCGACACCCCGACGTCCCGGAACCCATGCGTGGAACCTATTCCGCCCTCACAACGCCCGCCGTGATCGACCATTTGCTTGCTCTGGGAGTGACCGCCGTTGAGTTGCTACCCGTCCAGCATTTCGTCGACGACAAACACCTGTACGATCGCGGCCTCACAAACTACTGGGGCTACAACACCATCGGCTTTCTTGCCCCCGATAGTCGCTACGCCACATCGCCGGTTCGAGGCCGCCACGTACGGGAATTCAAGAGCATGGTCAAAACCCTCCACAGCGCGGGAGTCGAGGTCATCCTGGACGTGGTCTACAACCATACGGCGGAAGGAAATCACCTCGGTCCCACCCTGTCGTTTCGAGGGGTCGACAATGCCACCTATTACCGGCTAGTGGCGGACAACAATCGCTATTATATGGACTATACGGGTTGCGGGAACACGCTCAACGTCAAGCATCCACGGACCCTGCAACTCATCATGGATAGTCTGCGGTACTGGGTGACGAACATGCACGTGGACGGATTTCGTTTTGATCTCGCCTCCACGCTCGCGCGAGAAGTGCATGCCGTCGACCGGCTGAGCGCTTTCTTCGACATCCTCCACCAGGATCCCATCCTGTCCCAGGTCAAGCTAATCGCGGAGCCCTGGGACGTGGGCGAAGGCGGCTATCAGGTCGGCAACTTTCCGGTCGGCTGGGCCGAGTGGAACGGCAAGTACCGGGACACCATCCGGCGGTACGTGAAAGGTGATGGAGGCCAGGTGGCGGAGTTGGGGTACCGGCTGACCGGGAGCAGCGACCTCTACAGTATGAGCGGGCGGCGCCCCTTTGCGAGCGTCAATTTCGTCACGGCGCACGATGGATTCACACTCCACGATCTCGTCTCGTACGAGCACAAGCACAACGAAGCGAATGGTGAAAACAACTGTGACGGAACGGACGACAACCTGAGCTGGAATGGCGGCGTCGAGGGGCCGACCGCCGATCCTGCCATCAACGAGCTCAGAGAGCGGCAGAAGCGGAACTGCCTGGCATTGCTCCTGCTCTCGCAGGGTGTCCCAATGATCTGCGGGGGCGACGAGATCGGCCGGACGCAGCAGGGGAACAACAATGCGTACTGCCAAGACAATGAGCTCAGTTGGTACGACTGGAAACTGGACCGTGCGGCCCGTGAGTTGATGGTATTCACGCAACGTCTCGTTGGCCTGCGGAAGAACCACCCGGTTCTCAGGCGTCGGCGCTTTTTTCAAGGACGCCGGATCCATGGATCAGAGGTCAAGGACATCTCCTGGTTGCGTCCTGATGGGCAGGGAATGACTGACGAGGATTGGAACAAGGGCTCTGTCCGCTCCCTCATGCTTCGTCTCGCCGGTGATGCCATGGCGGAAACCGATGAGAAGGGACGGGCGATTGTGGATGACACTTTGCTGATTCTCCTGAACGCGCATCATACACCTCTCCCCTTCACATTGCCGGCGCACAAACGGGGAGTTCGGTGGCAACAGCTCCTGGACACAGATGCGAGGGGAGTGTCCCCGAAGCACGTGACGGTGCTGAAAGGCGGCGAACGGTACGAGGTCGAGGCGCGGTCGGTGCGGGTGCTTCGATTGAGGCCTGCAGGCGCCACTCGACGAGATCTCTGATCCGTCGTCCACCGTGATAACCAGCGGCAGGGGCCGCTCCTAGGCGAACAATTGCGTTGCAGGCGATCCTCGCTCGCCAGCCGTTACCTGGCTTGGTGCATCACTCGGATTGTGGCGTGCAGTACGCCTCCGGTGCATACGTGCAGATCCTAAAACAGCACGAGATGATCCCGAGCATAAGTCGGCCGGCTAACCCCTATGACAACGCCAGCTGTGAGAGTTTTCTGAAGACGCTCAAGCGGCAGGAGATCTACGCTCACGCCTATCGGGACCTCGATCACTTGCGCGCCGACATCGTGGCCTTCATCGACCGGTACTATAACCGCATCCGGCTCAACTCCGCGCTGGGGTATCGACCGCCGGAAGAGTTCGAGCACACCGTGGAGGCTGGCACACGGTCCGGCGCGGCGACGCTGAGGTTTTTCAAGAGACCTCTTGACCTCATGGAACGGGACAGGTGAGGGAGCAATATCGCATGGGACCAACCATGTGTGCTAATCCAAACTGTCTCAACGGAGGGGTTCACCCCAGAGCAGTGTGCTAAATTTGTGCTAAAACTTCTCGAAAACGACGAGAACTAATAGAAGCAACTCATACAGATGGAATGCTGCTAACCGTTTGCAATCACGAATAAAAGCGGTTGACCAGACGCAAGATCAGGGAGTTATCAAATGTTACTTAATCAGCCTTCTCACACCGCTTGCCTTGGGAAGCCTTCTCGGACTTGCCTTCGGCTTCGATCATATCCCAATCTTTTCCTCAGCCTGTGCATCGCGATCACTGAATTGCCCCTCACATGATCCTGGAAGAATGAGTGCGGAAAACCGGACTGCAAAGATTGTATAAGGGTTTGCTTAATGCCCGCCGGTGCATTCCGCTAGGCGGCGCCATCAATGGAGGGGTCGTGACCTTTCACCTACTCTCGGATGCCAAGTCAAAGGTCATGCTGAAATTAGAGTATGACCCTCAGGGTTTCATCGAAAATGTGGGAGATGTATTGGGAGTGGTGTCTTTGCGCGTGCAGGGAGATCTGGAGCGATTCAAGAAATTCATCGAAAAGCGCAGTCGCGAGACAGGGGCATGGCGCGGTCAGGTTTGAGGTTATCGCACAAACACTCTTTATGACGAACGGCCCGAATGCTTGAAGAATAAGGTCGCGAGGGGCGGCAATGTCAGGGTAATTGAATGTGTGCGCCCGTGGAGCGGAATCGGGACAGCCTCGAGGCCCCCGAGGTTACCCCATCCGCTCCCTCCGTACTGAGTCGCATCGCTATTTAAAACCTCCTTCCAGAAGCCACCGCGGGAAGCGCCTATCCGATAATTCGGTCTGGGAACTGGGGTGAAGTTACATACGACGAGCACTGCCTCATCCGTGGACTTCCCTTTGCGGAGCAGGCTGACGACACTCGACCCAGCATCTGTACAATCAACCCACTCGAACCCCGCCGGATCAAAATCGCGCTCGTAGAGCGCCGGCTCATTCCGATAGAGACGGTTCAGGTCTGTTACCCATTGCTGAATACCGCTGTGTCGGCCGTCTTGAAGCAAGTCCCACTCCACAGTACTATCGTGGACCCACTCCCGTCGTTGACCGAATTCACCGCCCATAAACAGCAGCTTCTTCCCCGGCTGCGCGTACATATATCCGAATAGCAGGCGGAGATTCGCGAATTTCTGCCAGTCATCCCCCGGCATCTTACCGAGTAAGGAGCCTTTCCCATACACCACTTCATCATGCGAGAGAGGCAGAACGAAATTTTCATGAAAGGCGTAGAGCATGCGGAAGGTCAATTTGTAGTGGTGGTACTTTCGAAAATAGGGGTCCTGGCTCATATATTCCAGCATGTCGTGCATCCAGCCCATGTCCCACTTCAGGCCGAAGCCAAGGCCTCCCGCATAGGTCGGACGGGACACCAATGGCCACGCGGTCGATTCTTCGGCGAGGGTCTGAACATCAGGGTGGTTCTTATACACTGCTTCATTCAAGCGCCGCAGAAAGGCGATCGCCTCAAGATTCTCTCTCCCGCCATACTGATTGGGAATCCACTCCCCGTCTTTTCGTGAATAATCCAGATAAAGCATCGAAGCGACTGCGTCGATTCGCAGACCGTCCGCATGGTAATTGTCCAGCCAAAACAACGCGCTGCTGATAAGAACACTGCGCACTTCGTTGCGGCCATAATTAAACACCAAGGTCTTCCAATCCGGCTGAAAACCTTGGCGCGGGTCAGCATGCTCATACAGATGCGTGCCATCGAAAAAGCTGAGTCCATGGCCGTCAGTCGGGAAGTGCGAGGGGACCCAGTCGAGGATCACCCCGATATCATGGCGATGCAGCTCGTCGATCAGAAACATCAAGTCCTGGGGAGTGCCATAGTATCCGGAGGGAGCAAAATATCCTGTGGTCTGATACCCCCAGGAACCGAAGAAGGGATGATCCATGATGGGGAGAAACTCCACATGGGTGAAGCCCATCCACTGAAGATACTGGGGTAAGGTTGTGGCCAGTTCCCGGTAGCTCAGCGAGCGGTTCCCGTCCTCGAGCACGCGTTTCCAGGACCCCACGTGCATTTCATAGATTGACATCGGAGCATCAAACGCATTGCGTTTGTTCCGGCTTGCCATCCACTTCTCATCGCGCCACGTATAGTCCAGGTCCCAAACGATCGAGGCCGTCTTGGGCGGAATCTCGTTAAAGAAGGCGAAGGGGTCGGTTTTTTCCACCTCGTAGCCGTTAAACCGGGAGCGAATATGGAATTTGTATAGCGTTCCTTTCCCGACTCCAGGAAGAAAGCCCTCCCAGATGCCTGATTTCTCACGGCGGCACAGGGCATGCGCGTCTTTTTTCCAGTCGTTGAACGAGCCGATAACCGACACCTGCTCCGCATCCGGAGCCCATACAGAAAAACAGGTGCCGGCTATGCTGTTGCGTATGACAGGATGGGCCCCAAACTTCCGGTAGAGATGAAAATGTGATCCCTCATTGAACAGATATAAATCTTCATTGCTCATCAGCATCATCTCGTCGGATGCAACCGTTGCCGTACGATCGTTCTTATTCATTATGGTATCTCGCTCGCTATATCGCCTTACTTGCGGTCGTCTCCAGTATTTCGAGGACCCCGCGGACTGGAATCCTCACCCAGTCCGGCCGGTTGTTGAGTTCATAGCCGATTTCATATACAGCCTTTTCAAGAAGGTGCGCATCTAGCAGCACTTGGAATTCCGCTTGCGATCCGGGCCAGAAGGAAGCTCGCTCTGCGATCCCGAGATAGGCCTTCAGGAACACCACGCTGACCCAGCCGTACCAGAAGCGGATCCACGGGTCGAGCCTTCCTCCGGCGCCCTCTGCGAGAAAATTTGACTGCTGGCATGACAGGGCGGCATAGGGAGCATACTGAAATGACCGCAGCATTCCCGCTACATCCACGATAGGGGTATGTTTCATGCGTCGCTCGCTGAGTGGACGGGCCGGCTCGCCTTCGAAATCGCTGATCAGAAAATCCTGTCCGGTCCAGAGCACCTGACCGAGATGATAGTCTCCGTGACATCGGGTCCGCAGCGCGGGGGTCTCCAACTCCAAAAAGGCGCGGAATCGATCCTGAATCCGAGGCTCATCGCTTACCACCCGTCGAGCCTCCTGTTCCGTCTCCGACGGCAGATCGTTGAGTCGCCCCTTGAGAAGCAAACAGGTTTGCGAAGCCAATCGGCACATGGATTCATAGCGAGACCGACGATATTCCAATGAGAACGGCTCCGGTGTGAAATCAGGGTTGTCCTGAACGTTCGCCAAGGCGACATGAAGTTCGGCCGTACGCTGTCCTATTCTGGAGGCTGAATCCAGGTACGGACCGATGAGCTCGCGCGCGAAAGCGGGAATGCCTTTCTGTACCATCTCGAGAAGAGGCTCATTGAGTATCAACTCATACTCTCGCCCGGTTGGCTGAGCGCGACATCGGACCAAGTAACGATCGAAGGCCTCCAGGGTATATTTCCATGCATCTCCCTGGTTGTGCACGAAGCCCTGAAGGATGGCCACCGTGACGGTCTCGCCGTTGGCTCGAATATATTCGATGGACCCGGCCACTGGGGGGCTATGAGGAAAGTTCATCGTCGTCAGGATCCGTCCGATCTCCAAGTCAGGATTTACTCCATTCTCAACACGCCGAAATACTTTCAGGAGGAGGCGATCGCCGTATGCGACGGATGTATTGCTCTGCTCCGCCTTCATGACCGCCGGTTCCAGCGCGGCTTCTCCGCTGATCAGCTTCCCATATGCCTGCGTGGAGGAAGCGATCAGGGTACCAGTCTCGCCGGTGAATCGGCCTCCTTGCCCGATGGCAGACAGCAGCGTCTTCGAAAAGTCTGGGTTCCAGAGCGCGTCGTACAATACTCCGGTCTGTTCGCGATCGTTCATCCTGACCTTCAGCGTAGTCACAATGGTACCGGGCAGGTATTGCCGAATCTGATCAGCCTGCTCACCCAAGGCTGCCGTGACAGGGAACGCATAGGTTTCAGGAGCGCCGTCCCGGTATTCCACCCGGACAAAGAGTAGGGCCACGGTGCTCAATCGGGAGAGTATGGGCACGGACTCGATAATTTGAACTGACTGTATGGCGCGGGCTTTCCCAGAGAACCATCGCCGCGACTTCAGGACGTCGGGCAAGCAGTCCTCCAAATTGCCGCGGGCTTCACCTTCAAAGATACGCTCCCAACGTTCGTTTACAACCAGCATGATCAGCCTCACGCCACTTACAGGGAATTATCGAAGTTTTGCCCTGTGCGGAGCCGACGACGCACGCAGAAAATATGGGCGGGCGCAGAGTGCGGGTTGAGCTCTATGTAGTTGCGCGGTCCATCCCAATGATAATAGGCATTCGTCAGCAGGTCCTGCACCTGGAAAGGATGCTGTGGATCAAGCCACAGATGGTTGAGATCCAACTGAACCCAGCCGGAGTGGGTATGATAAGGATTCACGTTGACCACGACCAGGATGACGTTGGATCCATCAGGCGTGCTCTTGCTATAGCAAATCAGCTGATCATTATCGGTCGAATGGAAGTGCAGGTTCTCACCGTGAAGCGCCGGATTCTCCAGACGGATCCGATTCACAAGGCCGATGAACTCCTTCAAACTATCGGCACGCTCAATATCCCACTGCTTGATCTCGTATTTCTCTGAATCCAGGTACTCCTCACTTCCAGTCTCCCGCGGGCGGTTCTCGCACAGCTCGAAAGCGGGACCGTAAATCCCATAACTGGCGCCTAAGGTGGCCGCCAGGACAAAGCGAGCCATAAAGGCCGGTCGACCGCCGCGTTGCAGCTCCTCTGTAAGAATATCCGGCGTATTGGGCCAGAGATTGGGACGGAAATACTCGCGAACCTCGCTGTGGGTCAGTTCCGTAAAATATTCCATGAGCTCTGCTTTTGTACTGCGCCAGGAGAAATACGTATAGGACTGGTTAAAACCCAGCTTAGCCAACCGATACATCGGTTTGGGTCGCGTGAACGCTTCGGCCAGGAAGATGACATCCGGATAGTCCTCTTGAATCTCGTGAATCAGCCATTCCCAAAACGCAAACGGCTTGGTATGTGGATTGTCCACGCGAAAGATGCGCACATCTTGCTCGATCCAATAGAGAATGACACTTTTCAGCTCCTGCCAGAGTGGCTCCCACTGCTCGGTCTCAAACTCTAACGGAAAGATGTCCTGATATTTCTTGGGCGGATTCTCCGCATATTGCACCGTACCGTCTGATCTGATCTTAAACCACTCCCGATGTTGCTTGACGTAAGGGTGGTCGGGGGAACACTGAAAGGCGAGGTCGAGTGCGATCTCGAGCCCAGACGATCTCGCCTTGTCCAAAAACTGCCTGAAATCCTTCACGGTTCCCAGCTGAGGATGGATGGCCTTGTGCCCCCCATCTGCTAAGCCGATCGCCCACGGGCTTCCGGGATCATCCGGCCCGGCGGTAGGTGAACCGTTCTTTCCTTTCCGGTAAGTGACGCCGATGGGATGGATCGGAGGTAAGTACAGGACGTCAAACCCCATGGATGCGATATATGGGAGGCGCTCTTCACAGTCTTTGAATGTCCCGTGCTCGCCACTGTGGGAACATGACCTTGGGAACATCTCATACCAGGCGCTGAACCTGGCCTTCTCGCGATCCACGACCACTCCTAGTTCTCTTTCATAGTGCGTAGCGAAGCGTCGGTCCGGATGCTTCGCCATTAAGGCGGCCATGTCCAGATCTAAGGCCTGTTCAATGCGCTCTGACTCCGGCATATCCGATGACCGGAGTTGGTCCGCCCATTCCTTCAGCGATTTCCTTTCTGCCTTCGGGGCACGCCGACTCGCCTCGTCAATCAGCCTGGCTCCCTGAAGCAACTCCACCAGCACGTTCTGGCCTGAGTCTATTTTCTTCTTGAAATCACGACGCCACGTCTGAAAATGATCGACCCAGCCGGTCACGGTATACCGATAGCGGCCAAGATCGGTCACACGAAAGGATGCTTGCCATCGGTCATTCGTGAGAAGGGCCATCGGCGCCTCTATCCACTCCGGATCACGGTCGCGGCGATACAGAAGCACCACCCCTAGGAGATCATGACCGTCGGTGAAGACATCCGCCTCGACCACTACGTCTTCGCCCATCGTCCTTTTGATCGGATAGCGGCCTC
>Ga0184633_10000171_pt1 | contig 20546 bp, 20 predicted proteins | sample PLM31_170_b1_FD_133156 | JGI IMG/M metagenome (GOLD analysis project Ga0184633, IMG submission 133156) | Groundwater sediment microbial communities from an aquifer in East River, Colorado, USA - PLM3-1_170_b1 | ecosystem: Environmental > Terrestrial > Soil > Riparian zone | place: USA: East...
GCGCCCGCCTGGGCGAAGGCGAACGCGGAGATCACGGCGGCCGCCGCGGACACGCTCGTGCCGAAGTCGGTCGCCAGCACGGGCAGCATCGGCTCGACGACGCGCATCGCGATGCCGGCGTTCGCGGCCGCCACCGCGAGCAGGACGATGGTTGGATTCACCCCGTCAGTTCGGCGACGGTGACTCGCCCTGGACGACGCGCCACAGCTCGTCGAAGCGGCGGGCGAAGCGCGTCCCCAGCGCCCCGTCTTCGTGCTTGAAGTACACGTAAGCACGAGCCCATGACTGCGCGGCGATCCGCTCGGCCCAGGCCCGCAGGTCCCGGTCGTCGTATTGCGCGCGGCGCAAACGAAGGTACCCGCACGCCGCGGTCGATACTAGCGGGGTCTCCCCTTCATCCGTGTCGGCGATGCAGATCATCGCCGCGTGGGCGCGAAGCGCCTCATAGACCGCGTCGTCCTGCCACGAGGCATGGCGAAACTCGAATGCGACGGGCCGATCCGGCGGCAGCAGTCGGAGAAAATCCTCCAGCCTGGGCAGATCCTTTTTCAGGAACGGTGGCAGCTGGAAGAGCGCCGCGCCGAGCTTCGCCCCCAGCGCGGCGGAACGCTGCAGGAACGCGGCCACGTCCGACTCGGCATCGCGCAGGCGCTTCTCGTGGCTGATCCGGCGCGGCGCCTTCAGCGAAAAGGCGAACCCGTCGGGCACCTCCTCCGCCCAGCGCGACAGCATCGTCTCGGCCGGCATGCGGTAGAAGGTGTTGTTGATCTCCACCGTGCGGAAGTGCCCGGCGTAGAAGCGCAGCATCTCGCCCGCCGGAAGCTTCTCCGGATAGAAGGCGCCCTTCCATTCCTTGTACGAGTAGCCGCTCGTTCCGGCCAGCACCTGCATCAGCTTCGTCCCGACGCCGTGTTCTGCCTCAAAGCATGAAATACCGCCCACGCGAGCTCACCGGCGGGCTCAGGGGGGCCCTGCGCTCCGTTGCGGCTCGGCGCGCCGGCGAATACTATGACGTTCTGACGCGCTGACATGAGAAGAGCAACGCTCTACAGCAGGGCCACCCCGTCGCGCCCAGGCGCACGGCTGACCCGTCGGGAGCCGGCCGAGGGCCCCGGCGAGGCCGGCGAGAGTCCTCCCGCCCCGGTCGCCAGTCGCCCATCCGGCTCCCGGTTGCGGCGGTTTTTCGGGCGCCATCAACGGCCCCTGCTCGTCGCCGCCGGCGGGCTGCTCGCACTTGCCCTCGTGCTGGTGCATGCGACCTACACGCCCGCGCCGCGGCAGATCACGCAGCACGACATCGACGCGGCGGTGCTCCGCACGCTCGAAGCCAAGCCCCTGCCGTCCCGGGCGGCCAAGGCGTACGAGGTGATCCGTCCGTCCGTGGTGCGCGTGCGCGGGTTCGGACCCTTCGAAGGCGACCACGAAGAAATCGAAACGGGGGTCGGCTCCGGGGTGGTCATCGTCGACAAGGGGATCATCCTCACCAATCTCCACGTCGTGATCGGCGCGAAGCGGATTGGCGTGGTCTTCGCCGACGGGCTCGAGTCCGAAGCTACGGTCGTCGGCGTGTACCCGGAGCACGATCTCGCGGTGCTTCAGGCCAAGACCATCCCCGACGACCTGTTCGCGGCCACCATGCGCTCCACCCAGGATCTCGCGCTGGGCGACGAGGTCATCGCCGTCGGGTTTCCGTTCGGCATCGGCCCGTCGGTGTCGGCGGGGGTGGTGTCCGGGCTGCGCCGCGAGTTCCGCTCCCCGGAAGGCAAGCGCGTGCTGACCAACCTCATCCAGTTCGACGCGGCGGCCAATCCCGGCAGCTCGGGCGGACCGCTGGTGACCGTCGAGGGCGAGGTGGTCGGAATCGTCACCGGCATTCTGAATCCGACCGAACAGCGGGTGTTCGTCGGCATCGGCTTCGCGGTTCCCATCGAGAACGCGGCGAGCGCCGTGGGATTGCATCCGTTCTAGCGCGACATCAGAGCCAGCACCCACCGGAGACCCATGGAACTCAGAGAAGCAGGCCGCGGCGAGGTGTCGTCGATGATGGAGCGCATCCTCTACGAGGTGAAGAAGATCGTCGTCGGCCAGGATCATTTCCTCGAGCGCGTGCTCGTGGCGATGCTCGCCCAGGGACACCTGCTCGTGGAGGGCGTCCCGGGGCTCGCCAAGACCCTGACCGTCAAGACGCTCGCCCGGACCGTCCGCGGAACCTTCCGGCGGATCCAGTTCACGCCGGATCTCGTCCCCGCGGACCTGGTGGGCACCCGCATCTACAACCAGAAGACCGGCGACTTCGCCACCTCGCTCGGCCCCGTCTTCACCAATCTGCTCCTCGCCGACGAGATCAACCGCGCGCCGGCGAAGGTGCAGAGCGCGTTGCTCGAGGTGATGCAGGAGTACCAGGTCACGATCGCGGGCGAGACCCACCGGGTCCCCGAGCCGTTCCTGGTCATGGCCACCCAGAACCCCATCGAGACCGAGGGCACTTACCCGCTGCCCGAGGCGCAGGTGGACCGGTTCATGATGAAGGTGCTGGTCGGCTATCCGAGCGAGGAAGAGGAATTCGTGATCGTCGAGCGGGTCACGGGCCCCGCGACGGCGGTCGCCGCCGTGGCGACGACCGAGCAGTTGAGCGCGCTGCAGCGGCAGTGCCGCAACGGCTATGTCGACCCGTCGCTCATCCAGTACGCCGTGCGGCTCGCCTCCGCGACGCGGTATCCGGCGCGCTACGGCGTCCCCGACCTGGCGAAATACGTGTCGTTCGGCGCCAGCCCGCGCGCGTCCATCCATTTGATCGAGGCCGCGCGGGCGCTGGCGTTCCTGCGCGGGCGCGACTACGTCCTGCCCGAGGACGTGACGGATCTCGCGCCCGACGTGCTCCGGCACCGGCTCGTGCTCACCTACGAGGCGCTCGCCGAGGCGCTGAGCCCGGATGAGCTGATCCAACGGGTCATGCAGCACGTCCCCGCTCCCGAAAAGCCGCTCGAAACCCATGTCAGGGTCGCCGCGAAGTCCTGAGCGCATCCTGCGCCGGCTGGAGTGGACCGTGATCCGTCGCCTCGACGGGCTGCTGCACGGCGACTACCGGACTCTCTTCCGCGGCTTCGGGCTGGATCTCGCCGATCTGCGCGAGTACCAGTATCACGACGACGTCCGCCACATCGACTGGAACGTCACCGCGCGGCTCCAGACCCCGTACGTCCGGGAGTACCACGAGGATCGGGAAGTCACCGCGTGGTTTCTCCTCGACCTGAGCCCCTCGGTGGACTTCGGCTCCCGCACCCAGAAGCGGACCGTGTCGAACGAGTTCGTCACGGTCCTGACGCGGCTCCTGACCCGCCACGGCAACCGCGTCGGCGTGCTGTTCTACGGGAGCAGCGTGGATGCCGTGATCCCGCCGCGGAGCGGCCGGCGCCACGTGCTCCACATCCTGAACACGATGCTTTCCCGCCCCGAGCTCCCGCGCGCGACTGCGACGAACCTGCGGGACTTTCTGCGCACGGCATATCAGATGATGCGCCGGCGCTCGCTCGTTTTCATCGTCTCCGACTTCATCAGCACGCCCGGCTGGGCGGAGCCGCTCGCCCACCTCGCGCAGCGCCACGAGATCGTGGCGGTGCGGCTCTACGACCCGCTGGAGATGGAGCTGCCCGACCTGGGGCTGCTCGTCATCCAGGATGCCGAGACCGGCGAGCAGCTCTTCGTCGACACCCACGACCGGGGCTTTAGGCAACGCTTCCGGCGCGAAGCGGAGCGGCGCGAGACCGAGCTGCGGTCCGCCCTTCGCCACGCCGGCGTGGACGCGCTCGAGCTCGCCACCGACGACGACCTCGTCGATGCGATCCTCCGGTTCGCCGATTTGCGCAAGCGGCGCAGCCAGCTCGCGGCGGGCGGCAGCCTGCCGAAGCACCTGGAAGCAACCCGTGACGTTCCTGTGGCCTGAGGCGCTCTGGCTGCTGCCGGCCCTGCCGGCCCTGATCGCCGCGTACATCCTGCTGTTGCGGCGGCGGAAGAAGGCCGCGCTCAGGTACGCGAGCTTGAGCCTGGTGAAGGACGCCCTGGGCGCAGGCCAGCGCCTCCGGCGTCACATCCCGCCGGTGCTGTTCCTCCTCGCGCTCACGGGGATGATCCTGGCGGTCGCCCGTCCGGTCGGCTTCGTCACCCTGCCTTCGCAGTACCGGACCATCATCCTCGCCATGGACGTCTCCGGCAGCATGCGCGCCATGGACGTGGAGCCTAATCGGCTCGCCGCGGCGCAGTCCGCCGCGAAGGCCTTCGTCGCCGAAGTGCCGCTGAACACGCGCATCGGCGTGGTGTCGTTCGCCGGCACGGCGTCGGTCGTGCAGGCGCCCACGCAGAGCCGCGAGGACGTCGTCGCGGCCATCGATCGCTTCCAGCTGCAACGCGGCACCGCCATCGGCAGCGGCATCATCGTCTCCCTCGCGACGATCTTCCCGGACGCCGGCATCGACGTGGGGTCGATGATCTACGGGCGCGACGCGCTGCGCGATTCCCGGCGCGGCTCCCCGCTGGATCCGGCGGGCAAGGCGGCGCAAAAGGCGTTCACTCCGGTGCCGCCCGGTTCCCACGCGTCCGCCGTCATCATCCTGCTGACGGACGGCCAGCGGACGACCGGCCCCGACTCCCTCGACGCCGCCAAGATGGCCGCCGACCGCGGCGTTCGGGTCTTCACCGTCGGGATCGGCACGACGAGCGGCGAGATCATCGGCTTCGAAGGCTGGTCCATGCGCGTGCGGCTCGACGAGGAGACGCTCAAGCAGATCGCGAACATCACGCTCGGCGAGTACTTCTACGCGGGCACCGCGACCGACCTGAAGAAGGTCTACCAGACGCTCAATTCCCGGGTCGTCATGGAGAAGAAGCAGACCGAGATCACCGCCCTCTTCGCCGCGGCGGCGGCGGCCACCGCGCTCCTCTCGGCGTTGCTCTCGCTCCTGTGGTTCAACCGGATCCTCTGAGCGCGGACGTCCCCCGGGCGCCCCCGGGCGGGCTACGGACGGGCCGCAACCCGGCTCGCCTGCGGCCGCTGCCCAGGGGGTCCGCCCTGGGATACCATGTGTGGTTCCGCTGGCCAAGCGCGAGGCGCCGGTCCCCAGGCGGTTGAGCAAGGAGGCTGTCATGGCTGTCCCCGAACCTCCCAATCTGCGGCTCGCCTTCGACGCCGGGGTGGAGCGCGCGGAGACGGAGCCCGATTCCGATCCCTACCGCACGGCCGAGCACGAGCGCTCACGCGCGGCGCTCGCCGTGATCAAGCAAGCCCTCCTCGAGTACCAGGAGAGCACGCACACCGCCGTCACCGACGAGACCCTCGCGCGCATCGCCCGCGAGCTGCGGAGCGGCCCGAACCTCGATGCCGCCGAGGGCCAGCTGCTGCAGGAAACCGAAGCGCGCGTGCACGCCGAGGCCCGGGCCGTGCAGGCCGCACTCGAACGTGCGGCCACGGAGGCGAGAGCTCGCGCAGCAGCGGAGGCGAGAGTCGAGGCTGACGCGCGGGCCCACGCGCTCACCGAGTCGCTCGTACGCGCGGAGCAGGCCGCCGTGCAGGAAGCAGAGGCGCGCTCGAAAGTCCAGGCCCAGGCCCTCGAGGCGTTGCGGGTCCGCCACGCGCTCGATGCCGCGACCCGCGCCGCGCACCAGGAACGAGCGAAGCTCGAACAGGAGCTCGGTCGCATCCAGGAGGCCAGGACCGAAGTGGAACAGCGCGCCGCCCAGGAGGCCCGGGCGCGGATCGCGGAAGAATCGACCGCGACGCGCGAAGCCGAAGCGCGGCTCAAGGCCGAGCAGCTGGCGCGACAGGCGGCCGAAGCACGGGCACGGGCCGAAGAGGGTCGAGCCGTCGCGGCGCGCGCGCGTCAGGAGCTGGAGGCGCGGGCGACCGAGGCAGCGCGCGCGATAGCGCTTGCCGAAGCGGAAGCGCGCGACCGGGCGTACGTACGCGCCGAAGCCGAGGAGAACGCCGCGGTCGTGGCGCAGCTGCGCGCCAAGGCCGAGCAGGAAGCGACCGCGCTCGCCGAAGCACGCAAGACGCACGACTCGCTCGCGATCGTCCAGGCGACGGCGCGCGCCGAGGCCGAGTCCAAGGCACTCGAAGCGGCCCGGGCGCGCACCGCCGCCGAGACGGAGGCGCGCGCGGCGGCCGAAGCGCGCGCGCGGGCAGAAGACGAGGTGCGCGCCGCGGCCGAGGCCCGCGCGCGGGCAGAAGCGAGCGCGGCCACGCGGGCACAGGCGCTGGCGGCAGTCGACGCGCGCAGGGCGGCCGAGGAAACCGCGCGCGCCGAGGCTGACGCCGTGGCGGCACAAGCGGGCGAAGCGCGGGCGCGCGCGGAGGCGGAGCTCAAGGACGCAGCGCTCGCCAGAGCCGAAGCCGAGAAGCGCGCCGCCGAAGAAGCGGCCGCGCACGTGATAGCGATGACCCGCGCAGCGGCGGAAGCGCGGTTGCGCGCCGAGGAGCAGCTGCGACAGGCCACTGCGGAGAGCATCGAGGCCGACCGCCGCGCGCTCGACGAGCTGGCCGCGAAGGCGAACGCGCTCGCGCAACTCATCCAGGCCCGTCGCGCGCGGGCCGAGCTCGATGCGCGCGCCCGGGCGGCGGCCGAGACGAGAGCCCAGGCCGAACGGGCGCTGCAAGCAGCGCTGGCGAACGCCATCGACGCCGAGACGCAGGCCGCCGAAGCCGCAAAGGCGAAGCTCGCCGCCGTCAAGGAGGCCATCCAGCACCGGCGCGAGCGTGCCGAGCTCGAGGCGCGGGTGTGCAGAGCGGCCGTGATCCGGGCGAGAGTCGAGGCGTCCGGCGCGCAGGCGGCGCGCGCACGAGCGGAGGCCGAGGAACTGGAAACCCGGCGAGCGCTGGCGCGCGTGCGCTCTACGCTCGGCTCAGGCTCGACGACGCCGCGCCGCTAGCCCGTCCGGACCGGGCGGGCCGGGTTTTCAGCGGGGCCACACGCCCCGCCGGAAATCCTCTACTCTCAGGCGGGCCGTCGCTCGACGAACGCCATGAGCCACTCTCAGGAAAGACTCCGCGCGCTCTCGCCCGCCGTCCTCACGGGCCTTCGACGCGGGATCGAGAAGGAAAGCCTCCGTGTGCGGCCGGACGGAACGCTCGCCACGACGCGGCACCCCTTAGCGCTCGGCTCGTCGCTCACCCACCCGCACGTCACCACCGACTTCAGTGAAGCGCAGCTCGAGCTCATCACGGGCGTGCACACCGGCGTGGACGCCTGCCTCGATGAGCTGAAGCACATCCACCAGTTCGTCTACCGCCGCATCGGCGACGAAGTGCTGTGGTGCGCGAGCATGCCCTGCAACCTGCCCGACGAGAACGCCATCCCGATTGCGCGCTACGGCAACTCCAACGTCGCCCGCGCGAAGACCGTGTACCGCATCGGGCTCTCGCACCGCTATGGCCGGCGCATGCAGACGATCTCGGGCCTCCACTACAACTTCTCCCTGCCCGAGGCGGCCTGGCCGCGGCCCGGGCTCGGCGGTCCGAACGAGGCGTACTTCGGACTCATTCGCAACTTCCGCCGGCACGCATGGCTGCTGCTGTACCTCTTCGGCGCATCGCCGGCGGTGTGCGCGAGCTTCGTCGAGGGCCGCGCGCACGGGCTGCGCGAGCTGGCGCCCGGCACGCTGTACCTGCCCCATGCGACCTCGCTGCGGATGGGGCGCCTCGGCTACCTCAGCGAGGCGCAGGACTCGCTCGCCGTCAGCTACAACGACCTCGAAAGCTACACCGCCTCGCTCTACGAGGCGCTCACCAAGCCCTATCCGCCGTACGAGGCCATCGGCATCCGCGACGGCGACGACTATCGGCAGCTCGCGACCAGCCTCCTGCAGATCGAGAACGAGTTCTATAGCGCGATCCGCCCGAAGCGCGTCATCCGCCCGGGCGAGCGGCCGCTGCACGCCCTGCGCGAGCGTGGCGTGCAGTACGTCGAGGTCCGCGCCATGGACCTCGATCCGTTCTCCGCGATCGGCATCGCCCCGGCAACGGCGCGGTTCCTGGACCTCTTCCTCCTGCACTGCCTGCTGAGCGACAGCCCGCCCGATACGTCGCGGGAGATCGAGGCCATCGGACGCAACAAGCAGCTCGTTGCCGCGCGCGGGCGCGAGCCGGGGCTACGCCTGGACCGGAACCATCAGCTGGTGGAGCTCCGCGAATGGGCCGGGCAGGTGCTCGCCGAGTGCCAGCCGATCGCCGCGGCTCTCGACGCCGCGCACGGCGGCAGCGCGCACGACGCGGCGCTCTCGGCCGCGGTCGGCGCCCTGGACGATCCCGCGTCCCTACCCTCCGCGCGCGTCCTCAGCGAGATGCAGCAGCGCTACGACAGCTCCTACTTCCGGTTCGCTCTCTCGTACTCGCTGCGGCACCGGAGCGCGCTGCAAAGCGAGCCGCTTCCCGCCGAAGTGGAAGCCCGTTTTGCGCGAATGGCGGAGGAGTCGGTCGAGAAGCAGCGGAAGATCGAGGCGGGGGACAAGGTGCCGTTCGAGAACTACCGGCAGCAGTATCTTTCGCACGAATCGTTGAACGCCGGATGACCGGCGCCCCGCCGGATCAGAACAATCCGGCCTTCTGCGCGCCCTCGACCGCCGTCTTGACGAGCTCGCTGATCTGGGTGTTAAGGCTTTGGTAGGAACTCGTCGTCACCTTGCTCGTCCACATCAACTGCCCGGTAGCGACGTCGGTCACGACCACGTTCGCCGCGTACCCTGTATCGACCTGCCCGCCGCCGCCGCCGCCGAACGGAAACGAGATCCCCACGCCGCCCCCGACACCGCCGCCCGAGACACCCCCGATGCCGACGCCGAAGGTCGGACCGGCACCCACGACTACCGCTTCGGGACCGATGGTTGAGCCGAAGACTGCCGTCGCACCCGCGCCGCGCGCCGCGGCGAGAGTCTTGTCGCTGGGGCCGGCCGCGACGTCTTCGGGGCCCAGGATGGGGGTTGCACCGGACGCCGCGACCTGCGCCGCGAGCTTCTCCTGGCAGATCCGCCTGACCACGGGCTCGTTGGCGTTGCAGACGACGAGCACCTTCGCGCCGCGCAAGGAGCGGCCCGCGAACTGGGGATCAGACCATTGCGCGTCAAGCCTGGTCGAGGCGCAGCCGGCGATCAACAGTCCGCTCGCTGCGACCAGCGCCGCAGCGGGAAGCCCGCAGGTATCGAGAACGTTCGAACGAGCCATCGTTTGAGTCTCCGGAACCCCGCTCCCCTTACCTTACAGCATTGGGCCTGGCTGCCCAAGCGCATGCTCGGCGAGCTGGCGGACGATCCAGTCGTAGGCCTCGTCCACCGAGTCGGTGCGGTGGACGAGATCGACATCGGCAGCGGAGATCGTGCCGTGACGCACCAGCGCGTCGAAGTCGACGATCTGCCGCCAGTACTCGGTGCCGAAGAGCACCATCGGCATCGGCTTGCGCAGCTTGTGCGTCTGCACCAGCGTCAGCAGCTCGAAGAGCTCATCGAGCGTGCCGAAGCCGCCCGGGAACACGATCACTGCCTTCGCGAGATAGGCGAACCAGAACTTGCGCATGAAGAAGTAGTGGAAGTGGAAGGCGAGCTCGCGCGTGACGTAGCGGTTGTCGAAGTCCTCCTCCGGGATGGAGATGGTGAGGCCGACGTTCATGCCGCGCGCCTCGGCGGCGCCGCGGTTGGCCGCTTCCATGATGCCGGGGCCGCCACCGGTGCACACGACGAAGCGTCGCTCCCCCTGCGGATCGAGGTCCTTCGACCATTGCGTGAGCCGGAAGGCGAGCTCGCGCGCCGCCTCGTAGTAGGCCGACATGCGCAGCTCCATGCGCGCGCGCTCGGGATCGCCCTCGCCTGCCTCCGCCTTGCGCAGCGCCGCCTCGGCCTGCTCACGCGACTGGGTGCGCGCCGAGCCCATGAACACGATCGTGTCGTCGACCCGCAGGCGCTCGAACCGGGCCTTCGGCTCGAGATACTCGGCGAGGATGCGCAGAGCACGCGCCTCCTTGCTGTTGAGGAATGCCTGGTTACGATAGGCCCTTGGGGGGCGCCGCGGCCGTTCAGCCATGGAGGAGGTCCTTTGGCGCCGGATCGTACCCGGGAACTCGTCTCCTTGAGGCGGGGGCTCAAGCGAGCCGCACAACCACCCGGCCGCGCGGACTAAAGCTTGTGCCCGCCGATCATCAGTCGCTTGAATACCGAGTAGTGTTCTCTTGCTCCCTGTTCGGTCGGAGTGCGCTTCACCGTGATCCATACCTCGAGCTCAAAGCTTTCGCAAAGCTCCGCGGTGTACGCAACCTCTTCCTCTGCGGCGGCGCGAGCAGCCTCGGGTGACGGCGCTCCCAGGTCTTCAAGAAAGTGGCGGGTCAAGGTTTCGACATGCTGACGGTAAGTCGTTTCGTCTGTTTCCACTACTTCTGCGAGAGTGCAGCGCTTGCGGTTCCCCAGACCGATAAACGAAACGTCACAGCGGCAGCCAGGCTGCTGATGGCCGCGTGACGCCAGGTCGCACATGGCATAACCGCCCGACACCACCCATTCGCCGTCCTCAGGCGCCCCCTCGGCGGCAAAGATCTTGCTGTCCGAAACGTCAAGTCTCACCGCTTTGAGGAGCTTCATCTTCAGGTTATTCGTTCAGCGTCGGTGAAGATGATTCGCGACGACCGAGACGCGTCTTCAGCATACGGTTCTCGGCCTCAAGGTATTCGACGAACGCTTCCTGCCGCCGGGCTAGCCACGCAGCGAGCACGACGATCAGAAGCTGCTTCAGCGGCTTTCGGCGAGCACTGGCTCACCCCGGTGCGAAGCACGCTAACAACTCCCGCCCGAACGCCTAGAAGGTTGCGGGTTTTCGCTCCGCGCTCACGCGCGTCGTTTCCCAAGCCCGAGATCGCGCGAAGCCGCTCCCTTGCGCACCAGTCATCGCCGGTCCGGCGCCGGATGGATATTGTCGACCCAATGCACCTCTTCGGGCTGTTCGACCACCGGGATATCGAGGTTGACGACCACGGGCTCCTGACCGCTCCGGACGAGCACACATGACAACGGCTCGTCGTCGCTCGCATTGATCTCTTGGTGCGGTGCGAACGGCGGCACGTAGATGAAGTCGCCCGGCCCCGCCTCGGCGACGAATTCGAGCCGGTCGCCCCAGCGCATCCGCGCTCGCCCGCTGACGACGTAAATCACGCTCTCGACCGGGCCGTGATGATGGGCTCCAGTCTTTGCCTTCGGATGGATTACGACCGTTCCAGCCCAGAGTTTCTCCGCGCCGGCGTGCGCATAGGTGATCGCCGCGGCGCGGTTCATGCCGGGCGTTTGCGGCGTGTTGATGTCGAGTTCGCTGCTGCGAACCACGCGTACGCCCTGGTAGCGCCATTTGGATTCGACTGGGCTCTCCAATTTGACCTCCGTGGATTTCAAGCGCGCGTGCCCGATTTCGCGGGGGCGTTACGGCGATTCTAAGCCAGTGCGGGGGCCATCGGTCTGCGTGACCGACCCCGATTCCTTTCTAGCGCGAGCTGGTAGGATAAGCGACCGGCCGTCGAGACCGCCCCCGCAATGCGCGCCGAAGCGGCGGTGGGCTCGCGAAGGCCGTCCTCGTCAGGAGACGGCTCCGTGAAGCCGGTCCTGGCGTCGTTCGCCGCCTCGGTCGTGGGCATGGGTCCCGTGGTAGCGCCGTCCGGCACCACGCGGACCAAGTCGGCAACCGTGATCTCGCCTAAGTGAATTTCGTCCATGTGCCGTGCAAGAGCCTCGCCTCCGAGGTGCCTCCCTTAGGCTCAGCACGGTTCGTGCCCGCAATCGGCGCGGGTCGAGAGGGATGGACGGAACGCGGTCAGCCGCTCGATGGCGACCAGGAACGGGCCGACGCGACTCGCGTCGCGGGCGCGGCGCCGCCGCGCCCGCGCGGCTCGAGCACCGCGCGGATCGTCGCCACGAGGTGATCCGCATGGATCGGCTTGCCGACGAGATCCCGGAAACCCGCGGCCGCCAGCCGCGGCCGGTCGACCGCCGTGAAGGCCGTCACCGCGATGGCGGGGATCGAATCTTGGGGTCCGATGCCGGATTCGGCTTCGATCGACCGGACCCGCGCGAGGACCGCGAACCCGTCTTCTCCAGGCATGGCGAGATCGAGCAGCAGGATGTCGGGCCGCGCGGCCGCAGCCGTCCCTTCCAGGCGCGCGGCGAGCTCGCGACCGGATGCGAACGTCTCGACCGTGGCTCCAGCCTGCCGCAGGGCGAAGCCGACGATCTCGCGTGCATCGGCATCGTCGTCAACGACATAGATGCTTAAATCGTTCAGTCCCGCGGACGTCAGGCGCGCGTCGCTTGCGGACGCAGGTGCGCGCACCGCCCAGGCGCCCGTCGCGGGCGCGGGCAGCTCCACGGTGAACGTCGCGCCTTGGCCCGCACCCCGGCTCTCCGCCCGGGCCGCGCCGCCGTGCAGCTCGACGAGGTGGCGGACGAGTGCCAAGCCGATGCCAAGCCCGCCTGCGCGGCGCGTCGTCGACGTGTCGGCCTGAGAGAAGCGGTCGAAGACGTGCGGGAGGAAGTCGGGCGCGATGCCGACGCCGTTGTCGCGGACCGCGAGCCGGACCCGGTCGCCGGCGAGCCGCACCGAGGTCTCGACGACGCCGTGCTCGGGCGTGAACTTCACCGCGTTCGACAGGAGGTTCGTCACGACCTGCTGCAGCCGCCCGGCGTCGCCGTCGACGGTGACGACCGGGTGGTCGAAGGCCGCGTCCAGCGCGATGCGCTTGGCGGTCGCCGCCGGGCGCACGACCTCGAGCGCGGCGTGCACGACGTCCACCAGGTTGAGCGGTTGCCGCTCGAGCGTGAGCTTGCCGCTGATGAGGCGCGACGTATCGAGGAGATCGCCGATGAGCCGCGCCTGATGGTCGACGTTGCGCTTGATCGCCTTGGTGGCGCGGTCGATGAGGCCCGCGTCGAGCGGTCGGGTGTTCGCGAGAAGATGCCCCCAGCCGCGCAACGCGTTGAGCGGCGAGCGCAGCTCGTGCGACACGATCGCGAGAAACTCGTCCTTGGCCCGGTTCGCGCGCTCGGCTTCCGCGCGGAGCCGCTGCTCCGTTGCGACCAAGGCTTCCAGCTCGCGCTCGGCCCGCTTGCGCTCGGTGATGTCCGTGGCGACCCCGATCAGGCCGACGGTACGCTCGTTCTCGTCCCGGAGCGGTGACTTCGTCGTGAGGTAGATGCGCGGGCCGCCGCTCCCGGAGAACACCTCCTCCACGACACTTGATTTCCCCGACTCGACGACGAGCCGGTCGCTCTCGGCCACGCGCCGCGCCGCTTCGGGATCCGCGACGAGCTCGAGCGCGCTCCGGCCCATCACCTCGCGCTCTTCCTTGCCCATCGCCTTGAGCCACGCGGGGTTCACGGTGAGGATCCGGTCCTCGAGATCCTTCGCCCAGATCAGGTCCGGCGTGCTGGCGGTGATCGTGCCGAGCAGCGCGGTGCGCTCGCGCACGGTCGCCGTCGCGCGCTCGAGCGCGGCGGTCCGGTCGATCACCCGTCGGTCGAGCTCCGCGTACGCCTCGCGCGCCTCCTCCTCGGCGCGCCTGCGACGCAGGTCCATCTGGTCGAGCGCGTCCGCGATCCACAGCGTCAGCGCAGCGAGCACCGCGATCATGAGCAGCGTGAGCAGGCCCGCGCCGAGCGGCTCGTCCAGCAAGCCGTAGCGCTCGCCGAGCATGCGCGCCCACCCGGCGGCGAGCGGCACCCCCACCGCCGCCGGCAGCAGCCAACGCGTCATCACCGCCCCAGGCCGGTCGCTCGTCAGCACGCTGACCAGCCACGGGTCGGGTCGGCCGGCGAGCAGGCTGATGCCGAGGAGCAGGAACGCGATCGCGGCCGGCAGCGCCATGCCGAGCAGCGGCGCCGCCGCATGAAACAGCAGCACGCGGAACGTGAGGCCGACCAGCGCGATGAACGCCATCGCCATCACGCCGATCGCGATCCCCAGGTTGACCTTGGCGGCGGCGGGGGTGCGGACCGGGACGAGGGCAATGCCGACTGCGGCCGCGATGAATGCGAGCGCCTTCGGGATCGACATCGGGTGCGGGGGCTCCTCGGCGCTGCGCGCGAGACCCGTGAATCCGAGGTCCATTCCGACGGTCATGCCCGTCGCGTGGCCGACCAGCGTGAGCCCCGCCATGAGCGCGATCACGACCGCCGCCGCCCGCACACCGCGATCCGCCCGCGGGCCGCTGTTCTGGCCGGCCGCCAGCGCACCCGCGGCGATCAGCAGGCAGCACGCGGTCGCGAGCGAGAGCGAGGGGAACGCGGCGCCGAACGTCCGCAGGATCGAAAGATCGGCGGACCAGCCGACGACCCCCAGGACGCCGACGCACGCGGCGAGGCCGTTCGCCCAATCGGCGGTGCGCTTCAGCGCCGCGCAAACGCCGCGGTCACGAGCCGTCAAGTCCATCCATTGCATGAGGCGGTCACGACCCGGTCGATTCTATCCCTCCGAAAGGTGGAGCCGAAGCATGACTCGTACCCGAAGCCCCGCTCGGATCGGCGACAGCGACGTCGCGGGCGCGCGCTCGTACGCCAGCGCGCCCCGCAGGTGACCCCGACGCGCGATCGCTCGCGACGCGCGGCGCGACGGCCGCCCTGCTCGCGCTCGTGAACCCGCTCCTCGCGCTCGCGCCGTTCATCGAGACCGGTCCCGGCGAGGACAGCGATTGCGCGCGGCTCCTCGGCCAGGCGAAGACCTGGACGAACCCGGCGCCGCGCCGCCCGACCCCGCGACAGCGGTCAAACCCGGTACGCGCCCTTGAGCTCGCAGGATGGAGACATGGTCTCGGCGGCGCGCGCGAAGCGCTCCGCGAGGCCGTCGAGCTCAGCGCGGAGGAGCGCCAGGGCGAGCGGCAGCGGGCTGCGGCTGCTGCTGCGCGCGGGGCGTCGGACCATCGGGCGAAGACCTTCGTGGCGCATGGCGCGCGGCGGTCGCGCGCGACCATGCGAGCTCTGCAAGCGACCAAGGATTGCCATACCGGGCGCGGACCAGCGCGACGGCGGCGCCTAGCAGCATTCCCGCCAATCCGGCCTTCCTCGTCGGCGGGGACCGCCGCGAGGGGCGGAGCATTTCGCCCAGCATGAAGCCGACTGCCGCGACCGCGAGCAGGCTCTTCGGCGAGGCGATGGCGTCGCGCGCCGTTTCTTCGCAGTTCTCGGCAAGCGCGGCGAGGCCGTTCCGGCCGCGCGCGATCCGCTGCTCGACTGCGCGGACGTCGTCGTCAGGATCCATCGTCGTTCCCAACCGGCGTCGGGGCGTCGCCGCGCAGCTGCCGCAGCGTCGCCGAGAACGGCAGCTCGGTCATCAGACTTCGCATCCAGAAGTACACCGCCGCGGCGCCGCCAAGGTTGAGCGCCGCCGCCAGACCGAGCGCCGCAACCCACGACGCGCCGCTGCCGAGCAGCCAGACGACGCCGGCGGCCACGATCGCGAGCCAAGCGGTCGCGACGAGGACGGCCGCGACCAGCCCCCCCGACACGAGCCACGCGAACCGCATCGCGGCGCTGCGCGCATCGAGCACCGCGAGCAGCGCGTAGTCCGCCGCGAGCGCCCGCCCCTGCCGCAACAGCGACCCGGTCAGGTCGCCGAGGCGCGGCCCGCGCGTCGGCGCGGGGCCGAGTTCGCCCGGGGATCCCACGCGGTCAGCGCGACGTCAGGCGGCTGAGGAGATACCCGGCCGCCAGCGCGATCCCGAGCGCGGCGAGCGGATGCTCGCGCACGTAGCCGCGGGTGGACTCCGCCCATTGGTCTTTCGCCTGGAGCCATTCCCCGCCCTTGGCGCCGAGGCGCTCGGCGGCGTTGGAGGCTACGGCGGCGACGCGCTCGACCGTGTCGTGCGCGCCGGTGCTGAGCCGGTCGATGCCCGCGTGGGCCTTGTCGGCGAAGACCTCGCCGGTGCGGGGAGGCGATTCCTGCGAAGACGGCTGGGTGTGTTGCATGACGATTCTCCTCGTTCCAGTGATGGCCGCGGCGGCGGAAGCCGCGCGGGACAGGCTTCCGAGAGGCAACCGCCGTGCCTGCCCCCTGCCCCCTGTCAAGGGGGTTGGTGCGAAGGCCTCAATCGTCGCGGGATGAAGGAACTCCCGGTTCGCGCGCAGCCGCCGAAACGGCGTAGTCGAAGGTGAGCGCGGCGGAAACGACCTCGCTGCCGGAGAGAACTGCTGCGCCGTCGCGCGCGCGGATCGGTCGCATTCTAGAGGGACCGCGCCGGACGCTCGGCGGCGCCGGGCACACTGCTTGCTCGATTCACGAATGCTCTACTTCTGAAACGAACAGGAAGGAGGTTCGCATGTTGTACTGGGCCGCAGTCTTCCTCGTTGTTGCGCTGGTGGCGGCACTGCTCGGATTCACCGGCATCGCCGGCCTCTCGATGAACATCGCGTGGATTCTCTTCGTCATCGGTCTGATTCTCGCGGTGGTCTTGTTTCTGATGGGGCGACGGCCGCGCATTTAGGGGCTCGCGGTCTCGGGGCTTGCTCCGAAATCGCCCACCGGGGTGGGAGCTCCCACCCCGTTCTTGTTGCACTCGTCCTAACCCGCGAGGGCAAATAGTTCTTGCGCGCGAATGTAAGGGTGACGCGGCTCAGCGCCTGCGCGGCGCCATCCCGAGCGCGAAGAAGGCACCGAGCCCCGCCAGGAAGGCCGGGCCGAACAGAACGACGAGCTCCTCCGGGGCACGACCCAAGCCATCGCTAGGAGCGAGGCGGCAAGCGCAACCGCAACCAGCTCGACTGGCGCGCGCGAGGGCGCCGATTTGTCGAGAGAAGTTAGAGCCGTGGACTGCGTCCAGCCTCGGCGGCCTCGGCCCCCGCGCTGGGCGGCACGCGCGCTTCCGCGAGCGCGGCCTCGCCGCCCGCATCGGCGTCTGCGGCGCCCTTCCCGCCGTTATACGCGTGGAGACGGTTGTAGAGCGTCTTCAAGCTGATGCCGAGGATTTCCGCGGCTTTGCGCTTGACGTTCCCGCACTCGACGAGCGTCGCTTCGATCAGCCGCCGGTTGACTTCCTCCAGCGTGCTGCCGACCCGCACCGTGAGAATGGACGTGTGCTCGGGCTCGACGAACGTCTCGGGCGCGAGCTCGGCGTCGATGACCTTGTCGGCCATGATGTACGCGCGCTGCACGTAGTTCTTCAGCTCCCGGACGTTGCCCGGCCAGCTGTGCACGTAGAGCGAGGCGATCGCCGCCGGGGCGAACACCTTGGTCGTCCCCTCGTCCTTGTTCAGGCGCTCGAGGAAGTGCTGCGCGAGCAGCTCGATGTCGGTCCCCCGCTCGCGCAGCGGCGGCATCTGGATCGGGAACACGTTCAGGCGGTGGAACAGGTCCTCGCGCAGCTTGCCCTCGGCGACCGCCTTCTCGGGCACCCGGTTGGTGGCCGCGATCAGGCGAACGTCCGCGGCGATCGGCGTGTTCATGCCGACCCGCATGAACGTGCCGGTCTCGAGGACGCGCAGGAGCTTCACCTGCAGCTCGTGCGGCATCTCGGTGATCTCGTCGAGGAACAGCGTGCCGCCGTGCGCGCGCTCAAAGAAACCCTTGTGCTGGCGATCAGCGCCGGTGAAGCTGCCCTTCTCGTGGCCGAAGAGCTCGCTCTCGATGAGCTGCGGCGACATCGCGCCGCAGTTCAGCGGCAGGAACGGCGCGCGCTTGCGCCGGCTCAGCTCGTGGATGGTCTGCGCCGCGACCTCCTTGCCGGTGCCGCTCTCGCCGATGAGGAGCACGGTGGCGGACGTCGGCGACACCCTCGTGAGCTGGTCGTAGAGCCGCTGGATCGGCGGCGAGTTGCCCAGGATCTGGCCGAAGCGGCCCAGCTTGCGCAGCTCGCCGCGCAGCTCGCCGATCTCCTCGCGCAGCTCCTCGGGCCGCGGGACCCGGTGCAGGATCGCCTTGAGCCGCTCGAGGTCGGCGGGCTTGAGGAGATAGTCGGTCGCCCCCGCCCGCAGCGCATCGATCGCGCTCTCGACGCTCGCGTAGCCGGTCATGATCACGAACTCCGTGGCGTCCCGCGACTCGAGGTCCGACACGAGGTCGATGCCCTGCCCGTCGGGCAGGAGGAGATCGGTCAACAGGATGTCCGGGGTCAATCGAGTCAGGTGAATTCGGGCGGCGCGGAGCGACTCCGCGGTCGCCACGGTGAAACCCTCGCCTTTTACGAACTCCGACAGCCAGTCGAGGGTTTCAGGATCGTCATCGACAAGCAGGACGTGCGGCATCGCTGTCCTCCTTCGCTTCGTGTGTTCTAGGTCGGGTGTCGGCCCAGCAACTCTTACCGGACCTTGTAATTCTTACATGGTTGAGCAGCCCGGCAAAGGCTTTCAGTACCGCAACCCGAGCGGCAGGCAACTTGCGTACCAGCTCTCACGCACTTTCTCAGAAGGACTCGACATGACCCGCAGCATCGCTCTTCTCGCATTGCTCACGCTCGGCGCGTGCGCCAAGCACCTCCTCGGTTACGCGGCGCACAAGCGGACGCGTCGCGAACAACGCGAGGCAGTGCACACGTGGGAGGCAGAAGGCGGCGCGGTGCCCGTCGGCCGCTCCGCAGACCACGGCGTCGCAGGTGCCCCCCGCCGACATCCCACCGAATATTGCCGCGGATCCGAGCGCGCAAGCGGGGCGCTCGGATCCGCTGCGGGGCTGATTCGCCATCCGACCACGGCCGTCTTCCTCTTCGCCCGACGGCAGCGCCCCGACCCCCCCGGGCACCGAAATTGCGGCGTACCGCTCCTGACAGCGCGCCCGCGGACGAGCGAACCACTCCTCGCGAATCCGCGGGCTGAGCCTGCCCCATCCGGGGCTTAGCCGAACGTTGGCACGCGGAGACCTATATGAAACCTGATCAATTGAATGAGCTGCTGCTCCAGGCTCTCGAGCACGAGATGGGCGGCGTGAAGGTTTACGAAACGGCGCTCACGTGCGCGGTGAACGAGGACCTGCAGGACGAGTGGCGGAAGTACCTCGACGAGACCCGCCGGCACGTCGAGATCCTGCAGAACGTCTGCAGTGCCATGGAGTTGAATCCTGCCAGTGAGACTCCGGGACGCAAGATCGTGCGCCACAGCGGGGCCGCCCTGGTCGAGGCGATGAAGAAGGCGGTAAGTGCCGGGAATCCCGATGCCGCGCAGATCGTGGCCTGCGAGTGCGTGGTGCTCGCCGAAACGAAAGACCACGCCAACTGGGAGTTGATCGGCAAATGCGCGAAAAAACTCAAGGGCCCGCAGGGCAAGGCCCTCGCGGAAGCGTACAAGGAAGTCGAGGAGCAGGAAGACGAGCACCTGTATCACAGCAAGGGCTGGTGCCGCGAGCTGTGGATCGAATCGCTTGGCCTGAAGGCGGTGCTCCCGCCGCCGGAAGAGAAAAAGCACGTGAAGACGGCGATCGGGGCCGCGCGCGCCGAGCAGGCGAGCGCGAAGTCGAGGTAGGAAAGAGCGCGATCGCCATCCCCTGCGGGGGTCGGCACTAACGACCCAACTCCTATATCGCGGCCACGGCGGAGCAAGCGTGGCGGCTCAACTTCGAGCTTGCCGCGATGGGGCCCCCGGGCGTGGCGCCCGAACGCACTCGCCGTCGTGCCGATTCTACAAACTCGTCCCATTCCTACCTTTGCCCGCTCGCTCGGCGGCCCGCGACCTGCTGGGCACGCGCATTGCAGAGAGTCTTCTCGCTAGGCGTGCGATGGCGCGCGCCGCTCAACCACCGAGGAGCCAACCATGAATTGGGATCGCATCGAAGGCAATTGGAAGCAGTTCAAGGGCAAGGTCAAGGAGCAGTGGGGCGAGCTCACCGACGACCAGCTCGACGTCATCGCCGGCAAGCGCGACCAGCTCGTCGGGAAGGTGCAGGAGCAGTACGGCATCTCCCGGGACGAGGCCGAGCGCCAGGTCAAGACTTTCGAGACCGGCCTCCGCGACACCGACCTGAACCAGCCGCGCTAGGCTGAAGGAGCACACCCATGACACTCAAACCCATTGCCGTGATCGTCATGGCGCTCGGGCTCGGCACCACCGGGGCCGCCTACGCCGCCAACGATCGGATGAGCAGAGAGGCCTCCGAGAAGGACCGCATCGACGTCGAGTACAAGACCGCCAAGGAAGCGTGCAACAAGCTCTCGGGGAACGTCGAGGACGTCTGCAAGGCGCAAGCGAAAGCGAACCAGCGCATCGCCGAGGCCGAGCTCGACGCGAAGAACAAGGGCACGGCCAAGGCGCGCTACGACGCGCGTGTGGCGCGGGCCGAGGCGCAGTACTCGGTCGCGAAGGAGAAGTGCGACGACCTCTCGGGCAATCCCAAGGACGTCTGCATGAAGGAGGCGAAAGCCGCCGAGACGAAGGCGACAGCGGACGCCAAGGCGGACCGCCAGGTCAGCGACGCGCGGAAGGACACCGCGGAGCGGACTGCCGACGCGCGGAGGAACGCCGCCGAGTCCAAGCGCGACGCCGACTATCGCGTGGCGATCGAGCGGTGCGACGCGCTGTCCGGCGACGCCAAGACGGCGTGCGTGGCGGACGCCAAGAGCCGC
>Ga0184633_10000173_pt1 | contig 20465 bp, 17 predicted proteins | sample PLM31_170_b1_FD_133156 | JGI IMG/M metagenome (GOLD analysis project Ga0184633, IMG submission 133156) | Groundwater sediment microbial communities from an aquifer in East River, Colorado, USA - PLM3-1_170_b1 | ecosystem: Environmental > Terrestrial > Soil > Riparian zone | place: USA: East...
CCCGGACCCGCTTGCTGGGCGCGCAGGAAGTTCAGTGGAAGAAAAGTTGTCCACTGAGGCTTCAACTTTCGGTGAGGACTAAACGATGAGCGATCGCTTCCTGCTGGGGAATGGCGTCGTCGTTGCCAGTCTCTCGCCTTCTCGAAATGCAAAGTCCAATGTTGTTTCCGGAGGCGCGGTGATCTGGCAGGGAAAGCGGATTCTCGCGGTCGGCCCCGAGGCCGAACTGCGGCGTGCCCATCCGGATGCGCGCTTCCTTGACGCGCACGGCGGTTTGATCCTGCCAGGTCTCGTCAACCTTCATCATCATTTCTATTCGGTCCTCGCTCGCGGCCTCGATCCGGGATTGCCCCTCGCCAGTTTCACCGATATCCTGGACGGCCTGTGGTGGCGTCTCGATCGCGCGCTCGACCCCGAGACGGTGCGCCTTTCAGCGCAACTGTCTGTTGCCGACTGCATCCGCTGGGGATCCACCACCGTGTTCGACCACCACGCTTCGCCCTCCTGTCTCGATGGCAGTCTGGACATCATCGCCGATGTCCTGAATGCCAACGGGCTCTCGGGTGTGTTGTGCTATGAGGTGACCGACCGTAACGGACACGACCAAGCCCGAGCCGGAATCGAGGAGAACCTCAGATTCATCCGCAAGCAAGGCAGCCATCCCCGCATCCGCGGCGTTTTCGGTTTGCACGCCAGCTTCACCTTGCGGGACGAAACCTTGGCTGAAGTTGCCAAGAACCGGCCAGGGGAGGCAGGTTGCCACATTCACGTCGCCGAGGACCCGGTTGATGTCGAAGCGTCTCGCCAGGCGTTCGGCCTGGGGCCAGTGGACCGCCTCGAACGGTTTGGGTTGCTCGACGAGCATTGCCTGCTCGCCCACGGGGTGCACCTGGTGCCAGAGGACTATGCCAAGGTAGCCCGATCCGGGGCGGTCTTGATCCATAACCCGGAATCGAACGCCCACAACGGTGTGGGCCATCTCGACGCCGCAAACGCGGGACGGCAGGGCTGCCTGGTGGGGATCGGCACGGACGGCATGTCTTCGGCGATGCTGCGCGCGCTCCGCTTCGCGTTTCTTGCCAACCGGGCCCAACGGGGCCATGCAGGTTCTGGGTTCGAGGTCCTCCCGGATTTGTTGTTCAACAACGCGAAGGTGGCCGGTCGGTTCTTGGAGGAACCACTGCTGGGCGAGTTAGCGCCGGGCGCTCCGGCAGACGTGATCGTGGTGGATGCTCCGCCACCCACACCGATCGGGCCGGAGAATCTTTTCGGCCACCTCGTCTACGGTGCCAGTGAAGCTCCCGTCCGGCACACCATTGCGCGCGGGCGAGTTCTTCTGGAAGACTTCTGCCACAAGACTCTGGATCCCGCGGAGCTTGCCGCCCGCGCCCGCGAGTTGGTGCCTGCCCTACGGCAGCGATTTCGGACCCTGAAAAGGGGCACGCGTTTCCTGGGGTGAGTGAATGGGTCGAACGACCACGGGGCACAATGCGACGGGAAAGGAGCGGCCCAAGTTGACTCCGTTGACGAAAGAGGAGATCCGCAGACGTGCGGTCGAGAGATGCCGCGAGAAGCGGATCCTGATCCCCACGTTTGCCGAAATGCGTGATCCGAGCGCCCTCGATCCCGCCGTCGTTGCCGCATTACGCGGCGTGGATATGCAGGCGGTGCATCCGCTGAATCTTTTCCGGATCACGTGGCACAACGACCGGAAGACCGGCGGATTCGGTGAGGTCAACGCTCTGGAGATCCCTTCAGAGCTCACTGGCGTGCCCGCTCGCATCGTGGGACTGGTCGGCAAACACTTCCCCACTGGCGCGCACAAAGTAGGTGCGGCGTTCGGCTGTTTGGTCCCACGACTAGTGAACGGTGAGTTCGATCCAACCACGCAGCGCGCCGTGTGGCCCTCCACCGGCAATTACTGCCGTGGCGGCGTGTTCGACAGTGCGCTGCTGGGCTGTAAAGCACTGGCCATCCTTCCCAAGGGAATGAGCCGCGAACGCTTCCGCTGGCTCGAAAGCATGGGCGCTGAGATCATCGCGACACCGGGCTGTGAGAGCAATGTGAAGGAAATCTTCGATGCCTGCTGGGAAATCCGCCGGACTCGACCGAAGGCAGTGATCTTCAACCAGTTCGAAGAGTTCGGCAACTATCTTTGGCACTACGGGGCGACGGGTCCGGCGGCCGAATCGGTGTTCCGCCGCATCGCCGGGCCTCCGAACCGCCTCGCGGCTTGGGTGGGCGCCACCGGGTCGGCGGGAACTCTGGCCGCAGGCGACTATCTGAAGCATCAATTCCCGGGATGCAGGATTGCCGTCGCCGAGGCTTTGCAGTGTCCGACACTTTTGCTCGCTGGATTCGGTGGCCACCGGATCGAGGGCATTGGCGATAAGCACGTTCCGTGGATCCACAACGTCCGCACCACCGACGTCGTGACCGCCATCGATGACGAAGCCACTCTACGGCTGCTGCGCCTGTTCAATGAGCCGACAGGCCAGGCCGAGCTCAGCCGCCGCGGAGTTGCTGCCACGGTTCTCGCCGACCTGCCCCTTTTGGGAATCTCGAGCATCTGCAACTTGCTCGCCGCGATCAAGACCGCCCGCTACTTTGAATTCGACCGGAGCGACGTTCTCTTCACGTCGTTCACGGATTCCGTCGAGCTCTACCGCACGCGCCTGGCGGAACTCAACGAAGAGCGCGGCCCGTACACCGAACGCCAAGCCGCCGTGGACTTCGAGCGCTTCCTGGCGGGCGCGACCACGGATCACCTGAAGGAGTTGCGCTATCTGGATCGCAAAGCCATCCATAACCTCAAATATTTCACCTGGGTGGAGCAGCAGGGAAAAACCGTCGAGCAGCTCAACGCCTTGTGGAGCCCTTCCTTCTGGGAGGACTTGGTTGCGGAGTTGCCGCAATGGGATGAGCAGATTGCGGCCTTCAATCGGGAGACGGGCGTTCTCGGCCGGATCCAGAGCGGCCACCCGAAATCGTGAATCAGGAGGATCTTCGATGACGCAAGCAGTGGAAGCTTCGCTGGAAGTTGCACGGAGCTGCACAAACAACTTTGTAGCATTCTTGCGGGAGATGATCGCCATCCCGGCCGAGAGCGGCCACGAAGACGAGCGCTGCAAGCGCGTGTACCAGGAATACGAGAGACTTGGCTTTGAGGAAGTGTTCTTCGACCGCCTTGGGAACGTCGTCGCGCGAATCGGCAACGGGCCGCTGAAAATCCTGATGGACGGGCACATCGACTGTGTTGGCGTAGGCGATCCGAAGGCGTGGGAACACGATCCCTTCCGGGGCAAACTCGAAGACGGCAAGATCTGGGGCCGGGGCGCAGTGGACGAACTTCCGGCCATCGCCTGCATGGCCTATGGGTCGAAGATTCTGCGTGAGCGCGGTTTCCCCGCCGCGGTCACGCTCTATCTCACGGCGTCGGTGATGGAAGAAGCGTGCGACGGCTACTGTTTGCTGCATCTCATCGAAAAAGAAGGCATCCGGCCTCACGCCGTGATCCTCGGGGAACCCACGAACCTCAACGTCTACCGCGGCCATCGGGGGCGCCTCGAGGCCACCATTACCACGCGAGGCAAGTCGGTGCACGGCGCGCACTCTGATTTGGGCGTCAACGCCCTGTACAAGATGGCGCCCATCATCTCCGACGTGGAAACCCTTCACCGTCGGCTGCCGCACGATCCCTTCCTCGGAAAAGGGTCGGTTGTGGTTTCGTTCATCGAATGCACCTCCCCTTCGCTGAATGCGGTGCCGGACAGCGCGCGGATCTACATTGATCGTCGCCTCACGGTCGGCGAAACGGTCGAAAGCGCGATGAACGAGCTCCGCTCGCTGCCCCGCCTCGGGGATGCCGAGGTGGAGCTCCTCATCTACGACGAAACGAGTTGGCGCGGGGAGCGTGCGCGGCAGGAAAAGTACTACCCCACCTGGGTGCTTCGCGAAGACCACGCGCTGGTGAAGGGTGTGGCGCGGGCCGTCGAGGCCGTTCTCGGAAAGCCGCCCGCGATCTCACGATGGTCCTTCTCCACGAATGGCGTCGCCAGCATGGGCCGGCTCGGGATTCCCACGGTTGGCTTCGCGCCGGGCCTCGAGGAACTCGCCCACACAACGGAGGAATGGGTGGCCGTGGACGATCTCGTCCGGGCCACCGCCGTGTACAGCTTGATTCCTGAATTTCTTGCTTCACAGAAGGAAGAGCTGATGGCCGCTGCTGCGTTCAAGAACGGAGAATAGGGCATGGAAGCGAAACTCAAAGGAAGGCACTTCCTCAGTACGGAGGATTGGACGACTCAGGAGTTGGAGACGCTCTTCAGGCTCGCGGCCGAGCTGAAGGCGGCCAAAGCGGAGGGCCGCTCGACGCCGCTTCTTTCCGGCAAGACGTTGTACATGATTTTCTTCGACGCCTCCACCCGCACCCGCAACTCGTTCGAGACAGGTATGACCCAGCTCGGAGGCCATGCGATCTACCTCTCGCCCGACAAAATGCAGATCAGCCACGGCGAAAACGCCCGCGACACCGCTAAGGTCCTTTCGCGCTACGGCGAGGGCATCGCCATCCGCCACTGCGCCTTCGGCGAGGGCAATGCCTACTTGCGCGAGGTTGCGAAGAATTCCGATGTGCCCGTCCTCAACATGCAGTGCGATGTCCACCATCCCTGCCAGATCCTCGCCGACTACCTGACGATCCGCGAGAAGTTCGGCTCGACGCGCGGCCTGAAGCTCGGCGTGGCCTGGACCAGCGCTCCGAATTACGTCCGCCCGTTTTCGGTGCCGCAAAGCCTGATTCTGATGATGCCGCGCTTCGGCATTGACGTTACGCTCGCGTACCCGCCGGAGTTCCGGCTGATGCCCGAAATCGAAGAGCAGGCTAAAGCCAATGCGAAGGCGTCGGGCACCCGCTTCGAAATCACCCACCGTTTCGAGGAGGCCTTCGAAGATGCGGACGTGGTCATCCCTAAGTCATGGGGACCGCTGATGACGACGCGCGACGTGCCGGAAGGGCTGCGCCTCATCGAAGAGTATCCGACTTGGCGGTGCGACGCAGCGCGCATGGCGCTGGGCAAGCGCCACCTGATCTACATGCATCCGCTACCGGCCGACCGCGGCCGGGAAGTGACCGACGAGGTCATCGATGGATCGCAGTCGGTGGTGTACGACGAGGCCGAAAACCGTCTCCACGTTCAGAAGGCTCTGATGGCCCTCACGATGTAGGAGGGAGACGGGAATCCATCCCTGCAGTCTCGATCGCATCGCGATCGAACCTGTGTCGCAGGCCGGTGCAGATGAGCAAGTTTCACTTTCGTTGTAGCGAATGTGGGGCGTCCTACCAGGAAAGCGAAGTACGCCTGGTGTGCCCGGCCTGCTCCCGTCTTCAAGAGCCCGGCGGTGTCACGAGAGGAGTGCTGGAAGTCGTGCTCGACGTGCTTCCCTCGCGCTGGCCTTCGGCGTCGGCATCGAGCGCGGAGTTCCTCACCGCGTTCCTTCCAATCTCTTCCACCGAATTCCTTCCCCGGTTTCCCGTTGGCGGAACTCCCCTTCTCGAAGTGCACAATTTGCGCCGCGCGGTTGGAATGAAGCGGCTATGGGTGAAAGACGATACTCGCAATCCGAGCGGATCCACCAAAGACCGCGCCTCGTTTCTGGTGGTGGCAAAGGCGCGGGAGTATGGCTGCGAAACGGTTGCCGCAGCCTCCACCGGCAATGCGGCGACGGCGCTGGCGGCCGTCGCGGCCGCGAGTGAAATCCAAGCGGTGGTTTTTGTTCCTGCTTCCACGCCCGAGACCAAGCTGATCCAGATGCTCAGCTATGGGGCGCTCGTCTTGCCGGTCGAGGGAACCTACGACGACGCCTTCGAACTGTGCCTGGCTGCCTGCCGGGAATTCGGCTGGTATAACCGCAACACCGCGCTCAACCCCTTCACCATCGAGGGCAAGAAGACGGCGGCCCTCGAGATTGCTGCGGATCTCGCTCCGGAGTGCCCGGAGGTCGTCATGGTTCCCACGGGAGACGGCGTGATTCTCTCGGGCCTGGCCAAGGGCTTTGCGGATCTGCAACACGCCGGGCTGATCGCGAAGGTGCCTCGCCTCATCGCCGTTCAGCCGGAAGGCGCGGCGGCGATCGTCAATGCCCTGAAGGAAGGGAAAGATACAATCACCCCGGTTGCAAATGCCGCCAGCGTGGCCGACAGCCTGACGGTCCAAGCGCCCCGCAACGCGCTGCAGTGTCTGCGTGTCGTCCGCGCTACCGGCGGGGGCGGCGTGAAGGTCACCGACGAGGCGATTCTCGAAGCCATCGCCGCACTCGCACGCCACACCGGTGTTTTCGCCGAGCCCGCCGGGGCCGCATCCCTGGCAGGGTTGCGCGTCGCGCTGGCGGAAGGATTGGTGGATCGCGATGAGCGAGTCGTCCTGCTCGTCACCGGCAGCGGCCTGAAGGATATCCCGGCTGCCTCGCGCGCTGTGCGACGGCCGTTGCCGATCTCGCTGAGCATCGAGGCGGTTGCCAACCGGTTCCAGCACTTCCTTGCAGAGATTCGACGAACTGGGCCGGGGAGTGGAGCCTCATGACGAAAACGCTAGTCATCGCTTTAGGCGGCAATGCGATCACACGACCCGACGAACGGGGGACAATCCCTCAGCAGTTCGCCCACACGGCGGAAACCCTCGAACACCTGCTGCCCCTCTTTCGTTCCGGTCACAAGCTGGTGATTACGCACGGCAATGGTCCACAAATCGGCAACATTCTGATTCGCGTCGAAGAGGGCGAGCGCCGCGTGCCACCTCTGCCTCTGGACACTTGTGTTGCGGATTCACAGGGCGGCATGGGTTATATGATCCAGCGACTGGCCACCGAATTGTTCCGGCGGGAGGGAATCCGCCGCGACGTCGTCACCGTGATCACGCAGGTTCTGGTGGACAAGGACGACCCGGACTTTGCCCATCCCACCAAGCCGATCGGATCTTTCTACACGGGGGAAGAGACGGAAAGACTTCGCCGGGGAAAACCGCACTGGAAGATTCGAGAGATTGAGAAGGGCCGCTATCGGCGTGTGGTGCCGTCCCCGCAACCGCTCGATATTCTGGAGAAGGATGCCATCTCTGACCTCGCGGAACGCGGTGCAGTGGTAATTGCCTGCGGGGGCGGCGGGATCCCCGTCACCTGGGAAGGGTGCTCTCTGGTGGGAGTGGAGGCGGTGATCGACAAGGATCGTGCGTCCAGCTTGCTCGCCACTCAGATCCGCGCGCACCAACTGATCATCGTCACTTCCGTCGAGCAAGTTGCTCTCCGGTACCGCCAACCCGGCCAGCAGTGGCTGGGAACCGTGAACCTCGCTCAGGCCCGCGAATACCTGGCCGCCGGTGAATTCCCGCCCGGCTCCATGGGGCCGAAGATCGAAGCCGCCATCGACTTCATCGCACAGGGCGGCGAGGAGTGCATCATCACTTCCACTGAGCAGGTTGCCCAGGCCGTCGCCGGCAGTGGAGGCACGCACCTGATCGCCTCTTGGGGCCACCGTGATCTGGCCTTCCCTCCCGCCGAACCGTGATTCGCGTATCATTCTCACGCGGGGGCGCCCAATTCCTGTAGAGCAGGGAACCAGAAGTCGCTGCCCTTTCGTCTATAGGTGGCGGTGTTGCCGAAGTTCACCCTCTGAAGGTGATGGGGCACAACATTGGGCACAGCCTAGGGCCGACAAGACAAGCGAGCTTCCTATGCAATTGAAAGGAGTGGCTCCCCGGGCAGGACTCGCCTGCTCTGGGCCTGCTGAAGGGAACCTGCAACCCTTCGGTCAACAAAGATAGGGGCACAACATTTGGACGTCGAGAACGCCCATCGCGATGCGGAAGCGCAAGGTCGTACAAGGGTTTTCGCTCAGGGGATTCCTCCTTTTCCGTCTTTTCGGTCAGGAGGTGGCGTATTCGTACCCTCACGCTGCATCGGATGCCTCGGCTCAAAGCGGGCAGGGAAGTCGAGATTCCAGCCAAGATTTGGGGTCCCTTCACCCGTTGTGTCGAGTTAGTGGGCTTGTGGGAGGCGCGGCACAATGCCCCACTCCAAACCGACCCCAGAGCCTCCCCTTACGCGGTGCAGCGCAGGGGGAGGGAGATTCGGGGCCTTTTCTGGGACGCCGAAAACGGATACCTCGACTGGCGGTGGAAGAATGCCTGATGCTGAATATCGACAGGATCGCCCAGGACGGACTGCTTGCCTCTTGCGTGAAGCCTTTTTCTGTACCACCGAGCGAATAGTGGTAGCCGAGGAGACCAAGCCCACGTTTTGGGCTTCAGCCCACGAAACCGTTGTACCTCCTTACGTTTTCTGCCGGGGTTTTCTTGGGAAGTTTGCCCGTCCGGATTTCGGCTAGAATCCAACCTTCAGACTGGTCTATTGACAGGTTCTGCTATTAAGCGGTGTGCCACCTGATCCTTTTCGCGCAATCCGGCGGAATTCCGTGCAAAAGGCGCCCGGGGAAGCCCTATTCGGCCCAGATACTAGCTCTCGGGTACGCTCATGACGCCTTCCTCTAGCTGTGCGTCGCACATACACTCTCCCGACGCACCCCTGGAGTCCGACGCTGGTCTATCTGTCCAGGTGACCGGCTTCCCAAAGACTGTACCAGGACGAGATACGATTTCGCATCTTGGGCAGGCCAAAAGGAAAGCAGAGATGAAGAAGAAGCGGTTTAGCTAGGCGCAAGTCGTGGGGTGGTGAAGCAGATGGAGGCCAGCGCAGGGCGTTGGAGCTGGCCTGCGAGATGGGCGTCAGCATGCACACGCCGTACGCCTGAAAAGCGAAGTACGGGGGCCTGGGGGTGAACGAGGCCCGTTGAGGAGCAAGAACTCGGGGAGCATCACGCAGATCATCTGCTTTGATAACAGAAGGTCTTGCTTCAATTGGTAGGGACTGTGACAGGCTCCGTTCCGGTATTCTGACTGAGCTTGGCCTTTAGTGGGGTGGCTATGGCCCCAAACTGCGCCTCCAGAGCTTCCCAGAATGCCTCGAGCGGGAGTATTCGACTCATCTCGATCCATCGCACTACACCCACCAGCGCTGCCAGGTTGACACCTGCGGTCTTCCTCAACGGCAGCCGCACAACGCGGCCCGGAACATCTGGAAGAGCCAAACTTGTATCAGCCAGGATCAGTGTCTCCTGCTGAACTCGTTCGAAGATGCCGTTGCGTTCCAGCTCACTCAAGCCATCGCCGGACACAATGATGATCACGTCCGGTTGTTCGATGCCGGTGAAGAGGATCTCCTGTTCGCTGAGGATCACTTCCGAAACAGAGAACCCGGTGCCCTGCGTCACCGGATTATCGCTCTTCAAGGTGACGTGCAATCCGGCCTGCATCGCGGCCTGGCCGAGCAGCAGAGCTGCCGTCTGGACACGCTCTCCGGCCGTGCCTGCAAGAATGACTTCGACGGGCTGGGCCAGCCTGGCATGCGAGCCGCCAACTCGTATACTACGCGGGGCCTTCGGCCGCACCCTGGCAGCCATTTCCCGGTAGGAATCTGCGAACATCGGCCTTTGTTCGGCCCGCAAGATTCCCAATTGAAAGCCGCAACGATCAGCGACCTGCTTCAGTTGTGCGCCGGTCAGTGCATTCCAGCGAGTCGCATAGGCCGTGCACAGCTCCAGGATTTCGACAATGGCGAACCCGCGATGAGAAATGGCCTGTGCGAGGACGTCCGCTAGGTTGCGGTCCGTGGCCAACTGGCGTGCCACAAAAGGAGCCCGCGCCGCCAGCAGGCATTGCGCCAGATCGAGCGGCGGCGTGGTGTTTCCGGCTTGCGTGGTTGACGTCACAAACTCGAGCGGTGTGAAGGCGGAATTCTGTCCTCCGGTCATGCCGAAGAGGAAATTATTGTGAACCAGAACGGTCACGTCGAGGTTCAGCAGCGCCGCATTCACCAGGTGGTTCAGGCCAATCATCGCCCCGCCATCGCCAATCAACACGACAGGTTTGAGTTTTCCTTCGCCGAGAACGGAATCCGCCAAAGACAAACCTCCCGCGAAGGCGGTTGAGCGGCCGTGTGTTGTGTGGATGGTGTGCGGAGTCGCAAACTGCGCGTCAGCCAGACCGACGCAACCAATATCAGTGACGATGGCCAGTTCGGCAGGTGGTATTTCGAGCTTCTCCAGTGCCTCGCTCAGGGCGCGCAGGACGACGCCGTGGCCGCAGCCCTTGCAGTAGGGGAGGGTCGAATCCCGCTTCACATAAGGCGTGCTCATGCCGTTTCCACCCGATCGAGGATCTCGCCCGGTGTAATCATGTGACCGATGCCGTTGACGCGAACGAGCCGGTCAGACCCGACGATTGGTTCGAGAACGGAGGCATACTGCCCGGTGAGATTTTCTTCCACGACAAGAACACGCTTCGAGCCGGCCGCTGCCCGCACAATCTCCCTTTTGGGAACGGGAAACAGCGATTTGATCTGCAGAAATGCAGCGCGGCGTCCCTCTGCACGCAGTTGCCGGGTTGCGGCGCGGCCCGCGCGAGCTGAGATTCCGTAGCTGACGATCAGCAGGTCCGCATCCTCGCAGGGCTCTTCCTCAACCAGTACGATTTCCGCGGCATGGGCATCGATCTTTGCCTGCAAGTGGATGAGCAGCTCCAGCACTTCCGGAGCGTTCTTGCGCAGCCGGCCTTCCTGGTCGTGAACCGAGCCTGTTGCCACGACGCGCGCCCGCCCGCCAACCGCTGCGAAGTTCGGCGGATCCTCCAGGCAATCGCAGGCGTAGGTGCGGAAGCGTGCTGAGTTGTTGCTGAATGGTTTTCTTTCGACCACCGGCCAGCGGTTGAGCGAGTCAAGATTCACCGATTCCGAGGTCATTCCGACTTCCTTGTCGGAAAGCAGGATGACCGGCGTGCGCAGCCGCTCCGACCAGTAGAAGGCGGCTTGCGTGAGCTCGTAGCACTCGCGACAATTGGACGGGGCCAGCACAGGGATTGTGTAGCTACCCGATGTGCAATACTGCGTTAGCAGAACGTCACCTTGTGCTCCCTGTGTGGCCCCGCCGGTCGAAGGACCCAATCGCTGCACCACGGCAATCACTACTGGCGTCTCGGTCATCACCGCGTACTGGACCGTCTCGATCATCAGGCACCAGCCCGGCCCGGAGGTCGCGGTCATCGCCTTTTGCCCTGTGAGCGAAGCACCCACGCAGTAGGCCAGAGCCGTGATCTCATCAGGAGCCGCAAGAGCCAAACCACCCCGCGCCGGCAGCTCCCCCATCATCGTTTGATAGATCTCGCTGGAAGGCGTGATCGGGTATCCGCTAAAGAACCGGCAACCGGCGTCCAGTGCTCCCAATGCCACTAGGCGGTTGCCGGTGAGAAGCTCGAGATGTGATGCACCAGGCATTCCCATCCGCCCAGAGGGGAGCACGCGGCACGCCAGGCAGTTGGGACCGCTATCTCGCTGTAAGGGAAAGACCTGTAGCCCCCGGCTCTTATGCGTGAACTGCCCCGCGTGTGTAAGTTGGCGCAGGCTTGGAGAGAAGGATGAGGGAGTTGGCCCAAGACAGCCCAAGGGGTTGGCATAGTGGAATTCAACAGCGGTGCAAGTCTCTTGATTTGAATCAAGAACGGGCCGCTCTAGACCTCCTGCGGCTGGCGGCTGGATTGCTCGCCTTTAGGGAGGGAGCGCTTTTCGAGTGTCGGGGCTCCCAGCCGCGCCGGAGGGACGCTTATGAAGCCGCTCGTCGTCCTGCGCGACTACCTTGTCCGGCAGTTTCCCCAGGATATACACCAACAGGACAACTGCACCTGTGGTGCGGCCAACCATGTGCGGATTCAGTTCTTCCGCGTCGAAGGCCGCCCGGCCGTGGCGGTCTTTCCAGAAGGCATGGCTGTGGACTGCGAACGTTTGAGCCACGCGCTGGGTTCCCCGCAGGTAGAGCCGCTGCCCGAAGAGGAGCTCGACGCCATCTACGCGGACACAGAGCTCGGCCATATGCAGCCGTTCGAGAGCCTGTTTGGATTCGGCGTCTATCTCGACGCCAGCCTGCTCTCTCAGAAAGAGCTGGTCTTCTGCCCGCGGATGTTCTTCGGCCAGGCGGCCCGGGAGTGTTTCTGTGCGCCGCTCCTGGATTTCCTGAATCTGACCCATGCCCAGGTCGTTCCCCTCACCTTTATGGCGCCGGCGGCCGCTGACGCTTGGGCTGTGTAGGGCAACTCCAGAGGAGGCTTCCGATGAAACGTCGCATAGTGATCCTGGGCGCGGCGGGCCGTGACTTCCACAACTTCAACGTCCGCTTCCGTGACTCGGAGCACGACCACGTCGTGGCCTTCACTGCGACGCAGATTCCCGACATCACCGGGCGGCGTTACCCACCGGAATTGGCCGGTGCCCGCTATCCAGATGGGATTCCGATCGTGCCCGAAGAAAGCCTCGAGCAAGTGATCCGCGAGCAGGCCGTGAACACGGTAGTTTTCTCCTACAGCGATGTCTCGCACGCCCACGTGATGCACCTGGCGTCACGGGCCGTGGCGGCAGGGGCCGACTTCCTGCTTCTCGGGGCGGACAGCACGATGCTCGACGCTCGCGTGCCGGTCGTCTCCGTATGTGCGGTGCGGACGGGATGTGGCAAGAGCCCGGTGTCCCGCCGCGTGGCACAGGCGCTAAAGGAACAGGGCCTGCGCGTGGCTGTGGTGCGTCACCCGATGCCCTATGGGGACTTGCTGTTCGAGCGGGTCCAGCGGTTTGCATCTTTGGAGGACCTAGAGCGGCAGCGCTGCACGGTGGAGGAGCGCGAAGAGTACGAACCACATATCGCGATGGGTACGGTCGTCTTTGCCGGCGTGGATTATGAAGCGATTCTTGAGCGCGCAGAGAAAGAGGCGGACGTCATTGTCTGGGACGGCGGCAACAACGATACGCCGTTCTTCCGTCCCGATCTGGAGATTGTTGTTGCAGACCCGCTGCGCCCCGGGCACGAGGTGAGGCACTATCCGGGCGAAGTAAACCTGCTCCGGGCCCATGTGATTGTCATCAACAAAGTGGATACAGCATCCGAGTCTGCGATCGAGACCGTGTGGCGGAACGTCCGCGAGCGCAACCAGGACGCACAGATCATCGAAGCGGCTTCGAGAGTGTACGTGGATGAGCCCTTGCAGTTGAGCGGGAGAAAGGTTCTTGTCGTGGAAGATGGCCCCACGCTGACCCACGGTGAAATGAGCTTCGGTGCCGGCGTGGTTGCGGCCCAGCGCTACGGTGCTGAACTGGTGGATCCGCGGCCGTACGTTGTCGGCAGCCTGCAGCAGATCTTCGCAAAGTACCCGCATATCGGCCCGCTTTTGCCGGCCATGGGCTATAGCGAACACCAGCTCGCGGAGCTCGAGGCCACGATTCGGGAGACGCCGTGCGACCTGGTACTGGTGGCCACGCCGATTGATCTGGGGCGCATCATCGTCATCCCGCGGCCCACCGTGCGCGTGCGGTATGAGATCGAAGAGCGCAGCCGGCTCACGATCGGCGAAGTGATCCGGGAATTCGTGCACAGCCGCGTCGGAGTACCCGCGTAGCTAGACGGAGGCGAACCCATGCGCCGAACCTATTCCACGCTCGTTTCTCATTGGCACTTGCGCCCTTGTGCCGGGCATGTGAAACGCGACTTTCTTTCGCTCCACGATCTGACGCCCGATGAGTTCGAGGGCCTGCTCGACCTAGCGGCGGAGGTGAAGCGTCGTCCGGAAGCATTCCGTCACGCGCTCGAGGGCAAGGCGCTGGCCATTGTCTTTGAAAAGCCGTCGCTGAGGACGCGCATTTCGTTCGAGGTGGGTATGGCGCAGCTCGGCGGCCAGGCCGTGTACCTCGGCCCGGCGGATGTGGGCCTGGGCACGCGCGAGACCGTCACCGATGTGGCGCGCAACCTCGCGCGGTGGGTGAACGCGGTCGCCGTGCGCACCTTCGGCCACAGCATCCTCGATGAGATGGCGCGCGAGGCGCACATCCCGGTCATCAACGCGCTGTCGGATCTGCTCCATCCCTGCCAGGCGGTCGCCGACTTGCTCACTCTCCGCGAGCACAAGGGCACGCTGAAAGGCCTGCGCATGGCCTACCTCGGCGATGGTAACAACGTGGCGCACGCGCTGCTCCAGGCCGCGGCCAAGTCGGGCCTTCACCTCGTCGTGGCCTCGCCGCGAGGCTATGAACCGAAAGCCTCGATTTTCGCTGAAGCCCGTGAAGATGCCAGAGCGACCGGCGCCCAGTTACTTGTGGTCGAAGACCCGGCAGATGCCGTCGAACGCGCCGACGCTGTGTACACGGACGTCTGGACGAGCATGGGACAGGAGGCGGAGGCCGCCGCGCGGCGCGCCGTCTTCAGCCGGTATCAAGTGAACCGTTACCGCCTGGCGCGGGCGAAGCCCGATGCAGTCTTCCTGCACTGCCTGCCGGCGCATCGCGGCGAGGAAGTAACCAGCGAGGTGCTCGACGGCCCGCGTTCGATTGTGCTCGACCAGGCCGAGAACCGGCTCCACCTGGCCAAGGCCGTGCTGCTCGCCTTGCTGGGAGAGGGGCACGTATGAAGCCCATCGCGATCATTGCGATTGGAGGCAACTCGCTCGCACGTCCGGGTGAGCGGGGTACGTTTGAAGAACAGCAGAGCAACGCCGTCGAGACTTGCGAGGGAATCGCCGACGTGATCCAGGCGGGATATCGCGTCGTGATAACCCACGGCAATGGCCCTCAGGTCGGCAGAGCCCTGCTCCGCGGGGAGCTGTCCGAACCAAACCTGCCGGCATTGCGATTGGATGAGTGCGATGCGGAAACCGAAGGTAGCATCGGCTACCTGCTCGAGCAGACGCTGGGAAACGTGCTAGCCGCGCGCGGCATCGATGCGAGCGTCGCCAGTCTCATTACGCAGGTGGTCGTAGACCCCAACGACGCCGCATTTGGCACGCCCACCAAGCCCATCGGGCCATTCTATCGCTTCGAGGAAGCCCTTGAGCGCAAGCGCAAGCTCGGCTGGGAGATGGTGGAAGACTCCGGGCGTGGCTGGCGGCGTGTGGTGCCGTCGCCGCGGCCACTGGAGGTTCTGGAGCTGCCGGCCATCCGCGCGGGGCTCGCCGCTGGAGTGATTGTGATTGCCGCGGGAGGAGGCGGGATTCCCGTTGTGCGACGCGAAGGCCGCCTCGTCGGGATTGAAGCCGTCATTGACAAGGACCGAGTCTCGGCCCTGCTGGCGCGAAACCTCGAAGCGCACCTGCTGCTTTTCTCGACGGGCGTTGAGCAGGTTTACTGGCACTACGGGCGGCCCGACCAGCGTCCCCTCGACGCTCTCACGCGGGAAGAAGCGCAACGTTTCCTTCACGAGGGTGAATTCCCGGCCGGCAGCATGGGGCCGAAGATCGAGGCGGCGCTTGAATTTCTCGGGGCGGGCGGCCACCGCGCCATCATCACGTTGCCGGAGAAAATGAAAAGCGCACTTCGCGGCGAGGCGGGGACTGAAATTCTGGCGCCGGTAGCGGTGGCGGGCAGTGAGCGGGTCGGCGTGCGCTAGGCCCGCCGGGGGAGGTGACCATGTACGCGCAGCGGCTGGTTCAGTTGATTGAAACACACTCGGAGGAACTGGCGCGCGGCTTGATGGAAAAACTCGCGCACTCCGAGAAGGCCAACGAATTGCGAAAGGTACCCACGGCCGAGCTTCAGCAGCGCGTGTATGAGGTGTATCGGAACTTGGGCGACTGGCTGCTGACCAAGACCGAGGCCGATATTGAGCACCGCTACAGGGACATCGGCGCGCGCCGCGCCGCACAAGGCGTTGCGCTGAGCCACGTGCTGTTTGCCCTGATGGCAGTGAAGGAACACCTGTGGTCCTACCTGCGCTTTGCGGGCTTGGTCGATCGCCACGTCGAGTTGTTCCAGGAGCTTGAGCTGTTCGAAATGGTGGACCGATTTTTCGACCGCGCCGCATACTACCTGGCCCGCGGCTACGAGCAGGCCGTGAAAACCCGGGCCGCCTGACTGCCCGGGCTGGGACCTAGCACGAGCATGTAGCAGCGCAGCGTGCTTTGCCATTCTTGTTCACTTGAGATTCTCGGACGCTTCATCCCTGGCACGATTCTTCGCGAATACACTTTTGCGTGCGACTTGAGCACCTCTGAGATCAACTGAACCCATCTGAGAGGCTATGGTCTAGAGACTTGGGTTCACGCATTGCTAGATCACTTCGCTGCCCGTAGTAGACATCCGCCGCAGTCACATTGACCCCCTTTGTTGGCCGCGCAGCCTAGCGCGGGCTGGGGGTGAACCGAAGGCCTAAACTGTAGCTTCCTGAGGTTCGCCCATTGCTTTCATGCCTGCTGAAACGCAACACGAATCGTCATAGAAGGGAAAGTACCTAAAGGAAGCGATAGAAATGGGCCATAACTCGCAGCGGTCGCGGTAATTTGGCGCCTACCGAGGCGTTAGACTCCTCGAAAGGGACAAGAAGACCATCTTCTAGGGTAAGTGGCAGCCCTAATCGCTGAGAATTGCATCAGTTGGGGTCCGGCCAGTTGGCATGGCGGTTGCTCGACCATGCGCGGAGGATTGTAGCAATGACGCGTTTTAGGGAGGAGCCTGGGCGTCACTTTGTGGCGGGATTCTTCCTGTGCCCGGTGACCAAGCGCGAGGTGCCCCTCGAGACATTGGTGCCCGGGCCCTGGGTGGAGTGGCCGGTCACGCTGCAGTGTCCGGATTGCCACAACGAGCACCAGGTTCAGTACGAAGACATCTTGCACAGAGAGCCCGCATTCGGTCACGAGTGACGAAGAGGCTGGACCAACGTCCAGCTTGTACCGGGGAGGGGTACGTTCGCCTCCCGTCCAATCCTGAGCCAGCGCCGGATGTGCCCATGGCCTCCATGGTAACCGAGCAAGCTGAAAAGATCCTGGGACAGTTCGAAGATGCCCGCGCGAGCCTGATCCCGATTCTCCAGGAAATCCAGGCCACCTATTACTACCTACCGGAGGAGATGTTGCGGCAGGTTGCCCGAAAACTGCGGATTCCCGTGACTGATGTCTACCAAGTCGCCAGCTTCTACCGGTCATTCAGTCTGAAGCCGCGTGGAAAGCACCTGGTCCAGGTGTGCCTGGGGACGGCATGCCATGTCCGGGGCGCACAGCGGATCATGGACCGGGTCGAGATTGAGGCAGGGGCGTCGGCGGGAGGCACCAGCGCCGACAGGGAGTTCACCGTCGCGCCGGTCCGGTGTGTGGGGTGCTGCGCGCTCGCCCCGGTGGTGCGAGTGGATCGCGATACCTACGCTCACATGGAGCAAGGCAAAGTGCGGGGCACTCTGAATCGGTACCGCCCACGAGGCGCCACGAAGCGCCAGGTGGTGCACGATGACTGAAGACGTCGAGCGTATTCGAACGAGCGAGGACCTGGACCGGGCCGCCGTTCGCGGCCGGGCGACTCTCTACCCCGACCGGCCGAAGGTCATCGTCGGAATGGCGACGTGCGGGCAGGCAGCCGGAGCGCGCGAAGTCCTGGAGGCCGCACAGGAAGAAGCGGAGAAGAGCGGCCATACCATCCAGGTTAGCCAGACGGGTTGCATCGGCTGGTGCTGCCAGGAGCCGCTCCTCGACGTGTGGCTGCCGGGAACGGGAAGGATCACCTACGGGCGTATCAAGCCGGGGAGAGCGCGCCAGATCCTTCGCGCGCTGCCCGACGATCTCAAGCTGGAATGGGCACTCGCCTGGATGCCTGGTGACGACAACACGCTGACTGGTGCGTGGACCAAGTACACAGCCAATGGCGCTGGCAAGCTCAGCGGAATTCCGGTCTATCGAGACGTGCCCATGTTCAAGCACCAGTTGCGCATTGTTGCGCGCAATTGCGGCTTGATTGATCCTTCAAACTTGGACGAGTACATCGCGCGCGGAGGCTACCAAGCCTTGTACCAGGCATTGCGGGAGATGCAGCCCGAGCAAGTCGTTGAGGAAGTGATCCGCTCCAGTTTGCGCGGTCGGGGCGGCGCGGGCTTTCCCACTGGCAAGAAGTGGGAACTGCTGCGCAGACAATCGGCCGGAACCAAAAACATCATCTGCAACGGCGACGAAGGAGATCCGGGCGCATATATGGACCGCACGGAGCTGGAAAGCGATCCGCACTCGGTCCTGGAAGGAATGATGATCGGCGGCTACGCGATGGGAGCTGCCGAGGGATTCATCTACGTCCGTGAAGAGTATCCGCTGGCCGTGCAGCGCATGCACGAGGCCATCGCCCAGGCTGAAGCGAGGGGACTTCTGGGTAAAAATCTGTTTGACTCAGGCTTTGACTTTCACATCCGTGTGGTAAAGGGAGCTGGCGCGTTCGTTTGTGGAGAGGAAACGGCCCTGATCCGATCGATCGAAGGGCGCGTTGGTGAGCCGCAGCAAAGGCCGCCGTATCCGGTGCAGCAAGGCCTGTGGGGCCAGCCCACGGTTATCAACAACGTGGAAACCTGGGCCAACATCCCCGTGATTCTGATGCGCGGCGGCGATTGGTATGCGTCCATTGGGACGCCAACGAGCAAGGGCACCAAGACCTTCTGCCTGGTTGGGGCCGTGCAGAACACGGGGTTGATCGAAGTTCCTATGGGCATAACCCTGCGGGAAATCGTGTACGAGATTGGAGGCGGCATTCCCGGCGACCGCAAGTGCAAGGCCATCCAGACCGGCGGGCCTTCGGGCGGCTGCGTGCCGGCTGACAAATTCGATCTGCCAGTGGACTACGAGAGTCTTTCTGCGGTCGGTTCGATCATGGGCTCGGGCGGAATGATTGTGATGGACGAGCAATCCTGCATGGTGGACATCGCAAAGTTCTTCCTGGGCTTTCTCGAAGACGAGAGCTGCGGGAAGTGCTTTACGTGCCGGGTGGGGACGCAACGACTGAAGCAGATTGTCGCGCGGATTTCGGAAGGCAAAGGACGCGAAGAGGACCTGCAGCTTCTCGACGACCTGAGCTGGCTGGTGAAGGAATCCTCGCTGTGCGGGTTGGGACAAACCGCTCCGAACCCCGTGCTTTCGACGCTGCGCTATTTCCGCGATGAATACATCGCGCATATCGTTGAGCACCGCTGCCCGGCGAAGGTCTGCCGCGAGCTGATCACGTTCACGATTGATCCGGTGACGTGCAACGGCTGCGGCGCCTGTGTGCAGGTGTGCAGTGGGAAGGCGATCCTGGGGGAGAAGAACAAGCTGCACACCATCGAACAAGCGCGCTGCACGAAATGCGGAGCGTGCCTAGAAAGCTGCAAGTTCGATGCCGTGCTTGTGAATTAGGAGCAGCCATGGTGCGGTTGAAGATCAACGGCCTGGCGGTGGAGATGGAAGAAGGGACGACGCTGCTTGAGGCCGCGCGCTTCATGGGCTTTCCTATACCGACGCTTTGCCACGAAGACGGGCTGACGCCGTACGGCGCCTGCCGGCTTTGCCTGGTCGAGATTGGACAGGCGCCGCGCAGCAAGCTGGTGGCGTCTTGTACCTACCGGGTGGAAGAGGGCCTGCGCGTACGGACGCATTCGGAGCGGGTGGAGCGGGCGCGGAAACTGCTGCTCGAGCTCTACGTCTCTACGTGCCCTGACTCAAAGCAGATACAGGATCTCGCGTCCGCGATGGGGTTGCGTGAGTGCCGGTACGAAGCCGAGCACGAGACCTGCATCCAGTGCGGCCTGTGCGTGCGCATGTGCGCCCAACAGATGATGGCCGGCGCGATTGGTTTTGCCGGACGCGGGGTGTCGCGGCGCGTCGCACGGCCCTTCGATCGAACCAGCGAGCTCTGCCGCCAGTGCGGCGCGTGCCTTTCGATCTGCCCGGTGTGCGAGTTGCGCTGCCAGGGCCCGCAGGCAGAAACGACGCTGTGCAGCGGTTGTCTGAACTTCGCACCGGTGTGTTTCCAGAGCTACGACGATGCGATGTGTTTCCTCGACCCGTGCCACGCCTGCGAGCTGGCCGGGCCGTTCCGGCCGGATGTGCCAGTCAAACTCGACTCGGAGAAATCTGCCAAATAGCGGGAGAACTGCCATGACCTATTCGCGCCTCAACTCCTCAGCTGCCACGCTGAGCAAGAATCGCACCGAGGATTCAATCAGCCCGTTCAGCGGGATGTGCACGACCTGCGTGGACGGCTGCATCGGCATGTGCGAGATCGGCAAATCGGCCTATCGCGGCGCCGAGATGATCTACCCGCAGCCGTTCGGCATCATCACAACGGCATCGCAGAAGGACTACCCCGTCGATCTGTCGCATTTCACCATTCTGGGCCGGGCGTGCGGGGCCTGGGGCATCGAGCCCGATAGCAACAAGGCGCTCTTCCCGAATGTAGACCTCGAGACGACCCTCGGGCGCGATCACAGCATCCGCTGCACGCTCCCGTTCGGGCTGGCGGCCATGGGCTCGACCAACGTTGCGAAAAACAATTGGGCCGGCCTCGCCGCAGGCGCTGCCATCACCGGCACACCCATTGCCATCGGCGAGAAC
>Ga0184633_10000175_pt1 | contig 20317 bp, 19 predicted proteins | sample PLM31_170_b1_FD_133156 | JGI IMG/M metagenome (GOLD analysis project Ga0184633, IMG submission 133156) | Groundwater sediment microbial communities from an aquifer in East River, Colorado, USA - PLM3-1_170_b1 | ecosystem: Environmental > Terrestrial > Soil > Riparian zone | place: USA: East...
GGGGAGGCCATCGCCTGGCACCTGCTGGAGGCCGCCGCGATCACGCCGGAGCAGGCACGGCGCGTCGTCTTTCACGAGATCACCCAGGCGGCCGTCGAGGAGGCCTTCCGCCATCCGCGCTCGATCGACATGCATCTGGTCGATGCCCAGCAAGCCCGCCGTATCCTGGATCGATTGGTCGGGTACAGCCTGAGCCCGCTGCTATGGGCGAAAGTGCGCAGCCGCCTCTCGGCCGGCCGGGTTCAGTCGGCGGCACTGCGAATGATCGTCGACCGCGAGCGCGAGATCGAGTCGTTTATCCCGCGAGAGTATTGGACGATCGACGCGGAATTCCTCGCCCCCGAGAAACCGCCGGCTTTCCGCGCTCGGTTGATGCGCATCGACGATCAGCCTCCGGAGTTGGCCGCTCGCGATCAGGTCGATCCTGTCGTCCAGGATCTGAAGGCCGCCGCGTTTCGGGTGAGCAGCGCCAAGCGAGGTTCTCGCGTTCGACGCCCCTCGGCACCCTTCACCACCAGCACGTTGCAGCAGGAGGCCGCCCGACGTTTGGGATTTGTCGCCCGCCGAACGATGGCCGTCGCTCAGCAGCTCTACGAGGGTTTCGAGCTGGGAGAAGAGGCGGCCGTCGGCCTGATCACCTATATGCGGACCGACTCGACCCAGGTGTCCGAGCAGGCGCAGCAGGAGGCGCGGCGATACGTGCGGGAACGATTCGGCGCGGACTATGTGCCCGCCGAGCCTCCGGTCTACCGGACGCGTGCCCGCCGCGCGCAGGAAGCGCATGAGGCGATCCGACCCACCTCGGTGTATCGGACGCCGGAACAGGTCGAGAGCTACCTGAGCGGGGAACAGGCCCGCCTCTACCGGTTGATCTGGAACCGCTTCGTCGCCTCGCAAATGGAGGCGGCGGAATACGATACGCTGACGATCGAAGTCGCCGGAGAATCTTCGGCGCATGTGTACCTGCTGCGCGTCTCTGCCTCCAGCCTCCGCTTCTCCGGGTTCCTCGAAGTCTACGAAGACGTTCCGGCGGAGAACGGCGAAGCCGAGGCCGAAGACGGGGAGACGGGCCTGGCCCAGCTTCCAGCGCTCGAGGAGGGGGACCGGGTCCGGCTGGAGGGGACGTTCCCCGAACAGCATTTCACTCAGCCTCCGCCGCGCTTCTCCGAGGCGAGCCTGGTCAAGGCCCTCGAGGATTACGGGATCGGCCGACCCTCGACCTACGCACCCATCCTGGGGACCTTGCAGGGTCGCGGCTATGTCCACCGCTCGAAAAAGCGCTTGATTCCGACGGAGATTGGGATCATCGTGAGCGACATGATCGTCGAGTTCTTCCCCGAGATCGTCGATCTGGGTTTCACCGCCCGCATGGAGGAAGAACTCGACGAGGTTGCGGAGGGTGAACGCCCCTGGGCGGAAGTCATCCGGGAGTTCTACGGCCCGTTTCGGAAACAGGTCGAGCGGGCCACTGAGCACATGCCCGAAGTCCGCACCGAGCCGGAGCTGCTCGATCGATTGTGTCCGGAGTCGGGGCATCCGCTGATCGTGCGCTACGGGCGCTACGGCAAGTTCATCGGCTGCTCCAACTTCCCTACGTGTCGTTATACCGAGCCGTGGCTGGAAAAGATCGGCGTGCGATGTCCACTGGATGGGGGAGAACTGGTGGAGCGGCGGACGCGTCGCGGACGGACTTTCTACGGCTGCGCCAACTATCCAGGCTGCGAGTTTACTTCCTGGAAGAGACCTTTGCCCCAACCCTGTCCGGTCTGCGGCGGGACCTTGGTCGTCGAAAGTCGCACCCACGCCGTCTGCCTAAAGTGCGAGCGGCGCTTCGAGCTGGCTTCCCTGCCTGCGCTTGAGAGCGAGGCGGCATAAGGCTTGCAACGGACGTTTGCGGCCGGAGCCGTAAGCATCTAGAATTCGCCGCTGGCCGGGCGCGGGAGGCGGTTGAAGGAGCCGATGGAGACCATCAAAGAAGTGTCACAGCGGAAATGGGTGCCGGTGGCCGCGGCCGCAGCCCTGGGCCTCGCCGTAGGGCTCCTCTACGCGTGGGTGATCAACCCGGTGCAGTGGACCGATGCCACGCCGGCGCTCCTGCGGGCAGATTACCAGACCGATTACTTAAAGGCAGCCATCGACTCGTACTCCGTCAACCGCGATGTGGATCTGGCGGTCTCGCGGTATCAGTCGCTCGGCGCGGCCGGACCCACGACGCTGGCCGCGATCCAGGCCGATCCGGGAGAGGTCAGCCCAGCGGCGGTCGAGGAATTCGCCGCAACGGTGACGCTGTACCCCACGACACCCGGGACGACGCCCTCCGCCACGACGGCCCCGCCGACAAGTTCCATCACTCAATACCTGCTTCCCGTGTGCGGCGTCACCCTTGTGCTCGGTCTGCTGCTGGGCGGGGTACTCTTGATCCGCAATCGCAGCGGACGCCGTGCCCCGCGAGAGGCGGAAAGATACGGCCTGCCGGAGTCTGGCGAAGACCGGGTTCCCTACGAAGGGCCGCCTCCGTCGTCCCGCCCTGCGGGCTTGGATCGACCACCGCTCGCTACCTTCCGCACGACGTACACGCTCGGCGATGATCTGTACGATGACTCCTTCAGCATCGAGAGCGCCACCGGCGATTTCCTCGGCGAGTGCGGAGTCGGAATCGGGGATCTCATCGGCGTCGGCGAGCCGAAGAAAGTCTCGGCCTTCGAAGTCTGGCTCTTCGACAAGAACGACATTCAGACGGTGACCAAGGTGTTGATGAGTCGCTACTCCCATCAGGACGACGCCACCCGCAATCGCATGGCGGCCAAGGGCGACCCCATCCTGGCCGAGCCCGGCGCGGTGGTCACCTTGGAGACGGCCTCCTTGATGGTGGAGGCTCGCATCGTGGACCTGACCTACGGTGGAGGCGCCTTGCCCGCGGAGAGTTTCTTCGAGCGGATCACGATCGAATTGCGCGCGGCGTCGAAGTTGGGGGTGGACTGACCGGACCGTGAACCTCCCGGAAGCTTCCAGCTTCCGGGAAGCTTGTTCATCGCCCTCGCGGCCGAATCTCCAGGATGCGAAAGTGCAGGGCGCCGCCCGGCGTCTCGGCCAAGGCCGTCTCTCCGACTCGTTTCCCCATCAGCGCCCGTCCAATCGGCGATTCGTGCGAGATCTTCCCGTTGCGTGGGTCGGCTTCCTTAAGCCCGACGAGCTGAAAGGTCTCCGGCTCGCGGCCGTCTTCCGAGACCACGACCCGACAACCCAGGTCGACCCGATCCGGTGGACCGTCGCCGTCGACGATGACGGCTTCGCGCAGAATCGTTTCCAGTTCGAGGATGCGTCCCTCCAGGAAGGCCTGGTCTTCTTTGGCCGCGATGTAATCGGCGTTCTCCGAGAGGTCGCCTTGCCGAATGGCGTGGTGCAGCCGCTCTGCCAAGGCTTTCCGGCGCGGACCGACGAGCTCCTTCAGCTCCGCGCGCAGTTTCTCGGCTCCTTCCGGCGTCAGGTAGAGTTGCTTGCGTTCCATTCCACGTCCGTGGTCAGGGTTGGATTCCCGGATCGAACAGCTTGGCGTGTTCCTGCAGCGCGAAGCGGTCGGTCATGCCGGCGATGTAATCGCAAACCGCGCGGTAACCGTCGCCACCCGTCTCTAGCGACGGCACCGCCTCAGGCAAGATTTCCGGGTTGCGGGTATACGCGTTGAAAAGGTCCTCCAGGATCGAGTCGGCCTTGACCTGCATCCGGACAACCCGGTGGTGTTGATACATGTTGCGGTACAGGAAATCCTTGAGCTGACGGTTGCGCCCAGCCATCGCTTCGGAGAAACCGGCCACGTTGTACGTCAGGCGCTGCAGAGCTTCGACCGAGTCGACCCCACTGCGTTGGACACGTTCGGCCGTGGCCTGGAGCAGGTCGTTGACTTCCAGGCCGATCAGACGCCGGATCAGGCGGTGGCGGGCGAGCTCGTCGATGTCGAGCGTGGTCCAGCCCAGGCTCTGGGAGAGCACCGTCCACAATTCCAGGCCGTCGAGCTGGGAGGGGGCGATGATCCCCGAACGCAGGCCGTCGTCCAGGTCGTGGGCGGTGTAGGCCAATTCGTCGGCGACGTTGGCCAGCTGGGCCTCCAGCGTCCCGCGCGTCTCCGGATCGTAGCCTTCGGCCTCAGCGATGTCGTACTCGGTCTCGTGCTTGACGATACCTTCTCGCACTTCCCAGGTTAGGTTAAGGCCGGGGAACTCTGGAAAGCGGCGCTCCAGATCGGTCACGATCCGTAGCGATTGGCGGTTGTGATCGAAGCCGCCGTGATCTGTCATCAGTCGTGACAGGGCGGCTTCGCCGGCGTGGCCGAAGGGCGGATGGCCGAGGTCGTGCGCCAGGCATACCGCCTCCACCAGGTCTTCGTTCGCGCCGAGCGCCCGGGCGAGCGTGCGGCCGATCTGCGCCACCTCCAGAGTGTGGGTCAGGCGGGTGCGATAGTAGTCGCCCTCGTAGTTGACGAAAACCTGGGTCTTGTACTCGAGCCGGCGGAAGGCCGTCGTATGCAGGATGCGGTCGCGATCGCGCTGAAAGACGGTGCGTTCGGCGGGCTCGTCCTCAGGATACGCCCGACCGCGCGAATCACGGCTGCGCTTCCCGTACGGTGCCAGCGCGTGATTTTCCAGCGCTTCCAGGCGCTGGCGCGTGTGGATCACATCGGGGGCGACACCGTGAGGGCTCATGTGCGATGTGGTCGTGGAGGCGATGCGAGGGAGTCTACCGGACTGGATGGAGGTCTGTCAAACATGGACATGCCCGTTGAAAAGGATCGAGTCGTCCCAGCTCCTCGCGTTGACGCGCGCACGCCAAGGGTCGATAATCCCTGGCTGTACGGAGGGGCCCGGATGAATGCAGCCTTTCCCAGCCAGGCGTGGGTCGAAGCCTTAGTGTCGGTTCTCAACGCGGATGAACGCTACGCGCAAATCGCCAGGAACTGGGAAGGAGATCTTCTGTTCGTGGTGAAGCCGGACGGGTCCGGCGGACGATCCGAGACCGAGCGGCCGTCCCACGTCTACCTGGATCTATGGCGTGGGAAGTGCCGGTCGGGCCGCTACTTGCCTCCGGAGAAAGACGATCTTCCGAAACCTGCCTTCACGTTGACCGCCGCCTTCGGTCAATTCCAACAGATCCTTCAGGGCCAGCTCGATCCAATGCAAGCGATGCTGACCCGCCGGCTGCAAGTCGCCGGCAATATGGCCTACATCCTGCGCAATGTGCCGGTCGTCCTCGATTTTGTTCGCTGCTGCCGATTGGCCGGTGTTCCGGATTGAGCCGATTTCCTCGCGGCGCATAGAGGAAAGATGACCAGATAGCTGCTCACTCACCGGGTCCAACGGATCCGTTCCGTCCTGCCCCGGGCGAAATCGCTCAGGCTCATCGGGTCGTCAAGGATTTCGCCCGCCGGACTGACGGAGTCGCCATGGGTAACGTCGCCGAAACTCTCTTCGATATGGCAGCCACGGCCCACTTGATCGGCGGTTGCCCGATGGGGCTGTCGGCCGGCGAGGGGGTGGTCGATCTCTGCTGCCGTGTCCACAACTATCCCGGGCTGTTCGTGATCGATGGCACGGTGCTGCCCGCCAATCCGGGAATCAATCCCAGCCTGACGATCGCCGCATTGGCGGAGTACGCCGTCTCGGCGATCCCTCCCGGCAATGCGCTGCCGGCACGTGGGGCGGGCTGAGCCTGGCGCCGCCGCCGTTCGCCTCGCCGCTGCCTCATGAACCAGCTCGCGTTTCGCCTCCTCGAGATCGACCTGTCCAGCGGCGGCTGGTCGGGAAAGACCATGCCGGCGGAGCAGGTCCACGACTTTCTGGGCGGCGCCAGCCTGGCCGCACGTGTCCTGTTCCCCGAGTTGACCTTATCGTTGGATCCGCTCAGCGCGGAAGCTCCTCTGCTGTTCCTTTCCGGCCCCCTGACCGGAACGGCTGGACCGTCGGTGGGCCGCTTCGTCATCTGCGGCAAGCCGCCGGCGACGGGTTTTTGGGCAAAGTCGAACGTCGGCGGTTTCTTTGGACCGGAGATGCGCGCGTCCGGATGGGATGGGGTCCTCCTCCGGGGGAAATCGCCGGGGCCGGTCTACGTTTGGATTCATGACGGGGCCGTCGAGATACGACCGGCGGGCCACCTGTGGGGAATCGCCGACACATACCAGACTCAGGCCCGCCTCAAGGAGGAGCTGAGGGACCCGCTCGCCCGGATTGCCTGCATCGGCGCCGCCGGGGAACAGCGGATTCCCTTCGCACTGGTGCTGTGCGACCATGGGCGGGTGGCCGGGCGCACGGGCATGGGCGCGGTAATGGGCTCGAAGAATCTGAAGGCGGTCGCCGTCCGCGGCCGACAGGCCACGCCGCTCGCCGACGAGACCGGTTTCCAAAGAGTCCGCAGCCAGGCCAATCGCGCTCTCCACAGCGACACCGTTACGCTGAGTTTGAGAACCTCGGGATCAGCCAGCGGCGCGGATTACTTCGACTATCTCGGTTCGATGCCGAAGCGGTACTTCACTCGAGGGACGTTGCCTGGGTCGGCCAATGTTAGCGGTACGCATGTTGCCGAGACGATTCTGACCGGGGTTTCGACCTGCCACGGCTGTGTCATCGCCTGTGGCCGCCGGGTACGGTTGGACGACGGAGAGGCGCGTAAAGGCGCCGAGTATGAGACGATGGTCGGGTTCGGGCCCAACCTCGAGATCGTCGATCTGGCGGCGATCACGCGCCTCGGCGAGCAGTGCGACCGCTATGGCCTGGATTCGATTTCGATGTCGAACATCATTGGCCTGGCGATCTTCTTGAGTCAGGACGGACACCTCTCTCCGTCCGACGCCGACGGGCTGAGGCTAGGGTGGGGGGATCCCGAGGTGGTCCGTGTGCTGATCGATCGAACCGTTCAACGACAGGGTCTGGGCGCGTGGCTCGCCGAGGGCAGCCGGGCCCTGGCTGCGCGCTGCGGAGTTCCGGAAGCGGCGGCGCAGGTCAAGGGGCTGGAAGTCGCCTTCCATGATCCGCGCGGACTGGACGGGATGTCGCTGGTCTATGCCACCTCGCCGCGCGGGGCCTGCCATAATCAGAGCGAATACTACATGGTGGAGATCGGGCAAACCGTCGAAGAGGTAGGCGTCGGTCTGTTCGGCCGCCGGGCCGGCGCGGCCAAGGCGCGCAACGTCGCACGCCATCAGGATTGGCGGACGATCGGAAACGCCCTGGTGTTATGCCAGTTCGCCAACGTCCCTCCGTCGACGGTGCTTGACTTGACCAACCTTGCGATCGGCGCCGATTACGATTTGGAGGGTCTGATGGAGGCGGGAGAGCGAGGTTGGCAGCTGAAGCGCTTGATCAACCTTCGGCTTGGCCTTCGCCCTCAGGATGACCGGCTGCCGCAGCATCTGCTGGAGCCGCTGATGGAGGGCGGCGCCGCGGGATACGTTCCCCCGATCGATGAGATGTTGCAGCGGTACTACGCCGCCCGCGCTTGGGATACAACGAGTGGCTGGCCCGCCGACAGCAAGCTCAGGGAGTTGGGTTTGATGGATCTCGCTTCGTCGGCGAGACCGGCGATGCGGTAAACACAGTAAGCGGGTCTCTCCTTGTTACGCGGGGGCCGGACCCGACGGAGGCTCGTTGGCCAAGATCGTCACGGTTGCACAGATGAAGCGGATCGAGCAGGCCGCCGACGCGGGCGGATGGAGCTACGACAACATGATGCTGCGCGCCGGCCAGGCGGTGGCGGAAGCCGTGTTGAGTCGCCTCCCCAATCCGGGCGGGAAAGAAGCCCTGATCCTGGTGGGACCGGGGAACAACGGCGGAGACGGTTTGGTGGCCGGGGCCCGATTGGCCGAACGGGGAATGCGTGTCACCGCCTGCCTGGTCCGGCCCAGGCCCGCCCCCGACCCCCACGCCGCCAACCTGAGGGGGCTCGGCGGCCGGGTGCTCGGTCCGGACGACGATCGCCACGCCATGCTGGAGCGATTCGCCGGGACGGCGGACGTCATCGTAGACGCCGTACTGGGCACCGGTTTTACGCTGCCGATGCGGGCGGAACTTGCTGAGACGCTGCGCAGCGCGCGACAAGTCATGGAGCGCAGGCGCCCGCGACCGCTGCGGGTCGCGGTAGATTGTCCGTCGGGGTTGGATTGTGACAGCGGAGCCGTTGCCGACTCGGCCATCGCAGCCGACGTGACGGTAACCCTGGCGGCGGCCAAACCGGGTCTGTTACAGTTCCCTGGTGCCGGCTTGGTCGGGGATATTGTCGTCGCCGACATCGGTCTGAAACCGGATTTGAGGGAGTTGACAGAGGTGCAAATGGAACTGGCTGAGTTGAAGACGGTTCGCGGCTGGTTGCCGCAACGCCCGCCCGATTCCCACAAAGGGACCTTCGGGACAGCGATCATCGCCGGTGGCTCCGTAAACTACCCCGGGTCGGCCGGCCTGGCTGCGGCAGGAGCCTACCGGGTGGGCGCCGGCTTGGTGTGCCTGGCCGTGCCCGGGGCGATCCACGGTCTGCTGGTCTCGCTTATTCCTGAGGCGACGTGGCTGATTCTGCCGCAGGAGATGGGTGTCATCGCCGAAGCCGCGGCAGATGTCCTGCGGGGAAAGGCGGCCGGGGTGGAGGTGCTGCTGCTGGGGCCCGGGATCGGCCGGGAGGAGACGACGCGCAAGTTTCTAGCCCGGTTGCTGCAGCCGGCCGAGTCGGGCGGCCGCGCCCGTATTGGCTTCATCCACTCGCAAGCCGAGGCGGCTCCAAGATTGGTCACCCTGCCTCAACTCATCGTCGACGCCGACGGGCTCCGTCTGCTGGCCGAACTGGAGGGCTGGCCGGCCCTTCTTCCAGCGGGAACAATTCTCACCCCGCATCCCGGGGAGATGGCGGCCCTGACGGGTCTGGATACAGCCACGATCCAGGCCAACCGAGAAGGCGTGGCGAGGGACTGGGCCTTGCAGTGGGGGCACATCGTCGTGCTCAAGGGAGCGCACACGGTCGTTGCCGCGCCGGATGGACGGGCGTGGGTTCTTCCCTACGCAACAGCGGCGCTGGCCAAAGCAGGGACGGGGGACGTCCTCGCCGGTGCCATCGCTGGGCTCTGCGCACAAGGCGTGCCTCCGGCCGAGGCGTCTGTCCTCGCCGGAACTCTCCACGGTCGCGCCGGTGTCTTGGCGGCGGGCGAAGCCGGTTCGACGGCAGGAGTTCTAGCCGGAGACGTGGCCCGTCATCTGCCTGCGGCGATCGCCGAACTGGAGTCGATGCCGACAAGTTGAAGGCCCGATCGCCGAGGTCGCGCTTCGACCGACGTCGAGGTCAGGAACAAATCCAGAGAGCGCGCCGACGGCGCGCTCTCTGGGTAGCTCCAAACAGGGCTTGGTGCCGGGACGGGTGGTCCCTAGCTGCGCTTCGTCTGCGGAGGTGCCTTGGCGGCCTCCACGGCCGCGTCGAGCCGGGCCTTCTGTTCCTCGAGCACGACCTGTCCCCGCCGCTGCAGGTCCTCGGCTTTGGACTTGGCGTCGCGAGCCATCTCCTCGGCGCGCATCCTCGCCGCCGTCGCCGATTCGCCGACCTTGTCGCGAATCTCGATGCTCTTTTCCTGGATCATCATCCGAGTCTCTTCCCCGGACTGCGGGGCGAAGAGCAGGGCGACAGCGGCTCCGACCGCTCCGCCCACGACCAGCCCCAAGAAGAACGTGCCGAAATCGAGATCCGTATCGTTGTCCGTCATTGTCAGCCTCCCGTAGGATCGTTAGGTTTACCGCAATCGTCCGAGCCCGATGAGCTCGATCGCCCGCCGCAGCGCGGCGGCCGCGCCACCCAGACGAACGACTGGCCGCACCATGTTATCGCTCAGGAACTCGGTTGTGCCGCGCACGTGGCTCAGGGTGTCGTTGGTCGCCTCCAGCATCGGCCGGACCTCGTTCTGCAGCAGGGCCGTCAACCGCGCCACCTGGATGATGAGCAGGATGACCGCCACGCCCGTGATCAGTGACTCGATGCCGATCAGGACGATGACCGTATCGCGCAGGGCCTCGGCCTTTTGGGGGTTTTGGACCAGCGCATTGACGAGGACAACAAGACCGCCGAGAAAGAGCAACGACAGTCCAACGGCCAGCAGGATGATCAGCGTTCTGCGGTTGTCGGACGATCGGGAGGGCTCTTCCGCGGCGGCGACTTCGTCGTCCGGTGCGGTTGAGCGGCCTTCCACAGTCGAAGATTATACCACCGGGTCGATCCAGCGGTCATGGGCGGGAGCGCCCACACGGACGTGAAGGTCTTCTCCCGCGGACCCACGCGGTCTCGTCGCGACTCATGGACCCGTGGCCATGCGCGGTTGCCCGATCCTCAGGCTCAGAGGTTGACTGCTTGAGGGAGATCTGGAGGCCTGTGCGAAGCCTCTTGGGGGGATGCAGCCGGGCTTGCGCTATCACTTAAACCCATCGTCTTAGTCGGAACTGGAGGGGCGCGTCCCGCCTCCACGCGGTCCGACCAGCAAGGCGGCGGCGGCCAACCCAACAATCGTAGCGATGACCGCCGGCAGCAGATTGAGGCTTCCGAGCCTGCCGGTTCCCCAGCCCATCAGGGACGCCACTGCATGCCCGAGGAAGAAGGCGATCCAGGCCGTAACCAGGTAAAGAAGCAGTCGGCCCAGAGTCCCGCCGCGCACGACGTGGAAAGCAAAACCCAGCAGACTTGCGATCAGGAAGCCAAGGTAGGCCGAGGGCAGGCTCATGGCGCGATGATGCCGCCTCCCAGGCAGGCCTCGCCGCGGAAGAAGACGGCGGACTGGCCCGGGGTCACATCGGGAAGGGGTTGGTCCAGTTGCACCTCGGTGCCGCCGTCGTGTAGCAACCTGACCTGGCAGCCGACTTGGCGAGCTCGGTAGCGCACTTGAACATCGGCCCTGAAGGAATCGTCGGGAGGTTCCCCTGAGACCCAGTTGACCGGCAGGGTTAGAAATGTGCTGCGGCCCAAGCTCTGTCGCGGCCCCACGACAATGGCGTTGGCTACCACGTCTTTGGCGAGGACGTACAGCGGCTCGTTCGACGCCAGGCCGAGCCCGCGCCTCTGACCGATGGTATATCCCGCCAAACCGTCATGCTCGCCGACGGCGTTCCCGGCCATATCGAGGATAGGGCCTGGAGATAGCCCTTCGGCACCATTCCGCTCGAGAAAGGATCGGTAGTCCCCGCCTGCAAGGAAGCACAGGTCCTGGCTTTCCGGCCGATCGGCGATCGCCAGGCCTCGCTGCCGCGCGTACGCGCGCACCTCTGGCTTCGTGAGTCCTCCCAGCGGGAATACGGCCCGAGCGAGTTCACTCTGGCCGAGGACGCTGAGGACGTAGGACTGGTCTTTCTGAGGATCGACGCCGCGCAGGAGAGCGCGTGCACCATCCCGTTCAACCACCTGTGCATAGTGGCCGGTGGCCAAGAAGCTGGCACCGAGACTCATCGCATCTGCGAGCAACCTCGTCCATCGGATGTAGCGGTTGCATTCGATGCATGGGTTCGGTGTGAGCCCTTGCGCATAGCCACTAAGAAATAGCGCGACAACGTGCTCCTTGAACGCGGCTTTCATATCGAGGACGTAGAACGGTATCCCCAGGCGAGCTGCTACGCTTCTAGCACCGGCGACGTCGGCGGGGGAACAACAGCGGTTGACCCGGCCGTCTTCGACCCACAGGCGCATCATCACGCCGAAAACATCAGCACCTTGATCGACCAACAGGGCTGCGGCGACGGAGCTGTCCACGCCGCCGCTCATCGCGACGGCGACCTTGCCTGGCAGGGTCATCCGGCCGCCAGCGCGACTCGACGCTGCGCTTCGACAAGACGAGGAAGCACATCGAGGAATTCGCCGATGTCGGCCTCCGTCGTAGGGCGGCCGACCGTCACGCGCAAAGATCCCAGCGCCAGGGACGGGTCGAGCCCGAGAGCGAGCAACACCGACGACGGTTCGGGGTCGCCCGTCTTGCAGGCCGAGGCCGAGGAGCAGGCAAACCCGGCTAGATCGAGCGCGGCCAGCAAACGGTTGCCATCGACCCCTTCGAAGGCGAAGGACGCGTGGTTGGGGAGGCGCGCCTCAGGGTGTCCAGTGAGGATCGCCCCAGGAACCGAGGCCGGGATCGCCTCTATCAGGCGTCGACGCATCGAGAGAAACCGAGGCTCATGAAGGCCGCGTTCGCCTTCGGTGATCTCGAAGGCCGTGGCCAGGCCGACGATCAAGGGGACGTTCTCCGTCCCAGCCCGTCGGCCTTCCTCCTGTCCGCCACCGGGTTGAGTCGGGACCAGATGGACGCCGGATCGGCAGAACAAGGCGCCGACGCCTTTGGGCCCGTAGAACTTGTGGGCGCCGATCGACATCAAGTCGGCCCCGAGTTCGTCGGACCGTAGCTCGAGCTGGCTGGCGGCCTGGACCGAATCAGTGTGGAAGGTGACCTCCCGCTCGCGGCAAATGGCGGCAATCTCACGGATCGGATTCAGCGTGCCGATCTCGTTGTTGCCGTGGATCACCGAAACGACTGCCGTCTCGCGCCGAAGGGCGCGCCGCACCGAGTCTGGATCGACGCGGCCGAAGCGGTCGACGGGAAGCAGCTCGATCTCGAAGGCGTGATAGCGCTCGAGGTGGCGGCAGGCATTGAGAATGGCCGGATGCTCGACCGGCGAGGTTAGTACGTGCCGAGCGCCGCGCCCGGCGTGCGCCGCCAGACCGGCTCCACGGACGGCGAGGTTGTCACTTTCGGTCCCGCCGCTGGTGAAGATGATCTCCGAGGAGGCGCATCCGAGGACCGCCGCGACGCGCGCCCTCGCCAGTTCGAGCGCGGCCTGAGCCTCCTGGCCGAAGCCGTGGATGCTGGAGGGGTTGCCAAACCCCGGGCGGAAGTAGGGCAGCATGGCCTGGATCACGCGCTCGTCGACAGGCGTGCTGGCGGAGTAATCGAGATAGACGCGGGGTGAAGCCATGACGCGATTCTAACATCAGGCCACCGTCGGCGTTCGGAGGCAACTGCCTTGGCTTCCCGGAAGCTTGAAGCTTCCGGGAAGCTCGCTATCTTGCGAGGGTATGTGGGGGTTCAGACTGCGTAGCTCGGCGGAGGCGGTGCGTCCAAGGTCCTGGTTATAATCGCCCGGGACCATGCCTTGACCACAACCATCAGCTCCATCCACGCCCGTGAAGTGCTTGACTCTCGTGGAAACCCGACCGTGGAAGCGGAAGTCCGATTGAGCGACGGCGCTACTGGCAGGGCGACCGTCCCTTCGGGCGCGTCGACCGGTTCGCACGAGGCCTTGGAGTTGCGAGACGGGGAGCCTTCGCGTTTCGGCGGCAAGGGAGTCCGCCGCGCGGTGGCAAACGTCAACGGGCCCATCGCGCAGCGGTTGTTCGGGCGTGAACCGATCCAGCGAGAAATCGACCTGGCTCTGATCGACCTCGACGGCGAGCCGAACAAGGGCCGCTTGGGAGCCAACGCCGTGCTGGCAACGAGCCTGGCCATCGCCCGCGCCGCCGCCGACTCGAAGAAGATCCCACTCTACCGCTACCTTGGCAGTGGGCAAGGCACCTTGCTGCCTGTGCCGATGCTCAACATCCTCAACGGCGGCGTGCACACCGGCTGGCAGTCGACCGACGCTCAGGAGTTCATGGTGATGCCGTTGGGAGCCCCGACCTTCACTGAAGGTCTTCGCTGGGGAGTCGAGGTCTACCAGGCCCTTCGCGCGGCCCTCAAGAAACGCGGCTACTCGACGCTGGTCGGCGACGAAGGGGGCTATGCCCCCACATTGAAAGCCAACGCCGAAGCCGTCGAAGTCATCCTGGAGGCCATCCTGCAGGCCGGCCTGAGCGCGCCCGGGCAGATGGCCCTGGCCCTCGACCCGGCCGCGTCCGAGTTGTACGACGCCGAGAAACGGCAATACAGTCTGCGGCGCGAAGGTCGTGTTCTCGACGGGGAAGGGATGATCCGTTATTGGGCCGACTGGGTGCGCCAGTATCCGATCGTCTCGATCGAAGACGGGTTGGCCCAGGACGACTGGCCTTCGTGGCAGGCGTTCACGGCCGAGCTCGGAGAGCGGATCCAGATCGTGGGAGACGACTTGTTGGTGACGAACCCCGTCCGTGTCCGGCGGGCGATTGAGGAAAGATCGTGCAATGCCCTGTTGGTCAAAGTCAACCAGATTGGGACGCTGACGGAGGCCATCGAAGCGATCGAGCTCTGCCGCCAGGCGGGCTGGCGCGCTGTCGCTTCTCACCGCTCCGGAGAGACTGAGGATACAACGATTGCGGACCTATCGGTGGCGCTGGAGTTGGGTCAGATCAAGACAGGCGCGCCGGCGCGCACCGACCGCGTCGCCAAGTACAACCAACTACTGCGTATCGAGGAAGAGCTGGGTTCGCAGGCACGCTATGCAGGGTGGGGGGCGTTAGCCGTGCAGCCGAGCGAGAAGGGATAGCCTGCCCCCGCGTTCGATGTAGGACCCGGAGAACGTTCAGGCCCCGGCCGGCAGTGCTTCCTCCGCCGGGGTTTCCGCTCGGACGGGCTGTGCAGGGGTGCCGCAATACGGGCACAAGTTCCAAGGGAGATCAAGCAAACGCCCACACCGGGCGCAGGCCTTCCGCAGACGAGTGTGGCAATGCGGGCAAATTTGCCACTCGCGATCGGCCCGGCGGCTGCAACCGGGGCAAGTCGCCTGCTCCTCGATCCCGACCAGCAACGCCTCTTCCTCGAGCGCTCGCTCGTATTCCTCTTCGAGGGTCAGCCTCGGCCGTAGGACGAGGTAGACGATGACACCTGGAAGACTGAGGAGCAGAACAAGCAGGGGGGCAAGAACGCGTAAGAACCGGTCGTTCGAGCGGGCGCGGATGTCGCGCCACGTCCAAAAGGCCAGGCTCAGCCACAGGGCGACCAGGAAAGCCCCGAAGGCGGCGGAAAAGTAGAGAAACAGGCCTCCAAGGCTTTCCAAGCCGAAATTGGGCATGGCGGCCGGGATTATAGCATGTAGAGTTACGTTGCTTGTTGATGGGGCATCCTCTTAGTCGGTGCCGCCGCGACCTTCTCTATGCACGTCATTGCGAGCCGGGTTTTCCGGGCGAAGCAATCTCCTCGCCGTTGAGATTGCTCACCTGCACTGCACCAAGCGCAGCGCAGGTGCAAGTGTCGTCACCCCTCGCTGCCGCTCGGGGTTCCTCGCAAAGACTTTCTTTGTAGGTGTCTCGTCCACTCAACCGCCGTGGAGGCTTTGAGGCAAATCCTCGTTGCCGGTGCGGGGCCAAACCTGTAGGACGGCGGTGATTGGGCGCGGCGTCTGCACGCCGGTTACGCAACGTTGACTCCAGTCTCGGCGGGTGTAGATTTACCGTACCTCTGCTCTGTGGCAGGGAGCTTGCATCCGGAGGGGGAAATGCCAGAGCGCCCGGCGCGTCACCGGATCGCCGACCTGCAACACTCCGATCGGCCCCGTGAGCGGCTGGCCAACCAGGGCGCGGCGGCTCTCGCCGACGCCGAGCTCGTGGCCATCCTGTTACGCACGGGCACGCACGGCTGGAGCGCCCTGCGTCTGTCTGAGGCACTGCTGCATGACACAGGCGGCGTAGCGGGCTTGCAGCATGTACGCTTCGACGAGCTGCGCGCCCGTCACGGGATCGGATCGGCCAAGGCGGCGCAGCTGCTGGCGGCGATCGAGCTGGGAAGGCGATTTGCCATGGCCGAGCTTACCGAACGCCGAGCGATCCAATCGCCGGAGGACGTCGCCGAGCTCCTGCGCTATGAGATCGGCGGACGGGAACAGGAGCATCTGATCGTGGTCTTGCTCGATACGCGAAACCGCTTGCTGCGCATTGCCGAGGTGTACGTCGGATCGCTCAATACTTCGGTCGTCCGCATCGGAGAGATCTTTCGCGAGGCCGTTCGGGCCAACGCCGCCGCGTTGATCGTCGCCCACAATCACCCCAGCGGCGATCCCAGCCCCAGCCCCGAAGACGTGGCCGTCACTCGGGCGATGGTCGAGGCCGGCCGCCTACTCGACATCGAAGTGCTCGATCATCTGATTATCGGCAAGGACCGGCATCTGTCGCTGCGGCAGGCCGGTTTGGGATTTTCGTAGGTCGGCCATGGCGCTCGACTTTCAGATCGTGCTGTTGCCGCGGACAGATTACTGGGTTTGGCTCCAGGCCTGCCGCAAGTACGTCGTGAAGTTCGGCGCCAACCTGACACCCGACCCCGAAGTCGCCGCGCGTTACATGGCTCCGACTCAGGTTGTGACGCTGCCGGTCTTCGACGGAGCCTACCCCGAGTTGGGAGACCCCGTCGATTGGTTCCGACGCAACCACGACGGGATTCGTCTGGATGTGATCGAGGCGGACAACCCGAAGAGGCTGGGGAAGATCCTTCGTCGGCGCGTTGAAGACAACGACCGTTACGGGGCCAGTCGTCGTCCATTCCATTTGCTGTGGCCGACGGATTTTCCTGTGCTGACCCAGACGTTTGGCGCAAACCCGGCCGTGTATCGGCGTTATGGGATGCCGGGGCACGAAGGCGTCGACCTGCGCGCTCTGACGAACACCAACGTCTACGCCTGCGCCGATGGGGAAGTCCACGAGGTTCACTACAACCCAAAGGACCACGCCTACGGTGTCCACATCCGGATCCGACATGCCGACGGCTACAGGACGGTCTACGCCCACTTGGCCAAGGCCCTCGCCGGCAAGGGTGACCTGGTGCAGGCCGGCCAGTTGATCGGCCGCGCCGACTCGACGGGGAACTCGTCGTCAGCGCATCTGCACTTGACGTTGAAGCGCGACGGCGCCACCGCTCGCAGGGAGACAATCTACCCCAAGGACATCATCGACCCTACTCCGTTTCTTGTTTGGCCGGCGCCGGTGTTCGGCAAGGGCCTCGAGGGGAGCCGGCGCAACGCGCATATAGGCTTGCATCTGGTTCGGAGCGGCGGTCTGGCGCCGCAGGAGCTGACGGCGGTCGCCACAGCCGGGTCCGAGGCGGTGATGGTTTCCCACCTCGAACCGAGGGAGACGATCGAGGCTTTTCGGGCTGCCCGTCCATCGGTGCGAGTGTTCGCCCGCGTGACCGAGCCCCCGGCCGGCGACGGCATGCAACCCGCCCGTTTCGCCGCTCGGGTCGCCGGCGAAATTGGGCGCCTCTATCGCGTGGGGGTCCGCGACTTCGAGGTCGTGTCCTATCCGAACGAGCACGCCGGTGGATTGGGCCGGATGTGGAAGGACGGCGAGGCCTTTGGCGTGTGGTTCAGCGACGTTGTGCGACGTCTCCGGGAGGTCTTCCCCGAAGGGCGCTTTGGGTTCCCTACCCTGGTCCGCGGAGACGACGTCACGGGCCGGCAGCAGAGCCCGCTAAGCTTCCTGCGCCAGGCGGAAACCGCCGCCCACGATGCGGACTGGCTTGGCATCGCCTGCGCGCCGGACCCTCGAGATGCCGTTCTCGTCGGTTACTTGAACGACTATCCGAAAAAGCCGATCGTGATAACGGAGTTGGGCACGGAGGCGGAAGCGTCCTCGCCGGAGGCACTTGCCATTCGCTCGGTAGCGTTCGTCCGAGCCCTGCGTGAGACGGCCATCGAGGTCGTCCTCGTTAGAGGAGCAACAGCGGGCAATCCGGCAGAAGAGTCGACGACGTACTCCTGGGAAGCGCTGAAGATTCTGGCTGACCCGGACCCCGCCAGCCTCCCTGCCGGCCTCTAGCCGGGAGAGGAGGCAGAGGGGTGAGGGTCTAGGCCGTCCGCTCCAACCTGAAACGCTCGAACTCACCTGTAGCCGTCTCCCACGCGACATCCACTTGGTCGACGCTTGCCGAGTGAGGTCCCTGGCGGAGACCTGCCAACAACGTCTCGAGCGAGGGGAGAGGACCCTCAGCGACGACTTCGACTCGCCCGTCGCGCAGGTTGCGCACCCATCCGGAGGCTCGAACGTCGTTGGCCGCGTCCAGGACGAAGTAGCGAAACCCGACGCCCTGCACCATGCCGCGGACGAAGGCGTGAAGCCTCGCAGGAGAGTCGCTCATCGCTAGCGGCTGCCTATTGCAATAGGCTCAGTACCGGCACGAGAGTCAGTGGACTGAGGACGGTCGTGAGCAGAATCGCCCCGGACACGAATTCGGGCTCCACGTCATATTGAGCTGCCAGGATGGAGGTCAGGACGGCGCTTGGCATGGCGGCTTCCAGGATTCCCGCCTGTGCAGCGGCCGGTGGAAGGCGAAACCATTGGGCGAAGCCCCAGGCCAGCGCCGGAGAGACGACGAGGCGCAGGACGGCCGTCAGCCCCAGAAGGCCTGGTCGGGTTGGGCGACCGTTCCTCCCAAGCTGCATGCCCAGCAGCAGCAACATCGAAGGAATCGTCGCGGCGGCCAGCAGTCCCACCGGTACCGCAAGCACAGGGGGAAGGGACAGGTGTTGGGACCGCAGTATCAGAGCGAGGGGGATGGCATAGACTGTCGGGACCTTGGCCAGGCCCGCAAGCGCTTCTCTAGCGTTTGTCCGGCCCACACCCGCGATCCAGGCTCCAGCCGAGTTGGCGGTGAGGGATGTGGTGGAGAAAAAGACCGTCGCCCAGGCCAGTGTTACCTCGCCGAAAGCCAGCTGCGTGATCGGCAGGCCCAGGTTCCCCGCGTTCATGAACGTCACACACAAGACGAAGGCCGAGGTCAGCGTCCGGCTCAGCCCGAGCGCTCTCGCCAAGCCCCATGAGAGGAGAGCCAGGACGAGCAGCAGCAATGCGGCAAACGCCGCCATGCGAAACATCTCGCCCACTTCGAACGGAATCTTGATCAAAAGGCTGAAGACCAGCGCCGGAGAGAAGGCGTAGAAGACGACCTGCGAGAGCGGGCGCGGATCGATTCGAAGCAGCCGTTGGAGCAAGAGACCCACCCCGGCCAGCAGCATGACCGGGAGCAGGTTCTCGAGGAAAATCGTGGATAGACTCAATCGCCTTGGTCCTGGGCGCGCAGACCTTCCTCCAACTGCCGGGTGCTGTCGACGAAGGCCAGGTGCTCGAGGGACTCTTCGGCGGCGGCGGCCAGCGACGTATCGGGAGCGGCGTGCAAGAATCGGCGCAGGCCGCGTTCCTCCGACTTCCCACCGATCTGGCCGAGCGCCCAGATGGCACGCTGCTGCACGTCGGGATGGGTGTCTTCCAGCAACTCGAGCAGTTCCGGAACGCTCCTGCGAAGCTCCAGCTCACCCGCGGCTTGCGCCGCCTCCTTGCGGATTTCGGGGGACGCGTTCCGCATTTCGGCGATGACCGCCTCCCGCCAACGTCGGTCGCTGGAACGCCCCATGGCCAGGAGCGCCGTCCGCTTCGACGAATCTTCCTGCGTTTCATACGCCCCTTGGATCAACCCCGTGACTTCCGGCCGAGAAGAGTACCCGAGCGACTCGATGGACCGCAGGCGCAAGTCCCGTTCGGGGGCGCCGGCCGCAGCGAGAAGCCCGTCCTCCAGCGCGCGTTTCTGTTCGTCGGCGACGTCGCCCACCTCGCTGCGGTAGACGAATCGGCCGAGCGCGCCGGCAGCCTCGGCCCGAACACCCACGTCGGGATCCGCCTGAAGGAGCTCCAGGAACCTGCCCTGCAGGGAAGCGTCCTCGCATTCCCAGAGGTTCGCCACGGCGCGCCGACGGACGAGGGGGTCGGGATCCGACAGCCCCAATCGCGCAAGTTGGTCGAAATTGAGCTCGATGTGCTCGCGCGCTTGCTCCCCGAAGAGCTGCATCGCTTCCTGGCGGCGCAGGGGAGGCAGTTGTTCCCAGACCCGGCGAGTCTCATCGATCCCTGCCGCATCCAGGTCCGACAGACCGTGCATCGAAGCTGGACGCAGGTCGTCGGCCGAGCGTAGCGCGTCGAGCGCCTGGTGGAGCGTCGGGCTCATGGGTGGGTGCGGTGTCTAACGCGGGAGGACGAGCGGGTTGGAGAAATCTTGTACGTTGACGTAGGCCATCAGGATCAGCAGCAGCACGAACCCGATCGCGTGGGCCAGACCTTCATGACGGGGCGAGAGGCGCCGGTGGAAGACGGCTTCGAACGCGATGAAAGCCAGCCGTCCCCCGTCCAACGCCGGAATGGGCAGCAGGTTGGCCAGCGCCAACCCGATGCTGATCAGCCCGACCAGGTTCAACGTCAGGAACGGTCGCTGGGCATCGCGGTCGATCTGGCCCGCCCAGGCGAACATGTCGTACATGCCCTTCAATCCGCTGACCCTGGCGTCCTCGGGAGCGACTTCACCTTGCATCAGCCGGGAGGGGAACAGCACCATGTTTTCGAACTGCAAGAACGCAGAGTTGACCCCGTAGACGCTCGCCTCGCGCCA
>Ga0184633_10000176_pt1 | contig 20264 bp, 26 predicted proteins | sample PLM31_170_b1_FD_133156 | JGI IMG/M metagenome (GOLD analysis project Ga0184633, IMG submission 133156) | Groundwater sediment microbial communities from an aquifer in East River, Colorado, USA - PLM3-1_170_b1 | ecosystem: Environmental > Terrestrial > Soil > Riparian zone | place: USA: East...
ACGGTCTCGACCTCGGTCGTCTGGTCGGAGTCGATGACCTTGACGACCAGCCCCACGCTCGTGGAGAGATCCCCGATTCGCACCTTGCGCTCGCGGACGTTCCAGAGCGCGAGATCGAAGCGGCGGGTTCCTACCACTGGACTGATCGCCCGAAACTCGCGGCCCGTCTCCCGCTGGATCAAGCGCGACTTGGCGAGCACGTTACGTAACAGGAGCGCGTCCGTCTCCTCATCCGAGCGGTAGCCGCGGGCATAGGCGAGCACGTCTGAGAGCTCGCACAGACCCTGCGAGACGAGAGTTGGATCCTCGACGAAGATCTGGAACGTCGGGGTCTCTTGGACGAGAGTGCTGGGAAAGACGACTCTGTGCCAGGCGATGAACTCGGCAACCTCGTCTACGTCCGCTGCGGCCCAGTCGTAGCGGACCCCGCCCCGCTGGGAGACGGCGGCAGAAGCTGCGATCGTTCCCTCACCACCTCGACAGCCCAAAAAGGTGTTGCCCGAGATTTCGTCGTACTCGACGATCTGAGATCCGACGTTGAGCGCACCATGAGGTATGAACCCCGTTGTCGCAGCGACGGTAATCGCGGGCTCGGGAAGAACGGTCTGCGCCGAGAGAGTCGTGGAAGCGGTGATGATCGTCTCGGCGGTGTCGATGACGAGCGTCGCCACTGCCTCTGTTCGCGCCTGAAGCTTGACAGTTGCCCCGGTCAGATCGGTAGCGACTCCGAGCTGGCGGATCGTGTCGTAAAGAGAAGGACTGCGGTTGTTCTTACGCAGCGTGACAGCCATGATGGCTCTCCTATCGTCCGCTACAGGTCTGGGTCAGGCCGATCGAAGGTAGCTGCATCTGCATCTGTAGAAGACTCGGAAGTGGGATCGGGACGATCGAAGGAGCTGAAGATACGCACCGTGACCGCAGCGACGAAATCGGCAACAAGCGTTGCCAGCGTTCCCACCGTGGCACTCAGCGTCTTGGTGATCTGCTTGGTGATCGTGGCGCTCGTACCCACCACGTTCGCCGTCAGCGTCTTCCCGACTTGCCGGGTTATCGTCGCACTTGTGCCTACGCTGGCCGTGAGCGCTCTGACCGCAGTCTTGGCCCTGGTCATCGTCGCGCTCGTGGCGATGCTCGCAGTCAGCGTCTTCGTCACCTGCCGGATCAAGCTCGCGCTCGTGATGACGGCAGCGCTGAGCGTCTTTCCGACCTGACGACTCATCGTCGCGGTGGTTCCCACGGTAGCGCTCATCGTGACGAGGAAGACCCTGATCGCAGTCAGAGTCGCCACAGTCGCGACCGTGGCCGTCAGCGTCTTTCCTACTTGCTTCACGAGGGTAGCGCTGGTCGCGACGCTGGCAGAGAGCACCTTTCCTACCTGCCGCGTCATCGTGGCCGTGGTACCTACAGTCGCAGTGAGCGTCCGGTTGATGATCTTGCTCGCCGTGAGTGAAGCCACCGTCGCGACGGCCGAGGCCGTGAGCGTCTTCCCGACCGACTTGACGAGTGTCGCCGTCGTTACAACACTGGCGCTCAGCATCTTGGGGACCTGCCTGACCATCGTGGCGGTCGTCCCTATAGTCGCGGACAGGATCTTGCCCGTGGAGCGCACCATCGTCGCGCTCGTCCCCACCGTCGCGGTGAGTACCTGCGGAGTGTCGACAGCGGCAGGTGCGGGTTTGAGTCCCTGGATAACGCGCGAGACACGTACCCGCCCACCCCAGCCTCGAGTCGGCGGTGCCCAGCGACTCATTCAGCCCACCCCGGAGGAAGGTAGGACATGAGGATCTGCGGGATGACTATGAGCGGAACGCTGGGGCGGATCTCGAAACCGATGACGCCGACAGGATCGTTGGCGGTCGCGGAGGAGCCTCCGGACACCGTGCCGGGATCACCCGTGGGAGTAGTCGTCTGAAGCTGAAGCGCCAAGCCCGGTGTAAGAGCGGCCAAGAAATCGGCTACCGCTTCCACCCAGTCCCCACCCGTCTCACCCGTAGCCGAAACCTGCGCGTTGTTGTCGTTCTGTCCGACGAGGGCAACCGCCAACGCACCCGCGATGGTGGTGGTCACAGTCGGCATCTGCGGATCGGTGGCGTGGGATATGTGCGAGAAGCTGACCGCTGGACAGACATCCGTGATCGTCCCCGAGACCCAGCCCGTAAAGCGGTAGATGCGAGCCGCTCGCATCGTTGTAACAGCCTGGCTACCGAAGACAATGGGCGTGTTGTCCTCTGTGCCGTCAGCGATCTTGCCATATACCCAGTGGCGGGCGATCGTGGTCTCGATCACGCGCGGCCCGTCAAGCAAGGTGAAGCCTGAGGGAGTAGTAGGAGCCGTGGTCGTGCCCTCGAAGTAGGCGTGACCTATGAGGATGTCGTTAGCGTTTACTGCCGCGGGGGTATTGGGAGAAAGCTCAGCGCCGCTCGTCTCAGTTGCTTCCCCGGCCCCCGCGTCCGCGAATGCAATAGCCATTCAGATCACCGCCCGCACGGCGGGTCCGGTTACTCGTCCCAGACGAACGTGAAGTCGAGGTGCTGCCCTGTGCCTGTCGGTAGGTAGATCCCGACACCGTTTGCCGTGCCCTCGGGAATGACGATGCCCGACTCCCCGAAGGTCCAGATCACGGCCGACCCGATCGCCGCGCCCAAGACGCTTCGCCGAAGTATGGCCCCCGCGGTGGCGTCAACCGTGTGCGTATTGAATCCTGTGCAGTCGGGATCGGCGAAGTTCGTATCCCAGGGTGCCTCGACAAGCGCCGTACCCTGAGTGCCCGTGGCTGTCCAGCGGATGAGACCGATGACGACCGCCGTCGACGTCGTAGTCGCAACCTCGACTTCCCGGACTCGAGCCCCGGCAGCGGCGGCGGCGTAGAGCGAAGGGCCGCGCAGCGCAGTCGGTAGCGCGTCGGTGCGACCGGTTACCGAGTGGCGGGGCACGCCCCGCCTATCGGCCTACCAGCGAAGCCCCGAGGTTACGGTCCGGAGGATCGGTTGCGGGTTGCAGGCGCTCGGCGAGTTGAGCGGGTGGGCAACCGTGGTCGTTCCGGTCACGGTGCCGTCGTTGGTTCCCCAGTCGTCGATCTCTGGAGAGTCAGTACCACAGAGACGAAGCAGCGCTATCTGGTTGGCCCCCCGGATCGTCGAGGGCTCGGCACCGTTGCCGAGCATGTGCGCCTCTGTCGCATTGAGTTCCACATTCCAGAACGCGCCATCAGCCAAACTCGCAGCATGGAAAAAACCTGGGGCACCTGATCCCCCACGACAGCCGAACTGACAAGCAACATTGTTCAAGATCGAGGCAGAGAGCGAATCCGCCGTCCCCGCCTGGTAAGCCGCCTCCGCGCCGTTGAGGTAAATCTTCGTACCTGCAAGCGTCGAGGAACCGCTGTAGGTACAAAGAACGTGAATCCATGTCGCGGTCGCATGGGCGACATCGATCTCGCGCAGGATCTGATTTCCGGCGGAGTTACGCAGCTCGAATACGATCCGCGGCCCCTCGAAGGTCTCGTTGGAGATGCTCCAGCCCTCAAAGTTGCCGGAGTTCACCTGCTTGGCGACGTACGCCCCAGACGTATTCGCAGGCAGGTAGAACGGAAAGGCGATTGAGAACGGATCGGTGCGCTCGCGGTCGAAGTTCGCCTCGTTTGCAAGATCAATGCGGTCGTCGATGCCGTCGAAGGAGCGAGCCACTTACTTCGCCGTCACGGAGCAAGCTCCCTGTCCCTCATCGTGGCGGCACAGGTGATAAAGCACCTTGTCAGTCGGGCTGTTCAGATCCCGCGTCAGTGCGAGAGTGTCCGCGAAAGTAACGATGGCAACATCCGTACCTCGGATCATTTTTCCCGTTCCACCGTAGAGCGCCTGTTTACTCACGAGCTCGGTCTGCAGGACAGTCCCCACTTCACCTTTGCCCGATCCAGTCTGTATCTGAATAACGTGCTCCATCAGCTACGGGTAACTGTCCCCCTCGAGCACGCCCAGCGCCTCGACCCTGTATGGCTCCTGCCCCTTGGCGAAGACGACGGTCGTCCGAGCAGGATCGAAGGTGTGAGACCACTTCGGCGCGCTGCCGGAAGACTGGAAGCGGTATCCGATTGCGTTCGGCACAGCGTCCCAGCCGAGCGTGATCTTCGCTTCCGTCTCCGAGACCTTGCGCAGTGTGAGCCCGGCAGGAGGCGGCGGCGGTGGCGGCGGCGGTGGAGGAGGCGGGGGAGTGCCAGCGTTCGTGTCGGTGCCCTTCGCACCGGACTTCCAGACGTTGCGGTCGTACTGAACGCCTGGGACGTACAAGGCGGGTGAGTCGAACGTGTTCTCGACCGCCCGCACGTTCGTGAGCTGCGCGTTGTTCTCGTCGATGAGGTACTGACCGGCGACGAAGGAGTTGCGCTGGGCGAGGATGTTCGCGATGCGGTTTGAGCCGAGGGTGAGCGCTGTGTTGCGCTTCCCGCCGCGTCCATCGGTGACGTTCCCGAAGGCGCAGTCCTCCACCGTCAGCGAGAACTGCGGGTACTGCCCCGAATCCCACTGGCAGAAGATGTGGTACGTCCAGTTGTCGTCGAAGCGCGAGTTGCGGACGACGACGTCCTTCCCGCCGAAGACGATGAGCCCTTCGCCGTGGCAGTCGTAGGAGCCGCCGTAGCCGATGCACGTCGGGCCGAACGTGTAGCCGCGGATCGTCACGCCGTCGATCAGGATGTTGTCGTTCAGCGGCGGACTGCCTCGATCGATCTTGCAGTTGGGCGTCCCCGGAGCCGAGTCCGGACGCGGGTCGAAAACACCACCGCGGATCGTGAGGTTCTGGGCGCCGTTGACGTAGAACGATTTAGCCGAGAAGCCCTCGATCAGGATGTCCCCGGCGTTGCCTCCTGCCACGAACAATTCCGTCCCCGGCAGTCCGGTCATTCCTCGGAAGGTCAGATGCGAGGGGGCGCGCATGTCATCGACACCCGCCCCGAGCCGAAGGCCGACGCGCACCTGGGCGGCGCCGTCGAAGACGACGTGCGGCGCCAGACCGGGCGTATTCTTGGCCGTCTTCGTCGTGATGACCTGTGTCCCGTGGTCACCCGGCTCGACACTGAGCAGCTGCCCGAGCGACGCTGCGGCATAGGCCGCGTCCCAAGAGGAACCAAGCTGCACGTCGTAGCTCACGGTCAGCCTATCGGCCGGGCGGGTGCTTAGTTCGTCAGCTGAACGTTGAACGTGAAGGCGATCGAGTCGCCCAAAGCGAGCCCGATCCCCGTGAAGTCACCCTTCATGAACAGCAAGCCCCCAGAAGCCGCATCGAAGAGGCCAGCGTTCGTAACCGTCCCCACACCGGGCGAGGTTGTGGTGCGAGTGCCCGTGACCCTGTACGTGTCGTCGGTAGTCGTCGTCGTCTGTTGCGAGGACGTGCCCAACGTGTGATCCGTCGTCCCGGCCGCTAGGGTCGTAAGCGCCTCGGTAAAGAGGGAGGTATCGGTGGCGGCGGCCGTGCCGGCCCCAGTGCCCCAGGCGATGTGCAGCGGCTCCGTTCCCACGCCGCGCAGACGAGCGGTGAGGATGTCCAAGCCCTGGTCGACGCAGAAGGTCGCCACTTAGCCCCTACCGACCATGTAACGCGGAAAGTCTCGCAGGTTCATTGCGAGTGCCCGCAAGTGTCCATGATCCAGATTCCAGCAAAAGACCCGGAACCAATAGCGGCGCGTGTGGACAAGCCCAAAGTCGCACCACTCTCCATCTGGCCCTTGGACTGACGCACTGACCTCGCGCACGAGTTTTGCCTTGGCTCCGAGCTCCATCGGCTGCGCCTATCGGCTCAGGCGGGCTTGGGCTCTATCTCGGACGGGTCATAGCGCCAGAGCGGCGTGATCTGCCCGCCGCCGACGTCGAGAGCAGTCCCGAACCATTCCCCCTGCCACATGGGATAGACACCGAAGATCCCAATGTGACCGAGACGCGCGTCAACGTCGCAGTGAAGCGTAAAGCCCGCCTCGCGGATCTTCCGGCAGAGCACGAGATCCTCGTCCTGCTGAACACCCGAGGTCTCGAAGACCGGCCGCTCGAGAGCATCTAGAACATGGCGGCGGATGAGCATCCCCGCGCTTCCGGCTGCATGGATCTCGACCAGTCCCCTCTGCGGCAGATCGGCCCCGAAGTAGCGCGTAAGACCATCCTCACCGACCGCTTGCGAGCCATAGACGACGGGCTCGAAGGGAGCCTGCTTCTTCAAGCAGAGCGGAACCACGACGTCGAGTTCGTGAGAAAGGAGCTGAACGAGAATCGTGGGATCGAAGACGTGATCGTCCCCCATGATCCACAGCCAATCGCCCTCCATCGCCTCCACGATCTTGTTGAAGCTCGCGGTCACGTCCATGCCCTTGATCCAAATCACCCGTGTATTGGGCGGACGCACGAGACGCAGCATGGAGGTCGCAAACTCCACATGAACGTACTCGCGTGAGGGAATGCCGATCGTGCCAGGATCTACAGCGGGCCGTACTCCTTGATCCGCTTCGCGTCCGCCAAAAACTGTCGGTTCGATACTTGTACCGCATAAGCGCCTAGCCAACCCGCCGCGTCCTGCATCATCTTCGGTAGAGACTTCTCCTGCAACATTGTTGAAGAGCGGCGGTACTCGTGGACGATGAGATCGCCGAGATAGAACGTGATCTCGATGCGCGCTGGCCCTTCCACTACGTGCCACGCTTCTCACCGGGTCCGGCGGTCATCTGCTCGACGTCGTAGTGAACGCTGATCGGCTCGAAGTACTGCGGGAGAGCCCTCGCGAGCTTGTGGCCTACTCTGACTCGCGTCACCCCTTTGTGAAAGATGAACTCCTCACCGTCGAGGGTAGTCGTCCCGGAGTCTGTCGCGATCAGGATCTCGCCTTCGGCGGGCTTCTTACGTGGTCGTCCCATTACTGCCTCCTCAGGGTTTAGGGGCGGCCACCCTGAGAGGGACCGCCCCCGTCTTTGGGCTGGTGTCCTACCCCCAGCGCGCCTTTTTCTTCGCCTCGGCGTACTTGGCAGCTCGCTCGTTGAGCTCCTCGTCGGACTCGCCCTCTTCGGCAGCGCCAACCGCAGCGAGCGCCAAGGCCGAGGGAGTCGGTGGCACTTCGACCGTGCTCTCCGGCTTGTCCTTGCTCTCGGCCATCAGCTGTCCAGCACCTTGAAGGCCGTAGTCGAGAGGACGCCCGCGCCGTTGCGCCAGTAGGCGTAGAGGCCGCGCTGTCCACTCGGCCGGTTGTTGGCCGTCGCGAACATGTGTGGAATCAGCTCCACCGAGAGTCCCACCCGATCGGCGATCAGGTAGTAGGAGAAGTCCCCGAAAACGATGATCTTCGCTCCGGTCGTAACCGTCGCTGCCATTGCCGAGGACTCGTACGCTCCGTAACCGAGCACCCGTGCCCCGTCGCCGTAACTGCCCGGCGTTGGAACCTGATTCGGGAGCCCGACTCGCAGGTTGTCCAGCCACACACCCGAGCCGCCAGCCGTATCGAATTGGCGGATCTTCTGCGCGATTGCCCGGTTCATCACCATGACCGCACGCGGCCTGAAGCGCGGTCCGAGTGCATTCTCGAGCGCGTACAGATCCGCGATGACGAAGGCGTTCGCCGTCGCCGTATCCGTCGTCGAGGTCGCCCCGGTGATGACACCCGAGGGCTCATTGGTACCCGAGCCAACGGCGAATTTCGATGCCTCCAGCTCGTCCTTCGCGTCCTGAAGCAGCCGAGCCATCTCCGTCTGAAGCCCCGCCCAGTCCATGCCGATCTCGATCGAGAAGGGCACGAAAGCCTGCGCCTTCTCCGTGGAGACGGTCGGCTGCACGAGCGTGGGTGCGTTGTCGGAAGCCTCGGTGACTTCCGCCGCGTAAGCCGCGGTGATGCCCGCCGAGGAGACTCCTCGCCACTCATCGACCAGGATCTGCTCCACCCGCGAGATCGCCCGAAACGGGTTGACCGCCAGGTTGGAGGTCGGGATGATCGTCGGATCGAGCACGAACGGCACCGCGAACCCGCCCGCCGAGGTCGTCAGCGAGAGGGCGCGCTGCTCGTCCTGGTTCAGCATCTGCCCGCTGATGTACTTCCCGAAAGCCCGCTTGTACGCCGGGCTTCCGGTGACGAGCATGTGCCTCGCGAGCGTCCCCTGCCTGTCGTCGATCGAATCGAGCATCCGCGCCAGGTGTCCCTGCACGCTCTCACGATCCGCCCGCTCGTGCGGAAACGTCGCAGCCTCGACCGCACGCATGGCGCGGTCACGGAGCTCCGTCTTCGCCTCTTCGGGGCTCGAGACCGATGCTCGCACCGTCGAAAGGTCGTAGATGTCCTCTCCGCGCACGACGCCCGGGCGCGGAGTGTGGAATCCCGCTCCAGTCTCCTGTGAGCCGGGGACTTGGCTCAGCTCGTCGACACGAGCCTTGCGAGCGCGAAGCTCGCCTATGAGGCTCGTGTTCGCCTCCTGCTCGTCGTTCAGCCGGTTCCACTCTTCCCGGCTGTCGTCGGGGAGAGCTTGGCCGGCGAACTCCGCGTCGATCTCCTGGAGGCGGCCTTTGATCTCGGTCTGACGTGCCTCCAGCTCTTCGATGGTCACAGTCGCCACGCTGGTTCCTCCTTCTGATCTCGTAGGTGGTCACGCCCTTGCTCGCGGCGCGCCTGCCCCGAGGTGGAAGACCCGGCGTCGGGTGTGGCGGGTGCGTCGTCCCCAGCAGGGACGAGTGCTGCAAGTCGAATCAGCTCGCGAGCCCGGTCCGGGTTACTCGCGATCTGCTCGAACAGAAAGTGGTCGGTGAGTGAGCGGACGCCGGCCGTCGCCTCCGCATAGGCGGGGAACGTGACCGGTCCGAACTCGAAGAGGCGGACCTCTTTCAGCGTGCGCTCGGGAAGCGCATTTGGATTGTCGTCTGAGGCTTCCGGCTTCTCGACGCGCTCCTCGCGCATTACCTCGAACCGGAAGGAAGCCCCGTAAAGGCCCGCCTCGAGTCCTGGAACGAGCTCCCGGTTGTAGGACGTGTCGAGAAGCGGGACCTCGTAATACGGCCCCTCATCCTCCTCGCGCAGCTCCGTGATGGGGCCGAGCGGCTTGTCACCGGCCTGCGGGTCGCGTCCGTGCTGGAAGAGCGCCCGGATCTTGTCCCGGTTCTCGCGAAACGTCTTCTTGAAGGCTCCCGGAGCGATCCGCTCGAGGAAGTGATCCTCGAACCAGGAATCGATCTCCGCCCAGCGGTTGAAGACGGCGAAGTGGCCGAAGAGCGTCGGCATCCCACCATCGCCATCGGCCCGCAGCTCGGGTCCCGGCTGGAGTGCGCGGATGAGCTGCTCACGCGGCTTATCACTCACGCCCGCGCCTATCGGCGAGGATGAAGACTCCTGAGCGTACAGAGCCGCCATCTGCTTCTCGGCTCCCGGTAGTGGGTCAGTTTGGCTAGTCACTCAGTAACGTTATGGCTCCGCCCGCCTTGAGAGCCGATACGTCTGCGTGAAAAGGTTGTTACGCTCTGGGGCTTGTGACATGCGAAACAAGTCGGCGCTGGCATCATCGATTGTGCTGTCCTCGTTGGAACGAACCAACATGTGCACATTTGGTGCTGCCTCAATAGACTCTCGCCACCGTGCCTGGCTCAGGCGCTCAGGAGCAGCAGCAGCATGAATTGGCGCTCTTTCGTGCCCGGCGGCGCTACGACCTCCTCATGCGGATTTTCTCGGCGGGCTCGCCGCTCGGAATTGCTGCGCTCTACTTCCCTTTCCGAGGCGCGGTTCCCATTGTGGAGGCACTATCCGGCGAAAGCACGAGCATCAGCGTCAAGGCGTCCATTGGCGTCACGATCACGTACGCGCTGGCCATCACGATCGGAGCCATTGTGCTGGTAGTCAGGAATCAAGCTCGATCCAGTGAGATTCAGAGGCTACGGGAACGCCTTGGCGAGGAAGTTCCATGACCGCTCTAGCGGTAGTGGCGGTTTGCGTCATGGCGCTAGCCGCTTGGGTTTCGATCTTTGTCGTGATCCCGTCATGCGCCCGAAGCTTCTTTCGGTACAGGCTTTGGAGGCTGCGGGACCTCGTGACAGATGAGATCCGAGAGGGGGCCTATTTAGACAAGCACCAGCCTCGTCTCTTGGTCAAAGAAATCGACGCGGGGATTTTTCTTGGTTCGCAGCTAAGTCTGTTCAGGCTCACGCTGGCCGCCTTGAACTGGCGGAACCTCGAGCCGCACGATGAGGAGGAATGGTTCGATCTCAGCGCCGCAAATGCAGCGGACAGTGACCGCTTGCGTGAGCGGTCTAACGAACTTCACTATGCGTTCGCGAAGTTCATGGTTCTTGGTTCCCCGAGCGGATGGCTATTCGGTGCTGTCATGTTCCCTCTGGCACTCACAGTCACGCTTTGGACGACTTTTTCTGACAGCAGCAGCGTCCCCGCTCGTGATGTTCAAGTGCGACGAGGTGAGCTCCGTCGCCGGCTCGCCGTCATTCGGCTCGCGGTGTCGGATGTGTTCCTTCAGGCTAGGTCGCGGGTGCGAGACGAAGTACCTTTCGAGCCGGAGACAGCACTTGCGCGGCTCCTGGGCCAGCAAATCGATCGGCCCTCGCACGCGGGCTACGCCTAACAAGTAGGGCATACGCCGCGCGGGCTGCTACGCTCGTGGCGATGCCTGACCGCTCACGCAAGCGTCCACGCGACCCAAACGAACTCGCCCGCCAGATCGTGGACGAGGCTACCGGCGAAGCGCCGCCGTTCGACCCCGACGAGGGGAAGAATCCTGCCGCCGTCGCGCTCGGGCGAAAGGGCGGGCTCAAAGGTGGGAAGGCGCGCGCGGCGAAGATGTCGCCTGAGCAACGATCGGAAGCAGCACGGAAAGCAGCGCAGGCTCGGTGGCGTAAGCCCTAGCCGGCTGTTCCGTCCACGAGCCTAAGCTCGCCGAGCGGGGACATAGGTTTACCACCCTCACCGCTGCCTTCTAGCGGCGTCATGACGAGGCCGAACATGAGCGCCCGAAGTTCGCTCATCGGCAGATCGAGTGCTTCGGCGATATGCGACTTGCGCACACCCTCTTTGCGAAGTTGCGCCAGGACTTTGGCCAACACCTGTGAGCTTTCTCGTTTGATGGGCTCGGGCTCGTTCTTCCTATACCCGCGTCGGGAAATGTCCATGTAGAGAGAGCGATACTGCCAGTCTGAAAGCAATCCGAGATCATGCATGCGGTATGTCAGTGCAGCTACGGCGACCTTCCATCTTTTCTTTGCGACGATGAGTTGATCCAATGACGGGAACCGTGGCGCATGGGCTTTCACATCGCCCTTTGGCATCAGGAACGCGGAAGCGAAGTCTCTCGCTTCCTTTTCGATCTCGCGCCCACGCGTAATCTGCGCTCGCGCGTGGAGCACGAGATGACCGAGTTCATGTGCGGCATCCATACGGCTACGCTCGCCCGACTTCTTCGTATTGAGAAACACGAACGGCAAGCCGTGGCGCCATGTCGAGAAGGCGTCGAGCTCGGCGTAGTCCTCAGCAAGCGAGAAGACGCGCACCCCGTGTGCTTCCAGTAGGTGGATCATGTTGGGGATCGGCTTTTCGCCAAGTCCCCATTCCATGCGCACTACTTCAGCTGCACGCTCGGGGTCCTCGCCGTCGAGATGCTGCGGAAGATCTGGAGTAGGCAACCGGAACCGCTCAGCGAGCCAGTCATGGACGGCACAGGCGAGCGTTCCTCCAGCGACAGCGCGCCCAACCTGCTTCGCCGTGAGCTTGCTTAGGGCACGAAAGCTTGCCGTATCGGGCGTGAGTTCCTCGAGATCAGGACCTTCGAAGAAGCCAACCGGGAAGTCGAGCACGCGAGCAAGTTCGTCGACAGTCTCGGGAAGCGGCTCGTGTTGGTCGCTTTCCCAACCTGTGATGCTGCGCACCGAGACGCCGGCGAGCTTTGCGAGCTCAGTCTTCGTAAGTCCCCTGCGCTTTCGCGCAAGAGAAAGACGAGACGAATGAAACATCAGATGCGTTCAACGGCGATATCGAGGTCGCCCTCATTCTCGTCGTCATCCTGTTCTCGATCGCGTCTACCAACCGGCTCGTTGGTGTCGATCATCGGCAGGATGATCCGCTCACCTTCGAAGGCGACTCGGCCGTTGACCTCGCGCGTGGGTTCGGAGAGCTCGGAGTAGATGATGCCGTTTTTCCGAGCGATCAACAAAGTCCAGATCTCGTCAGGGAGTTTGGGTGCCGCAAGTGCATCATCCTCGGGCAAGAAAGACAGCTGGTCCCGAATCCGCAAGAGCTCGAAGAAGACCTCGCCCTTCTTGTGGCGAGTGTGCGGGGAGGCACCGTCCCGTCCGGCGCGGTCATCGCCAGTGGCGACCATGAGTGCGACACCACGATCGGGCCGGACCGTCAGCGAGAACATGTGCAGCTCCTCGGCCGTCCAACTACTCGGTACAAGCTCCTCGCGCAACCCTCTGACAGTTCGCCCCCAGCCGAGAATTCCTCCCAGGATTCGCGGGTCGAGGCGCGTGCAGCTTCGGCGCTCCGACTCACCGAACAGCACCGCCGCTCGCAGGGTTTCCAGCGTGACCCCGATAAGTCGGAGCCGCGCTTTCACGAGGTCTTCTCGGACGTAGATCTTGCGGACGGGCTCGTTCATGGCCGACCTCCCTTCATCGTTTCCTGTTACGCTACCTCATCTGAGGCGAAGAAACAAGCAACGATTGCCTGGAAACTGCTTGACATGCAAGACCGCTCACGTATAATGGTCAATATGAATCGGCTTTCGGCGGAGAGGCGTATTGCGGTTGTAGCAGCGCTGTCGGAGGGCAACAGCATCCGCTCCACGTGCCGAATGACCGGCGTGGCGAAGAACACCGTCACCAAGCTGCTCATCGATCTCGGGACAGCCTGCTCGGTCTTCCAAGACCGCGTGATGCGCGACCTGACGTGCGAGCGCATCCAGGTCGATGAGATTTGGGCGTTCGTCTACAGCAAGCAGAAGAACGTTCCTAAGCACAAGCGCGGCGAGGCTGGCGACGTGTGGACGTGGGTTGCGATCGACTCGGATACAAAGCTCGTCCCGACCTATCGGATCGGAGCCCGCGACATGGTCGATGCTCGCGCGTTCATCGAAGACCTCGCCAGTCGGCTGAGCAATCGCATCCAGCTGACAACGGACGGCCATGTTCCGTACCTCACGGCTGTCAAGCATGCCTTCAGGGGCGAGATCGATTACGCGCAGCTGGTGAAGATTTACGGCCGAGACACAAGCGGACGGCCAGAACGCCGCTACTCGCCAGCCGTCTGTCTCGGCGCAGACTCGCGCACGGTCAGCGGCGATCCCGACCCCGACTACATCAGCACAAGCCACGTCGAGCGGCTGAACCTGAGTATGCGAATGGGCATGCGGCGTTACACGCGTCTGACCAATGCCTTCTCCAAGAAGGTCGAGAACCTGGCCGCAGCCGTGAGCCTTCACTTCATGCACTACAACTTCTGTCGCGTCCACAAGACACTCGGTACGACCCCGGCTGTGGCGGCAGGTGTGGCCGATCACGTCTGGACATTGGCTGAGTTGATCGGTCTGCTTGAGGCAGCCGAGGCCACGACGATCAAGCGCGGCCGATACGCCAAGACCCGCGACCGCCGCCACCGGGGTCAGGTTTCAGACTGACCCACTACCCGGCTCCCGCTTTGGAGATATGGCAGGCGACGATAGAGCCATCCGAGTCCTTGATGAGCGCCCACGGCTTGGTGGACGGGCAGCGGGAGGACTTCGCGACATGCCAGGGCACTGCCGCGCCTATCGGCCTACTCCACGACTACGGGCTCCTCGACCTTGCCATTCGAGTTCGTAGGCTCGCCGCCGGGATAAAGCTGCACGCTCGTCTTGCCCGAGTGCTTCAAGCGCTTGAGATCGCCGGAAGTGACCGCATCGACGACCGAGGAGGGTTCGTATCCGCCATCGGTGCCCTCCCGAATCGCGGACATCTGAATCTTAATGACCTCAGCGGCGTCCTTGACGTCTTCCTGCAAAAACGGGATGTCGCGGTCGTCGTACCAGAGCTCAGCGGCCGGCGGAATATCAATGATCGACGAGAGCGAGCCAGCGATATTCCGCCAGAGCGGCCGCATCGTTCCGTCCGCGAAGCGTCGGCGCGCCTGCCCGTAGTTCGAATACGTCGCTGCCTGAAGCCCCTCGGAGAGACCCACGATGACGGGAGGAACGCCAGCGGCGGCCGCGATGCGCGTCTCGCCTGCGCCCTGGGTGGCCTTGAATTCGACTTGCTTGAGATCCGAGCCGACGATCTTCGCGTCCGCACCGCCGGCCAGGAACATCGTCTGGTAGGCGTCGATTGTCGAGCGGTGGTGGTCTTTGAAGATGCTCACCCATTCGGCGAACTTCTTGGGATCGGTCTCCTGCGAGATGACAGCGAGGTTCGGGGTCGCCCCATTCTCGAAGTAGTTGAGCTTGTGCTCGGTCGCGGCCTTGTCGCCCATGATGTCCCGCAGCACTGGTGTCAACCAGGACATCCCCCGGAAGCGCGCCACCGGATCCGGGATGGGCGCGAAGTGGCAGACCTGCTCGGGTAGAAGCGGGACTGGCTTGCGAGTCCCGCGCGGGCCTCCCGGCTTGTACATGTAGCCGATGACCTCGGCGTCGGACGCAAAACCTGCCTCGTTCGGCTCGAGTTCGGAGCCGAGCACGATCGTCACCCAGTCCGGGCGAAGCCGTTTGAGCGTGTTAGCCTGGCGCACCGCGTAGAAGTTCCCGGCGAGATCGGCGTCCTGGATCGCTCGGGCCAGAAGATCGCCGGTCGTGCCATTCGGCCAGGGTCGCTCGAGGATTGCGAGTGCCTCCGTTCCGAAGAGATCGCCCGGACGTCCCGAGCGCAGCTGACGAAACTGGAAGCGGGCCTCCGAGAAGAGCAGGAAGCGGACGAGCATGCAGGCGAAGACGACGCCGTTCGTCTTGTACGCGCCCTGGACGTAGCCCTCGAAGGTCGGCTCGGGCTCCTCCTGCGGCTTGCCGCCCTGCGAGAGCGCCGGCATAAACGGATAGTTCTTCCCCTGGAAGCTGAACCAGGACATCCACTCGTCGAAGGAGAGCGGCTGAATCCCGGTAGAGCGCTCGAGATCCTGCCGCTTCTTCGCCTGCCTTATGTCGCGTCGCGTGGTGATGCGGAGCTGGCCGCTGCCAGGGATTTCTAGGTACCGACTCTCACCCATGTCAGCGGCCGAGCGTTGAGCGGAGGCCCATGTCGGGCCTATCGGACTCAGGCCCAGGCGACGAGGGGTTCGGCCGTGAAGAACTCCTCCAGGTGCTCCGCGGCGTACGCTCCCATCACCGCCGCCGCGAGCCCGTCGATCGGCCCATCACCGAGCTTCTCGACGTGCCAGTTGCGGGCGCGGTTTCCAGTGCGCCGGCCCAGCGCGTTTCGGACGTGTGCGGCGAAGACGGGATCTCCGTCGTGGACGATGCGCGGGCTCTCGCCGACGTGGACGAGGTCGTAGTAGAGATCCCAGGCGGCATTCATCTCGGCCTTCCCCTGGTGCATCTCGACGCAGGTCATGCCGAGTTCCGAGAGATCGTTGGCCTGAGTGTCGAAAAAGCGCTCATCGTAGAAGAGCACACGCGCCTGATAGCGCTCCATCAGCTCCTCGGTGATGAAGTCCCGGACCTCGTCGTTATTGATCCGCCCACCCGGCGCGAAGACATGATGTGGGTTCTTCTCACGCGCCGACCAGACGCGGATCCGCTGGACGATCTTGCCGGTCTCGGGATCCATCCAAGACCAGTTGCAGGCCGTGCAGTCGCGCGTCTTGGCCGCGTCGACGCCGACCACGATCTCGGCGCCCTCGGGAATCTCAACTGGAGCCTGGCATTCGCGCCAACGCTCGTCGGTGATCCACTTGCCGGCCGTGCGCTCGGTCGGCTGGTTCAGGAAGTAGCGGCGAAAGTCGGATGCGTCGGTGTCGGGGTCGCGGGCCTCGGCGACCAGACGCTCGAAGTCGATCCACGCGGCCGCCTGACCGTACGACTCGACGAGGGCTGCACGAAGCGCGTCGTCGTCGCCCCACTCGAACTCACGCGGCCCTTGCCGGTGATCGAAGAAGAAGCCCGAGTCGCTGATGGCTCCGCTCGCAATCGCCTCCGCGTAGCGGTGCGAGCTCTCTGCGACGGAGTTCTCGCCCGGCGCGTACATGGTCGACGTCTCGAGCGACCACGGCTGGGCGGCTTTGCGCTTCGCGAGGTTGCGGCGGATGGTCGCGTGCAGGCGGCGGAGCTCGTCGGTGACGTACAGGTGCGTCTCGTCGAAGACGGAGAACGTCTCCTTGCCGCCCTCCTTTGAGGAGGCCTTGGCCGTGAGCGCGACGATCTTCCCGCCGCCGGGGACGAATGTCCTGGTCATGCCAACATCGAGGCCTTCGAGCGACAACCGCGAGATGGGGCCGTAGCGGAGCATGTATTCGACCGCGGCGTAGGTGTTGCCCGCCTGCCCCTCCTCGGTCGCGACGAGCGGGATGTACGGTGCGCGTTGTTGACGGCCAAGGGGTCGGCCGTCATGATCCCAGCCGGCGAAGCGAACCGGGCCAAGGGCTTCGGCGGCAGCGATCATCGCCGCGAACTCGGACTTTGCCCACCCCTTCGAGCGGAAAAGCGCTGCGCGACGCACGAGCCGGCGCCCGTTGGCGTCGATCGCGTACGCGTTGAGAAGGAAGCGCACGCGCTCGTCGTCGAGCTCGACCCGCTGGCCTTCGACATCGCCCGGACCATGGACGAGCTCGCGCTCGATCCAGTTGACGACGAGGGGGCCGAGCGTCCGTTTGAGGTTAATCGTGCCCGGTTTGCGGGCTACTTGACGGCGCGGAGCCATCGACCGTCGCCCTCGTCCTTCTCGCCCTTGTGACTCTCCTCCGCGAGGGCCGCGTCTCGCCCTTGCTCGAGCTCCCATTCGAGTCGGCGACGGGCGAGCGGCGAGAGGCCGAAGCGATCCTCGAGCTGGCGGATCTCGGAGAGGATCATCGCGCTCACCTGGCCGCGTCCCACAAGCTCGACGAGCACCGCCAGCCGCTTAAGCGTCGGGACGTCCGCCTCGATCCAGGTAACCGACATCGGCGATTGCCAGATCGTCGTCCACCATGCTCGGGTTGTCTTGAGCCAGGCCGGTTTTCGACGACCGAGCGCAGGAATACGATGGCGGGGCGGAGAAGCAGGCAGCGTCCGCCGGCCGGTGGTCTTGTTCTGTCGGCGCCGCTGGGAGGCTGGCTTAGCGGGCGGGCCGGGCATTCACCTAAGGACGGATTCGGAGGTCGTGGGTGATGCCCTCGGATCCTGTAGAGACCGCGAGAACCCTGCCAACGGGGAGGTTTGCGTCTCGTCGTTCGCGATCCGACCCCTCCCCCCCTGCTCGCGCCCATGACAGCGTCGGCACTTCACTTCGCACTCCTCCTCGCGAGCAGTCTCGTGGGCACCGCCGCGCACGAGGTCGAGCGTCAGCTTGGAGCCCGGATCGTCCTCGCTCTCATGCGCACCGCAGCACGGACACACCGGCCCGAGCGTTGCCCGGTACCGTCGGATCATCCTGAAGCTGAGCTCGCGCCAGTGCCGCGTCTTGCGCCCGAGGCGCTCGTGGTTCGCTTGCCGTCGCGGCTTGCCTCGCTCGGCTTCTTCCCGTTTGCAGGCTGGGCAGCGGTCGCCCATCGGAACGAGAGTGCGGTGGCGGTGGCAGACGGTGGCTAGCGGACTCATGGTCAGATCCGTTTGTGGTTGATGTCAGATCGAGCCATCAAGTAACCGACCCCAGAACCAATCACAATTATCCCAACGATCACGAGCACACTGATAAGCCAGATCACGCCGCACTCTCCAGCACCTGCTTGGCTCCACGATCTAGCGTGATGACCACCCACTCGGAGAGCGGCCATCCGGTCGTGTCGGCCGCCTGCTGCCAGCGGGAGCGGCGCCGCTCGTCGACCAGATCCTCGAAGTCGGTGTCGTGGTCGGCAGGGTCAGGTTCCAGCCCTCCGAGCGCACGGTCTGGATCTGCCTTACGGTTGAATCCGTTGAACACGACCCGGTTGTCATTGCCGTACCTGCGGTCACCATTGCCCTCGGACTTCGAGCGAAACCAATCAGGACAACGGTTCGCCATGATGTCGCAGATCCACGAGTCGAAGTGGCTGCCTCCGTTCGACGCGTAACTCTGCGTCGGATAGTCGGGGCGAAAGCGAAGCGTTGCGGCAAGCGCCTTCTCGAGGACGAAGTCCGCGAGCTCATCGCGACGGTCCTGGGACAGGTACGGGATGTGCAGAGCGACGTAATCGTTCGTGATCTTTCGAGCCGCCTTGTGCAGACGCTCAGGCGTCCAGCCCTGCCGACGAAGTGCGAGCTCGGCCCATGAGCATGAGCGATACGCTGCCAGGATCTCCTCGGTGAACTCATCTCGCCGGCGCGAGAGTTCGCGTGAGGCGGTGGCGATCGAGGGTGGGTCGAGGAGGGTGGTCACGCCAACACGAATACCCATATTGCCAAGGCCGCAGTAAGGCCGAAGAGGAATCCCACATACACACCAGCGGAAAAGGCTTCGCGTGAGACTGACCACACGATCCTTTCGGAAGAAGGACCGAGTTGCGATATGGCTTTCCGAGGAATCACGTCGCCTCCACCGAGTGTACGCGCAGCACGCGCTTGACCTCGGTCTCATCCTCGCCCTCGTCCGAGGTCTTGGAGCGCTCGGACGTCTCGATCACGAACGCGCGCAGCCGCAGGTCGACGTAGGTGCCCTTCTCGAGCTTGCCGAAAACCTCGAGATCGTCCTCGGACGTGCGGTCGGGCTCCCACGTCCCGAGGCTCACCACGAGCTTGTCCGCCTTGCGCCCATAGCGATCCTTCGGAATCGGGAGGTCGTACCTGGCCGCGTCGAAGATCGCATCCTCGCTCTGGACTGGCACCTCGGTCAACTCGGTCATCACTCCTCCTTGCATCGTCGTTTTCCCGTCGGACATCACGCAGGCTCCGCGTAACGCTCGTCGAGATCGGGCATCGCAGCACGCATGTCCCGCAAGCAGTCGTCGCAGACGATCACGACATCAGAGAGCTCGCCCTCGGTGAATGTGGGCTGGGCCTTCGCGACCGCTTCCTCCTCGGACCAGCCGTGTTCGAATGTCCCTCCGCAGGCGTCGCAGGTGTACGTCGGCCTGCTCACGCGAGCGCCGGCTCCGCGTCCGGGTCGAGCGAAGGTTCGGGATCGAGCGCGAGGTCGGCCAGGAGCTTGTGCCGCGCTGATGCCCGCTCCTCGGCCTGCGCTTGGATCGACTCGCCCTTCGGCCGGACCTCACCCCACAGCGCGATCATGCGCACCTTGAGGGGGCCGTCCTCGGCCCACGTCTTGAGACGTCCGAACTCCCCGAATAGCTCTTCGAGGATCTCCTCCTCGCGGTCGAAGTGCTGGCCGGCGACCCGGATCCACGCCTCGGCGCGAGCGATCTGCTTGGCGCGCTCGCGCTCGTCCGTCGCGGTGACCTCTTCGAGGGGTCGCATCGCCTCCGAGACGTGCTTGGCCAGCACGATCCAGGGGCTTCGCACCTGCCCCGATTCGAAACGTCGGGCGACGTGCTCGATCGCCTCCTGCACGAGCGCCGGGTGCTCCCTGAAGACGTCGATCACGCGCTGCTCGAGCGTCGCGTCGGGGACGTTTCGGAAGCGCTCGATCGCCACGGCGCGAAGCTCCGTCCAGACGTACTCGCTCACGTCGTCGCCTCCGTGGGTTGCAGGCGTGCGAGTTGCTGCTGGACGGTCTCGGCTAGGGGAAGCTCCTCGAGGGAGGGTTCTAGGTCTTCGTTCTGATCGTTTCTGGCAGGCAGGCCCGTCTCGTCGACCTCGCGCGCGGGTCCCTGCACTACGGCCTGCATGCCTGCAAGGTTTAGATCTTGCTCTAGATCTTTCTCTTCTCCTTCTCTTCTGGGCCGGACCTCCTCCGGAGCGGTTCCGGCCGCGTTCCGGCGCTCTTCCGGAAGCGTTCCGGAACTCCCTGGAAAGAGAGGGGTTTTTTCACCAAGACCGAAGAGGGCGGCCGTCCGGCTCTCTTGGGAAGCGGACTTGCCCCGATCGGTGGCCGAATCTGGGAAGCGGCTCTTTCCGGAACGTTTCCGGAAAGCCTCGCGAGGTTGGTTGGTCTCGAAGTCGACGATCTGTACGACGTACTCGCCACCTGCCTCGTAGACGAGGATCCGCTCGACCGCCTCGAGCTCGATGAGCGCGTAGCCGGCCTGCTCGTCCGAGTGCCCGAGCATCGGGTAGCAGCGGGCCCTGA
>Ga0184633_10000178_pt1 | contig 20258 bp, 20 predicted proteins | sample PLM31_170_b1_FD_133156 | JGI IMG/M metagenome (GOLD analysis project Ga0184633, IMG submission 133156) | Groundwater sediment microbial communities from an aquifer in East River, Colorado, USA - PLM3-1_170_b1 | ecosystem: Environmental > Terrestrial > Soil > Riparian zone | place: USA: East...
AGTTGCCTTACCGTCGACCCGACAAACCCTTCCATGGCACGCCATAAGTGTTCGACTAACGCTGGAACTTTGTCACCTCGACGTCAGAAAAGTGTTCCATTAACGCTGGAACTTGCCCCCTTACGCCTAACGGATCGTGGGGTCCCTCGGGCGCCGCGTTCCGAGCGCGCGCGCGTAATGCTCGCCTTCGGCCGGCGCTTAGCCATGAGTGAACCTGCGTCGGTGCATGGTTTGCGGGCTAACGTCCGCGTTGAACGGCGCGAGTAAGCGAGCGAAGCGACGCTTGCGAGCGTCCGTTTTCGAACGCGTGGTTAGCCTTCCAACGCAAAATCAATGCAGACCGAATTGCAAGGCGAACCATTTTCGCAAACCTCTCCATGTGCTCTTTTCAGAGAAAAGCACCAAACTGGCGAAGACGACCACGACTATTAACGCGGCCCCCACGAACCGAACTAATTGTTCTATTCGCGTTGGCGGAGGCGTGGGTGCCATGACCTCGAGCGACGACATTCGATCAAGTCGAAATACTCGGATGTCGGCTGGAAAATAACAGTAGGCCCTCAAGTATCGTTTTCCCCGCCAGCGAAAAAGCTGGCGTGGATACACCGCGTTATGCAAGGTAATCGTGCCATCGGCACGCGAGTAATGAAAAGATAGTTTGGCTCGTTTGTATATCGCCTCGTATATTTGAGACCAGTAGTCTGGTTCCGGGGGCATCTGCCCCTCCCTGGAAGGCTAACGCTCGCGTTGAGCGGCCGCCGAGCGGCGAAGCCGCGAGGGTAGCCAACAGCGAAGCTGTTGGCCGGTCCGCTCGAACGCGTGGTTGGGCGTCATGGGTTCACCTGCGCGGGCGGACTCAACGCTTCGGGGTGCCTAGGGGCGGACGGTTCTTGCGGTAGGAGTTTTTCAGGGCGATCTTGCCGTCTCGAAAGGTGAACAGATCACAACCATGGACTTCGACGCGAGTGCCGTCCGCCCGTGTTCCCGTGAACGTCCACTCCGAGACTCCCCGCTCCCCACGGACAAAATGGCACGCGTTGCTCCAGTGGGCATCGGGGAAGGTTGCCCAGACCTCCGCGAAGCCAGCTCGCACGGCCTCACGGCCTGCGTACCGGGTGCCGCAGACGTCCGGGCCTGCAGAGGCTTCGAAGACACAATCGTCCGTCATGAATGACATCAGCGCATCGACATCGTGGCGATTCCACGCATCGGCAACGGCTCGCAAAACCTCCGTGGTGACCTCAGCAATCACATCCGGCATGATTTGGCCCCTCCTTTCAGTCTCTGCAGCGGTGTGTTCACTGTCCTGACGCCCAACGAGAAATCGACCCGATAAGCGGGGCGCTTGTTTTGCCCCGAAACTGGGGCTGAAGCGGCAAAGGCTACTCCCAACCCCCTGATTCCTCAATCCGGTCAACCGGAATCGCAACCTGTACGTTTATTCAGTATAGGCACCCGCGAGGGGAGGAACCATGCCGCCGCCGAAGCTGCTCGAGCAGTACCGCGAGCGCCTGCGGGTGAAGCACTACAGCCTCCGCACCGAGGACGCGTACCTGCACTGGACGCGCCGCTTCATCTACTTCCACGGCAAGCGCCATCCGAGGGAGATGGGCGGGCCGGAAGTCGAGGCGTTCCTGTCGCACCTCGCGACCGAGGGGCGGGTGGCGCCCTCGACGCAGAACCAGGCGCTGGCGCCGCTGCTGTTCCTTTACCGCGAAGTCCTGGCAAAGGAGCTGCCGTGGATGGACGGGATGGTGCGCGCCAAGCGCCCGGCACGCGTGCCGGTGGTGCTCACCGAGAACGAGGTGCGGGCGCTGCTGGCGCAGCTCGACGGCACGCGCTGGCTCGCCGCGAGCCTGCTCTACGCCACCGGGATGCGGCTGCTCGAAGGACTGCGGTTGCGGGTCAAGGACGTGGATTTCGAGCGCCGCGAGATCACGGTGCGCGACGGCAAGGGCGGGCGCGACCGGCGCACGATGCTCTCCGAGCGCCTGATCGAGCCGCTGCGCTCGCATCTCGCGCGCGTGAAGCTGGTGCACGAACGGGATCTCGCCGAAGGGTTCGGGGAGGTGTACCTGCCGTTCGCGCTCGCGCGCAAGTATCCCCACGCGGGCCGCAGCTGGTCCTGGCAATACGTGTTTCCCTCCGGCAGCCGCTCGGCCGACCCGCTCGACGGTGTCATTCGCCGCCACCACCTGGACGAAAAGGTGATCCAGCGCGCCGTGTCGGAGGCCGCACGCAAAGCCGGGGTTGCCAAGCCGGTCTCGCCGCACATCCTGCGGCACACAGCTTTGCCACGCACCTGCTCGAGAGCGGCTACGACATCCGCACCGTCCAGGAGTTGCTCGGGCACAAGGACGTGTCGACCACGATGATTTATACGCACGTCCTGAACAAGGGCGGACGCGGGGTCACGAGTCCGCTCGATCGGATCGAGAAGGCGTTTGCGCCCGGTACTCTGGCGGGGGCACGATGAGCGACGCTCCCGGGACACGGGGCGTCTCCATGGTCTCGAGCCGGATCGTCGTCGTCCGGAATCGGAAAGTCATCCTAGACAGCGATCTCGCGGAACTCTACGGCGTCAACGGCCACGCAGGAACAGCTTGTCGAGGTCGCCAAGCGAGAGCTGGTACCACGTCGGCCGGCCGTGGTTGCACTGGCCGGAGCGCTCGGTCTCTTCCATGCGGCGGAGCAGCGCGTTCATCTCGGGCAGCGTGAGCGTGCGGTGGGCGCGGACCGCGCCGTGGCACGCCATGGTCGCGAGCAGCTCGTTGCGGTGCCGGGCCAGCACCTCGGTTGCCCCGTACTCGCGGATGTCGCGCAGCAGCCCGCAGGCGAGCGCCGGGAGATCGCCGGCGGCGAGCAGATCGGGCACGCCGCGCACGACGATCGCGGTGGGCGAGAGCGCCGCCATCTCGAAGCCGAGCGCGGCAAGCACCGCACCGTGCTCTTCCACCGTCGCGACGTCCACGGCGTCGGCGTGGAACGTGACCGGGATGAGGAGCTGCTGGGCGCTGACGCTGGCCGTGTCGAGCGCGGTCTTCAGCTGCTCGTAGAGGATACGCTCGTGCGCGGCGTGCATGTCGACCAGCACCAGCCCGTGCCGGTTCTGCGCGAGGACGTACACGCCATGCAGCTGCGCGAGCGCGAAGCCGAGCGGCGGGTCGGCCTCATCCGTGCGCGCGGGCGCGTCTTCGATCGCCGCCGCCGTGGACGGCGCGAGCCCCCGTGCACGCTCGAACATCGCAGCGTAAGCGGCGACCGGCTGCGCGACCGCCAGCGAAGACTGGAGCGCGTACGGGCGCGGCACGAGCCGTTCGCCCATGACCTCGGGCGCCGCGGTCGGCGTCGGCGTCTCGCCGGCGGCGCCCGAGAGCGCGCGCGACGCCGCGTGGCGGACGAACTGGTGCACCGCGCGCGCCTCGCGGAACCGGACCTCGGTCTTCGCCGGATGCACGTTCACGTCGACCGCACCCGGGTCGATCTCGAGGAAGACCACGTAGGCCGGATGACGGTCGCCGTGCAGGACGTCGGCGTAGGCCTCGCGCAGCGCGTGCGCGAGCAGCCGGTCGCGGACGAAGCGCCCGTTCACGTAGACGTACTGCGCGTCGCGCACGCCGCGCGCCTGGGCGGGGGCGCCGAGCAAACCGGTGATGCGCAAACCCGGCGCTTCGGCACCGAGCTCGCGGGCCGACGCGGCGAATTCGTCGCCGAGCACTGCGGCGGCGCGCACGGCGGGGGTGGCCGGGAGCAGATGGCGGCTCACTCGGCCGTTGTGACGCAGGGTGAGGGCGAGGTCGGGACGGGCGAGCGCGACCCGTTCGAACGCCTCCGCGCAATGCCCGAACTCGGTCGCCGCGGACTTCAGGAACTTCCGCCGCGCCGGGGTGTTGAAGTAGAGATCCGCCACCTCGACCGTGGTGCCGGGCGCGTGCGCCGCCGGCTCCGGCGTGCCTGGCGGACCGCCTTCGGCGCCGATGCGCCATGCGTGATCGGCGTCGGGAGTCCGCGAGATCACGGCGACGCGCGCCACCGCCGCAACGCTCGCGAGCGCTTCGCCGCGGAAACCGAGGGTCGCCACGCGCTCGAGGTCGGCCAGCGTGGCGATCTTGCTCGTCGCGTGCCGCGCGAGCGCGAGCGGCAGGTCCTGGCGTGCCATCCCGCCGCCGTCGTCGGTCACGCACACGCGCTTCGCGCCGCCCTCCTCGAGGGACACCGCCGCGCTCCGGGCGCCGGCGTCGAGGCTGTTCTCGAGCAGCTCCTTCAGGACCGATGCCGGACGTTCGACGACTTCGCCCGCCGCGATCTGGCTGACGAGCGTGTCCGGGAGGAGGCGGATCGACGGCATCGCTAGGCGGCCACCTCGGCGAGCGCGCCGCCGGTGATCCGGACCAGCTCGTCGGGCGTGAGGCGAAAGACGGTGTGCGGATGGCCGGCGGCGGCCCAGATCTCGGCGTGACGGAGGAGGCTCCGGTCGACGAGCGTGCGGATGGGTGTGGTGTGACCCACCGGCGCCACGCCACCGATCGCGAAGCCGCTCGACCGCCGCACGAACTCGGCGTCGGCGCGTCCGATCGGCTCGCCGACGAGCGCGGCGACGCGCGCGGGGTCGACGCGGTTCGCGCCGCTGGTCATGACCAGCAGCGGTGTCCCGCTCGTCTCGCACCGGAAGACGAGCGAGTTCGCGATCTGGGCGACGTCGCAGCCGATCTGCTCGGCCGCGGCGCGCGCCGTTGGCGCGGCCGCCGGGAGCTCGACGATCTCGGTCTCGACGCCCGCGGCCGCGAGGGCCTCGCGGACCCGCGCAACGGCGGGGTGGTCGAAGACGGCGGGTTCGGACATGAAAGAATTATAGAGGGCGCCGATACAATAGGGTCCTCATGGAACTCGTCGCGTTCTTCTGGGATTTCCTCGTCCACCTCGACCGCCACCTCGCGACGCTGCTGCAGCAGTACGGGACGTGGATCTACGCGCTGCTCTTTCTCATCGTGTTCTGCGAGACCGGGCTCGTCGTCACGCCGTTCCTGCCGGGCGACTCGTTGCTGCTCGTCGCCGGGACGCTGTGGGCGGCCGCCGGCATGGACGCGCGCGCGCTCGGGATCACGCTCATCGCCGCGGCGCTCTGCGGCGACAACGTGAACTACTGGATCGGCCGGTACCTCGGTCCCAAGGTCTTCCGGTGGGAGAGGTCCCGGTTTTTCAACCGGACGGCGCTCGACTACACGCGCGCCTTTTACGCGAAGCATGGCGGGAAGACGATCGTGATCGCCCGCTTCGTCCCGATCGTGCGGACGTTCGCGCCGTTCGTGGCCGGAGTCGGCCGGATGGGCTACGCGCGCTTTCTGGCGTTCAGCGTCGGCGGCGCGGTGCTGTGGGTGGGGCTGCTCGTCACCGCGGGCTACCTCTTCGGCAACGTGCCTCTGGTGAAGAACAACCTGACGATCGTCATCTTCGCGATCATCCTGCTCTCGGTGTCGCCGATCGCGATCGAGTACCTGCGCGCCCGGGCGCGGGCGTCACGGGCGAGCTAGCCACCCGATCGACGTCACAGCGATTTCCGGTGGGGACTTCGGTTCGGAGTCGTACGCCGCGATCGTCGGCCGCGGCGACGGGGGGTGGGCGGTGAAGTAACGCTTGATCCCCTCGAGGAGCGCGCGCGCGAGCTCGGCCTGGTGCCTGGCGTCGCCGAGCCGCTTCTCCTCCTCCGGGTTGCTGATGAACGCGGTCTCGACGAGGATCGACGGGATGTCCGGCGCCTTCAGCACCGCGAAGCCCGCCTGCTCGACGTGCGGCTTGTGCAGCGTGTTGATCCCGCCGAGCTCGCTCAGCACCGCGCGCCCGACCTTGAGGCTCTCGTTGATCGTGGCGGTCTGCGACAGGTCGAGGAGCGTCTGCGCGAGGTAGCGGTCCTTGCCGTCGAGGTTGACGCCGCCGATCAGGTCGGCATCGTTCTCGCGCTTCGCGAGCCAGCCGGCGGCGGCGCTCGTCGCCCCGCGCTCGGACAGGGCGAAGACCGACGACCCGCGGGCGTGCGGCAGCAGGTAGGCGTCGGCGTGGATCGAGACGAAGAGATCGGCCCTTACGCGCCGCGCCTTGTCGACGCGAGCGGCGAGCGGGATGAAGTAATCGCCGTCGCGGGTCAGCACCGCTCGCAGCGCGGGCTCGGCGTCGATGAGCGCCTTCAGCTTGCGCGCGACCGCGAGCGTCACGTGCTTTTCGTAGGTGCCGCGGCGTCCCTTGGCGCCGGGATCCTCGCCGCCGTGACCCGCGTCGATGACGATCGTCGCCGGGCGACGCAGGAGCGGTTTCGCCTTGTCGGCGGCGGGCGGGGCCTTCCGGGGCGCGTCCGGGCGCGCCCCCGGCTCGCGGGCCGCCGGCGGCGCGGGCGCGTCGGCTTCCTTCTTCTGCAGCAGCGCGAGCAGCGGATCCGCCGGCACGAGCGGGTAGAGGTCGATGACCAGGCGGTGGCCGTAGCCGCCGATCGGCGGCAGCGCGAACACCTGCGGCCGCACCTCGCTCTTGAGGTCGATCACGAGGCGGACAGTGCCCGGCTTGTACCGGCCGGCCCGCAAGCCCCCGACGTGGGGATCGTCCGGCACCACCTTGTCGGCGACGTGGTCCACCGTGCTCAGGAAGTCGACGCCCTCGAGATCGAGCGCGAGCCGCTCGGGGTTCTTGACGGAGGTCAGCTGGTAGCGCAGCTCGCTCGCGCTTTCGACGGTCACGCGCGTGTAATCCTGGGACGGCCAGACCCGCAGGGCGCGGATCGGTTCGTCCGCCGCGGCCGTCGGCGCAAGCACCCACCCGAGAACGGCGGCGAAGCGGATCAGCGCGCGGCGTAGTGTTGCGCGAGCTCCTTCAGACACGAGCGGCCAAGCTCGGTGTCGGCCTCCAGCGTCGCGTCCCGACCGCCGCGCGGCGGGATCTGGAGACGGACGCGCAGATCGGCCGGCGGCAGCAGGCCCGCCGCTTTTTCCGGCCACTCGACGACCCCAATCGCGCGCTCGTTGAAGCACTCCCTCAACCCCGCATCGTGCCACTCTCTCGGATCTTTGAATCTAAAGAAATCAAAGTGGTACAAGCTTAACCTAGAATCGGCGTAAGGTTCAACCAGGGCGTAGCTGGGGCTCTTCACTTTGCCGGGGAAGCCCAGCGCCTGGATGAGCCCGCGCGCGAGGGTCGTCTTCCCGGCCCCGAGGTCGCCCGACAGGTGCACGACGGCCCCGGGCTGAAGCACTGCCGCGACGCGCTCGCCGAGCGCCCGCGTCGCCGCCTCGTCGGCGAGATGGACGTGAAGCGGGGCTAACATGTGGTCACGCCATGGACGCCAGTACTCCGACCCGCCACGCATCGCCCGACCTTGCGCCGCTTGCCGCGGCGGTCAAGGCGTGGGGCCGCGAGCTCGGCTTCGATGCGGTGGGGATCGCGAACGCGGAGCTGGGCGCCGCCGAGGCGCGGCTCACCGAGTGGCTCGCGCGCGGGTTCCATGGCGAGATGGATTATATGGCGCGGCATGGCGCGAAACGCGCGCGGCCGGCCGAGCTCGTGCCGGGCACGCTGCGGGTGATCGCCGCGCGCATGGACTATCTGCCGGAGGCGGAGGACGCCGAGGCGGTGCTCGGCGATCGGACGAAAGCGTACGTCTCGCGGTACGCGCTCGGGCGCGACTATCACAAGGTGCTGCGCGCCCGTCTCCAGCGCCTCGCCGACCGCATCGCCGGCGAGGTCGGCGAGTTCGGCTACCGCGTCTTCACCGACACCGCGCCGGTGATGGAAGTCGAGCTCGCCGCGCAGGCGGGGCTCGGCTGGCGCGGGAAGCATACGCTGCTCCTGAGCCGCGACGCCGGCTCGTTCTTCTTTCTCGGCGAGATCTACACCGATCTGCCGCTGCCGGCCGACGCGCCGACCTCCGAGCACTGCGGCGCCTGCGCGCGCTGCATCGACGCGTGTCCGACGGGGGCGATCGTGGCCCCGTACCGGCTCGACGCCCGGCGCTGCATCTCGTACCTCACCATCGAGCTGAAAGGCAGCATCCCGGTCGCGCTGCGCCCGCTCATCGGCAACCGGGTGTACGGCTGCGACGACTGCCAGCTCGTGTGTCCGTGGAACAAGTACGCGCGGACGACCGGCGAGCCCGACTTCCGCGTGCGATACGGCCTCGACGCGGCGGAGCTCGCCGACCTGTTCGGCTGGAGCGAGGGCGCGTTCCACGAGCGGCTCGCGGGCTCGGCGATCCACCGCATCGGGTACGAGCGCTGGTCTCGCAATCTCGCGGTCGGGCTCGGCAATGCGCCGACGAGCGAGCGCGTCGTCGGCGCTCTGAGGGCGCGTGCCGCGGACCGTTCAGCGCTCGTTCGCGAGCACGTGGCGTGGGCGCTCTCGCGGCACGGAGATTGAGTCCGCTCAGCTTCTCGGGTCGGGCACGAACCGCCCGCCGGGGAAGGGGTTCGGCGCGACGACCGGCGTCGGGCGCGGGAGGATCCCGCGCGCGATGAGGTTCGCCCGCGTGTCGTAGTAGATCGTGAGCGTCTCGCTCGGCCACTGCGTGGCCCGCCGGAAGTCCGTATAGACGACCTCCGAGCGTTCGCGCTCGCCGTGGCCGGTGCCGATGCGCTCCTGGCGCCGGAGGAGCCGCAGCTCGTCGCGCGACGGCTTGGCTTCCGAAGCCGCCGGGGCCGAGGGCGTGGCCGGCGCCTCGGCCGCGTCGGCCGCGCGGGACTCGGATTCGCGCGCGGCGCCGTCGCCTCGCGCGAGCGGCCGCGGCCACGGCGTTGCCGCGGGCCGCGGCGGCGCCCACTCCCTGAACACCGCAACGCCGATGACGCCGACGTGATCGGGCCGGTCCGTCCGTGCGGCGTAGCTGTCGGGGAGCTGCGTGAAGTAGAAGGCTGCGACCTCGCTCGTGCTCTTCCGCCAGCCGGCGATCTCGAAGGATTGATGCGGTCCGAGCACGTAACCGTCCTGGTCGGCGCTCGCGGTCTCGCCGGTGACCACGTTGATGCCGTCGACCGAGACGGCCGCGAGCACCCTCGCGCCGGTCCGGTTCGCGATGTGGACGGCGTAGCGTTCGCCGGGGGTCCCGGCGACGTAGAGCCGCCCCTGGTGGGTGTGCACCGGCACCCGCTGGCCGGTGGTGCGGTTGATGACCGCGATGTCGAGCAGCTGGCTGGCGGCCGCGGGTGCGGCAGCCGCAGCGGCGAGGACGCAGGCGGCGAGCGGTGCGACGAGTCGTTTCATGGTGCTCTCCTCTCGGGTGGGCAGGACACGTCGCTCAAAACGGTGGCGCCGGCCGAACGGGGTTAACGGCGGCCGCGCCGCGCGGAGTTCGTCACGCTCGGGGGGATCAGCGCGCCAGATCGACTGGCAGCGGGTATTCGGGGTGGCGCCGGCGAAACTCCGCCAGCTCCGCGGCCGCGTCGGCGTCGCGGCCCTGCACCTTCAGGCGGCGGATCTCTTCGATCCACTCCTCGGGCGAGCGGGGCACCTGGGGCGCGTTGCGCATCGCCCGCGCCGGGCGCTCGCCGACGGCTCTCTCGCGGCTGAGCGAGTCGGATGCGCCGCTGGGTGCGGCCGGGGACGCAGCAGAAGGCTGCGACACAAGGCCCTTCGCCGCGGGAGCGGGCGCAGCCATCGGGGGAGGCGGTATGCCCGCGGCCTTGGGCTCCTCGAGCCGCTGCTGGCGCGTCTCGAGCTTCTCCAGCTGGGGCAGTGGCGGAGCCACGGCGTCCGCGGCCGGGGCCTGCTGCGGCTGTGCGGACACCGGCGCCGTGCCGGTCGATGCGGCTGGTTTCGCGGCGCGCGACTGCTCGGCGTCCATACGCCTGACCGCTTCAGCCGCGGGCGACGGGGCCGGCGTCTCGACGACGGCTGGCGCCGAAGGCGCCGGAGGACGTGCAGGTGCTACGTCGAACACCCGGTGCTCCTCTTCCTGCACCATCAGCGTAAGGGTGACTACGACAACGACGCTCGCGGCGAGCGAGAGCGGGACGCGCCAACGCGCGGCCCACGATCGCTGGCGCGCGCCGAGCGATTGCGGCTTGGCACCGACCGCCCGGCGCGCGGCCGCGCGAATCCGCTCGTCGACCTCGGGCGTCGGCTCGTCGCCGGGGAGCTCGCGGTACGCGTGATCCAGGCGCGGGTCGCGGAGGTCAGGGTCGCTCATTGGACTACCCTCGCGGCTCGCGCGCTCGGGATTCGCCCTTGGGGCGGCCCGGCGGGCTCATGTCCGTTCCGGCTCGCGGAGCTCGGCACGCAGCTTGGCCATGGCATAGCGCAGCCGGCTCTTCGCCGTCTCCCGGTTCACGCCCGTCACGGCGGCGATCTCCTCGAGCGAGAGCTCGCCTTCCTGCTGCAGGAGGAACGCTTCGCGCTGCGCCGCCGGCAGCAAGTCGATCGCGGCGAGCAGCCGCGCCGCGCCCTGCTTGCGGGCGAGCGACTCGTCCGGCCGCGGCGTATCGGCCGCGACGTCGTCGATCGGGTCGTCGTCGTAGCTCACGAGCGCGGCGCGCGAGCGCGCCCGGAAGTGGTCCATGAGGCGATTGTGCGCGATCGTGAACAGCCACGTCGTGAACTTGGCGCGCGGCGCGTAGCTCCCGCGCGCGTCGATCAGTCTCAGCCACACGTCCTGGAAGAGCTCCTCTGCGACCGCCGCGCTTCCGGCCTGGCGGCGCAGATAGCGGAACACGCCGCCCCGATGCCGCGCATACAACGCGTCGAATGCGGACGCTTCGCCGGCGCGGTAGGCGAGCATCAGCTCCTCATCCGACGGGCCCGTGGCCATGGCGGCACAGTGTAGAGCCTGTCGGATCAAACCTCATGGGCAGGCTCGCACTGGCCGCCGCGCGTGTGAAAGCGCACGCCCCGCCTCCGGAAGAACGGCCGCAGGCGAGGTTTGGGGTTAAACTTCCTCGCGACGGGCGAACGCGGGCGATGCGTCTCCATCAGCTCAAGATCGAGTTCAACGCCGAGCACGACCGGCTGCTCATGCGCCTCGCGACCGACAATGCCGCCGAGGTGCTCGTCTGGCTCACCCGGCGTTGCGTCAAACGGCTGTGGCCGTTGCTCCTCGACATGGCCCGGACGACTCCCGAGATCGCGCTGCAGCCGAACCCCGAGGCCAAGCGCGCCCTGCTCGGCTTCCAGCACGAGAAGGCGATCCGCCAGGCCGACTTCACCAAGCCCTACGAGGACGCGCAGCGCGAGCGGCCGCTCGGCCAGAACCCGCTGCTCGTGACGCGGATCCAGCCGCGCCGCGACCAGCAGGGACGGCACGTGCTCGGCCTGCTGCCCACCGTGGGACAGGGCGTGCACCTCACGTTGGACGAGAACCTGCTGCACGGGCTCGTGAAGCTCATCCAGAACGCGGTCGCACGCGCCGACTGGGACCTCGAGCTCCAGGTGCCCGCCGGGATGGTGATCCAGTCGACCGAGGAAGGCGGCCGCCCCAGCATCAACTGACGACGCGAAGCCGCGCAGAGCGCGGCGAGCGTCGGGGCCAGCGCCGCTGCATCGGCGCTGGCGTTCGCCGGCGGGAGACGTGCGCAGGCACGTCTCCCGAATTCCCGGCTCACTCCCGGCGTACGCCGGGATCCAGTACGGCTCCGCCTGGGTCCCCGCTTCCGCGGGGACGACGACCCCCTGGGTCGCCGGAGTGACGAGCTATCCAATCCCCTCGAGCTCCGACTGCAGCCGCAGCCACTCGCTCTCCGCCTGCTCGAGCGCGGCGGCGAGCCGCACCTGTTCGCGGAGCGCCGCGGTAACCTCGTCCTGGTCGCCGTGCGCGTAGAGCGTCTCGGACGCGAGCCGCGCTTCGACCTCCGCCTTCTCCCGCGCGAGACGCGCGATCTCGAGGTCGAGCGTCCGGAGCCGCTGCTCGAGCGGTTTCCGGCTGCGCGAGCGCGCCTGGCGCGCCGCAGCTTCCGCGCGCTTCTGCTCGCGCCGCGAGGCCCCCGTGCCGGGCTTCGCCTTGTCCGAGGCGCGGCGCGCGGCGAGCCACTCGCGATAGTCCTCGAGGTCGCCGTCGAACGCGCTGACGCCGCCGTCGGCGACGAGGACCAGCAGGTCGGTCGCGGTCCGCAGCAGGTGGCGATCGTGCGAGACGAGCACCATCGCCCCCTCGTACTCCTGGAGCGCGAGCGCGACCGCCTCGCGCATCTCGAGATCGAGGTGGTTGGTCGGCTCGTCGAGCAGCAGCAGGTTGGGCCGCTGCCAGACGACGAGCGCGAGCGCGAGGCGCGCCCGCTCGCCGCCCGAGAAGCCGGTGACCGGCGCGACCGCCATGTCGCCCGAGAAGTCGAACCCGCCGAGGAAGTCGCGCAGGCTCTGCTCGCGCGCCTGGCGGTCGATGCGCTGCAGGTGCTGGAGCGGCGTCTCCTCCGGCCGCAGCACTTCGAGCGTGTGCTGCGCGAAGTAACCGATGCGCAGACCCTTGCCCTCGCGCCGCTCGCCGCCGAGGGGCGGAAGGTGGCCCGCGGCGAGCTTGATCAGCGTCGTCTTGCCGGCGCCGTTGCGGCCGAGGAGACCGATGCGCGCGCCGGCCTGGATCGTGAGGCCGACCCCGGACAGCACCGCGGTGCCGTCGTAGCCGCAGCTCGCGTCATCGAGCACGAGCACCGGGTCGGGGCTGCCCGGGAAGTCGCGGAAGTGGAAATCGAACGGCGAGTCGACGTGCGCGGGCGCGATGACCTCCATCCGGGCGAGCGCTTTCAGCCGGCTCTGCGCCTGCCGCGCCTTGGTCGCCTTGGCCCGGAAGCGGTCGATGAACGCCTCGAGCCGGGCGACCTCGCGCTGCTGGCGCGCGTACAGCGCCTGCTCGTTCGCGAGGCGCGCCGCCCGCTGGGCCTCGAACGCCGAGTAGTTGCCCGCATAGCGACGGAGCCGGCGCGCCTCGAAGCTCACGATCGTCGTCGCCGTCGCGTCCAGGAACTCGCGGTCGTGGGAAACGAGCAGCAGGGTGCCGCGGTAGCCCGCGAGCCAGCCCTCCAGCCACACGATCGCGTCCAGGTCGAGGTGGTTGGTCGGCTCGTCGAGGAGGAGCAGGTCGGAGGGGCACATCAGCGCCCGCGCGAGGTTGAGCCGCATCCGCCAGCCGCCGGAGAACTCGGCAACGCTGCGCTCGAGATCCCCGGGCACGAACCCCAGGCCGTCGAGCATCGCCGCCGCCCGCGCGCGGGCCGAGTACCCGTCGACGTGGGAGTACGCCTCGTGCGCGGCGGCGATCCGCTCGCCGTCACCCGAGCCCTCGGCCGCGGCGAGCTCGCGCTCGACGCCCCGCAGTCGCTCGTCGCCGTCGATGACGAACTCGATCGCGGGCCGCTCGAGCGCCGTCGTCTCCTGCGCGACGTGGGCGATCGTCCACCCCGGCGGCAGCTCGACGTCGCCCGCATCCGGATGGAGCTCGCCGTGGAGCAGCGCGAAGAGGCTCGACTTCCCGCAGCCGTTCGGGCCGACGACGCCGACCCGCTCGCCGGGAGAAAGCGCGAGATCGGCGGTGTCCAGCAGCAGTTTCGCCGCGCGCCGGAGCGTGACTCTGCGTAACGTGATCACGGGGCAAGCGTAGCGAAGTGCGGTATTTCCTGCTGTCGATGCGAGGCGCCTCTGATATAATGCCCACGTTTCTCAACCGACTTTTTCCGCCTTCATCCGCCTGGAACCCACGCCCGCCTCCTCCGGTCCCGCGCCGCTGGACCGCGCTCTTCGGAGCCTCGCTGTTTGACCACGTTCGCTGACCTGGGCCTGCGCCCGGAGCTGCTCAGGGCCGTTGCCGAGCAGGGCTACACCGAGCCGACGCCGATCCAGGTGCAGGCGATCCCGCTCGTGCTCGCCGGCGGCGACGTCATGGGCGGGGCGCAGACCGGCACCGGCAAGACGGCGGGCTTCGCGCTGCCGCTGCTGCAGCGGCTCGCGCAGCACGCGAACACCAGCGTCTCGCCGGCGCGCCACCCGGTGCGTGCGCTCATCCTCGCGCCGACGCGCGAGCTCGCGGCACAGGTCGAGGAAAGCGTCCGCGCGTACGCCAAGTACACCGGGCTGCGCAGCACCGTGGTCTTCGGCGGGGTGCCGATGGAACCGCAGACCGCCGAGCTGCGGCGCGGGGTCGAGATCCTCGTCGCCACACCCGGCCGGCTGCTCGATCACGTGCAGCAGCGCACGCTCTACCTCGGGCAGGTCGAGATCTTCGTCCTCGACGAGGCCGACCGGATGCTCGACATGGGGTTCATCCCTGACGTGAAGCGGATCATCGCGCTGCTGATCGGGCGCAAGCAGAACCTGCTGTTCTCGGCCACGCTGACCGACGAGATCCGGATCCTCGCGAAGTCGTTCCTGAAGGATCCGGTGGCCGTGCAGGTCGCGCCGAGGATCGTTGCCGCGGAGCTCGTGACGCACGTCGTCCATCCGGTCACGCGCGAGCGCAAGCGCGAGCTCCTCGTGCACCTGGTCAAGTCGCGCGCGCTGAAGCAGGTGCTCGTCTTCGTCGCCACCCGGATCGGGGCGAACCGGCTCGCCTATCAGCTCAACCGCGAAGGCGTGCACGCCACTGCGATCCACGGCGACCGCACGCAGGTCGAGCGCATGCAGGCGCTCGAGGACTTCAAGGCGGGGAGGGTGGGGGTGCTCGTCGCCACCGACGTCGCGGCGCGCGGCCTCGACATCGAGGAGCTGCCGCACGTGCTCAACTTCGATCTCCCCAACTCGCCCGAGGACTACGTGCACCGCATCGGTCGCACCGGCCGCGCCGGCACCGCCGGCACCGCGATCTCGCTCGTATGCCCGGCGGAGCACGAGCGCCTCGCCGAGATCGAGAAGACGATCCGCATCCGGATGCCGCGGGAGGTCGTGCCGGGCTTCGGCCACGCCTCGGAGGCGCCGCTCATGGAGCCCCCCCGGAGACAGCAGCGCCGCGCGGCCGACGAAGATCGCCTGACGCATGCGCGGCGGCGCGAGCAGCCAGCGAGGCCCGAGCGCGCGAAGAAGCCCCAGCCCGCGGCCGATCCCATCTTCAGCCGCCCCTACGAGCCGGGCCTGGCGTCGCCCGCGCCGCAGGGCGCGAACCCGGGCGCGCCGGCCAAGCCCGAACGCCAGGTCGCTGCGCTGCTCGGCGGCTTCGTCCGCAAGCCCACCTAGCCCGACCTACACGCAGCGCGCGCCGTCGACCTCGAGGCAGACGCCGCTGATGAACTCGGCTTCGTCCGAGGCGAGATAGAGCACCGCATTCGCGACGTCGAGCGGCGTCGAGGGGCGCCCGAGCGGGATCGTCGCGACGAACTTCGCCTCGGTCTCCGGCGTCAGCTTCCCGCCGGCGAAGTCCGCCGACAGTCCGGTCAGCGGGCTGAACACCGGATTCACGACGTTCACGCGGATCTTGTCGGGTCCGAGCTCGGCCGCCAGCGAGCGGCTCATCGTGATGACCGCGCCCTTGCTCGAGTTGTAGACGGTGAGCCCGGGCCGCGGGCGCACGCCGGCGGTGGAGCCGATGTTCACGAAGCAGCCGCCGCCCTGCTTGCGGAACACCGGCACCACGTGCTTCGCCGAGAGGTAGATCGAGCGGACGTTGATCGCGTAGACCTTCTCGAACTCCTCGTCGGTGACCTCGAGGAGCGGCTTCATGCGGTGGGTCCAGCCGGCGTTGTTGACGACGATGTCGATGCGGCCGTAGGCGCCGAGCGCGGCGCGCACCATCGCCGCCCAGTCGCCGGAAACCGCGACATCGGCCTGGACGAGCTCCGCCGTGCCGCCGCTCTTCCAGATGGCGGCGACGACCCGCTCGGCGCCCGTGACGTGAATGTCGTTCACCATCACCTTGGCGCCTTCCTCGGCGAACCGCCTGGCGATCCCCTCGCCAAAGCCCGAGCCGGCCCCGGTCACGATGGCTACCTTGTTCTTCAGTCGCATGAGCTCCTCCTTCGGTGCGTCGCGATTATCCGGCGCGCGCGGGAAGTGAGTTAAAGTAGGCGGGTGGGTCGGCCCGGACGAGGCAAAGCGGGAGATCCTGGCGGGCGTCGCCAGCTACCGGAAAGAAAGGCTTTCTGACGCGGGAGATACACATGGATTGGAATGAAGGCGGCTGCGCGCGGGCATGGCGGTGGCAGATTGGCGGCGCGCTGGCGCTCGCGCTCGCCGTCCCGGCGGCGATGGCCCAGACGCGGCCTGAGGAGCGGGCGGTGACCCGACCGGACGGGACGACCATTTACCCGTTCGTCAACGAACAGGGGGCGCGCGGCGGCAGCACCTGGTGGCAGCGGGATCGCGACGTCGGCGCCGACGAGCGGGAACGCCGGCGGATCGAAGCGCAGCGCGACGCCGTCGAGCGGCAGGAAATGCGGTTGCGAGAGCGCCAGGGCGCGCTGGCGAACCCCGCGCGTCAGATCCCGCCGACCGACGGGCGCTGACGCGCCGCCGAAGTTCAGCCTTCCTCCGCCAGTCCTCTGAAGGGACTGCGCTCCGCGAGCTCGTCGACGTGGCGTGCGACCCCGGCCGCCTCCCGCGCGAGGAACTTCTCGACCGCGTCCGCGAACTGCGGATGCCGCAGCCAGTGCGCTGACCAGGTCACCTCCGGCAGGAATCCCCGCGCGAGCTTGTGCTCGCCTTGCGCGCCGCCCTCGAAGGCCCGGATGCCGCGCGCGATGCAGAATTCGAGCGCCTGGTAATAGCAGGTCTCGAAGTGGAGGCACGGCACGTAGCCGGTCGCCCCCCAGTAGCGGCCGTAGAGCGCGTCCTGCGTGAACACGTTCAGCGCGCTCGCGATCGGCTTTCCGTCCCGCTCGGCGACGACGAGCAGCAGATGCTCCGGCAGGACCTCCCCGAGCCGCGTGAAGAACGCGAGGTTGAGGTAGGGCGAGGAGAGGTGAGCGCGGTAGGTGAGGTTGTAGCAGCGCGTGAAGAAGCGCCACTCGCCGTCCGTGATCTCGTGCCCGAGCTTCCAGCGAAACGCGATGCCGGCCTCCCGCACCTTGCGCCGGTCCTGCTTGATTCGCTTCCGCTTGTCGTGGGTGAGCGTCGCGAGGAACTCGTCGAAGGTGTGGTAGCCCGGGTTCGCCCAGTGGAACTGGATGCCCTGTCGCAGCATCATTCCCGCGGCCGCGAGCTCGCGCGCCTCGCCTTCGGGCGGGAACAGGATGTGCAGCGACGACACGCTACGCGCGAGCTCGAGCGCGGCGGCGACGAGCTGCCGTCGCGCGTCCGCAGTGGCGGCGAGCGCTCGTCCGCCCGTGACCGGCGAGAAGGGCACGGCGGAGGTGAGCTTCGGGTAGTACTCGAGACCGTGGCGGTGATACGCATCCGCCCACGCCCAGTCGAAGACGTACTCGCCATAGGAGTGCGACTTGAGGTAGAGCGGCAGGGCGCCCTGAAGCTCGTCACCTTTCCAGAGCGTGAGGAACTGCGGCAGCCAACCCGTGCCGCCCGTGGCGCAGCCGGTCTCGTGCAGTGCCGAGAAGAATTCGTGCCGGAGGAACGGGTGATCGCCCGCGAGCGCGTTCCAGTGGCGGGCCGGCACTTCCGCGAGATCCTCCACCACGCGGAGGGCGAGCTGCGCTGCGAGCGGACCGGCCATGTGAAGCCGATTATTTTCGAATGCGCACGGCGAGGCAACGGGGTTCGCGCCGTCGGCCTTTTGCTATACTGCCCCGGGTCCGTGCGCCGGGAGAGGAGCCGCCATGAAAATGATTGAAGCCGTCATCAAGCCGTTCAAGCTCGACGAGGTCCGCGAGGCGCTGGCCGAGGTCGGGGTGACCGGCTTGACCGTGACCGAGGTCAAGGGCTTCGGCCGGCAGAAGGGGCACACGGAGCTCTACCGGGGCGCCGAGTACGTGGTCGACTTCCTGCCGAAGGTCAAGATCGAGGTGGCGGTCGTCGACAAGCTGCTCGACCAGGCGATCGAAGCGATCATCAAGGCCGCCCGCACCGGCAAGATCGGCGACGGCAAGATCTTCGTCACCTCCGTCGAGCACGTCGTGCGGATCCGCACCGGCGAGACGAACGAGGCGGCGATCTGAGCCGGAACCGGGAACCGAGACCGCGTCCGCGAGCGGGCTACTCCTCGCTTCCTGCTTCCGGTTGCTCACGCCTTCAGCAGGACCAGCACCGCGCCGCTCCCGCCGTGGGCGGCGGGCGCCTGACAGAACGCCAGGACCTCCTCCCGCTGCGCGAGCCAGACGCGCACCTTGCCCTTGAGCACCGGCTCCCGGTTCTTCGAGCCGAGACCCTTGCCGTGGACGATCCGCACGCAGCGCCGGGCGCGGCGCACCGACTCCCGAAGGAATCCCGCCACCGCCTCGCGCGCTTCGGCGCGCGTCAGCCCGTGCAGATCGAGGTCGTCCTGAACCACCCAGTGTCCGCGCCGCAGCTTCCGTAGCACCTGCCGCGGCACGCCTTCCTGAAGAAACGACGCCTCGTCCTCGACCTCCGGGTCGACGGAACCGCTGCGGCTTTCGGCGAGCGCCGAATGCTCGTCGAGCAGCGACTGCACGGGCACCGGCGGGGCCCCTCGATCGGCGTCGACGCGGCGCTTCGGGGTGCGCAGCGGCACCGCATCGCCGACCGCCGCGCGGAATAGCGCGGCGTCGTCAACGTCGTCGTCGTCGGGTACGCGCGGGTCGAGCGGACGTTTCATGGGCGGTGCCGTCGCCTCGGTCAGCCGAGGCCCTCGAGATATTTCTCGGCGTCGAGCGCGGCCATGCAGCCGGAGCCGCCGCTCGTCACCGCCTGGCGGTAGACGTGATCCTGGACGTCGCCGGCGGCGTACACCCCCGGGATGCTCGTCGCGGTCGCGTTGCCCTCGCTCCCGCCTTTGGTGATGATGTAGCCGCCGGCCATCTCGAGCTGGCCCTCGAAGATCGCGGTGTTGGGCGTGTGACCGATCGCGATGAAGAGCCCCTGCACGTCGAGCCGCTCCGGGGCGCCGCCCGCGACCCCCTTGATGCGGATTCCCGTGACGCCCTTGTCGTCGCCGACCACCTCGTCGAGGACGTGGTTCCACCTGATCGCCACGTTCGCCTTGCCGGAGAGCTTCTGCTGCAGGATCTTCTCGGCGCGGAACTTGTCGCGTCGGTGCACGACGGTGACGCGCTTGGCGATGTTGGAGAGGTACAGCGCCTCCTCGACCGCGGTGTTCCCGCCGCCGATGACCGCGACGTCCTGGCCGCGGTAGAAGAACCCGTCGCACGTGGCGCAGGCCGAGACGCCGCGGCCCATGTACGCCTCCTCGGAGGCGAGCCCGAGGTACTTCGCCGACGCGCCGGTGGCGATGATCAGCGCGTCGCAGGCGTAGACGGCGCTGTCGCCTTCGAGGCGGAACGGGCGCCCCCTCAGGCGGGCGGTGTGAACGTGGTCGAACACGATCTCGGTCTCGAAGCGCTCGGCGTGCTTCTGGAAGCGCGTCATCAGCTCCGGTCCCTGCACGCCCTCGGCGTCCGCCGGCCAGTTGTCCACGTCGGTGGTGGTCGTCAGCTGCCCGCCGGGCGCGAGACCCGTGATGAGCACGGGCTTCAGGTTGGCGCGCGCGGCGTACACGGCGGCGGTATAGCCGGCCGGACCGGAGCCGAGGATGAGCAGGCGGCAGTGCTTGATGGGCTTGTCAGACATCGGGGAAGGCGTTTCTCGCGGTCGGGACTGCGCCCGATTATAGCGGCGGGCGTCCGCGTGACTTTTGACTCAATTCCGAGGTTACCTGAGCTTTCTTTTCTAAATGATTGTTTTACATTGAGTCGATAGCTATACTGCCAGTTTGGACCGGACGCCAGGACGGGCGCTGAACCACTCCCGACACAGGGCGCCGAACGTGGTGCGTCCCCCGGGTGCGGCGCGGTCGAAGGTGCGACACCGTTGCCGCACGGCCGACTCGGGCTCGCGGTTGATCAGGGATGCTCGCCAGAGCGGTCGCCACTTTCATGCGCTGCCGACACGACATCCCCGGGCGCGGCGCTCGCTCGACGAGTCATTGGAGCCGACGAGCGCGCGAGTGGACTGGCGCTCACCCGACGCGTCGGGCCCGAATCTCGCTTGCATGCGAACTGTGTCGCCATCGAGGCAAGCGCATGCGATGAAGGACGTTGCGACTGTGCAGTTTGCACTTGACCTGCACGGCGCGATGGGTGGCTCAATCTGCTAGGATGAATTGAGCGATGAGGAGTGCATCAGTGAGGGGAGAAAAGCGTATGGCGGGCCCAGCGAGTGTTTCAACCCTGCTCTTGCGGAACGTGCCGCTCTTCGCGGGACTGCCCGAGAGCCAGCTGCAGCTGCTCACGCGGGTGGTCGGGCGG
>Ga0184633_10000179_pt1 | contig 20223 bp, 21 predicted proteins | sample PLM31_170_b1_FD_133156 | JGI IMG/M metagenome (GOLD analysis project Ga0184633, IMG submission 133156) | Groundwater sediment microbial communities from an aquifer in East River, Colorado, USA - PLM3-1_170_b1 | ecosystem: Environmental > Terrestrial > Soil > Riparian zone | place: USA: East...
GTCTCCCGCGCGGTCTTTTCCCACGAGAACTTTTTGGCTTGCTCCAGTCCGCGCGCGCGGAGATCCTCCGCGACGGCCTGCTCGACCACGCAGGTGATGATGGCCGCGCCGAACGCGCGCGTGTCGTCCGGGGGAAGGAGATAACCGGCTTGTCCCACCACCTCGATGACCGAAGCGGCGTGGGAGGCGACCACGGGAACGCCGCACGCCATCGCCTCCAGCGGCGGCAGGCCGAAGCCCTCGTAGCGCGAGGGATAAACAAAGGCCGCCGCGCCTCGATAGAGCGCGGGCTTGTCCCCCTCGTCCACCGGGCCGATGAACTTCACCGTGTCCGCGATATCCAGTTCACGGGCGAGGCGCGGGAAGTCCTCGAAGAGCCGGCCGCCGGGACGCCCGCCTGCCCCCGGCGCAGCGCGGGGGTTAGGGTCGGGCCGCGGCAGTTGGCCGCCGAGGACGAGCGGGTAACTCTGTCCAATCGAACTGTCCGCCCACGTCCACGCGGACAGGAGCGCGCGCACATTCTTCCGCGCGTCGAAGCCCCCGAGGTAGAGCACGTAGCCTCCCTCGGGCGCGAGCTGATACTTCTGCCGGATCGGCTCGTCCACCTGCCAATCGCCTTTGGGCGTGTACTGCTCGCCTGCAGCGAGGTAGACCGTGCGAACTTTCTCCGGCGGCAAACGAAGATATTGGAGAATGTCCTGCCGCGAGGCGTCGGAGTCGGCGAGGACGAGGGACGCGCCCGCGGTCGCCGCCGCGACGAGCGCGGTGTACAGGCGCACCCGCAGGCCCCCGCGATATTCGGGGAGCGTCCGCGTCAGCAGCGGGATGAGGTCGTGGACGGTGGCGACGATGGGGGCGGGCGAGGCGAGCGGGGGCGCCCAGTGCGGGACGTGGGCCACGCCGGCGTTCAGCGCACGGCACGCGCGCGGGAAGAGGATTTGCTCGAAGCGGACTTTGTCGAAGTCCGACGCGCCGCACGGCACGGGATGCAGCCGGACGGCGGAAGGCGCTTCGGCGATGCGGCCCGAGGGGACGACGGCGTAGTATTCGTGCTGCGGCGCGACCCTGGGCAGCCACGCACAGAGCGCGCGGAGATATTGCCCCGTGCCCGTGTGCGCGTTGTGGACGAGGAACCAGCCGTTGAGGGCCACGCGCATATCAGCTTTTCCAGTAACGGAGGATGGCTACCAGGAGGAGCGTGATGAACAGCGGGCCGAGCCAGAATCCGACCACGATGAATAGTCCGAGTCCGGCGGCAGACGGCCAAATGAACGGAGCGCGGGCCGAGGCAGAGGAGGGTGAGGCCGGGGTGAACAACGACGCGACGGCGCAGAAGCAGATCAGCGACAGCCAGCCCATCGCCAGCAGTGTGGTGAACCAGTTCCAGCGCCGCCTTCGCCGGCGAGGCGGGTAGAAATCTGTGGAGGGGACGTAGGCATCCCGCCTGGCTCGCCATTTGGCCTTTTCCATTTCCACGCGCATGCGTTCGTCGTACTCGGCGCGGCGCTTCGGGTCGAGCAGCAGGTCGCGCGCGGCGTTGAGCTGCTTCATGCGCTCGGACGCCCACTCGCGCTTATCGGGCGGCTGGATGTCGGGGTGCACCTCGGCGGCGCGGCGGCGGTAGGCCGCCCGGATGTCGTCCGGGGTGGCATTGAGTTCGACGCCGAGGAGATAGTACGGGTCGAGCATAGCGAGCCTTGCTGAAAACCAGCGCGAGATTCCTGCTAATGGTCACACGTGTTGATCAGACGCAATCCAGCGCTGCCCGTGACGAGCAGATTCATCTGTGTTTATGCTGGGACCGCCTTGACTTCGACGATATAGCCCAGGCGTGCGAGGAAATCGTAGCAATCCTCCCACGTCAGGCCAAACTCGCGCACATCGGCCACGCCGATCCTCCCGACGATGTCGCGCAGGACTGTGGCCTTGCGCTCATCGAGATCATCATTCAACAAAACGCCCTCAGCCCAGTCCACCAAATCAGCAAGGGTGAGTTGACGGTTGAGATATGCCATCAATTTGTCGCGGACAGTTTCTCGTGTGATCATGTTTCACCTTCGACTTTCTGATGTCCCCTGTCTACGGGATACTTCTCGTGGACTTCCGCAAGTTTACCATCGCCGTCGTAGATTTGTTGGTAAAACCGGAGCGTATTTTCGTCGGCGTCTACTTCTTTGACGTATCTCGCGCGCCAGCCGTGGCGGCCCGGAATGTCCAACCAGTAGCGCCGCCCGCCTTCCGGCAGCTCTTCCCAGTTGGGGAATTTGCGCTCGTTCTGTTCGCGCGCAGACACGCCGCATTAACCCTTCAGTATTTCCAGGCTCGCAATGCTCGCCGCCAGCCGCTTGATCCCCACCTCGTCGAACGCCACGATTACTTCCTCTTCCCCGCCGGACAGCTTGCTCTCGATGACGATGCCCTCGCCGAACTGCGCGTGCCGGACGCGCTGGCCTGATTTGTGGCGGGCGGGTTCGGGCGCATGCGCCGAGGCGGAGCTGAGATTGAAGGAGCGGCGGCGCGGCGTCGAATCCCAGGTGGTCGCTTTCTCATACATGCGCTCGGCATTTGATTTTTTGCGTGCAAGATTCCCGGCGAGCAGGCGGTCGGGGATGTCGTCGAGGAAGCGCGAGGGGTTGGAGAGCGACGAGTCGCCGTACAGCGAGCGGCGGAACGCGCGCAGGAGATAGAGCCGGTCTTTGGCGCGCGTCATGCCCACGTACATCAGCCGCCGCTCCTCGTGCATCGCCTCGGGGTCGTCGAACGAGCGCTGGTGCGGCAGCACGCCTTCGTCCAGCCCGAGGATGAACACGACCGGGAACTCCAGCCCTTTGGCCGCGTGCAACGTGAGCAGGGTGGGGGCCTTGCCCTCTTCGGCGATGGTGTCCTGATCCGAGACGAGCGCGACTTCTTGTAGGAAATCGGTGAGCGTAGCGTCTTCGTATTCGGCGGCGACGCCGCGCAGTTCCATCACGTTCTCCCAGCGCTCCTCGCCCTCCTCGGTTCCGTCGTCGAGGTAATCTTTGTAGCTCGTACGGTCGAGCACGAGGTCAATCAACTGCACAACCGACAACTCGTTGCGCGCGGTGTGCCAGTGATTCAACAGGCGGCCAAAGTTGGCGAGCGCCGCCCCCGCTTTGCCCCCAAAGGTCAGCGCGAACGGCGATTTCGGCCCATGTTCGCCGAGGTCACGCAACACGTCGGCGGGCGCGAGATGTGCCGCCGTCGCCGCAGTGGTGAGCTGTTCGAGCGTCTTCGCCCCTACGCCGCGCGGCGGGGTGTTGATCACGCGCAGCAGGCTCACCGTGTCCGCCGGGTTGTGGGTCAGCCGCAGGTAGGCGATGACGTCCTTGATTTCCTTGCGCCCGTAGAAGCGCTGAGCGCCCACGAGTTTGTACGGCAGCCCCGCGCGCAGGAAGGCCTCTTCCACCGCCCGCGATTGCGCGTTGGTGCGGTACATCACCGCACAGTCGCCGGGCGCGCACTCGCCTTTTGCGGTCAGCGAGGCAATTGTGTCCACCACGAACTGTGCTTCCTCGTCCTCGTTGTACGCCTCGTAGGCGAAGATTTCCACCCCGCCTTTGCGCTGGGTGAAGAGCTGCTTGCGCGTGCGGCCCGGATGGAGGTCAATCACCGCCATCGCCGCGTCGAGGATCAACTGTGTCGAGCGGTAGTTTTCTTCGAGCAGGATGGTGTGCGCGTCGGGATAATCTTCCTGAAAGCGGCGGACGTTGCGGTAGTCCGCCCCGCGCCAACGGTACACACTCTGGTCAGGGTCGCCCACGGCGTACAGATTGTGGTTCAACTTCGCAAGTTGCCGCAGAAGCGCGTACTGCGCCGTGTTCGTGTCCTGAAACTCGTCCACGAGGATGTGATCGTAATAGCGCTGATACTTCTCCAGCACCTCCGGGTGGTCGCGGAACAATTCCACTACCTTCATCAACAGATCGTCGAAGTCGAGGGCGTTATGGGTAACGAGTAATTGCTGGTAGCGCACGTACACGCGCTTGGCGATCTCGGCGAAATACGTGGAAGCCGCAAACTCCTCCGGGCCGATCAGCTCGTTCTTGGCCGCCGAAATCTTGTTGAGGAATTTCTGCGGCGGATACTGCTTGTCGTTGAGGTTGAGGTCTTTGACGGCCTGCTTGGCGAGCGCGAGCTGATCGGACTCGTCGAAGATGACGAAATCGGCGGTCACGGGGAGCAGCGCGGCCTCCCGCCGCAGGAACCGCGCGCAGATGGCGTGGAACGTCCCGATGGTCAGCCCGCGCAGGTTGCCTTCGAGCAGCACTTCCACGCGCGACTTCATCTCCCGCGCCGCCTTGTTCGTGAACGTCACCGCCATGATCTTGTGCGGCGGCACGCCCAGTTGCCCGACGAGGTGCGCGATGCGGTGTGTGAGCACGCGCGTCTTGCCGCTGCCCGGCCCGGCGAGGATCAGCGTCGGCCCTGGCCCGGCGGTCACGGCCTGGCACTGCTGCGGGTTCAATCCGTCGAGGAGGTTCATAAGTGCGCGAATTGTAGCACATGGAGGTAAACGAAGTTGGGACTGTCTGGACATGACAGAAGCGGTTTGCTACTCGTGCTCAATCTGACTATACTTTCCATACGATACTTGCGCTCTTGGATGATGAATCCGGGAGTGTGCTGAATGGAAAACCGACATGCGCGTCAGCCATATCGAGCTCTATAGCTGGAAAAATTTCCGGCGTGTCAGTGTAGACTTGCCGGAGCGGGTTTTTCTGGTCGGCCCTAATGCTTCCGGCAAGTCGAACTTTCTGGATGCCTTCCGGTTCTTGCATGACCTCGCGGCTCCTGGCGGCGGGCTACAGCGGGCCTGTGCGGAACGGGGAGGGGTATCCAAGATCCGTTGCCTCGCTGCTCGGCCAGATCCAGATGTGGGGCTTACCGTGTCTCTGGCGGAGAGCTCTAAGATCTTGTGGCGATATGAGATCAAAGTCAATCAGCAGCAGCGTGGTTACCGCTTGGCAACACTTACTCGAGAAGCGGTGTCTAAAGGCAATAAACTGCTGTTTGAGAGGCCTAACGCTGCTGACCGCGCTGACCCTCTCCGCTTGACCCAAACCGCAATTGAGCAAATCAACTTAAACGTTGAATTTCGCGAGGTTGTACAGTTCTTTGAAAAGATTTTCTATCTGCATCTGGTGCCACAAATTGTACGTAGCAGGGGTGATCTGATCAGTCAGGGTGGGTTGGCCGAGGCGTACGGGCGAAATTTTCTAGAGCGTGTAGCAAAAACCAGCATTAAGACACGCAATGCTCGTTTGAGACGTATACGTGATGCGCTGGTGATCGCCGTACCGCAACTGAAGGACCTGTGGCTGGAGAGGGATGAGCGTGGAGTACCGCACTTAATCGGGACATACGAGCATTGGAGACCGCGCGCCGCCAGGCAAACAGAAGAGCAATTCTCCGATGGTACACTCCGGCTATTGGGTTTGCTATGGGCCTTGCAGGAAGGTGAAGGCCCTTTGTTGCTCGAAGAGCCTGAGCTCTCGTTACATAGCGGGGTGGTGCGCCGACTACCTAACTTGATTTACCGGACCCAGCGAAGCCGTAAGCGACCACCTCGCCAAGTGCTCATTAGTACGCATAGCGTTGATTTGCTCTCTGAACCGGGTATCAGTGGCGAAGAGGTTTTGATGCTCATACCGGGTGCAGAGGGAACGCATGTGAAGGTGGCGGCGGGCGTGCCGGAAATCAGAGAATTACTTGAGGCCGGGATGAGTGCGGCTGATGCGGTGATACCTCACACTGAGCCAGAGCACGCTACTCAACTGGAACTATTCTCATTGTGATGCCCAGCCCGGTGAGTTTGGTTGCCGAGGGATTATTGGATGAGCAGGTCCTGCGTCATTTGTTGGCGCAGTCTGGTCGCGACTTTGCACTGGGTGTCTGTTATGGCAAGCGAGGCCGTGATCACTTGGCGCAGAACATCGGACGTTTCAATCAGGCGGCTGTCCATCACCCGTTTATTGTGCTGGCTGACCTGGAAAATGATGAGTGCCCGCCCAGCCTAATCCGGCAATGGCTACCTCGGGGATGCCACTCTAACCTTGTCCTTCGCATTGCTGTCCGCAAGGTCGAATCTTGGATACTCGCGGACGGGCAGGCCTTTGCCGAGTTTCTAGGTATTCCCACTGCCAGAGTTCCTCTTGAACCCGACGGAGAAACTGATCCCAAGGCCCGGCTTATAAACTTGGCGCGCCGGTCTCGTTATCGCACTATCCGTGAAGACTTGGTGCCTGCGCCTGGGAGCACCAGTTCCATTGGCAAGAACTATGTCGGTCGGCTCACTGGCTTTGTGTTGAATCATTGGCGAGCGGAACGTGCTTGCCGCAACTCGCCGAGCCTAGAGCGGGCTTTGAAAGCTGTACAAACCTGCTCGCCCACTCTCGGCCAGGTCTGAGCGTGTAGACCCTCACTCAACGGTAGGCCGTTCATGTACATTGCCATCGAAGGCGTGATCGGCGTCGGCAAGACCTCGCTCGCGCGGCTGCTCCAGCCCGCGTTCGGCGCGCAAGTGCTGCTGGAGGTGTTCGAGGAAAACCCCTTCCTCTCGGACTTCTACTCCGACCGCGCCCGGTATGCCTTTCAGACCCAGATGTTCTTTCTGCTCTCGCGCTACCACCAGCAGCGCGTCGTGCCCGTGCTGCTGGAGCGCGGCCCGCTCATCGCCGACTACACTTTTGCCAAAGACGCGCTCTTCGCGCGCATCAACCTGCGCGGCGACGAGCTCACACTGTACCACCGCCTGCACGACGCGCTCGCCGAGAAGATGCCGCGCCCGGATTTGCTCGTCTGCCTGCGCGCCCCGACCGATGTGCTCATGCAGCGCATCGCGCAGCGCGGGCGGTCTTACGAGCGGCAGATGGAGCGCGCGTATATTGACGAGCTCAACCGCGCTTACGACGAGTTCTTCGCCGGTCATCGCCCGTCGCCCGTGTTGACCATCGAGGCCGAGGGGCTGGATTTCGTGGCGAACCCGGAAGACCTGCGCGCCGTCACCGACCGCATCCAGTCCGCGCTCGGTCTTGGCGCTTACCAGACGCCCTTGATGCTGAGAGATGGGTAACATCCGGGCTCTCTTGTGCCCGCGAATGGACGCGAATTTCCGCCAACCTATTCGCGTCTATTCGCGCAGATTAGCGGACGGCATGAACTGTGATTGAACGCGAGACGTTGCTGAAAATCGCCCGCGACACCGCCGCCCAGCGCATGGCCGCGCGGCGCACGCTGATCTCGGCCTACCTGATCGGCTCGGTCGCCGCGGACGAACCGCTGCTCGGCGACGCGACCGACATTGACCTCGTCTTCATCGAGGACGCCGAGACGCCGTCCGCACGCGAAGTCGTCCGGCTCACCGACCAGGTCGCGCTGGACATTCAATATCGGCTCAAAGCCGATTACGCCCGCCCGAAGGAGCTGCGCGTCCACCCCTGGCGCGGCCCGGAGATGTGCGAGCCGATCTTCCTCCGCGACCCGACGCACTTCTTTGAGTTGGTACAGTCGAGTGCGCGGGGACAGTTCCACCGCCCGGATCACGTGGCCGCGCGGGCGCGGACGTTCGTCGAATGGGCGCGCGAGGAACTGCACATGGGCGTGCTGCCCGGCATGGAGTCGTCGCCCGTCACCATCTCCGCGCTCTGCCGCTCGCTGTTGTACTCGGCGAATGCGGTCATCACGCTCACCGGTTTCCCGGCGGCGGGGCGCAGGCTGACGATGAAGCTGGAGGCTGCCGCCCGCACGCTTCGCGTGGATCGCGCCGAGGGTTACGATCAGTTCATCGCGATCTTCGGCGGCGCTTCCGTAGAGACGCGACATGTCGCGTCTCTACTCGCCGATTGGTCGGCGGCGTACCGGGCCGGGCAGGCGGCGGGGGATGAGCTCGTCCACCCCGCACGGCGCACCATCTACGAGCGCGGCTTCCAATCGCAAATCGAGGCCGACCGCGCGGCGGATGCCCTCTGGCTGATGCTCTACACCTGGCAGGCGTGCCTGAAGAACCTGCCCGGCGACAGCCCGCACGCCGACCGGTGGATCGCCTTTCTGCAACAATTGCAGATGGCCTCCCCCGCCGGGTTCGCGGAGCGCGTCCGGCAGGCGCGGGCCTATGTAGATTTGGCCGCCGAGGTGGTGGAGACGTGGGCCGAAAAAAATGGAGCGTGATTGCCCCCATCCCCGCCCCTTCCCCCGTCGGGAAAAGCTCCGACAGGGAAAGGGAGTCCCCTCCCCCGTTCGCGTCCTGAGCGGAGCGCAGCGCAGTCGAAGGATTAGCGAACGGGGGAGGGATAGGGTGGGGGTGGAGTGAAACATGAAGAAATTTGTCGTCGTCGCGGGTAATATCGGGGTCGGGAAGTCCAGCCTCGTGCAGCTGCTCTGCGAGCGGCTGAGTTGGCAGCCGTTCTACGAGGCTGTCACGGAGAATCCCTACCTCCCCGATTTTTATCGCGACATGCAGACGTGGAGTTTCCACTCGCAAATCTTCTTCCTCGCCAACCGGCTGCGCACGCACCGGCAGCTGCTCGACCATCCCACCTCGGTCGTGCAGGATCGCTCCGTCTACGAAGACGCCGAAATCTTCGCGCGGAATTTGTACGAGCGCGGCCATCTGGGCGAGCGTGACTACCGGACTTACCGGCAGTTGTACGAAGTGCTCACCGAGCTCCTGCCGCCGCCCGATCTGGTGGTGTACCTGCGCGCCTCGGTGGGGACTCTCCAGGCCCGCATCGCCCGGCGCGGGCGCGATTACGAGCGCCGGATCGCGCCCGACTACCTGGCGCACTTGAACGACCTGTACGAGCGTTGGATTGAGGCTTTCACCTTCTGCCCGGTGCTGGCCGTCCCTGCCGACGATCTGGACTTTGTCACCCATCGCGTCCATCTCGACCTGGTCGTCCGCAAGGTCGGGGACAAGCTGCAAGGCAAAGAAGAAGTGGATTTCCGGGAGGACGAGGTGCAGCCGACTGATGCCTGATGTCTGTTCACTAACAGACATCAGGCATCAGTCGGACTCGCCTCCCTATGCTATACTTGACCTCACATGCCCAAAATTTTGGTGATCGAGGACAACCCGGACAGCGCCGAGCTGGAGAAGCGGGTGCTCGCGGCGAAGGGCTACGAGGTCCTGGAAGCGCCGGACGCGGAGACCGGCCTGCAACTGGCCGTTGACCAGCATCCGGATGCGATTGTGTTGGACCTGGGCCTGCCGGACGCGGACGGGCAGACCCTCGTCGGCTGGATGCGGCGCATCCCGGCCCTCGCGCACATCCCCATCATTGCGTGCACGGCCTGGCCGGAGGAAACGGCGCGCAAGATGGTGGAGGCCTACGGTTGCGACGGCTACATCCGCAAGCCCATCAGCGTGGCGACGTTTGCCGAGCAAATCGCCGCTTACCTGCGCTTGGCGAAAACCGGTTGAATGCGTGTCCGCGCCTGCCGCCGTGCCCGTCACCGACCTGCCGTTTCAACTGGCGCCCGCGAGCCGATTCACGATTGAGCAATTGACGGCGGCCTATAACCAGACGCGGGTGGATTATCTGGTGCCCATGCCCATGAACGCGGCGCGGCTCGCGGAGTACATTCAGCATTACGACGTTGATCTGGAGCGTTCGGCCGTCGCGCTCGCCGACGAGCAGATGCTGGGGCTGGGGATGCTGGGGGTGCGTCCGGGCCGCGCCTGGATCACTCGCCTGGGCGTGCTGCCGGGGAAGCGCCGGCGCGGCGTGGGGTGGGTGCTCTCGCAGGCGCTCCTGGCCGCCGGCGACGAACTGGGGGCCGAGCGTACAATCTTAGAAGTTATCAAGAATAACACTCCCGCGTATAATTTGTTCCTGAAGCACGGGTTTGAAGTGACCCGCGAACTGGTCGTGCTGCGCCGCCCGCCGGGGCCGCCCGCGCACCCACCCCCCGGCGAGGCCCGCGCGCTGGGCCGCGCGGAGGCGCTGGCCCGGCTCGCCGCGCGCCCCGACCCACAATCGTGGATTACCGGGACCGAGTCGCTGGCGCATCTTGAGCATCTGACCGGCATCCAGCTTGTCCTGCCGGACGGCGGCCGGGGCTGGCTGGTCTGGCAAGTGCAAATGTTTCGAGGGTTTCCGCTGTTGCTTTCCCATCTGGCTCTGCGCACCGAGCAGGGCGATCCAGCGAGAGTGGGGAATGCTTTGTTGGCGCATTTGTATCAGCAGTATCCCGACCTGGATACACACACCGAAAATTTTCCGGCCCAGGATCCTCATCTGCCGGCCTTTTTTGATATGGGCTTCATGGAGTCCTTTCGCCGTCTTGAGATGCACCGCCTGAACCGCCGGGGGGAACACCCAACATGACTTCTTCGCTTAATGTCTCCGTCCCCGAACAGCGCCGCCTGGCCCTGCTCTATCGCATCAGCCGGGAGCTGTCCGGCCGCATCAACCTGAACGAGCTGCTGCCCCGTGTGCTCAAAGAAACCGTCGAGGCCACGCAGGCCAGCACGGGCACCGTCATCGTCTTCGACGATCAGGGGCGCGTGCTGCACTCCGCGCTGATGACCGAGGGCAAGTTTCAGCCCGACCCGGACAAGCTGATTGCCGCCACGTTGGAGCACGGACTGGCGGGCTGGGTGGTGCACAACCGCCAGGCGGTGCTCGTCGAGAATACGACCCGGGACCCGCGCTGGGATCGCCGCCCGGACGATCAGGTCGTCGGCCCCAAGAGCGCCATCGCCGTTCCCCTCATGGGCCGCGAACGAGTCGTGGGCGTCATCACGCTGGTCAAAACCCCCGCCGGCTCCTTCACCGATGCGGATCTCACCCTGCTCACCGCCATCGCCGAGCAGGGCGGGATCGCCATTGAGAATGCCCGCCTGTTCACGGACATCGAACGGCGCTCGCAGGCGATGCGCGCGCTGGCGACCACGGCCCAGGCCATCAACTCCACTTTGAAGTTGGAAGAGGTGCTCCGGCTCGTGACCCAGCACGCGCGCGACCTGCTCCGCGTGGAGGTGGCGGCGATTGCGCTGCTGGAAGGCAACCGGCTCGTGTTCAAAGAAGTGGTCGGGAAAGCGTCCGAGCGCCTCAAGGGGATGTCGGTCAACCTGGGGCAGGGTTTCTCCGGCTGGGTGGCGCAGAACAATCAGCCCGTCCTCGTCACCGACGTCACCGCCGACCCGCGCTTCTCGCGCGGCGTGGATCAGCAGACCGGCTTTTTGACGCGGGCGGTGGCCTGTGTGCCGGTGCAGATCAAGAATCAGGTCATCGGCGTGATCGAGGTGCGGAATCCCATCAACGGCCTGTTCGACCCGGAGACGCTCAACCTGCTCAGCAGCCTGGCCTCGCTGGCCGGGACCGCCATCGTCCACGCGCAGCAGGTGGAAGAGCTGCAGGCCGCCGAGAGCCGCTTTGCCGGGTTGTTCGAAGACAGCATTGACCCCATCCTCATCACCGACCTCAACGGCATGATCACCGACGCCAACCGCAAGGCGGTCGAATTCTTCGGCTACGAAAAGGCGGAGCTCGTCCGGCTGCGGGTGACCACCGTCCACCGCATGGGCACCGCGTGGCTGGGGTCAGACCGCTTCCAGCACTTGCGCGGCGGCAAGGAGATCACCTACCAGACGCGCATCACCACCAAACAGGGCAACGAGATTCCGGTGGAGGTCCACGCCAAGCTCATGCAGCGGCGCGGGCAGGAGTTCATCCAGTGGATTCAGCACGACCTCTCGGAGCGCATCGCGCTCGAAGAGACGCGCTCCGACCTGATCAGCATGATCGTGCACGACTTGCGCTCCCCGCTGGGGAACATCCTCTCCTCGCTCGACGTGGCCATGTCCTCGCTGCCGACCGACAGCGAGCTGGTGACCTCCCTGCTCTCCATCGCCAACCGGTCGGCGGAGCGCATGTCCCGCCTCGTGGATTCGCTCCTCGACCTGCGCCGTTTGGAAGCGGGGCAGATGAAGCTGCACAGGGAGCAGCAGAATCTCAACTCCCTCGTGTCCGAGGCCGCCGAACAGGTCTCCTCGACCGCCGAGGGCAAGGGCATTCAGGTGAAGAACGAGCTGCCGCCGCGCCTGCCGCTGGTGAGCATTGACGCCGACATGGTCCGGCGTGTGGTCATCAACTTGCTGGAGAACTCCATCAAGTACACGCCCGGCACGGGCGTGGTCACCATTACCGGCAAGTCTGATCCCAAAGAGGTGACCATCAGTGTGAAAGACACCGGCCCCGGCATCCCGGCGACCGAGCACACGCGCATTTTCAACAAGTTCGCGCGCCTCAACCGCGAGGCCGCGCCCAAAGGCCTGGGGCTGGGACTGTCGTTCTGCAAGCTCGCCACTGAAGCGCACGGCGGGCGCATCTGGGTGGAAAGCCAGGTGGGCAAAGGCTCCAAGTTCAGCTTCACCCTGCCCATCACCGATTGAACGGATCATCGCCATCATCCGTTTTACGCGAAGCGGTTCAATCCGTTGACCATGACCTCCCGCCTGTATTACTCGGACTCCTACACGCGCGCCTTCTCCGCCCGCATCGTCGCGCGCCTCAACACTTCAGACCATCCCGGCGTCGTCCTCGATCAGACCTATTTCTACCCGACCTCCGGCGGCCAGCCCTTTGACCGGGGCCGCCTCAACGGCGTGCCGGTGGTGGACGTGACCGCGCGCGAGGCCGACGGCGCGATCCTGCATGTGCTGGAGGCCGAGGTTTCCGGCGACACTGCCGCGGGCGAGATTGACTGGCCGCGCCGCTTCGACCATATGCAGCACCACACCGGCCAGCACGTCCTTTCGCAGGCGTTTGTGCGGACGGCGCGTGCGGAAACGGTTTCTTTTCATCTCGAGGCGGATTCTGTCTCAATTGACCTCGCCGTGCCCAAACTGGCCGCCGCCGACCTCGACCGCGCCGCCGACCTCGCGAACGAAATCGTCCAGCGCAACGTCGAAGTGCGCGCTTGGTTCCCGACCGAAGCCGAACTGAGCACAATGCCCCTCCGGCGCGACCCGAAGATTCAGGGGCCGCTCCGCGTCGTCGCCATCGGCGATTTCGACTTCACGGCCTGCGGCGGGACGCACGTCGCGTGCACGGGCGAGATCGGGTTGATCAAAATCGTCGGTGTGGGCAAGGCGGGCAAAGACACCCGCGTCGAATTTCTCTGCGGCGGGCGCGCGCTCCGCGACTATCATCAGAAGAACGCCATCCTCACCCGGCTCGCCGCCGACTTCAGCACCGGGATTGGCGAGGTGGATCAGGCCGTCGCGAAACTCAAAGCCGAGCATCAGGAGTTGCGCCGCGCGCTCAACGCCGCCCGTGTGCAACTGCTCGACCACGAAGCCGCCGAACTCGCCGCCGTTGCGCCGATGCAAAACGGCCTGCGGATTGTGCGCCGTGCGTGGCCCGACCGTGACCCGGCAGAACTGCGCGCCCTCGCCGAGCGGCTGGCGAAGCAGTCCGGCACGGTCGCGCTGCTGGGCACGGCGGGGAGCAAAGCGCACCTCGTCTTCGCCCGCGCCGCCGGCGTGGACAAAGACATGGCCGCGCTCCTCAAAACCGCGCTCGCCGTCCTCGGCCCCGCGCGCGGAGGCGGCAGCCCGAATATCGCGCAGGGCGGCGGCGTGAGCGCCGAGGTGGAGGCGGTGGAGAGGGCGTTGAGGCAGGCGGAGGTTGAGTTGCTGTCGGCATAATCGTTCAGCCACGCAAGGTTTGACGGGCTACTCCGACAAGAGTATATTGATGACATGAAAGTCAAAACATCGATCACACTCTCTAAAGAACTGTTGCAGGCCATTGACAAACGCGCCAAACAGCTCAAGAAGAACCGCTCCGATATTATTGAAGCGGCGGTATGGGCCTTTATCGGGCAACTGATTCGCGACGAACAGAACGCCAGAGATCTTGAAATCATCAACCGGCGGGCAGACTTTCTCAATCAGGAAGCCGTTGACGTTCTCGCGTATCAGATACCTCTATGAAACGCGGCGAGCTTTACCGCGTTGCCCATCCCTCGGCGCAAGACCCAGGAGGTCTCGAGTCTTTGCGGTCATCAGCCGCCAGGTGCTGATTGAATCGCGATTTTCCACTGTGATCTGTGCGCCCGTTTACACAGCCTAGGATGGTTTGGCCACGCAAGTTCCCGTCGGGCCAGATGAAGGCCTCAAGCACGATAGCAGCATTCACTGCGATGAATTGGTGAGCCTGCCCAAATCAGCCTTGACCAACTTTGTCGGCACACTCCCACCGCACAAGATCGAAGCCCTGAATCAAGCCCTCCGCATTGCGTTGGACCTTCCTGATTAGCCGGATCGAGGGGGAATCTAGTGTTTCAACATTTCGTCCGTTCCGCCGATGTGAACAAGGACATCTCCACCCTCATCAAAACCGCGCTTGCCGTCTCGGCCCCGCACGCGGCGGCGTGAGCGCGGAGATGGAGATGGTGGAAAGGGCGCTGAGGGAGGCGGAGAGTGAGTTGCTGTCGGCATAGTTGTGGTCAGCCTGCTCGTTGCGTTTCCGGCAGACCGTTGTAGTCGAGGCGGTGAACTTAGACGTGACAATGAGCAACCCATTGAAGGCTTACTCTGCGGCGCGCGAGACGTTACTCACCGAAATAATCGAAACGCTGTCGGGAGATGACCGATTTGTGGCCGCATGGCTGACAGGGAGTGTCGGCAGGAATGATGCAGACGCTGTAAGCGACCTTGATTTGACGGTAGTAGTCTCCGACCAATCTAGCGAAACGCTCTGCGCCCGTCCCTGGCAAACCAGCGCCCAAACAACCAAAGAGCGTTTGGAGTTGATTGGCAAGTTTGATCAACCCGCCGTTATTCACGAAAACAACTATAACGCGCCAGAAGGTGGGACGTTCACTTTCGCGCTGTACGCTAAGTCTGCTTTAATGATTGACTGGATACTGGTTCCGCGTGCGAAAGCCCAGCGCCCCTCTCAAGCGCAGGTGTTGTTTGACAAAGTCGGTATTCCCGCCGGCCCGCTCCCCGAGCCGGAAAGCTTAGAACAACGCACAAAGAACGCCTCAGATACCATTGCATTTTTCTGGATGATGACTGCCATTACAGCCAAGCATATTGTTCGCGGTGATGGCGTGTTTGTTCAGTGCTGGCTGGAAGAATTGAATAGAATGGTTCGTGAAGTAGAGCGACTGACAAAAGGCGAAGCGTGGCATTACCGACGTGGTTCGTTGACTACAATGGCAGTAACCCGCGAAGACCAAATCGGGGTAATATATCAACTCGGCGAACGCATCCTGAACTTAATGCCCGAAGTTGCCAAGATGGGCGGGTATGTTTCATCTTCACCTATGCCTACCATTGAAACCTTGTTGAAACTTGCTGATCGGGAGTGATAGGCGATACGCCATCAGCGATAAGTCATCTGCCATCCGCTATCTGCCCTAGGAACCGCATGCAAAAACTCGCCAAAGACGTCTACGTCGAATCCAACTTCCCCGGCGTCACCGTCGGCGCGATCCTCACCTCGGACGGCATCATCTGCATTGACACGCCCACCCATCCCGCGGACGCGCGCCGCTGGCGGCTCAAGCTCGCGCAGTTGAGCCAGAAGCCCGTCCAGTTCGTCGTCAACCTCGACCATCACCGCGACCGCGTCCTCGGCGACCAGTGGTTCGAAGCGCCCGTCGTCGCGCACGAGAGCACCCGCGAGCGCGTGCGCCTGCTGCCTGAGCTTTTCAAGGGCGGCCTCACCGACGCCGGGGCCGACGCCGACCTCGCCACCGACCTCGCCGGCGTGCGCATCGTCCTGCCCCAACTCACCTTCACCGACGAGTTGGCTCTGATCAAAGGCGGGCGCGAAATCCATCTCGTCCACCGCCCCGGCTCCGCGCGCGGCGCGATCTGGGTGGAGCTCCCCGCCGAGCAGATTGTCTTCACGGGCGACGCGGTGACGAACGACGTGCCGCCCTTCCTGCACGACGCCGACCTCGAGGCGTGGCTGGACAACCTCGCCCTCCTGCAAAAGAAAAAATACCTGGCCAAAGTCGTCGTGCCGGGACGCGGCTCGGTCACGGACAAGCAGGGCGCCAAGGACATGGAGGCCTTTCTCAAAGTCGTGCGCCGCAAGGTGGAGGCGATCATCCGCGCGCGCAAGACGCGCCTCGACGCCGCGCTCGCCGCGCCCAGCCTGCTCGAATACTTCACCGTGCCGAACGCCATGCGCGACCACTACACCCGCCGCCTCCGCGCCGGCCTTGAGCACGTCTACGACACACTCACGACTCCTTCCCGCTGACTCCAATCTCTAATCTCCAACTTCCAACCTCTAACCTCCAACCCTATGTCCTATCTTCCCGTCCTCGAACTCACCCGCGGCGGCATCGATGAATCAATTCATCACGGCGCGATTGCCGTCGCCGACGCGCAGGGCCGCCTCGTCGCCTCGTTTGGCGACCCGCGCACGGTCACGTTTCTGCGCTCCAGCGCCAAACCGTTTCAGGCCCTCCCGCTCGTCGAATCCGGCGCGGCGGAAGCGTACGGCCTCACCCCGCGCGAGATCGCGCTCGCCTGCGCCTCGCACAAAGGGCTGGACATGCACGCCGAGACCGTGAGCGCCATGCAGCAAAAAATCGGCGTGAGCGAGGGCGACCTCCTGTGCGGCGCGCACCCGCTCGAAGACCCGGAGACCGCTGCGCGCCTCCACCGCGAGGGCCGCGAGCCGACCCCCAACCGCCACAACTGCTCGGGCAAGCACACCGGCATGCTCGCGCAGGCCCAATACCGGAGCCTCCCCCTCGCCGACTACGTCAACCCCCGGCACGGCATTCAGCAGACAATTCTCAAAGCCTTTGCGGAGATGTGTGGGGTTGATGTGGCGACTGTGGTCGTCGGCGTGGATGGCTGTTCCGCGCCCAACTTCGCCGTGCCGCTCGTGAGCGCCGCAACCGCGTTCGCGCGCCTCGCCGACCCTGCCCGCCTGCCCGCCCCACGGGCCGCTGCGCTCAAAACCATCTTTTCGGCTATGACCTCGCACCCGGAGATGGTGCGCGGCCCCAAAGGCTTCGACACCGAGTTGATGTGCGTCCGCCCCGGCGTCGTCGTCGCCAAAGGCGGGGCCGAGGGCTATCAGGGGATTGGGATCGTAGCGGGCGCGCTCAGGCCGGGATCGCCCGCGCTCGGGGTCGCGCTCAAAATCGCGGATGGCGCGGGGCGGGGGACTTACCCCGTCGCGCTGGAAGTCCTGCGGCAGCTCGGCGCGCTGGGCGAAGCGGAATTGAAGGCGCTGGAGGGCTTCGGCTTTGGCCCCCGCCTCCCCCTGAAGAACTGGCGCGGGCTGGTGGTAGGCGAAGCGCGGACGTGTTTTGAGCTCGCTCGATAAAGGACTCCCCCGCTCCAGCGCGTGATTTTCCGCGCTGGAGCGGGGGCCGGGGGGTGAGGTGTTTGACGACTCCCCGCCCGTATGGTATATTCCGCCGCGTCACAGCCGCTCGCAAGCCGGGGGCGGCTTGGTTGCTATATTGAGAGAGGGAAGAGGACCGTATTACTACCACAGCTTCCGAATATCGCATCAATCAGGAAATCCGCGTACCCGAGGTGCGGGTCATCGGCCCGAACAACGAGAACATCGGCGTGATTCCCCTCCAGGAAGCGCTCCGGTTGGCGCAAGAGGCCGGAAAAGACCTGGTGGAGGTCGGCCCCACCGCCGACCCGCCGGTCTGCCGCATCCTCGACTTCGGCAAGTTCCTGTACGAGAAGACCAAGAAGGAAAAGGAAGCCCGCAGGGCGCAGAAGATCATCGAGGTCAAGGAAATCCAACTGCGCCCCAAGACCACCGACCACCACGCCGGATTCAAAGTGCGGGACGCCCGCCGCTGGCTGGAAGAGGGGAAGAAGGTCAAGGTCCGCATCAAGTTCCGCGGCCGCGAGATCACTTATCCGCATCTGGCGCGGCAGGAACTGACGGAGATTGCGCAGGAACTGGCCGACATCGCGATTGTGGAGCAAAGCCCGGACCTCGAGGGCCGCACGATGTTGATGGTGCTGGCCCCGAACCCGAAGAAAAGCAAACCGGCCAAAAAGCCGGAAGCGGTCGAAGAAACGACGAGTGATGCATAAGCAGTTCACCGGGGCGGCTGAGTGGCCCCGGTGAATTTTGTCCCACGTAGACCGGACCTCACAGGTCTTCGGAGACCTGTGAGGTCTCCTGTAAGGAGTCTGACCGTGCCTCGCAAAGCGAAATTGAAGGGCAAGCAGAAGCTCAAGACCCACAAGGCCACCGCCAAGCGCTTCCGCCTGACCGGCAGCGGCATGCTGGTGCGCACCAAGAAGGGCAAGAGCCACCTGCGCCGCCGCACCTCCAAACGCACCAAAGCGCTGTTCACCGAGATGCCCAAGGTGCAGGGCAAAGAGATCATCAAGCGCGTCAAGCGGCTGGCCCCCTACCTGAAGAAGTACAAGGCCAATCCACCGGCGTAGAACCGGGAACTCAAGGAACAGAAGGAACTGAGGGAACAGATTTCCCCCGCCGTTCCCTGAGTTCCGCCCGTTCCCGCCTTTTTAGCGCGGGCGACTTACGGCGCGAACGCACGACATTGCAGTCGTCGTGGGCCGTGAGCCGTTCGCAGGAGCAAAAGCATGGCTCGAGTGAAGGGCGGTTTCCGCCCGCACCTGCGTCACAAGAAAGTCCTCAAGCACGGCAAGGGCCGCCGCGGCGCGTACCACCTGCTGTTCAAGCGCGCCAACGAAGGCATGCTGCACGCCATGTGGTATGCCTACCGCGACCGCCGCAACCGCCGCCGTGACCTGCGCCGGCTGTGGATCGCGCGCATCAACGCCGCCGCGCGCCTGAACGGCCTCTCCTACAGCCGCCTGATGAACGGGCTGAAGAAGGCCAGGGTCGCCCTCGACCGTAAGGTCCTCGCCGATCTCGCCGTGCGCGACCCTAACGCCTTCGCGAAGGTGGCCGAGGTCGCCAAGAGCGCCGGGTAAAACTCCAAATCCCAAAGATCAAACTCCAAAGCCGCATCCGAAGAGGGTGCGGTTCTTGTTTCGGCCACGGATGGCTTCGCAAAACCGCTTCGCGTAAGCGGATGACGACGGATAATCCGTTGTCGCCCCGCCGAGTCGTCGCCGCGCCCCGGTCATGCTATCATAAGCCGCGACTCCCACACCCCCACACTCACCCTATGTCCTCCCTCATCTCCCAGCTCACCCTCCCCTCCGGCCAAATCGTCTCGCTCTATCACGGCGACCTGACCGAGGCGCGTGTGGATGCCATCGTCAACACGGCCAACGCGCACCTCGCGCACGGCGGCGGGGTGGCTGGGGCCATCGTCCGGCGCGGTGGGCATGAGATTCAAAGAGAAAGCGACGAGTGGGTGCGGCAGCACGGCCCGGCGAGGCACGACCGGCCCGCGCTCACCGGGGCCGGCCAATTGCCGTGCAAATTCGTCATCCACGCGGTCGGGCCGGTGTGGCAGGGCGGCGCGCGAAACGAAGACGCGAACCTGCGCGCGGCCTACGTCTCATCACTCGAACTCGCCCACGCGCAGGGCTTTCGCTCGATCGCCTTCCCCTCCATCAGCACCGGCATCTTCGGCTTCCCGGTCGAGCGCGCCGCGCCGATTGCGGTTCAGGCTGCGCTCGACTTCTGTGCCGCCGGAGGTCCCGACTCTCCCGTGCGCGAAATCCGCTTCACTCTTATTGACGCGCCGACGGTGGAAGTGTTCCGGCGCGAGTTTGAGAAACGAGTTGCGTAGCGCGTAGTCTGTATTGCGTAGTCCGTTTACGCAATACGCAATATGCCCTGCTCATGATTACCTCGCCATCAAATCCTACCCTCAAACTCGTCCGCGCCCTGCAATCCCAGCGCAAGGCCAGAGAGAAAGAGCAGTCATTTGTGATTGAAGGCGTGCGGCTGGTCGAAGACGCCATCCGCGCCGAGGCCCCGGTGAAGCTTGTGCTCCACACCGACGACCTCGACGCGCGCGGCCGCGCCGCCCTCAACCAGCTCGCCCGCCTCGGCGCGCAAGTCGAAGCCGTCTCGCCCAAAGTCATGGCCGCCGCCTCCGACACCCAGACCCCGCAAGGTCTCCTGGCTGTCCTTCCCCTCCCTTCATCCTTCATCCTTTATCCGGCAGCCTTCTCCTTTGCCCTTGTCCTCGACCGCCTCTCCGACCCCGGCAACCTCGGGACCCTCCTCCGCACCGCCGACGCCGCCGGGGCGGAGGCTGTGTTCCTCGCGCCTGGCACGGTGGACGCGCACAACCCCA
>Ga0184633_10000180_pt1 | contig 20199 bp, 23 predicted proteins | sample PLM31_170_b1_FD_133156 | JGI IMG/M metagenome (GOLD analysis project Ga0184633, IMG submission 133156) | Groundwater sediment microbial communities from an aquifer in East River, Colorado, USA - PLM3-1_170_b1 | ecosystem: Environmental > Terrestrial > Soil > Riparian zone | place: USA: East...
CATCTCCAGGTAGTCTTCCGCCTGAACCGATTCCGATCGCTCGAAGGCCAGATCCAGGTGCTGGCCCTGTGTCAGGCTGAGACAGGCCAGGTCCAGGCGATGCTGCACGGCGTAGGCTGTCGCTGCCGATACGCCGAGCCCCAACAACCGATGGCACGCCAGATGGGAGGCGGCATAGATGAAGTCACCCGTGTTCACCGCCTGAGGCACTCCCCACCGACTCCAAACCGTCGGCCGCCCACGACGGGTCTCGCTGGAGTCTTCAACGTCGTCGTGAATCAAAGTGAAGTTGTGGATCAGCTCCACACTGGAAGCCGCCGGGAGGGCCTGTCGCCAATCGCCTCCGGCCGCCGAAGCGCACAGCAGGGTCAGCAACGGCCGGACGCGCTTCCCTCCCTGGTCGCCGCCGGCCCGATCCCAGCCGAAATGGTGACGCACCATCTCGGCCAGCCCGCGGTAACGATCATCGGAAAGCTCGGCCAGGCACGTCCGCAAATCATCCTCGAGCGCAGCCAGCATGGCCGGCGCCCGCATCTGGCGAACGGCGTCGGTCATTCGATCAAGACCAACTTGGACATGCGCAGGGCACGCAGGTCGGCTGAGCCGGTGGCAAACATGACCAGCCGCAGTTCCGAGACCACGTGCTCAATGGTGCGCACGACCGCCTCGGAGGACTCGGCCGCTGCCTTGAGGAAGGGGCCGGCCATCGCACCGAGATCGGCTCCTAAGGCAAGGCTCTTGGCCACATCCGTCCCGCTGCGCAGCCCGCCGGAGGCGATCAAAGGGATGTCGGGCAGGACCGATCGGACCTGACGCAGCGCTTCCGCCGTCGGGATTCCCCAGTCGACAAAAGCGGCTGCCAGGCGGGCCGCCTCCGGGTCTTCGGTCCGGTACATCTCGACCTGCGACCACGAGGTTCCGCCCGCTCCGGCGACGTCGATGGCAGCGACCCCGGCGCGCGCAAGCCGCGCCGCCACCTCGCCGGAGATTCCCCAGCCGACCTCCTTGGCAATGACGGGCACGGTCAGGCCTCGGCACACACGCTCGATCTTTGCCAGCAGCCCTGAGAAATTCGTGTCGCCTTCCGGCTGAAGGGCCTCTTGCAGGGCATTCAAGTGCAGCACGAGCGCGTCGGCCTCGACCAGCTCGACGGCCCGGCGGCAGTCCTCGGTGCCGAGGCCGTAGTTGAGTTGCACCGCGCCCAGGTTGGCCAGGAGCAGGATGTCGGGCGCCATGCGGCGCACCTGGAAGGTGGCTGCCTGGGCGGGGTCTTCGAGCGCGGCTCGAAGCGACCCGAGCCCCATCGCGACGCCTCGTTGCTGAGCTGCCTGAGCCAAGGCCAGGTTGATTTGGCCGGCCGCCGCCGTCCCCCCGGTCATGGACGAAATCAGCAGAGGTGCAGCCAGCTTCTTCCCGAGGAAGACGAGGCCCGTTTCCAGCGACCCCAGGTCCAACTCGGGCAGCGCATCATGTTCGAAACGCAGCCGTTCCAGCCCGGTGGTGAGCTCGGAGCGGACATCCTCCTCCAGGTTGATCCGAATATGGTCCGCTTTTCGCCGAGAGACCGGCGCAACTTTCGCCATGCAGGGGTGTTTCCTTGTGGCGGGGTGTGATCTTATCAGCCGGCCCGCGGAGTGTCAACGTGGCGGGCCGGTCCATCTGATACAATTAGCGGCTGGAGGCCTCCATGTCGGACACCTACGAAGCGGTGCAGGGCATCATCGTTGAACTCCTAGGGGTGGACGAATCCAAGGTCGCTCCGGAAGCGCGCTTCCGCGAAGAGCTTGAGGCGGACTCCCTGGACCTGGTCGAGCTGATCATGGCCTTCGAGGAGAAATTCGGGGGGGAGATTTCCGACGAGGATGCGCAGAAGATCACGACGGTGGGTGAAGCCGTCACGTACATCGACACTCACATGAAGAAATAATCCGCTCCGGCCGGGGGCGTACGACTCGCCCGGCCGGATCAGCGTCGCACGCGTCGGGAGCCGGCTTGCGCCGGCTCTTTGCGTTTCCGCGGCGCGGCCGCGCGCCCATCGAGCAGTCGGCGAAGGTGCGACTCTTCCCGCGCCTGACGGCGCAGATAGCCGCGCAAGAAGGCCGATCCCCTCAAGCGCAACGACATCGGGGCCACCACGCGCACGTCATCCGGTCCGGCTGCTTCGCGGCCGTCAGCTCCGGCGTAGGCGCGCGCCGCCTCGAACAGGGTCATCTCGGCCCGCAGCGAGTCGATTCCCATCTTGCGGACAAGATCGAGGCCGAAGGACTCGGCAGCTGGAGAAAGCGCCACGTGGGGCAGGGCGGAGCGGGCGGCGGACAGCTCGTCACAGGCCTGGGCCGTGTCGACGTCGAAGCGGGCGATCAGCTGGCGCGGGCTGACGCGAAAGGCGACGGAGCGGCGATAGGCTTCCAATCGATCCTCGGGCGAAACCAGGCCTCGCACGATCACCCGCAAGCCGAAGCGGTCCAGGATTTGCGGACGCAGGCTGCCCTCCTCCGGATTCATCGAACCGATCAAGACGAGGCGCGCCCGGTAGGTGGCCGAGAGCGAACCGCGCTGAACCGTGTAGATCCCCTGCGCCGCCGCGTCCAGGATGGCATCGACGATGTCGTCGGGCAGCAAATTGGCTTCGTCGGCGTACAGCAGATTTCGATCGGCGCGGGCCAGCAACCCGCGGCGCAGCCGGGTGCGGCTGTGGCCGGCGCGCTCATCGATCCCGCCGACGACGTCCTCCAGGCGGGCGTTGAGCGGAAGCTCGATCAAGCGCACTCGGTCGAGAAAGGTAAGCGGTTCGCCTTGGCCGTATTTGCGAGCGCAGTCCGGGCAGACGGCATCCACGCCGCCAGTCTCAATATCCTCCGGCAAGCAGCCGGAGGGGCATAGGCTGCGCGGCACTTCCGGCATGAGATCGGCCAGGCTGCGGACGCCGGTGGTCTTGCCCGTGCCGCGCGGTCCGAGCAGGAGCACGCCGCCGACGTTGGGGTTGATCAGGGCCAGCAGCAGGGCGAGTTTCATCTCCTCCTGGCCGACCAGCGCCAGGAAGGGGAAGACCGTCTGCTCGAACAGGCCCAAGTCTTCGGCGGCCGGCGCGTCGAGGAAGCGCTGCGAGCCGGCTCGTTGTAACAACTCGGTGAGAGACCGGACGGGTTCGGTCATCCGACTTCGTCCATCCGTTCCTGCTCTCGCTGCCCCAGGCGGTAGGCCTGCCGCTCCCGGCCGGCTTGGAGACGGCGGCGCTCGGCCTCGGTCTCAGCCACCAACGGCGGCACGGGCCGAGGCTGACCGGCTTCGTCCAGGGCGACATACACCAGATAAGCCGTATTCGTATGGCTGCGTTCCCCGGTGACCGGGTTCTCGGCGATCACCTGGACTCGGGTCTCGAGCGAAGTCCGCCCGACGTAGGTGACCTCGGCTTCGAGCACGACCAGGTCGCCGATGCGGATCGGTTCGTGGAAACGCATCTGATCGATGGCGACGGTGACGACGCGCGCCTGCGCGTGGCGCATCGCCGCCAGCGCCCCCGCCTCATCGACCAGCTTCATGATCCAGCCGCCGTGGACGTCCCCGCGCAGGTTGGCGTGCTCCGGCTGCATCAGCTGGCTGAGGGTGATCCTGGAGGCCGCGACCGTCTTGGAGGCCGCCGGAGACGCGGCGCTCACTCCATATCCTCCTTGAGCTCGCCGGCGTCTACCGTGTGCAGGCGGTTCGGTTCCTCCTCCAGAACGTCGACCACTTCGAAGGGAAGGGACGGCATCATCGGAGGCAGAGGAACCGTGGCCGGCGGCCGGATGCGGGGCGGGGCGGCGGGCGGAACGCGACGCTCGAGCTCCGCGTCGATGGTCCGCTTGCGCAAGATGCGCGGGTCCGCCGTCAACCAGCCGATGTAGAGGCCGTGCACGTCGTAGACCTGCCGATCGGGGGTGACCCAGCCGATCCATTCACCCTGGGTGCTGTACAGATAGGGGAACACCATCAACGCAAGCCAGTCTCCGGGGGTGGAATAGATCGGGATGGCTTTGCCCTTGGCGGCGGAGGTCATGCGCCTTGCATCCAGTTGGTGGGCATTATACCGGCGGGGACTCGAGCTGTTGCGATTCGCCTACCGCCGGCGTCGCCGAATCAACGTCGGCATAGGTCCAGTAACGATTGGCGAGGAAGTTCCAGAAGAGGACGGCGACCACCGCCGCCGCCAGCGCCAGATTGCTTCCCAGCGTCGAGGCCTGGAGGGCGCTGCCGGACAACAGCTGCATGTCAAGGAGCCTGGCGGCCAGCCGCGTGCACGGCCCGAGAAGGAACGCGAAGAGCGGAGTGCGAATGGCGAGCCCGACCAGGCTCACCAGGGTGAATTGGGCCGCCTGCCGACGGATCGGTTTGGAACGCGAATCGGGGTAGGTCCAGTATCGATTCCAAATGAAATTGCTGACGACGGCTGCGGTGAAGGACACGACGGAAGCCGGAACGGCCGGTGCCCCCAACCGAGTATGGAGTAGGTTGAAGGTACCGAAGTCGACGACGGCGCCAACCGTCCCGACGACGCTGAATTTGAGGAAGCGGGTCAGCTCCGGTCCGGAGAGGGAGCGGAGTCGCATCATGACTTGCTTCGGAAGTCATCGATGGTCCGCGCCAGCCCGGTCTCCAGGCTGACGGTCGGCGACCAACCGAGGGTCTCGAGGGCCCGGCTGATATCGGGTCGGCGGCGGTCCGGATCCGAGAGGTCCCGCAATTCCGGCAAGGTGATGATCCCGGTCGGATTCTCGGCCAAGCGGTTGGTGATCTCGGCCAGCCGGCGGATCGTGATTTCATTCGGATTGCCGAGGTTCACCGGCTCATCTTCCTCGGACAACAAGAGGCGGTACAGTCCTTCGATCAGGTCGTCGATGTAGCAGAAAGAACGCGTCTGAGTGCCGTCACCGTACAGGGTGAGCGGTTCGTGAGCGATGGCCTGGGTGATGAAATTGGGAACGGCCCGGCCGTCGTCGCGGCGCATGCGCGGTCCATAGGTGTTGAAGATGCGGGCGATGCGTGTATCGATGCCGTGGTGGCGGTGATAGGCCATGGTGATGGCCTCGGCGAAACGCTTGGCTTCGTCGTAGACCGAGCGCGGGCCGATCGGATCAACCCGGCCCCAATACGACTCGGGCTGAGGGTGGACCTCGGGGTTCCCGTAGATTTCAGACGTGGACGCCAGCAGGAAACGTGCTTGATGGGCGCGCGCCACCCCCAGCGCATTGTGCGTGCCGAGGGCGCCGGCCTTGAGCGTCTGGATCGGGAGCTGGGGGTAACCATAGGGGGAAGCCGGGTTGGGGCTGGCCGGCGAGGCCAAATGGACCACCGCTTGCACCGATCCCGGCACGAAGATGAAGTTCGAAACATCGTAGCGAACGAAGGTGAAACCCTCTTTCCCTGCCAGGTGGGCCAAGTTGTCGGGGTTGCCGGTGATCAAGTTGTCCATCACGATCACCGCATGCCCCTCGGCCAAGAGCCGGTCACAGAAGTGCGACCCGATGAAGCCGGCCCCACCGGTCACGAGCACACGCACAGTTCCACCTCCTTGAAGTTCATCTTCCGCCGCTCCTGGTACTCTACGGACAACCCAACGGCCCTTCGGCGGAGCCTGCCCCGCCCCTTGGGCGGTCTGTAGAGACCGAGCGGAGTCGAGGGGCTCACAATGTCCCGGTGCCGTTCCGGGAGGGCAGGCCCTTCGGCTTCGCTGAAGGAGGACGATCGGGTAACGCCTGACACGGGCAGGCCAGAAGACTTCTCGGCGCTCATCATCCGCCGGCCCAATCGATCGCCGTCACCTGTCCATCGCTGGTCAGGCGATGGGACTGACCGCTGGCGACATCCACGATCCACAAGTCTCCTTGATAGATGACTCCCAGGCGCTCCCCATCGGGTGACCAGGCGACCTGATGCGGCTCGAGCCCGGGCTCGCCCTCGGCCGGGAAGAGGGTACGCAAGTTGCTGCCATCGCGGTCGACGACGACCAGTCGGTAACGGCTGGACTCACTTTCGAGCGGGGCCATCGCCTGCAAGAATGCGATCTGATAGTCGACCTCGCCGTTGCGGAGCAGCCGCGCTGGTGAAACGACCGGTTCGGCGAACATCCCGCTCTGATCGTGCAGGAGCAAAGCCTCGCCGGTTGTCGGCTGGACGGCCACCAGGTCGAAACCGGGGGAGGCGGCCTCGGTCTCCAATCCTACCGGCGCGGCGTGACGAACCGTGAACAGCGTCCGGTCATCCCAGCCCCAAGTGACTCCCGGCACCCAGGCCCAATCCCCGAGTGTCTGGTAGGGAGTCATGTCCAAGACCGGAGTCGGTGCGGGGTCATCCACTTCGATCACACCGACTCCGTCCGGCCGGGCATAAGCCAGCCGGTCGCCGTTCGACGACCAGGCGAACGAGGTTCCCCACCACCCGTAAGCTCCGCCCGAATTGAAGGGCACCAAGGTTCGGCGGCCGCCGGCCCGCATGCGGCTCCCGTCGGCGCGGATCGAAACCAGGTTCAGGTCGTTATTGGCCTGCCAACCCGGGGCGGCCGGCCGCGGTTCGACCGTGGAATAAGCCACGGTCAGATCCTCGCGATTCGGAGACCAGTCGGCGAAGTGGACGACATTGGCCGCGCCGAGGGAGATAGGCTCGGGAGAACTGGTGATGGACGATACCGCCCACAGCGAGTTGATCTCGTCCTCGGCCTGCGGGTCGCTCCGGGTGAATGCCAGCCAGTCTGCGCGGGGTGAGAATTGCAGGATTCGGCCGTCGGCGTCACCGGTCACCGTGATCGGGTTGCGGCGGCCGCTATCGCCGGAAATCGTCCACACGTTCCCTGCGGAAACGAAGGCCAGCGTCCCTTCCACCGGCACCGGGCTGAACGCGGCCAAGGCCCCGATCATCAGGATCTCGGGCTTTGGCTCCTGGACGATCTCGCTCTTGACCGGCGTCCGCGAAACCTCGATGCCCTCTTCGGTGACGATGCGATACGTGATCTCCTGGAGACCGTTTTCGCCGGCTTGGAGCAGGCGCGCCTCGCCTTCGGGGAGCGCCTCGTTGCGGATGGTCTGCTGTAAGAAGGGTAGGGTGACCTGCTCGACCTCGAAGGTTTCCTTGAGGCGGGTGACTTCGATGCGCGTCCCGTCGGTGACCAGAGTGTAGGCCGGAGGCTCGAGTCGATCGAGTTCGCCCAGTTCGATGCCGGCGTGCTCCACCGCTTGAACGACCGACGATCCGGAGGGCACCGCGGCGCGGACCTCGCGCCCGTCGACGGCCACCACCACTCCGACCGCGCCGGCCGTCGCGCGTGGGCCGGCACAGCTTAGCAATCCGGCGCTGACGAACGCTGCCCATGCGCAGAACGCCGTCAGAGGCGATGTTTTTTCGCGCCGGTGATGCGCGGATCGGTTGGCCGGCTGGTATAATCCGCTCACGTGGGCTCAGCGAAGTTCGGCGACGATCGCCAACTCACCGTCGGCGATAGCGACCGAGGTGACACGAATCCCCGTGGCCAGCGTCCCCATCGGTCCGGCGAGGAATTCGCTCAACATCCCGGAGAGGCTGGCCCGCAACCCCTCCGGTGCAGGAACCGGGCCGAAGTCCGCCGAAGTCAGCGCGAATCCAAGGCGACCTTCCGAGTCGAGGACGGGCGTGATCACCAAGCGTACCGAGGCCTCGATCATCTCTTCTTGCACGAGCCCGTAGATCTGGATTGTGCCGTCCCGCAAGTAAACCGTGGGAGATTGCAAAATGGGATTCTCGTCTCCGGCCAGTCGCGCGGAGAGCGCCGAGGTCAACTGTTCCTCGGTGAGGATCACCTCCAATCGCCCGGTGACCACCGCACCCGCCAGGGCGTTCGTCCAGGATTGCGCGATTTCGGTGGCGGCGGCGTTCGAAGGCTCGGGAGGGGACGGCAATCGTTCGGGACCGCCGAGGTTGAGGCGGCAAGCCAACGATGCCGCGCCGAGACTCAAGGCGAGGAAGGGAAGCGCGATCCATTGCGTGGTGCCGTCCATCCAAGGTTTCAACTGTGACCAAGCCGAACGCGGATTATAGCATTCAGCCCCAACCCACCGACTTGGACCTCTCACTCGAGGCGCGGCTCGAGGCTTTGCTTTTCGTCTCGGCCGCGCCGGTGCCGGCGCCGCGTTTGAGCGAGACCCTTGGGGCGAGTGCCGTGGATGTGGAGCAGGCCTTGCTGCGGCTGGAGCAGCAATTCGAAAGGCGCGGCCTGCGGCTGCAACGCCATCGGGGTGGCTTCTCGCTGACGACGGCGCCTCAGGCAGCGTCTGACGTCGCCAAGCTGCTCGACCTGGAGAGCACTGTGCACCTGACCCGGGCGGCTCTGGAAACCCTGTCCATTGTCGCCTACCGGCAGCCGGCGACTCGGCCGACGATCGACAGCATTCGGGGTGTCAACTCTGAAGCTTCGCTCCACACCTTGATTCGCTACGGTCTGGTGGAAGAATCCGGCCGTAGCGAAGGTCCGGGGCGACCGATTCTGTACGTAACCACGCAAGACTTCCTCCAGCACTTTGGGCTCCGCTCGTTGGCGGAACTGCCGCAGCTGAGTCCGGATGGCGGAGAGACGATTCCTTTGCCGATTCCGGACGAAGCCGTCTGATGGAAAGAATCCAGAAGATCCTGGCGCGAGCGGGAATCGCATCTCGGCGCGCCTGCGAGTCGCTGATCGAGCAGGAGCGGGTTTCGGTCAATGGGCGGGTGGCGCACCTCGGCGAGAGCGCCGACCCCGACCGCGACTCGATTCGCGTCGATGGCCAGTTGGTCAAACCGGCGCCGGGCTCGGTGTGGATCCTCTTGCATAAGCCGCCCGGCGTCGTGGTTTCAGATCGGGCCCAGGGGCAGCGTAAGACGGCCCGAGAGTTGGTCGCCTTCCCAAGTCGGCTCTTCGCCGTCGGACGGCTCGACCTCGAGAGCGAGGGGCTCGTGCTGCTCACCAATGATGGCGACCTGGCCGAACGCCTCTCGCATCCACGCCATCAGCACGAGAAGGAATACCGGGTCCTGCTCGACCGACCGCCGGATGAGGAGCAGGTCGCGCGCTGGAGCCGCGGCCTGATGCTGGCCGACGGCTACCGCACACGCCCGGCGCGTGTCTGGCGCGAGCGAGGCGGCCGGACCAACCGCTGGTTGCGAGTCGTTTTGCAGGAGGGTCACAAACGGCAGGTTCGGGAGTCGGCGCGTGCGGTCGGCTTGCGGGTGGAGCGACTGATTCGGATTCGTTTCGGCCCGTTTCATCTGGGGATGATCAAGGCGGGCGAATGGCGCATCGCCACGGCCGCCGAAGTCGATCAGATCTCGCACGGCCCCGCCGCCTGGGTACGTCGCACGCGCGGCGCCCGCGCCCCAGGGCGCCCGGCCAACCATGATCGCGCCCGAAGCCGTTCGCCAGGACGGGCGAGCCTCAAGGAGCGTGAATGAAGCTCCACGAGTATCAGTCGAAACAGCTCTTCGCCCAAGAAGGAATCCCCATCCCGCGCGGGCGGGTGGCGATGACCGCCTCCGAGGCTCGTTCGATCGCCGAGGAACTGGGCGGCCGGGCGGTGGTCAAATCGCAGGTGCTCGTCGGTGGTCGAGGCAAGGCCGGCGGCATCCGCCTCGTCGATTCGGCCGAGGGCGCCGAAGAGGCCGCCACCCAGGTTCTCGGCATCCAGATCAAAGGGCTTCCGGTACGCAAGCTGCTGATCGACGAGGCCGTCGGAATCCAGGCGGAGATCTATCTGGGCATCACCAACGATCGTCAGACGCGCAGCCCGGTCGTCATCGCCTCGGCCGAAGGCGGGGTGGAAATCGAAGAGGTGGCGCGTCGTGAACCGGGGAAGATCGTGCGGATCCCCATCGATCCACTGCTCGGCCTGCGCGAGTATCAGGCTCGCTACCTGGCGGCGGCGATCGAGCTGCCGCGCGAGCACTGGCGGGATTTCATCCGCATCGCCTCCGGCCTGTACCGCGTCTTTCACCGGGTGGATGCCACGCTCGCCGAAATCAACCCCTTGGTCATCACCAAGGATCAGCGCTTGCTGGCCTTGGACGGGAAGATGGTGATCGACGACAACGCTCTGTTTCGGCATCCGGATATTGCCGACATGCGCGACATCGATGAAGAGGCCTCGGCGGAGCGTGAGGCGCGCAAGTACGGCTTGTCCTATGTGAGGCTGGATGGAAACATCGGTTGCATGGTCAACGGCGCCGGCCTGGCCATGGCCACGATGGACGTCATCGAGCTGTGCGGCGGTCGGCCTGCCAACTTCCTCGACGTGGGCGGGGGAGCGGGTTCGGACAAGGTCGCAGCCGCACTCGAGCTGATTCTGGCAGAGCCCGCGGTACGGGTCGTCCTGCTGAATATCTTCGGCGGGATCACCCGCTGCGATGAAGTGGCCCGCGGGGTGCTGGCAGCGATGGACGGGAAGCGGCCACGCGTGCCTTTCGTTGCGCGCCTGGTGGGGACGAATGAGGAGGAGGGTCGACGGCTGCTGGCGGAGGCCCAGATGATCACGGCCAGCAGCTTGATGGACGCAGCCCGCAAGGCCGTCGCCGCAGCGGCAGGGCCCTCCCCGAACCCCGCACCTTCGGTCGGGGCAGGGAGCGTCCAGGCATGAGTATCCTGGTCGACAAGCAGACTCGCCTGCTCGTCCAGGGCATCACCGGCCGGGAAGGCGAATTCCACTCATCGGCGATGCTGGAGTATGGCACGCGCCTGGTCGCCGGGGTTACGCCGGGCAGGGGGGGCGAGTGGGTGCTGGATGGCAAGGTGCCGGTCTTCGACACCGTGGCGCAGGCGGTCGAGGCCACCGGCGCCAATTGCAGCGTCAGCTTCGTACCGGCCCGATTCGCCGCCGACGCCATGATGGAAGCTGCCGACGCAGGGATCCCTCTGATCGTTTGCATCTCGGAGGGAACGCCGGTCCAGGACATGATGCAGGTGCGTCGCTACCTCGACCAACACAAAGTGCGCCTGGTCGGCCCTAATTGCCCCGGGCTGCTCTCGCCGGACGAAGCCAAGGTCGGGATCATACCCGGGCACATTGCGATGCCCGGAGATGTCGGGGTCGTTTCCCGCTCGGGGACGCTCACCTACGAAGTCCTGTATGCGCTCAAGCTGCAAGGACGCGGCGTTTCCACTTGCGTCGGGATCGGAGGCGATCCGGTCTGTGGCTTGTCCTTCATCGACGTGCTGGAGATGTTTGAAGAAGACCCGCACACCGAAGAGGTTGTGCTGATCGGCGAGATCGGCGGAACGGAAGAGGAACGGGCGGCTCGTTTCGTCGCCGACCGGATGTCGAAGCCGGTCGTCGGCTTCATCGCCGGCCGCAGCGCTCCGCCCGGGAAGCGGATGGGCCACGCCGGGGCCATCGTCGAAGGCGGCTCGGGCCTAGCATCCGACAAGATCAAGGCGCTGCAGGCAGCCCGGGTGAGCGTCGCCGAGCACCCCGAGCAAATCCCCGAATTGCTCGCCGCCCGGAAGCCGCCGGCCCGCCAACGGCGGCGCCTCTCCAAGGGGGCCTGATGGCCGACATCCTGATCGACCGAACGGACCAAGTCCCGCCGGACCTGGGACCCTTGCGTGCAGATGTAGTTCAACACGCCGAGGATCCGGCGGCCCACTTACGCCTGGGCTGGGGTCTGTTCGGCGCGCAGGAATACACGGAGGCGCTAGAGGTCTTCCGTCAAGGCCGCGCCCTTTTTCCGAATGAGGCGGATCTGTTGTACGGCTTCGCCCTCACGGCCAAGAAGCTCGGGCAAACGGAGTCGGCAGACCAAGCCTTCTTGGAGGCGGCCGCGGCAGCGCAGACGATGACCGACCCCGGGCGTTCGGAGATCCTGCACCGTCTGGCGACGGGGCATCACAATCACCTTCGCACCGGCCGGTGGGGCCTCAAGCGGGAGATCTGGGGCGGCGATTGAGCAAGCGCGAAAGGCTGCGAGCGGCGCTCGCCGGCGACGTGGCCGATCGCCCCCCGGTGGCGCTGTGGCGTCACTTCCCTGTCGACGACCAGTCGCCGCAGACGTTGGCCGATGCCGTCGTTGCGTTTCAGCGTGAGTATGACTTCGACTTCATCAAGGTTACCCCGGCTTCGTCGTACTGCGTCCGCGATTGGGGCGTCGCTGACGAATGGCAGGGATCCACCGAAGGGACACGCACCTACCTGAATCGGCGCATTGTTCGACCGGAGGACTGGGCCGGCCTGGTGCCGCTCGATCCGCTCGCCGGCGAACTCGGCCGACACCTTCGCTGCCTCAAGGACATCGTTGGCGCGGAAGGCGAATCCGTTCCGGTCCTGGCCACCGTTTTCTCGCCGCTCAGCCAGGCGAAGAATCTGGCCGGCCAGGATCTGCTGCTCAAGCATCTAGCGGACGATCCGGGAGCCGTCGTGGCCGGGCTCGACCGAATCACCGACTCGACGGTCCGGTATGTCGAGACGATCAGCCAGTCGGGCGTCGAAGGGATCTTCTACGCCATTCAACATGCTTCATCGGACTTCTTCGACCCCGCCGGATACGCGAAGTTCGGCCTGGCCTTCGATCGCCGGGTCCTCGAGGCTGCCGGCGATCTGTGGCTCAACGTCGTCCATCTTCATGGCAACCACCTCCTGTTCGAACTGGCCGGCGACCTGCCCGCGCCGGTAGTCAATTGGCATGATCGAGAAACCGGCCCGGATCTCCAAGAGGGTCGCCAAAGGTCTGGGAAGGCAGTCTGTGGCGGTCTGTCCCGAGAACGGACCCTCGTTCTGGGGAACCCGGCGCGCGTTCACGCGGAAGCCGAGCAGGCGTTGCGAGAGACGGACGGCGGCCGCGGCTTAATCTTGGGGACCGGTTGCGTCGTCCCGGTCCACGCACCGCGTGCCAATCTTCTGGCCGTGCGCCGGGCAGCGGAAGAGCTCCCCGCGAGCTTCAAGCTCGCGGGGAGCTGACAAAGCACGATGGCTGGGCTCCGAGTCATCGGTGGCATCGCCAAGGGGCGAAGATTGCGCAGGGTCCCCGGCGAGGGGACACGGCCGATCGGGGACCGGCCCAAGGAGTCGCTCTTCAATATCATCGGCGCCGACATCGAGGACTCGCGCTTCCTCGACCTGTTCGCCGGAACCGGCAGCGTAGGAATCGAGGCGCTCAGCCGCGGAGCGGCCTTCTCGGCGTTTGTGGACTCTGCCGCGGCTGCGATCCGGGTTGTGAATGACAATCTCTCCGCGACCGGGTCAGCCGCCAAAGCCGTGGTGGTTCAACAAGACGCGTTCACCTACCTGCGGGCTTCCCCCGACTCCGCTTTCGATTACGTCTTCGTCGCCCCTCCGCAATATCACGGCTTGTGGCTGAAGGCCGTCCGGGCTCTTGACGTCTGGCCAGGCGGCTTGAGCGAGGACGCGTGGGTGATCGTCCAAGTCGATCCACGAGAAGCAGAGGAGGAGGGCCTCAGTCAACTTTCACGATTCGATGAGAGGCTGTACGGGCAAACGATGCTGCGCTTCTATCGAGCGAAATAGAGAAACCGAAGTAGCGAAACCAGGTTTCTGCAAGAAACCCGGTTTCTTTGCTGTGAGAACTAAACCCCCACCCCCCTCCCCCGTTCGCAAGATCGGCGAACAGGCGAGGGGGCATTCGCTCCTCCCCTGTCGAGCGCTTTTTGCTCGCCGGGGGAGGCGGGGTGGGGGTTAACTATCCGGGATCTTTTGCTCGACGGGGAAGGGTAGGGTGGGGGTTAGCGCGGGCGCAAGAGACCGCGACGTGCCCTAGCCGTCGAACCGGATTCTCAGACGGCCTGAATCGTCGTAGCTGTAGGCCGCCGTAAAGGGTGGGGCGCCCTCGAGGCACTGAACAACTCGGGGCAGTAGGGCGGGGAGGTCCTCAACGGTAGGGGCTGAGGCGGCCTCCTCCAGGGAGAACCAGCGCAGTTCGCCCTCCGCTCCGGACGTCGCCGACCCCTCATCCACATTCGCGGTAAACACGGAAATTCCGATGCCCGGCGAGGTGCCGACATCGACCGTGATCGTACCGACTAACCGGAGTCCGGCAGGCTCCAGGCCGCTCTCCTCGAAGAACTCGCGTCGAGCGGCGTCGGCCGGAGACTCGCCCTGCTCGACGTGCCCTCCAACGCCGTTCCACAGCCCCGCCCAGGCGCTCCGCCCTTCGGGGACACGCTGGAGCAAGAGGCGACCTTGCCGAAATCCGAAAACGAGCGTGCGCGGGACAAGTTGGTAGCGCCGGGCATCGACTCGCTGGCCGGCCAGCGACATCGCTCAGTCCGCCAGATCGCCGACGGCCTCGACCACACCCGAGCTGCGGAGGTACGTCTCGAGCGATGGACGGACGATCGGCCCCGGCACGTGGCTCCTCACTTCGGCGCGTGTACCGCCCACGTTCAATCGTTGGAAGAGCAGGGTGAACTGTTGTTCCCAGGCGTCGGTGATCACGCGCAGGGAATCCGCCGGCAGGTTCCACAGGTCGGCCTTGAACGGGCCGATGGAATTCTTGCGGGTCTTGTAATAGAACTGCTCGTCGGTCATGTCGGGCTTGCGCTCGCCGACGAAGTTCCGGTCGAGGTGCGCGTACATCGACCGTTTCAATTCGCCTGGAAGATGATCAAATAGGATGTTCTGGAAGTTGGTCCCCAGGTGCACCTCACAGGCGCCGGCTTCGGCGAAGCGGCTGAAGGCATTTTCGGGCAGAGTCGAAGCCCCGTGCTGCACGGCCCCCGCCATGCCGTAGGCCTCTCTGGCCACGCGCGAGAGCGCCCGCAGCGTCTCGAAGTCGACGCTAACCTGGGCGATCGAACCGTCTGGCAAGACGACGCCCCCGTGAGACGTCCCGGTCTGGATGCTGATCTTCGACAGCCCGGACTGGCCCGGGCCGAGGGCAGCCAGGGATCGGTTGAAACCGTCCATGAAGGCCCGCAACTCCGCCTCGGTGCTGTTGCGCCCTCCGACCTCGCCGATTTCTCCGCCGATGGAGACGGTGACGCCCTTCGGCTCGGCCCGGCGGACGTCCAGCGCGAGCTCGGCGCACAGGTTGTGGTTGAGCGTCTGCTGCTCGACGATCGTCGGCCGCGCCAGGTCGACCAGGGTCGAGGTATCGATGTCGATATTGAAGAAGCCAGCGGCGATGGCTTCCCGAATCAGCTCGCGCACCGCATCGACTTCTTTCAAAGGGGACTCAGAAAACCGTTTGGCGCTGATCTGAAAGTGGTCGCCCTGGATGAACACCGGCCCGCTCCAGCTCTCGGCGGCGGCCGCCGCCAGGATGCAGGCGGCGTACTCCGCAGGCCGCTGGCTGGTGTAGCCCATCTCGGAGCGGGCGATCTCGAAGACGATCGCCGCTGCGTCCTGCGCGCCGGCGGCCCGGAAGACCGCTCGCGCCGAGGGATAGCTCAACGCCCGCAGGTTCATCGCCGGCACGGTGTAGTTGTTGCGCGTCGCCCCGCGCCCTCGGGCGCGGTACAACGCATCGATCGAGGCGGGGAAGATGCCTGCCAGGGCCGCAGCCTCTCGGATGACCCAGCGAGCCAGGCTGGCCTCCGGCTCGGGGGCGAGCGCGGCGCTGCGGGCCAGGCCGTCCATCGAAGCCGGGAGGCGCGCCTTGTCTGCGAGAATGAGGTGATGATTCGAGAGGAAGAGCGCGCCGGCCGTGGCCTCGACCAGGCGTTGTAGTTGATCTTCCCACTGCATCGGCAACTCCTGATAGGGCTCGGAAGAATTATACGACGCCCGCTGTGTGGTGGCCTTAGAAGGAGACCGAGATGGCCAACGCGGATCGGCACGCCTCCACGCTGGCAGGGCCAACCTGAGGGACGGCCCGCCGAAGGGCACTTTGGCTGCGGCCCGCCCCTCGCTTTTCCTCGGACCAAACCTCCGCTCGGCGAGATGGCCGCGCACTCGCGATCCCCCCTGAGCGGAGGCCCGAGCGCAGCTCGGGCAGAAGCCTGCCCTGAGAGAAACCGAAGGGTCGAAGGGCGCTTCGATATCATCCCGAGCGAAGCGAGGGACTTCGACCTGAGCCACCGCTTCGCTTGGGCTCAGGTCTCCGCTCAGCGAGGAGGTAAAGGCGAAGGACCCACCCAGGACAAGGACGCGTCGAATGCGAGCGGAAACCTCGCATTTCGCCTTGACTCAGCCCACCCATCCGCGCGGAGACGCGGAAGTCGGTCGGCCGACCCGAAGCTGCCCTGAGCGAAGGGTCAGCCTGAGGTCAGCCCCTTGATTGCAGGACGAGGATGGCGGGCCTATAATGACACTGCGACTTCGGCCGACGCGGGCCGGGCGCCAGGAGGAAGAGCATGGCGGGCACGGTGGATCCGCTGGGGAAGATCACAGCCGGCGACGACCTGCTGGGGAAGATCCGCAACACCGTCTCCGGTTTCGTGGGCTATTTCGATCGCGAGAATCGCCGGGAAGCCGACAAGCTCCTGCGGGCGTCGATCGCCCAGCGTTACGAACAGCAGTGGAGTCGGATCTCGGCCATGCAGCGCCAGATGATCGAAGCTGGACAGCTCGAGCAGGTCGATCTGCTGGAAGCGGCGGCGGTCAAGCTGCGCGGCTTCATCGACCGCGTCAAGGTCGCCTCCTACGGCTATGCCGGCTTCTTCGACGCCGTGCACATCAATTCCAACGAGCTTCAGAAGGTCTACGCCTACGACTTGCAACTGCTCGAAGATGTCAACACCATTGCCAGCGCGATCGACAACGTCGAGGCCTCGATGGGGAGCGACGGACTTCCGGCCGCCATGCGCCACCTGGCAACGCTGTGCCAGGACGTGGTCGACGCCTACGACCGTCGTGACGAGGTGCTGCTGGCCCTGTAGCGGCCGTCGGCCAAGGAGAAACGAGTATGGCCAGGATTTTCGACGTCATAGAGTATCCGAACGAAATGCGCGACGAGATCGTGCACCGCATCCCGGAAAGCGGTAGCGGCGACTTCCACATCGGCTCCCAGGTCATCGTGCGTGAAACGCAGACGGCGGTGTTCTTCCGCGACGGCAAGGCGCTCGACACCTTCGCCGCGGGCCGACACACGATCACGACCGCCAACATCCCGGGCCTGATCAACCTGATCGGCAGGGCGTTCTCCGATCAAAGCCCGTTCAAGGCGGAAGTCGCCTTCGTCTCGATGCGCGAGTTCGTCGATCAGAAATGGGGAACGCCCCAGCCGATCATCGTCCGCAACCCGGGGATGGCGCTGGGGGTCGCGCTGCTCCAGAGCTATGGGACCTTCAGCTTCGCCGTATCCGATCCGCAGCAGTTCGTCAACCAGGTCGTCGGGCAGACCGGCGCCTACAAGACGGCCGACATCCAGGCCCGGCTGCGGTCGATGCTGCTCTCGAAGCTCCAGGATCTGCTGGGCGAGACGACCAAGGCCAAGGATGTCCCCTCCTTGATCGGGTTGGTGGAAGAGATCGGCGCCGGGGTGCGGGCGAAGGCGCAAGACGACTTCAAAGCACTGGGACTCCTGCTGAAGGCGTTCTACATCGAGAGCCTGAAGCCGTCGGACAAATCGGCAGAAGAGCTGAGGGCCATGGGCATGCTGGATGTCGCAACGTACACCCAGCTCCAGGCGGCGGATGCGATGCGCGAGGCAGCCTCGAACCCGAGCGGCGGGGCGGGCCTGACAGCCGGCATCGGCGCTGGGGTCGGGCTTGGAAGCGCAATGAGCGACGCGCTCAAGAGCGCCCAAACGTCGGGCACGGCGGCGGCCGCCGCCACGCCCGACGTCTTGACTCCGTCGGAGGCCGCCACGTATCTCAAAGTCTCCGAAGAAGACGTCATGACCGCGATCAAGGGGAAGCAGATCAAAGCCAAGAAGATCGGGGACTCCTACCGTATCAGCAAGGACGCCCTCGACGAATACCTGGGCACTTGATCTTCGAGCCGAGCGAGACTCAGCGGGCCGACCCGGAGTGACGATGGGTCGGCCCGTCCGCGCCTGCCCTCTGTAGGATGAGCGGAGGCGGTTTGCCCCGCGTGACGTCACCCGGGGAGGAGGAAGGTCTCGTAGGCCGCCGAAAGGGTGCGCGCCTCTTCCTCGGTCAGCGGCGCGCGGCGCGGGACATTCCGCACGAAGTCCTTCAGCTTCTTCAAGTGCACGGTCGGAGGGGTGGCCCCGTCGGCATGCAGCCGTGCCTCCATGTGGACAAAGACGAGCACGGGAAGGACGTCCCACGTTTCTCGAGCCTCGAGGCGGCGGCCGAGGGACCGTTGCAATGCATTCGCCTCCTCCGTCGCCTGCGCGAACAGATTACCCACCGCTGATGCGTTGCCCGTCGGCACGCCGCGTTTGATCTTCGTCCGCCACAGGACCCCTTCTCGCAACTCGAAAAGGCCGGGTTCGGCGACGGCGAACAGGGCCATCGCACCTCGAGGCGTGAACAGCGCATGCTGGCATCCCAGAAGATAGTGGTACAGCGAATGACGCTGGTCGAGACCCTTGAGAGCGCCATCGAGCAGCTGATCGCTGCGGCCTCGTTCGGGCCAGCGCCGGATCATCACCGTCCCGAGCTGGGAGCTCGCCAGGCCGATCACGGATAGGCCGAGAGCGATCCCGGTGCCGCCGGCAGCGCGTAGCGAGATCAGCAGAGCGACGACCATCAGACCGATCCCGCCAAAGGTGAAGATCTTCGATAGCTGCCGAAGTCTGGCGATGCGCCGTACGTTTATGTAGTGCTGCACAAGGAGGACCTCCATGCGGGCCGGGGCATTAGGATCAGGACTCAGATGGCTCGCGACTCAGGAAAGGCTCGAGAGCGTGGCGCAGCGCATCGAGCAGGCCGACTTCCGCCGCCTGTCTGGCGACGGCAATCGCGTTGACCAGAGCCCTTCCGTCCGACCGCCCGTGCCCGATAAAGACCAAACCGTTCACGCCGAGTAAAGGGGCCGCCCCGTACTCGGCCGGATCGAGGATTCGAGCCACCCGCCGAAACGCCGGACGGGCCAAGATTCCTCCGGCGGCGGTGATGGGACCGGCCGTGATCTCCTGCCTCAAGGTGTCGACCAGGAAGCGGGCAACCGATTCGCTGGTCTTGAGAAAGACATTTCCCGTGAACCCATCCGTGACCGCCACATCCGCCTTCCCGGCGTAGATCTCCTTCGGCTCGACGCTGCCGATGAAGTTCAAGCCCGAAGACTCGAGGAGCGGGTAGGTCTCGTGAATCAGTTCATTGCCCTTGCCGGCCTCTTCCCCATTCGTCAGCAAGCCGACCCTTGGGGACGGTACGCCAAGGACTACCTGCGCATACACAGAGCCCATGACTGCGAATTGGACAAGGTATTCCGGCTTGCAGTCGACATTGGCCCCGATGTCCAACACGACCGTACGACCCCCGGCGACCGGAAACATGGGCGCCAGCGCCGGACGCCGGACCCCACGCATGCGGCCGAGCCGCAGCAGCGCCGTCGCCATCGCGCCGCCGGTATTGCCGGCGGTGACAAACGCGTCGGCGAGTCCCTGGTGGAGCAGTTCCATGCCGACGGCCATGGAGCTTTCGGCCTTGCCGCGCGCGGCGGTGGCGCCTTTGTCGGCCATCTGAATAACTTCAGGGGCGTCGGCGATCGTGATCCGCTCGCCGGCGCCGTCCGGAGCGAGGAGAGGTTCGAGGCGAGCCTGCGGTCCGCTGAGGATGACGGCGTCCTTCCATCGGTCCACCGCTGCCCGGGCGGCATCGATCTCGGGCGCGGGGTGCTGGTCACTCCCCATGGCGTCGAGCACGATGCGGGTCACTTCGGACTCCAGGGCGTTGCGCAAGGCACTTTGATTGACACGGCGATGCGCCCGGCTATAATACCTCTTTGCGCGTTCGTCCGCGCTGGTGCTGGAATTGGCAGACAGGCATGGTTGAGGGCCATGTGCCGCAAGGCGTGAGGGTTCAAGTCCCTCCCAGCGCACCTCCCGGAGTCGCCCACGCGGCTCCGGCCCGTTTTCCGGACTGCCTCCGGCTTCCGGCATCCGGCCACCGGCATCCGACTTCCAGCTTCCGGATCAGTTTCCGCTTTTCAGTTTCCAGCTCCTCAGCCCTTGACTTACATGGGCACTTGTCAGTCCCGAGAGTGCGGATTGACCATCGCGGACCACGATTCGATTGCCGAGTGTCTGCTCGCCCCCGGCCCTTGATCCCTGGCCCCTTGACCTTCCTTCCTTCCGCCTGTATCCTGATTTCACCTCTCGAAATCGAGTTTCAATCCCTTGACCCATCTCGTCCCCTACCCAGGC
>Ga0184633_10000181_pt1 | contig 20056 bp, 16 predicted proteins | sample PLM31_170_b1_FD_133156 | JGI IMG/M metagenome (GOLD analysis project Ga0184633, IMG submission 133156) | Groundwater sediment microbial communities from an aquifer in East River, Colorado, USA - PLM3-1_170_b1 | ecosystem: Environmental > Terrestrial > Soil > Riparian zone | place: USA: East...
AGAGCTGTGGGACGTGCGGCTGGCGCTGCGGAACTACTTGTTCGTGTTCATCCGGGAACGCGCGCGCTACCGATGGGCCCAGGAGAATCTCACCGCCGGCCGCGTCGTGGCGGCTGGTCCGCTGCTCGACCCTGCGTCACTCACCATCGGATTCGGGCGCCGCTTCACAGGGTACAAGCGCCCGGAACTCATCTTTCACGATCCCGAGCGGCTCGCGCGAATTCTCTCGGCGCGCGGACGAAACGTTCAGCTCGTCTTTGCCGGCAAATCCCATCCTGCAGACGACATCGGCAAGCATCACTTGCAGCGCGTCTACAAGCGAGCGGTCGATCCCGCGTTTGGCGGCCGGATCGCGTTCGTCGATGACTACGATTTGCACGTGGCACACTTCCTCGTTCAAGGCTGCGACCTGTGGCTCAACACGCCGCGCAAGCCGCTCGAGGCGTGCGGTACCAGCGGGATGAAGGCCGCACTCAACGGTGTCCCCCATGTAAGCGTCGCGGACGGCTGGTGGGCAGAGGCCTACAACGGCTCCAACGGCTGGGTCCTCGACGGCGGCGCCAATCCTGACGACCAGGCGGCCGCCGATGCAGCCGACGCCGCCACGCTGTACCGGTTACTGGAGGAGCAGATCGTGCCGACGTTTTACGAGCGCGACGCTCGCAACATCCCCCATGGGTGGATCCGGATTGTCAAAGAGGCGATCCGCAGCGTGACCCCGAGGTTCTGCGCGCGCCGGATGGTGAAACAGTACGTGGACGAGATGTACGCGCCTGCAGCAATCGAGAATCGACAGTGGTCAGTCATCAGTCGGCCTTCGACAAGCTCAGGCCGACCGTGAGCTTCGTCGAACGGTCGTCAGTCAACCGGACCGAAGACTGACGACTCGAAAGTGGTAAAATCCCCGAGGATGCCCAGGAAAACTGTCGAAAAAACGCGATGCGCCCTGTGTGGCGCCAAGGATGTGGCCGAACCACGCGGCGAGGAACGATATTGCCGCGACTGCTGGGATAAGAAGATTGCGGTCGAAGAGATCGTCGCTCGCGAGTTCACGCTCAAGCGCTACATTCGCGCGCACAGCGCCGAAAAGTACCTGCTCTATCATTCCACGCAGAAGCGCCCCTGCGGTCAGCTCGTCGTCGTAGACGACGGCTACGACCTCTTCCTGACGATGATGCTGTATCCGAATTTCGGATGGGACGAGCCCGCCTATCACCTCGAGCGTGATCCTGAAGGACGTTCGTTCGCCGAAATTCTCGTGGATGTCGTCGCCACCGAGGTCATCGAGCCTTGGGGAGGTGGCAAATGGCACCTTGAGATCTTTCGAACCATCGCTCCCGAACCCGAAAACTGGAACGGCGAAATGTGAGCCGCCTCGCCCTTCGATGAACTCAGGGCAACGGTGCGCCCAGTCGAACCGTCGCCGACGCGCGCGAAGGCAAGCTGTTGCCGCTGCTGCGTCTTTCTATATAATGACAATGAGTGGCGCCCCGCTCCTTGGGAACCAGCGCTACGTTCGATCCGCGCGGAGGAATATATGACACGGTTGAGATTCGCCATGACGGCGACCCTTGCGGTGGCGGTATTGGCCACCGCAGCGATGCACGCCCAGACGGTTCCGGCGGCCAGGCCAAAGCTTGTCGCGCCGGTGCGCGGCGAGGCCCGTATCGGCACGTTGAAGCCCGACACCAAGGTCGTCGGCGCGGAAGTTGTCACCACCCTTCAAGTGAAAAATCTGATGAGTGCTCCGGTGGCCGGCTTCAGGATCGAGGAATTCTGGTACGACAAGGCGAACAATCTCGTTCCCGGCAGCCGGGAGATTGTGCGAAAGCCGATCCAGCCGGGCGAGGTCATCACGGTGACGCTTCACACGCCGAAAGACCTGCGGATGAGCCGCAACAACTATCGATTCTCACACGCGAACGGCACCGTCAAGGCCGAGCTGATGAAGTCGTTCGACGAGCCGAAGGCTGAGGTGAAGAAGTAGTTTACGGGGCCGGTCGCTTCTCGAAGCGGACCGCGCCGTCATGTCGCGGCAATGTGACGATATGAAATGGTGAGGTGATGACCTGGGCGGTGATATCGGCACGCCCAGGCCGTCGCTCGACGTACTCGACGATCAAGGCGTCGACATCGTGATGGGTGCCGACGATCTCCACGCTAAATCCCGCCGTTGGCTGCGTGCCGAGAAACACGGCGGCCACCATACTGGTCAAAAAGTCCACAGCCGGAGTCGGCCGTGCGCCCGCATGAGCGCTCCAGAGCGTGGTCCATTCAGCCGCCGTTCGCGCGACCGCTTGTCGAGACTCGGCAATCCCGCTCATCGGACCTCGGGCAACGGTCGTGATGGCGGGATCAGCCGCCAACGCCAGGATGATCATCAATGGGCCCATCACGCATCAGCCTCGGATTCGGAACTGCACTTGTCTGGTTATCGGCTCGTCTTGTCCTGTTCTTGTGCGCGCGTCGACTCTGAGAACGTAGAGGCCAGGCGCCAGGTTCTTGAGCGGAATACGAGTCGTGTACCCATAGCCCCCGGCCTTGCCCTGGAGCTCGGTGCTCGATCGACTTTCGGTGTTGGTGAAGACTACGCGCCCTTCATCGGTCAACACGTTGGTCGTGATGTCGACCATGTGGGGCGGTGAAAGCTGGTTGTCGTACACCTCGGCAAAGATCGCCAGCTCGTCACCGGAGGGAAACTCCCGCATGGTCGTGGGCGGCGTCGGAAGGATGTCGAAAGGCTGCGCATCAGCCTGAGCGGTCGGCGTGCGTCCGGCCGCTTCGGAGGTGACCAACAAACCGCTCATCGTCATGCGGCCTTTAGAGAAGTCTGGAACCTCGAGATCGTAGAAGACGCTGCCACGCGCTCCCGACTCGGTGGACAACGCACCGAGACGAAGCTGATATCGTCCGGCGGGAAGTTCCAGCCGCGAGAGGAACCGCATCCCGAACTCACTCACGCGAGCGAATGTTTCCGGACGCAGGCCCAGATCGAGTGTCGCTCGTCGGGTGCCTTTGATGTTTCCGTTGCGATCGACGGCAACGATGGACAAATCGAGCTTGCCGGCATATTTTCCGTTCTCCGCCTTGAGGCGAAGGTCGGACCCACGAGCCTCGATCACGATTGTCACCACGGCATTCGGCGCTTCGCCTTTGAAACCCGCTGCGGTCGCAGACATCGTCAGACCGCTCAGCGGCAGCGGGCTGGTGATGGTTTCGTCCAACGCTGCGGGGGTGCCGGCCGCGCGAGCTGGCGCGGCGGACACCGGGGCGCGTCCTTGTGCCTCAATGTAACTGTTGCGAGCGCGCACCTGCAGGCCTGGCCGCCGGACGCGCACATCGATCTTGCGGACCCGTCCGGCGCGGCGCTCGTTTGTGGGATAGTACCCGAGCACATAGTAGGAGCTGTTCTCGGTGACAATCCGATCAAAGGCGTCGGTGAAGTCGTTCGTGTTGACGACCGCAAATCCCCCCGTCTCGGCCGCGAGCATCCGCAGGTTGTCATGCGAGAGCTGCAGCTCCCGTTGGAGCGAGCCTGGACCGAGACCGCCTGCGCCAGACACCTCGATCGCCTCATCTGCCAGCGACGTCAGCCCGCGCGGATCGATGGCATAGATGCTGACGTTGCTCCGCGTCGCGGCCGCGACGGCATCGCGCGCGGCCTGCACGAGCCTGGACGAGTCGCGGTTGTTGAACATGTCGTGAATGTCGTAGTCGATCCCCTCACTGATGTAGATGAGCGCCTTTCGGCGGCCACGCACCCCGGCCAGAAAATCGGCGACGTTCTTCAGCGCCCGCAGCGCGGTGTCGGCGTTGTATCCCCGTTCCGCCGCCTCAGGATCGGCCGCGGTCGGCGAGTACGATTGCAGGCCACCCAGCGTCGCGGAGCGGAGCTTGCGGCCCATGAAGCGATCGACCGCCTGCAGCAACAGCCGCCGGTTGTCGGTAAATTCCTGCTTCGCCTCCGAAATGCCAGACGTCGTGACGATGGCTGCTTTGTCGTTGGCGCCGAGCTTCGTTTCGATGAACCTCCTGGCCGCAGCCTTCACCAGCTGCGAACGGAGTGGGTGGGTGTGCAGATCGTCGAGCACGAACAGGTACACCCGTCCGTCGAAGTCGCGAGCATTCGTCGCGACATCCGACTCAATCGGCTCGCGCGCAAAGAGCGGAACTTCCGGTCGTTCGACGGGAATGTTCACGAACGCAAATGCGGTGACTGTCTGGGGGACACCGTCTTCGAGAATCTGAAAATCTTCTTTGTTGAGATCACGGACGAAGTTGCCTTGGGCGTCGAGCGCGCGCGCATCGACCTCGACGTAATTGATCTCGACTTTGAAGGTGACAGCCGGACCTGCCTGCAGCGACGCTGGCGGGGCCGGCGAGGAAGCCGGTGGGCCTGTCGGCAGGTCTGTTGGGGCCTGCGCAGCCATGACGGCCGTCGCCAGCATGAGCGCTGCGGGTACAGTCCTGCGCAAGGTATGCAGCATGATCGCGATCTTACCCTGTTCGGACGCCAAGGGGAGGTAATTGAGCGACTTCAAGCCAGACTTCGCGTTGCGGCTCCATCTGGCCGCCGACGCGTTAGCGGCGGCGGCCGGTGGATCGACCCCCGACCGGCGGGCGTCCCGCAACGTCAAAGTTAGCGGAGACAGCTTAGGGGGCTATACTGGTTTCATGCCGCTGGACGTCCCAGCCGTGCAGGACGCTCTCCGTGCCGAGGGGCTTGACGGCTGGCTGCTTTACGATTTTCACGGGTCCAATCCCATCGCGGCACGCTTGGCGAACACCCTGGGCGAGGGGCAGATGACCACCCGCCGGTGGTTTTATCTGATCCCGGCGTCGGGAGAACCGCGAGCGCTCGTGCATGCGATCGAGCGACATAACCTCGATCGGCTACCCGGCCGGAAGACGGTCTATGCGGGACGCGAACAGCTCGAAGCGGGACTGGCCGAATTGATGGGTGGTTTGCGACAGGTTGCCATGGAGTACTCGCCGAACTGCGAGATTCCGTACATCTCGCGAGTCGACGCAGGCACGCTCGAGCTGGTGCGCGGCCGCGGTGTGGATGTCCGCTCGTCAGGCGATCTGGTCCAACGCTTCGAGGCGTGCTGGAACGCTGAAGCGCTTGCCTCGCATCGCAAGGCGGCTGAAGCGCTTTACAGGATCAAGGACCGCGCATTCGATGCCATTGGGCGCCGCACACGCGACAAGGTGTCCACGCGCGAGTACGACATTCAGCAACTCATGGCCGGCTGGTTTCGAGAAGCGGGGCTGGTGAGCGACTCGGACCCGGTGGTCGCCGCCCAGGAGAATGCCGCAAATCCGCACTATATGCCCATTGCCGAGCGGAGCCGAAACATTGGTGACGAGGAGCTTGTTTTACTGGATCTCTGGGGCAAACTGAAGCAGCCGGGGGCGGTATACGCCGATATTACTTGGGTATGCTTCACTGGATTGCGTGTCCCGGACGAGATGGCGCGCGCTTTTTCGGCCGTGCGCGCGGCTCGCGATCGCGCGGTGGAGCTGGTTCGTCAGGCCACGCGCGAGCGGCGAGAGCTGCGAGGCTGGCAGGTGGACCGTGCGGCACGCGAAGTGCTTCAACACGCAGGCTATGGGGATCACATTTTGCACCGTACCGGGCATAGCTTAGGTACGGAAGTGCACGGCAACGGTGTCCATATGGATGACTTTGAAAGTCACGATGACCGCCGGCTGCTGCCGGACAGCGGCTTCACGGTCGAGCCGGGCCTGTATTTCGAGACATTCGGGGTTCGAAGTGAAGTGAACGTGTTCCTCGGCGACCACGAGGCTGAAGTAACCGGACCCCTGCAGGCTGAAATCATCCCCTTGGGATCGTCGCAGGTTCGTACGTAGTCGGTTTTCTGTTATTCCGTCATCCGCTCCGGAAGGCGGCGCGGATGACGGAACATAACCTTGATAAGGAGCGCGGAGGATCTCATGTCAACTCGCAAGACCACACTATTTTATGCCCTGCTGCTCGCGGTCGCGTCTGCCGCGGTCGGGATGGTGATTGCATCGCGCCTGGACATGGCTCCCGTGTCATCAGCGCAGACGCTAACCACGCCGGCGATGAACAGCGCGCCGCTCAACGGGCCCATGGACATGGGAACGTTCAGGGAGATCGCCCGGACGCAAAGTCCGATGGTGGTGAACATCAGCACCGAATCGCAGGCGCGCGGGCGCGACCTGAGCGAGTTTTTTGGGGCGCCGGGAGATCAGGGTGACGATCTGTTCCGGCGGTTCTTCGGACAGCCCGATCAGCAAACGCCGCAGCGGCAGCCGCGCCGGCCGGAGACGGTCCGGGCCGCCGGCACTGGCTTCATCATCAGCAAGGACGGCTTCATCCTCACCAACAATCACGTCGTCGAAGGCGCGACCAAGATTGTGGTGAAGTTCTACGGCGAAGGTGAGGAAGACGAGGGCTACGGGGCGAAGCTCATCGGTCGCGACCCGTTGACCGACAGCGCGCTGATTCAGCTCGTCGACAAACCGAAGCAGGCGCTGCAGGAAGCGAAGTTCGGCGACTCCAGCCAGATGGCGCCGGGCGACTGGGTGATGGCCATTGGCAATCCGTTCAATCTTGCTCACACAGTGAGCGTCGGCGTCATCAGCGCGATCGGGAGGCCCTTCGCCGTTGCGGAGGGGCGTTCGCAGAACATGCTGCAGACCGACGCGGCGATCAATCCCGGCAATTCAGGCGGACCGTTGCTAAACATGCGCGGTGAGGTGGTAGGCGTCAACACCGCTATCTACGCGAACCAGGCGACCGCAGGCAACATCGGCATTGGATTCGCGGTGCCGATCAACACCGTGCGGGAGCTGCTGCCGCAGCTGCGCTCCGGCAAAATCACGCGCGGCCTCATCGGCGTGTCCGTCTCCAATGTGACGCCGGACGAGGTTGAGGAATTTGGGTTGAAGGGACGGCAGGGAGCGCTCATCAACAGCGTGGCCGAACGTGGACCTGCCGACAGGGCCGGCATACAGCCCGGTGACGTGGTGGTCGAATACAACGGCAAGAGCGTCAAGAACCGCGATGAGCTCGTGTCCCTGGTGACGGCAACCAGGCCGGGGACGACGGTGCCGGTCAAAGTGCTGCGCGACCGGAAGGAGAGAACGTTGAACCTCACCGTCGACGAGCTGGATCTCGATCGGGAAGCCACCCGTCAGGCGCAAAACAATCAGTCCGACGCGAACGCCGGCTTCGGCCTGACGTTGGGCAACTTGACGCCTGACACGGCGCGGAGGATGAACATCCCGAGCGATGTTCAGGGGGCCGTCGTGACGGACGTCAATCCGGACGGCGCAGCCGCGCAGGCGCGGCAACCGCTCGCGGTGGGCGACGTGATTCTCCAGGTGAACCGGCAGGATGTGCAGAACGCGGCGGAAGCGAGTCGCGCGCTGCAGGCCGTCGAGCGTGGACGCTCGGCGATGCTGCTGATTTGGCGCAACGGCCTGCGGGTTTTCCTGACGATTCGCAAGGAATAGCATGTCCCACCTCCGTGGGCTGATTGCCGATCGCATTCGCACGACCGGTCCGATGAGCCTCGCGGAGTTCATGAAGCTCGCGCTGTACCATCCGTCCTATGGCTATTACGCCCGCACGTCCCGGCGCACGGGGCGCGCGGGCGATTTTTTTACCAGCGTCGATGTCGGCCCGGTGTTCGGCGAGCTGCTGGCGCGGCAGTTGGCCGAGATGCGGGAGATTGTTCGAGCGCTCGACGCCTGTCCGGCAGCCGGCAGCCGGCAGCCGGCTGAATTCGATCTCGTCGAAGCCGGTGCCGGCAGCGGCCGTCTCGCCCGCGATGTGCTCGACGCAGCAGCCCACCACTACCCGGATCTCTATGGCAGCCTGCGCCTCCACTTAGTCGAAATCTCCCCAGCGGCATGTGCCGCTCAGGTGGAAACGCTCGGACATCACGCCTCGAAGCTGACGTCTACCACCCATTCGCTGCCCGAGGCAGTGAGCGGCGTGATTCTCGCCAATGAGCTTCTCGACGCGTTGCCGACACACGCTGTCGTGATGAGCGACGATGGGCTGCGCGAGGTGTTCGTCGATCTCGACTCCGTTCCGGGGAACGCAACGTTCGTCGAACGTGAGCTCGCGCCCTCGACGCCGGAGCTGGAACACTATCTGGTACGCGTCGGCGTGCGACTCGAGCCGGGCTGGCGCGCCGAGATCAATCTGGAAGCGCCCGCGTGGATCCGGCGGGCGGCGCACTCGCTTCGGCGTGGCTTTCTCATGCTGTTGGATTACGGTCATGACGCAGCGGAACTCTATTCCGGGACGCACAGCGCCGGCACACTCACCACGTTTCAACGGCATGTCAGCAGCGACCGCGCGGGACTGCTGCAGGACCCGGGTGAGCACGACATCACGGCTCACGTCGATCTCACCACCGTGACGAGTGTTGCCGAGGAGTCCGGTCTGGTGACGCTCGGGAGGCTCGATCAGACGTATTTCCTCTTGGGGCTCGCTGGAGCGGAGATGCTCGATGACGATGTCTTCAACCCTTCGGCAACGCTCAGCGTTGACGGTGAGCCACGTCGAACCGTCAACACCGCGACGCTGAAGAAACGTCTGGCGCTCAAAACGCTGATGGTCCCAGGGGGCCTCGGCAGCACGCTGAAAGTGCTCATCTTTGCGAAAGATGTTGGCACGCCGAAACTGAAGGGACTTTCCTATCGGACACGGCTGACGTGAAGGGTCCTCCCTCGTTGCCATGCGCCGCTGGATGCGGCCCGATCGGATTGTCATCAGCCACGGTTTTAGGGTAGGTTTCGACTGACGATCAGCCGTCGCTCTTCGAGCGACGGCTGGCCCGCCCAACTTTGCTTTGCAAGCTTCGTCGGGCCGCCGTAGCCTTGCGCGAAGGCGGCCGAGGCGATGGCAGAGGCGGGCTGAGGAGGGAGATGTCGCGAATCGAGCGCGAAATCAAGCTGCGGTTTGGCGAACCGGCTGAGGCCCGCGCAGCGGTCCTTGCGGCCGGCGCGACGCCGCTGCGCGGCCGGCGCCTGCAAGAAGACTGTCTGCTCGACACCGCGGACGAGATCCTGCGTCGCCGACGATGCGTGCTCCGGGTCCGGATGGAGTGTAGCAAGAGCTTCGTGACCTTCAAGGGACCAGTTCAGCCCTCCGCGATGAAAGTGCGCGAAGAGCTGGAAACCATGGTGAGCGATGGTGAGCTGCTGCTCCGAGTTCTCAAAGAGCTCGGATTCCACGTGTGGTTCCGCTATCAGAAATACCGCGAGGAGTACACCTGTGGGGATGTCATTGTGGCGGTTGACGAAACTCCGGTCGGCACCTTTGTCGAGATCGAGGGCTGCGAGAGCGGCATCACGTCGATGGCACGCGCGCTGTCAAGAACGCCCGCGGATTACCTGACTGACTCCTATCGCAACCTTTACATGCGTCACTGTCAGGAGCACGGCCTGCCCGACACGGACATGCTGTTCGAGGAGACAGCCTGACCGTGTGGACGGAAATAACTCACACAATCTGAAATCGGACATTCTGCAATCAATCCGCAGATCCGAAATCTCCAATGAGTCACGTCTCCTGTCCGGATACGGCCCTGGTGCTCACAGCCGGCCTCGGCACCAGGCTTCGTCCCCTCTCGTACGTTCGCGCCAAACCCGCCGTCCCGCTCGCCGGGAAGACGGTCATCCGACGAATTCTGGAATGGCTCGGCGCGTTTGGCGTTCGCCAGGTCGTGCTGAACCTGCACCACCGCCCCGAAACCATCGCCGCGGAAGTCGGGGACGGCAGCGATCTCGGCATCAATGTTCGGTACTCGTGGGAGCAGCCGATCCTTGGGTCGGGCGGGGGTCCTCGTCGTGCGCTGCCGCTCCTGGGGCGCGAGACATTCCTCATCATCAACGGCGATACCCTCACCACCGTCGACCTGCACGCGCTCGCCGCGGCGCACGCGCAGTCGCGCGCCATGGTGACGGTCGCGCTGACGCGCGACCGCGATCCGAAGCGGTACGGTGGTGTTGCGCTCGATGAAGATGGAGGGGTCGCGTCGTTCGTGCCCAAGGGGTCGGCCGCGCGTGCGGGACATTTTGTAGGGGTTCAGATCGTGCAATCCGCGGCATTCAACGGCGTGCCTGACCATGTGCCGGCGGAATCGTTTGCAGACGTCTATTCGAAGCTACGTGCCAGCCGCCCGGGCAGCGTACGCGGTTTTGTCTGTGATGCGGAGTTCTATGATGTCGGTACGCCGGCGGAGTACCTCACGGCTGCGCTCGCGATCGCACGGTGTGAAGGACGGCACGACGTTCACCGGGGACACGGATCGATCGTCGATCCTTCGAGCCATCTCGTTGAGACGATTGTGTGGGATGATGTCGTGGTGGAGCGCGGCTGCGAGCTCGTCCGGTGCATTGTGGCCGATGGAGTCCGGATTCCCCAGAGTCGCCGATTCACGAATGCCGCGATCGTGCGGGCCCACGGCCGCATCCCGGCCGTCGGGGAACGCCTGATGGGCGATCTCCTCATCGGAGAAATCCCACCCGCCCATGTCACTTGACCGGCGCCATTCGGACAAAGTTCGGGAACGCGTCGATCACTTCCTCCATCGCCGCGGATTGGTTCAGGCCGGCGCCCGGGTCGTCCCGTTGACAGGGGACGCGTCGGATCGCCGCTATTTCCGCGTCATCACCACCGACGGCCGCACTCGCGTGATTGCCCTTCACACCGAGCCATTCCGATTCGAAACGTTGCCGTTCGTGAATGTGGCCCGTCTATTCCAAGCCATTCCCCTGCCAGTGCCGGAGATCCTCGATCATGCCGACGACTTGGGAATCCTGCTGCTGCAGGATCTTGGCGACGTCACGCTCCAGGCGCACCTCGGCGCCGCGGCGCCGACCGAGCATGCCGCGTTGTACCGCGAGGCCGTGTCGTTTCTCGGCCGACTTCAGGCGCGGGGCCGCGAGCTGGCGTCTGACTCGTTCGTTCCGTACACCGTGGCGTTCGACCATGAAAAGCTCCTGTGGGAGCTCGATTTTTTTCTGAAACATTTCGTGGAAGCGTATCGCGGCGTTCAGCTGCCGACCCCCGAGCGCGAGGCGCTCAGGCGGGAATGGACGCCGATCGTCGAAGAGCTCGCGTCAGAGCCGCGTGTGCTCTGCCATCGCGATTATCACAGCCGGAACCTCATGCTCAATGAGGGACGGCTTTACATCATCGATTTTCAGGACGCCCGCATGGGGCCCGAGACCTACGACCTCGTGTCGCTGCTCCGTGATTCCTACCTGGACTTGCCCGAAGAGACCGTCGACGAGCTGATGGGCCATTTTCTCTCGGGAAGTGTGACCACCACGACTCCGACGACAGGGTCGCGACAGGATTTTCGACGCCGGTTCGATCTGATGGCGCTGCAGCGGAACTTGAAGGCGCTCGGCACGTTCGGTTTCCAGACGACGGCGCGCGGCAATACCGTCTACATTCAGTACATTCCGCGAACATTGCGATATGTGCGTACGAATCTGCTGCGCCACGTCCGATTCGCGCGCCTCCAGGAGCTGCTGGCCTCGCACATCGAGGAGCTGCGATGATCTACGCGATCTCCACGCACCTCTATCACGACCAGCGGCTCACCCGGCATCACTTTCGGGAAATGGCAGCACACGGCTTCGACGCGATCGAGCTCTTTGCGACCCGAACTCACTTTGATTATCACGATCCGAACACGATTGAATCGCTGAGCGGGTGGCTGAAAGATAGCGGCATGCAATTGCACTCGGTGCACGCGCCGATCTCCGAGAGCCTGGTCGGCACACGGTGGGGCGCCATGTTCAGCAATGCCAGCCGCGACGAGGCAACACGCGCGCTGGCCGTCCAGGAAGCGGCGGCCTCACTCGCGATCGCCCGGCACATCCCTTTTCGTTTTCTCGTCGTCCATTTGGGGCAGCCGAACAGTCAGAAGCCGGGGGCGCATGACAATTGTCTGGAGGCGGCCCGGCGGAGTGTTGAGGAACTTCACGGCGTGGCTCGGTCGCTCGACGTACGCCTGGCGCTGGAGGTGATTCCAAACACTATTTCGTCGGCGGAGGCGCTGGTCTATTTCATCGAAGACGAGCTGGAGCTGCCCGACATCGGCATCTGCATGGACTTCGGGCACGGGTTCCTCATGGGCGATCTGGTGGATGCGATCGAAACCGCTTCGGGCTACCTTGTGACCACACACGTCCATGACAACAACGGAAAGCGGGACGAACATCTGGTGCCGCTCGAAGGCGCCATCGATTGGCCGGCAGCCTTGATGGCGGCGCAGAAAATCGGGTACGACGGCGCCTTGGTGATGGAGGTGGCGAATACCGCCACGCCAGCCCACGTGCTTGCCGGCACTCAGCGCGCGCGGAGGCGTTTCGAGGAAATACTCGAATCAGAAGACGGCAAATTCTGAATTCTGTCTTCCAATGATCGTATACATCGAAGACATCGCTCGACACGAAGGACAACAGGTCACGCTGCGAGGTTGGCTGCATAACCGCCGATCGAGCGGGAAGATTCACTTCCTGACCGTTCGTGACGGCACCGGGTTCATCCAGGCTGTCATGTCCAAGGCCGCGGTCGGCGAGGACTCCTTCACACGAGCCGATCATCTCGGGCAAGAGACCGCGATCATCCTGCACGGCACGGTGCGCGCGGACGCGCGGGCGCCTGGCGGGTATGAAATCGATGTGGCCGGCTTCGAGGTGGTGAGTGAGTCCGTCGACTATCCGATTACGCCAAAAGAGCATGGCGTGGACTATCTGCTCGATCGGCGGCATCTCTGGATCCGATCGGAGCGACAGCAGGCCATCCTCCGCGTGCGTCACGAGATCGTCAGCGCGGTCCGCGATTATTTCAACAACCGCGGGTTCATTCTGGCCGACACGCCCGTTTTCACGCCTGCTGCCTGCGAGGGAACGACGACGCTCTTTCCAGTCCAATACTTCGAAGAGACAACGGCGTACCTGACGCAGAGTGGCCAGTTATACAACGAAGCCAACGCCATGGCGCTCGGGCGGGTGTATTGCTTCGGCCCCACGTTTCGTGCGGAGAAATCGAAAACCCGACGCCATCTTACCGAATTCTGGATGGTTGAGCCCGAGATGGCGTATGCCACGCTCGACGATGTGATCGAGTTGGCGGAGGGGCTGGTGGTCTCCGTCGTGGCGCGCGTGCTCGAGCGGCGGCAGCGTGAGCTGAACGTGCTCGAGCGCGACATCAGCAAGCTCGAGTTGGTGAAGGCGCCCTTTCCACGCATTTCCTATGACGAGGCGATCCAGCGATTGCAGGAGAAAGGCCAATCGATCGAGTGGGGCGGCGATTTTGGCGGCAGCGACGAGACTGTGCTCTCCGAACAGCTCGACAGGCCGGTCGCGGTGCACCGCTATCCGGCCGCTGTCAAGGCCTTCTATATGAAGCCGGATCCCGATCGGCCAGAGCTGTCGCTATCAGTGGACGTCCTCGCGCCGGAAGGGTACGGAGAGATCATCGGCGGCGGCCAGCGCATCGATGACTATCACCTCCTCCTGGCGCGAATCAAAGAGCACAACCTGCCACAAGAAGCCTTCGAGTGGTTCCTCGACCTGCGTCGATACGGATCGGTGCCACACGGCGGTTTCGGCATGGGGATCGAGCGCGTGGTGACCTGGATCTGCGGCCTCGAGCACGTCCGAGAAACCATCCCCTATCCAAGGATGCTCTATCGACTGTATCCTTGAAGGTAACTGTTTAGCGGGTTGGTCGGACCTTGCCAGCTAAACAGTTACTGATAATGAAAATTGGTCTTGTCTCCCTCGGCTGTCCCAAGAACCTCGTTGATTCGGAAGTGATGCTGGGACTGGCCCAAGAGGCGGGCCACCGCATCACGACCGACCCGCGCGACGCGGAGGTCCTCATCGTCAATACGTGTGCATTCATCGATGGCGCCAAGCAGGAGTCTATCGATGCCGTGCTGGAAATGGCGCAGCATAAAACAACCGGTGCATGCCGACGGTTGATTGTGACTGGGTGCCTGGCCGAGCGGTACGGCGATGAATTGCGCTCGCAGATTCCGGAAGTCGATGTGACGCTCGGCACCGGCGACGTGCCGCGCATTGTCGACGCGATCGCGGGGACCCGGTCTCGGACTCGCCTGATCCCGTTGACGCTCGTGGGGCCTGAAGTCCGAGCCTTATCTAGCGCTCCTCGGCTCCGCTCGTCGCAGCTGCCGCAGGCGCTTCCCACCTACCTCTACGACGCCGACACGCCCCGGATGCTGTCGACACCGACGCACTTCGCCTACATCAAAATCGCGGAAGGGTGCGATTACAAGTGTTCGTTCTGCATCATCCCCACGCTGCGCGGGCACTATCGAAGCCGCCCGTCTGCGTCCATCGTGGCAGAAGCGCGAGAGCTTGTCGCACGTGGCGTACGCGAAATCATCTTGATCTCTCAGGACACGACGTTCTATGGCATCGACCGGAATGAACGGGATGCGCTGGCCCGTCTGCTTCGCGAGCTCAACCGCATCGACGGACTCGAGTGGATCCGGTTGCTCTATCTCTACCCCACCACGATTACCGATGCGGCGCTGACGGCGATCGCCGAATGCGACAAGGTGTGCAACTACATCGACCTGCCGCTTCAGCACGCCTCTGACCGGGTTCTCAAAACGATGAGGCGTCCAGGAACACGCAGCACGTACGAACGGCTGCTGGCTCGTATTCGCGCCATGGTTCCCGACGTGGCGCTCCGAACGACTTTTATCGTCGGCTTTCCAGGAGAAACGGAGGCCGATTTCGTCGAGTTGTGCGACTTTGTACGGAGCATCGCGTTCGACCACGTGGGCGTCTTCCCCTATTCGCATGAAGAAGGAACCGCCGCGTTCAACATGTCCGATAATGTGCCGGGCCGTGAAAAACGGCGCCGCCGGGACCGGCTCATGTCATTGCAAAAGGGCATCGTGCGGCGCGCACAGCGGGCACGGGTCGGCCGGCGCCTTCGGGTGATCGTCGATGGGTCGGCTCCTGACCACGAGCTGGCGCTGCGCGGGCGCCTGCAAAGTCAGGCACCCGACATCGACGCGATGGTATATCTCACTGATTGTGATCCGGACCAGCTGCCGTCTGGCACGTTCGTCGACGCCACCATTGTGGGCGCACGTGAGTACGACCTGATTGCCCGGCCCAACATCGTCTGAGGCGTCGACCGCCTTCGCGCAAGGATGCGGCGGCCCGACGAAGCTGACGCGAAGGTGGGCGGGCCCGACGTCGCTCGAAGAGCGGGGTCGGGCCGTTGGTGTGAGTCGACGCGGTGTGATAGAGTGGCAGCGCAACCGAGGTTGGATCAACCGAAGTGGGCCTGTGCCCACTTTTTTACTTTACGGGCATGATTGCGGCAAGCGGCGCGGGACCTCGGGGCCCCGCAGGCGAGCCGCGTCGTGGGGGGAGAGGCCCCACGATGCAAATAGACGATCAGATACGAGCCGTCGCTGAGCGCGTCGCGCGGTCCTATCAACTTGACGTCTTCGACGTACAGCATCGGCGCGAATCGCACGGATGGGTCGTACGCATCTTTCTCGATCGGCCCGTTTCGGACGGGCAGACGCTGTCGGCCGCCAAGCCGGACGGCGGCGTCACCATCGAGGATTGCGAGCGGGTGAGCCGCGACGTCAGCGCGGTGCTCGACGTGGAGGACGTGATCGATCACGCCTACACACTCGAGGTGTCGTCGCCGGGTCTCGATCGACCGCTTCGTCGCGCCGATGATTACCGGCGCTTCGCGGGGCGATTGGCGAAGGTTGTGCTGTCCGAGCCCGTCGATCATCAGAAGCATTTGTCGGGGCGTTTGCGGGGGACCGAGGGGGACACGGTGCTCCTCGAGGGGCAGGGTGGTCGGATTCATCGCATTCCGATGTTCGCGATCACCCGCGCGCGGCTGGATGTCGAGTTTTGAAAGTGATGAGTCACGAGTGATGAGTAGCGGGGGTGACTTACATTTCTCGTCACTCATGACTCATGACTCATCACTGACTGGAATTCGCTATGACTAATCCGTTGCAGCAGACGATCGAAGCGCTTGCCAAGGAAAAGGGGATCGAGCCCGAGGTCATCATCAGCGCGATCGAAGACGCGGTTCTGACGGCGTCGCGGAAGTACTACAAGACGAACGAAAACCTGCGCACCCGCTTCAATGCCGAAACCGGACAGGTTGACCTCTTTGCGGTCAAGCAGATCGTGACGCAAGTGACGAACTCCGCGACCGAGATCGACCTCGCGGAGGCGCAGCAGCTCTACGGCGACGAAGCAGAGGTGGACATGGAGATCGAATTCCCCAAAGCCACCGACGTGCTTGGCCGGATTGCCGCGCAGACCGCCAAGCAGGTGATTTTTCAGAAGGTGCGTGAGGCAGAGCGCGAGAACATCTTCGCCGAGTACAACCAGCGAATCGGCGAGGTCGTGAACAGCACGATCAAGCGCTTCGAGAACGGGGACATGGTCGTGGAGGTGGGACGCATCGAAGCGGTAATCCCGCGCAAAGAGCAGTCGCGCGCCGAGAGCTACAATCCTGGAGAACGCCTGCGCGCCGTCATTAAAGGGGTCAGCCGGAACGCCAAAGGACCGCAAATTGTCCTATCGCGAACGGACCCGGCGCTCCTCGTGAAGCTGTTCGAGCAGGAAGTGCCGGAAATCTACGACGGCACGGTTCAGATTCGAGGTGCCGTCCGCGAGGCGGGTGACCGGGCAAAGGTGGCAGTGTATTCGCGCGAGCGCGATGTGGATCCGGTGGGCGCCTGCGTCGGTATGAAGGGCACACGCGTCCAGGCGATCATCCGCGAGCTGCGCGGCGAAAAAATCGACATCGTCGAATGGTCGGACGACGCGTTCGCCTTCGTGACGAATGCGCTGAGTCCCGCCAAAGTGCAGCGCGTATCCATCGTGGACGATCGCGAGCATGTGATGGAAGTTGTCGTCGAGGACAAACAGCTTTCGCTGGCGATTGGTAAAAAAGGCCAGAACGTGCGGCTAGCCGCGAAGCTGACCGGATGGCGCATCGATATCAAGAGCGAGGAAGAGAAGCGGAAGGAAGTCGAGGCGCAGTTCGAGGGGCTCGAGGTCGGCAGTGCGACCGAAGAAGTATCCGATGAAAGCAAACCGGTTCAGCAGGAAGAAGCCGGCGTTGAGACCGTGGCTGAGACTGAACCAGAGCGATAACTGAACGGCGGACCTGCAAGGTGCGCCGTACAATTGAATGGCGACTGAGAACTGAATGGCGACTGTCCGGATTTTTAAGGTTGCGGAACTGCTAAGCACGACGAGCCAGGAAGTGATGGCGTTGCTCAAGCGCGATCATGGCATCGAGCTGAAGAGCGCGTCGAGCACCATCGAAGAAGTCGTGGCGCGGCAGTTCGTGGAGCGGCTTGCACGTCAGCGGGGCATTTCATTGCCCGGCGGCGACATGTTCGCCGACACGCCTGTGGCTCGCGGGAAGAAGACGGGGCTGCCATCCAAGAAGGCAGAGCCGCTCAAGCCTGCGGCGCCTGTGCTGGGCCCGCCGCGGCTCGTCAAGACAGTGCGGCCGCACGCGCCGGCCCTGGAATCTCTGCCGACGGCTGAAGACGTGCCCGTCGAAATACGGGCGGAGCCTGAAGTGGGCGCGAGCGCGGAAGCGGCTGCGAGCGCGGCAGAAGCGGCGTCGGTCAGCCATGAAGTCGTGGAATCCGAACACACCTCTCCACCACCTCCGCCCGCTGACCCGCATGCGGCCTCCGCGTCTATTCCGCTGCGACCCGCCCCGCCGGCAGGTCGCGTTGTGCCGCCGAGCATTCGCCTTCGGATCGAGGAGCCTGGGAAGCCGGCTGCCGCGCCGCCAGTGCTATCTGCTCCGCGGCCTGCCGCTCAAGCTCCAGCGCCAAAGCCCGCGGAAACGGCGGCTGCGGCGCCGGGTCCGGCGCCGGCGCCACCCGTAGCGCCCCGCCCGGCCGCGTCGGCGCGTCCGCCCGTGCCGCCAGGAGTGCGCCCGTCGTATCCACTGCCCAGGCCCCCGCTGACGCCACCCGGCGGCCCGCGGCCGCTGCCATCCCAGCCAGTCAGATCGCAGCCTTCTGGCGCGGCACGTCCAGGGACGGGTTATCCAGCGAGGCCATCGAGCACTTTTCCTTCGCGTCCAGGTGCGCGCCCCTGGACGCCGATGCCGCTGCGGCCTGCCGGACCCCGGCGTGAGATCCGCGAGTTTCGTCCGGTCGCGGCGCCGCCGCCGGCGCCGCCCCCAATCACGCGGACGATCACGCTCGTCGAAGGAATGACCGTCAAAGATCTGGCCGACAAGCTCGACGTGCGCGTGAAGGACGTGCTGAAGAAGCTGCTCGACAACCGATTGATGATGACGATCAACTCGGTCCTCGATACCGAAACGGCAACGATGCTGGCCAGAGAGTTCGGCGCCGATGTACAGCTTCGCAGCTTCGAGCAGGATCTGCTGCAGATCGAGGCGGACGAGACCAGTCCTACAGACCTCGTGACGCGGGCGCCGGTCGTCACCGTCATGGGCCACGTCGACCACGGCAAGACGACGCTGCTCGATGGCATTCGCGAAACACGTGTGGCCGAACGCGAAGCAGGCGGCATCACGCAGCACATCGGCGCCTATCACGTGCAGGTCAACAAACGCAGCGTCGTCTTCCTCGACACGCCCGGCCACGAGGCGTTTACGTTGATGCGCGCGCGGGGGGCCAAAGTCACCGACGTCGTCGTCCTCGTCGTGGCTGCAGATGACGGTGTGATGCCGCAAACGCGTGAAGCGATCGATCACGCGCGCGCGGCCAACGTGCCGATCCTTGTCGCGGTCAACAAGATCGACAAGCCGGATGCGGATCCCGAACGCGTGAAGCGTGAGCTGGCCGACTTGAACCTGGTCCCCGAAGCCTGGGGAGGCCAGACAGTGTTTGTGGAAGTGTCAGCCAAAAAACGGCAGAACCTCGATTTGCTGCTCGAGATGATCCTGCTTGTTACGGACATCGGAGAGTTGAAGGCGAATCCCAAGCGCAGCGCGTCCGGCACCGTGCTGGAAGCCAAGCTGGATCGCGGTCGCGGACCGGTTGCCACGATCCTGGTGCAGGACGGCACGCTTCATGTCGGCGACACCTTCATCGCCGGGCCGATTGTCGGCCGGGTGCGGGCGCTCATCGACGACCGAGGCCGGCCAACGAGAAGCGCCCCCCCCTCGACACCGGTCGAAGTGTTGGGTTTGACGGGACTGCCTCAGCCCGGCGACGCCTTCCAGGCGTTGGCTGACGCGGCCAAGGCGCGGCACATCGCGATGTACCGCCAGAGCCAGGCGAAAGAGAAGGCGCTCGGTGCCAAGGGCAGCCGTCTGACGCTCGAGTCGCTGCAGCAGCAGATCGCCGAAGGCAGCGTCAAGGAGCTGCCGATCGTCATCAAGGCGGACGTCCAGGGCTCGGCCGAAGTGCTGGCCGACACGCTGACGAAACTGTCCGATGAGAAGGCGCGCGTGCGCATCATCCACTCGGGCGTCGGCGCGATCAATGAATCCGACGTTCTGCTGGCCTCAGCCTCCAACGCGATCATCATCGGCTTCAACGTGCGGCCCGATCGCAATGCCTCCGATCTCGCGGAGCGCGAGCGCGTGGACATCCGCCAGCACTCGGTGATTTATAACGTCACTGACGAGATGCGGAAGGCCATGGCGGGTCTACTCGAACCGAGCTTCAAAGAAGTGCGGCTCGGTACGGCAGAAGTCCGCAACATTTTCAAGGTGCCGAAATTTGGTGTGATTGCCGGGTGCATGGTCGCCGACGGACGAATTACACGCAGCGGCGATTCGCAGGCGCGGCTGCTTCGGGACAATGTCGTCGTCTACGAAGGCAAGATCGGGTCGTTGCGGCGCTTCAAAGATGATGTCAGCGAGGTCAAGGCCGGTTTCGAGTGCGGCATCGGCTTCGAACGATTCAACGACCTCAAGGTCGGCGATGTCATCGAGGTGTTCACGATGGAGCGCGTGCCAGTCGGAGCCTGAATAATTGCAGAATCAGGATGGTCGTAG
>Ga0184633_10000183_pt1 | contig 19871 bp, 20 predicted proteins | sample PLM31_170_b1_FD_133156 | JGI IMG/M metagenome (GOLD analysis project Ga0184633, IMG submission 133156) | Groundwater sediment microbial communities from an aquifer in East River, Colorado, USA - PLM3-1_170_b1 | ecosystem: Environmental > Terrestrial > Soil > Riparian zone | place: USA: East...
CTGACCGCCAGCCCCGCGCCGGCGTCCGACTGGATGCCGTAGGGCGGCACCGGATAGCGCAAGCCGTTCTTGTCGAGCGCCGCCAGCCCCTCGATCACCTTGGGTAGAAAGCGCGGCGGTATCGCCATCAAAAGCTCGTCGTCTGCGACGCCGCCGTAGCGCCGTTCCGCGTAGCACGGGATCGTCAGGGCCGGCTCCCCAGTCTTGAGGGCCTTCCCCCACGAGTCGGCGCACGCCGACTCGCCGACGGAGGTGAAGCTGAGCTTGCGGTAGCCCGCCCACTGGAGCCCGTTGATGAAGAAGATCATCTGCCCCGGCGTGCCGTAGATGAGGCAGATGTCGGGCGGATCGAGCCGCCCCGACGTGAGCGGGGCGACGGCCATGGCACGGTAGCGGCCGTGTGGCACGCAGTCCATTGCGTGCTGGTGCAAGCTAGCGTCCTCCGCGCTCTTGAACCAGACGCCCGCCATGCGCCGGCCCGAAAGCCACTCGGCATCTTGGGGATGAAGCCCGATGACGGCGCCACACTGGGCGCCGATGAGGTCGGCCATCGTGATGCCGACGGTCCATCCCAGCTGCCGCGCCTGGGCGACGATCTGGTCAGTCGTGTGCTTGGCCTTCGGGCGGCGAATCTTCGGGATCGCCTCCATCGCCTCGACTGTCTCGAAGAGCTTCATACCGATCGGGATCGAGCGCAGGCGCAGATATCGGTTGAGACCGTCCACGATCGCGTTCCAGTCGTAGCGTTCCATGACACGCTCCCCGCTCAGGTTGACCAACTATAGCCCACCGGGGTGGTGATCGCCGCGCGGCGCGGCGCCTCTCGGCTCGCACGACCTCCGATCCACTGAACCGCTCGCCTCGTGGCGCGGCGCCTCTCGGCTCGCACTACCGTCCCCGCAGGCGCTCGATATCGCGGCGCTCGCGCTTGGTGGGCCGGCCTGCGCCGGGCTCGCGCGAGGGCGGCCGCGCCTGGCGCGCACGCGGGGACTCGGGCGGCGTCAAATCCTCGTAGAGCACCCGCGCGGCCTCGGCGGATCCACGTCGGTCGCCGACGGCGGCGACCCTCAGGATGCGACGGCGCCCTCGCGGCAGCGTCACCTTGATGAAATCGCCGGCACGGACACGCTTGGCCGGTTTCGCCGCCTCGTCGTTGAGGTCCACCTTGCCGCCATCGCACGCCGTCGAGGCCAGGCTTCGCGTCTTGAACACTCGCGCAGCCCAGAGCCACTTGTCCACACGGATCGAATCGAGCGAGCCTCGCACGCGGAGACGGTATCATAGCCTGAAAGGAGTATCGGCCGATGACACGGTTCGTTGTGCTGGCGTTTTTCCTCGTATTCACGGCAGCCGCTTGGGGGGCCGACTTTGTCATCGACGACTGGAAGAGCCAGAAACTCGGGACCAAGGGTGTTCCCGAAGGCTGGCTGGGCGGCCAGACCTGGGGCTTGCCGCAGTACGACATGACCATCGAAGAGCACGAGGGCCACCGGGTCCTTCACCTCAGGAGTAAGATCGAGAGCTCGGCCGTCAGGAAGGACATCAAAGGCAAGGTCAATCTCAAGGAGACGCCGATTCTCGAGTGGCGCTGGAAGGCGGTCGCGCTGCCCAAGAACGGCGACTGCCGGAAAAAGAGTGCCGACGACCAGGCGGCTCAGCTCTATGTGATCTGGCCGCGCTTCCCGGAGGCGGTGCGCTCGCAGATCATCGGCTACATCTGGGACACGACGGCGCCGGCCGGCAGCATCGTGAAGAGCGAGAAGACCTCGACCGTCACGTACGTCGTGATGCGCTCCGGCACCGCTGGCCTCGGCAAGTGGATCACCGAGCGGCGCAACGTGGTCGAGGACTACAAGAAGATTTACGGCGGCCAGCCCGACAGCCCCGGGTTCGTCTCGATCGCCATCGACTCGTACGACACCACCTCGTTCGCAGAGTCCGTCTTCGGGTCGATCCTCTTCCGCAAGCCGTGACGACTGCCGCGAGCTCGTCGCGGACCCGGGCGGGGAGAGTAATGAAGTGTTTTGGTCCGGTCGCGACGTCCGCCTGGACCGAACCGGGCTAGCGGAGGTCGCCGACGAGCTGAGGCACCGCGGTCACGAGCTCGGCGGCGGTCGCTTCCGCCGCCACGTCGACTGCCGTCAGGAGCGTGCTATTCATCACACGCATGTACCACTGGCCCGCTTCGGACTCCACGAACTGCACGTACTGCTCCAGCTCCTGTTCCGAGAGGCTGCGATAGGCGGAAACCATTCCCACGAGGCACGCGTACTTGATCTGTTCCAGAGTTCGATTCCGGGCCTGCGCGAACTCCTCCTCGAGCTGACCGCGGCTGGGCCGGGCCACGGCGGGCATGGCGGGCTGGAAGGCCCGCGTCAGGCTCCGCACGATGGCCATCGTGACGTCCACGGTCGTTTCCGACGCGCCGCCCCGATCAAGAATAGACCGGCCGGAGAGATTTCTCACCGGGCGACCGGGGCCCTAGATCGCCAGGGCGTAACCGTCGCGGCGTGGATCGGCGCCCGCCATCAGCGCGCCGGATTCCGGGTCGCGGACGATTCCCTGGCCACCTCCGACGATCCACGACCAGTCGTCGATAAGGTTGACGTTGTGGCCGCGTTCGGCGAGGCCCGAGCGCGTCTCGGCCGGAATGCGCGACTCCGCGTCGATCAACCGATCGCGATAAACACGCACGCGCGGCGCCTCGATCGCCTCCTGGATGCTCATGCCGAACTCGAGCACGTTGAGGAGCATCTGCGGCGTGGTCTGCAAGATCCCGTACGAGCCGGGGGTGCCTATGGAGACGTTGAAGGCCCCGTCCCGGAAGACCTGCGTGGGCGACATCATCGTGCCCGCTTTCCGCCCGGGCCGTAGGACGTTCGGCGACACCGGGTCGCGGTCCATCCACTTGAGAATGTTGTTGAGGACGATCCCCGTGCCGGGAACCGCAAAGCCCGAGCCGAACGGCACGCCGAGCGTCTGGGTGACCGAGACGACGGTGCCGGCGGCATCCGCGCAGGCGAAATGCGTGGTCTGCTCGTGCATGAAGTCCGCGGGATGGCCCTCGACGATCAGAGCCGCCAGCTTCCGGGGGTCGTGGCGCTCGCCCTCGCTGACCGCGGCGCGCTTGCCGTCGATGCGTGCGCGCTGGGACGCCGCGTACTGCTTGGATAAGAGCCCGTGGATCGGGACGTCGGCGCCATATGCGTAGGCGAGCCGGTCGGCCGAGCCCAGCTTCACAGCCTCGATCAGGTGATGAAGGTAGTCGACGGAGTTGTGACGGAAGCTCTCGAGGTCGTAGCCCTCGAGAATGTTGAGCGTCTCGAGCATCTGGAAGGCGGAGAACGGCGGCGGCACCGACAGCACGTGCCAGCCGCGGTACGTGATCGCGACCGGCTCACGCCACTCGGGCGCGAAACCGGCCAGGTCGTCCTCGGTGAGCCACCCGCCGGCCTCGCGGACGGCTCGGGCGATCGCGCGGCCGATCGGCCCGCGGTAGAACGCCTCGGCGCCGCCCTCGGCCACCTGGCGCAACATCGACGCCAGCTCCTTGTAGGTCGCGATCCCGCCAGCGCGAGGGCCCCCGTTGCCGAGGTAGAGACGCTGCGCCTCCTGGGAGCGGGCGAGCGTGGCCCGCGCCTTGTCGAAGAATTCCACGTTCTTGAACGTGAGCGGCACGCCGTCTTCGGCGAGCGAGATCGCCGGTGCCAGCACGCGGGCGCGGTCCATCGAGCCGAAGCGGTCGAGCGCGGCGAGCCAGCCCCCGAGGTTGCCGGGAGTCGCGCACGACTTCGGCCCGCCGGCCAGCTCGTCGTCCGTGCAGGCGGCCGGATCCGACGCCCTGGGCGCGCGCCCGATGAAGTCGAGCACGTGCCGCTCGCCCGTGCGCCCGCGCGAGATGAGCATGAGGCCGATCCCGCCGGCGCTCGACATGAAGGGCTCGACCACGTTCAGCGTCGAGCCGACGGCGACCGCCGCGTCCACCGCGTTGCCGCCGGCCTGCAGCATCTGGATCCCGGCCATCGAGGCGAGCGGATGCGCGGAGGTCACGACGCCGCGGGCGCCCATGACGGTCGGACGGTAAGCGTGTCGGTGTGGCGGCATGTGGGTCAGCGCTCCTTCCCTCGAGTCTTCTACTTTCTCGAGTCTTCTACTTTATAGTACGGGCCGATCGTTGAGGCGCCGGAGGTGCCAGGTCACATCGATCCGCTCGAGCACCGTGAGCGCGCCGTAGTCCTGACCGAGCGCCAGTAGCCGCCCGAGCGGCAGCCCGAGCGCCCGGCAGATGAGCGTGCGATTCGTTCCTCCGTGCGCGACAACGGCGATCGCCCGGCCCGCGTGAGTGCCGGCGATCGACTCGAACGCCGGCCACGCCCTGGCCTCGAGATCCGGCACGCTCTCGCCGTCTGGGAACGGGAACTCGCCGACGCGTGCCATCCACTCGGCGAACTTCGCCGGTTCGCGCTGCCGGATCTCGGCGGCGGTGAGCCCGTCCCACCGCCCCATCGCCATCTCGCGAAGCTCCGGCACCACCGTGGGGACCAGCCCGTGAGGCGCTCCGATGATCTCGCCGGTCCGCCGGGCCCGGACGAGATCGCTGGAGAACACCGCAGCGAGCTTCACCGAGGAGAGCCGGGCGGCTTGAGCGGCGCTCTGGCGCTCGCCCAGCGGGGAGAGCGGGACGTCGAGGTGCCCGATGAAGCGACGCGTCTCGGCCAGCTCCACCTCGCCGTGGCGGAAGAGGTAGATCAACGTACCAGGTGCGCCCACGCCGACACGGTGAGGAGACCGGCCAGCTCCGCGACCTCGATCGCGGCGCCCAGGACATCGCCGGTGATTCCGGACACGCGCGCCGCGAAGAACCGCGTGAGGGCCAACGCGCTCAGGACCGAGACCGCGAAGACCGGAACCGCGATGGCGTGGAGCGCTGCGAGGGCAACGACCAGCGCAATCGCCAGAGCGGTCGGCGCCGCCCAACCGCTGACGCTCGCACCGAACGCGGCTCCGAGGCCCTCCAACTTCGCCGCCGGGAACAGGCGCACGAGGAGTGGCGGCGTGGCACGGGCGATCACCGGCACGACGAGAAGCGCGCGACCGCGGACGCCCGACGGCAGCTCGGCGACCGCGACGACCTCCAGGAGGAGAAAGAGGATGAGGCCGATCGCGCCGAACGCGCCGATACGGCTGTCGCGCATGATGGCGAGCCGGTGCTCGGCGTCGCGCCCGGCCAGACCGTCGAGGCAATCGGCGAGCCCGTCGAGGTGGAGGCCCCCGGTCAGAAGCTTCCAGGCGGTCACGGTGAGCAACGCGGCAAGGAGCGAGGGAAAGAGCACCGCCGTCACGCGCTCCGCGCCGACGAGCACCGCGCCGATGCCCAGGCCGATTGCCGGAAACCAGACCGCGGCGCGGCCGAGGGAGTCAGCGCGGCCCGGTACCACGCCGGGCAGGGGCACGATCGTCAGGTAGCGGGCGGCGACGAGGAGGCCCGTCACGCCGCGATGCTAGCATGTTCCCCTTGACGAGCCTGCGGCCGCAAGGCGACAATTTCCTCCTTGAAGTGAGCTCACCCGAAATAGCGAAAGGCGTTCATGAGCGTGACCAGCGTGGCGCAAAAGTGGGTGTCGGAGGCCGCCGGCGTCACCCAACCTTCCCGTGTCGTCTGGTGCGATGGCTCCAAAGCCGAGTTCGACGGCCTGATCGAGGCGATGCTGCGGGACGGGACGCTGCTGCCGCTGAATCCAAAAACCTATCCGAGCTGCTATCTCCACCGGAGCCATCCGTCGGACGTCGCGCGCACGGAGCAGCTCACCTTCATCTCAACCCGGGAAAAGGATGCCGCCGGCCCCACCAACAACTGGATCGCGCCGGTCGAGGCGAAGGCGACGGCCGGCGCCCTGTTCCGCGGAAGCATGCGGGGACGGACGATGTACGTCATCCCGTACCTCATGGGTCCCGCCGGCTCGCCCATGAGTCGGGTCGGCCTGATGGTCACCGACAGCGCCTACGTGGCCGCGAGCATGCACATCATGACGCGCGTGGGGCCGGTGGCGGTCCAGCACATGCGGCGCGACGACGACTTCATCGCCGGGCTCCACTCACTCGGTGACCTCTCGCCCGATCGCCGGCTGATCCTCCACTTCCCCGAGGAGAACCTGATCTGGAGCGTGGGATCCGGTTACGGCGGCAACGCGCTCCTCGGCAAGAAATGCCACGCGCTCCGCATCGCGTCGTGGCAGGCGCGCCAGGAGGGCTGGCTCGCGGAGCACATGCTGATCATCGGCGTGGAGGACCCCGAGGGTCGCGTCACCTATCTCGCGGGCGCCATGCCCAGCGCATCGGGCAAGACGAACCTCGCGATGGCGGTGTCGCAGCTGCCCGGTTGGCGCGTCTGGACGGTCGGCGATGACATCGCGTGGATGTGGGTGGACGCGAGCGGTCAGCTTCGCGCGGTGAATCCGGAGCGCGGCTTCTTCGGTGTCGCGCCCAACACGAGCCCCAAGACGAACCCCAACGCGACGTCGATGGTGCGCTCGAACACGATTTTCACCAACGTCGCGCTGACCCCGTCTGGAGAGCCGTGGTGGGAAGGGCTCAGCGCTTCCCCGCCCGCGGGGCTGACCGGCTGGCAAGGCCGGCCGTGGAGGCCGGGTAACGGCCCCGCCGCCCATCCCAACTCACGCTTCACCGTGCTCGCTCAGCAGTGTCCGTCCATCGCTCCGAACTGGGAGGAGCCACAAGGGGTGCCGATCTCCGGCGTCATCTTCGGCTCGCGGCGCACGGGAGTGATCCCGCTCGTCTTCGAGGCCTTCGACTGGTCGCACGGAGTCTTCCTCGGCTCGGCCATGAGCACCGAGACGACGGCGGCGATCACCGGCAAGGTCGGGGTGGTGCGCCGTGATCCTATGGCCATGATCCCGTTCTGCGGCTACAACATGGCCGACTATTTCGGCCACTGGCTCGCGACCGGGCCCCGTCTGGCCAAGCCACCCCGCATCTTCCGCGTTAACTGGTTCCGCCGCGACGCGGACGGCCGCTTCCTCTGGCCGGGTTATGGCGAAAACGTGCGCGTCCTCAAGTGGATGGTCGAGCGGATTCGCGGGACGGCGCGGGCCGAGGAGACACCGATCGGGTGGGTCCCGGCAGCCGGCGCCCTCGACACCGATGGACTCGATGTCACGCCGGCCCAGCTGCGCGAGGCGCTCCGATGCGACGCCGGAGAGTGGCTCCAGGCGCTCGACGAGCTGGGCGAATTCTATAAGCAGTTCGGCTCGCGGCTTCCGGCGCCGATCACCGAGGCGCTCGCCCAGACCCGGCGCCGCTTCGGCGGCTGAGCCGGCCCGAGCTCGTCCCTACCGCTCCGCCCCCGCGACGCGCTGAATGACCCGACGAAGCTCGCCGCGATCGAAGGGCTTGCTCAGCCCGGGGACGCCCGTCTGCTCGAGGAACGTCTGGACCTCCGCGCTCAGCACGTCCCCGGTCATGAGGACGAAGCGGCGACAGAGATCCGGGAGCCGGCGCTCCAGCGCGCGGTAGAGCCCCGGCCCGTCGAGGTACGGCATACGCACGTCGCTCAGAATCAGATCGTAGGAGGTCCGGCGGAGCCGCTCGAGCGCTTGCGTCCCGTCGCCAACGGTGTCGACCGTGTGGTGGTCCGCGCCGAGCATCTCACCGAGCAGCTGGAGCACGAGCCGCTCGTCGTCGACGACGAGGATTCGCATGCCCGTGACGACGGGCGCCGCCTCGGCCGCGCGCTTCCCCGTCGTCGCCGGGGGCGTGACCACGGGGAGCTCCACGCGAAAGATCGCGCCGTGACCGGGCTCGCTGACCAGGGACAGCGTCCCCCCGTGCCCCTCGACGATTCCGTGGCAGAGCGAGAGGCCGAGCCCCGTTCCCTGACCGACCGGCTTCGTCGTGAAGAACGGCTCGAAGATCCGGTCCCGGATCTCGGCGGAGATCCCCGGCCCCGTGTCCTCGACGTCGAGGCATACGCGGCCGCCAGCGGCGTCGGCTCTGGTGCGCAGGACCTCGTCGAGATCCTTGATCGTGACGAGAGACTTCGCGAGATCGTTGAGCACGGCCAGGCCGTCCTTCTCGTCGGCGAGGCGGCGATGGGCGAGGACGTTCTCGATCGTCGAGGGAAGCTGCTTGAAGGCCTGGACGGCGGTGTCCTCGTCGCCCTCGCCGGTCACCATCACGACCGGGATCCGGATGCCCTCAGCCTGGAGCTCCTTGAGCACCTCGATCCCCGAGAGATCCGGCATCCGGTTGTCCAGAAGCAGCACGTCGTAATGAGCGGCCTTCAGCCGGGCGAGCGCCTCGCGGGCACGGGTGACCGTCTCGACGCGGGCGCGGCGGTCGTGCTCGTCGAAGGCGCGGAGCGTAAGCGCCATGTCTTCGGGATGGTGCTCGGCGTAGAGCAGGCGGATCGGGGCACGCCTGAGCTCGCTCGCCGTGCGAAACCAGCGACACGCACTCTCGAGCACGACCGGAAGCGTGGCCAGATACTCCGGGCGCTTCACGAGGTAGTCGGTCGCGCCCGCTTTGAGAAGGCGCACCGTCACGTCGGCGTCGCCCGAACCGGTCACCAGCACGACCGGCACTTCCAGGCCTCGCGCTTTGACCGCGTCGAGCAGGTCCAGCGCCGTCCCGTCCGGAAGGCGAGAGCCCGCGAGCAGCACGTCCATGTCGCCGACCGTGACGCGTTCGAGCGCCTCGGCGACGGTGCCCGCGATGGTCAGCTTGATGTGAGGCGCGTGACGCCCGAGATGACGATGCGTCAGCTCCTGATCGACAGGATCGTCTTCCACATAGAGCACGCGGATGGAATCCATGGCGTTTTCAACCCTCTCGTCCCGTGAGGGAGTGGGGGACTCCGGTCGCCGAGGCCAGGCGGCGGAGCTCCTGGTAAACCGCATCCGGGTCCAGTGGCTTGGTGACGCACGCGTCCGCCCCGGCGCCGAGCAGGACCGGAATCATCGCGGGATGCCCGGTCACGCCGAGAATTCGGATGTCGCTCGTCTCCGGGATCCGGCGCAGGCACCGGCACGCCTCGACCCCGTCGAGGCCGGGCATCACGACGTCGAGGATGATCACGGAGGGACGGAACGTGCCGACCTTGACGAGCGCCTCGTAGCCGTCGGTCGCGATCTCGATCGTGAACGGCTCGTCGGACAGGAGATCGACCAGCATACCCACGACGAGCGGCTCGTCGTCCACGATGAGAAGCCGGATCCGGGGAGCGGGGCCCACCGGATAGTCAGGCCTTCCCTGAGCACGCAGGAAGCGTTGAAACTCCGCGAGGTCGATGCGGCGGTGACCACCGGGCGTCAGGTAGGCGCCGAGGGCGCCGGCCCGTATCCAGCGCCGAAGCGTCGGGATCGAGACTCTACAGTGGGCGGCCGCCTGCCTGGTTGTCAGGTGCCCGCGGCGCATGGCCGGCGGCCCTTTCACTTTTTGCACATTTGATTCCTAGCATGGGGGCTGGGCCGACGGCCCACGGAATAGTACGGTTCCGCCGACGTTGACGCGGCGCGTGGTCGACGGGGACCCTGGCGATCAGACCGGGTAGATACCGTTCCGGCGAGGCGGGAACTCGTGAACCTTGGTCTGCGCGTACTCGAGGCGCTTGATCAGCTCGTCACGGAGCGCCGCGCCTGGCACGATGTCATCGATCAGCATCTCGGAGGCGAGCTTGTAGATGTCTACGTACCGCGCGTACTCTTCCCGCTTCTGCCTGACGTACTCGGCCCGCTCGTCCTCCGGCAGTTCCATAATCTTATTGTAGTAGACGGCGTTGATGGCGGGCTCCGGCCCCATGATCGCGATCTGCCCCTGGGGGAGCGCGATCGCGGCGTCGGGCTCAAAGGCCGGGCCGCACATCGCGTAGAGGCCGGCGCCGTAACACTTGCGTACGATCACCGAGAGCTTCGGCACGGTGGCCTGCGCGGTCGCGAAGATCATCTTGGCGCCGTGACGGATGATGCCCTGCTGCTCGACCTTCGTGCCCACCATGAAGCCGGCGATGTCGGCGAGGTAGACGAGCGGAATGTTGAAGGCGTTGCAGAGCCAGATGAATCGCGCCGCCTTGTCGGCGGAATCCACCATCAGCACGCCGCCCTTGACCTTCGGCTGGTTGGCGACGATCCCGATCGAGCGACCCGCGAGGCGCGCGAAGCCCACGATGATCTCCTGCGCGAAGAGGCGCTTGATCTCGAACCACGAGCCCGCATCGATGAGTCGGTCGATGACCTCGTACATGTCGAAGTACTTCCGCTGATCGTACGGCACGATCTCGTCGATGGATCGGCCGGCCTTGGGTGGGGCAGCCTCGCGCGCCGGCGGCAGCTCGCGGTGCGACTGCGGCATATAGGTCAGGTACTGCCGGGCCAGCCCGATGGCGTCCTCGTCGGAGCGAGCCAGGACGTCGCCGCACCCCGAGACCTTGCAGTGCATGAGCGCGCCGCCCAGCTCTTCGAGCGTCGTCTTCTCGCCGATGGCCATCTCGACCATGCGGGGGCTACCCACGTAGAGCGAGGCCTTGCCCTCGACCATGATCACGACGTCGGTGAGCGCCGGCAGATACGCGGAGCCGGCCGGCGACGGGCCGAAGAGAACGCAAATCTGTGGCACCACGCCGGAGAGCTGGACCTCGTTGTAGAAGATGCGCCCGGCGTGGAACCGGCCCGGAAAGATCTTGATCTGCTCGGAGATGCGCCCGCCGGCGGCGTCCACCATATAAAGGAGTGGCACCCGGAGCCGGGCGGCCTTCTCCTGAATACGCACGATTTTCTGGACCGTCTTCTCGCCCCACGAGCCCGCCTTGACCGTGTAGTCGTTCGCCATGACGCAGACCGGCCGGCTGCCGACTCTCCCGACCCCGGTGACCACACCGTCAGCGGGGGTGTCGGGCTCGGCCGAGCGGGCGAACAGCCAGTCCTCCTGGAACTCGGAACCGGGGTCGAGGAGGAGCTTCAGTCGATCGCGGACGAAGAGCTTGCCTTGCTCGCGGAGCTTGTCGCGATACTTCGTGTGGCCCTGCTCGATCCGGGCGCGCTCCTGGCGGTAGCGCTCCTCGCCCGCGCTCACGGCCGCGCTCCGATCACGGAGTGGGGTTGGTCCAGAGGATGATGATGAGGGTACCGGTGCCGTGACGCGGCCCTCCGATCACGGCGGGGTTACCCGACTGCGCCTGGATGTTCGTGGAGACCTCGGCGAGGCTGCCACGCGTGAGGCGCACGTTGAAGCTCACGGTGCCACCCCGTACGCTCTGGGGCGTGACCTCGAGCCGGCGATCGCCCGGCACCGGCCAGCGCTGCGTCGTTCCCACGGGCACCTCGGCGCGATAGCGTTCGAGCGACGTGTAGTCCTTGTAGCGGAAGAGCTGGCGAAGCTTCGGCAGGAACGCCTCCAGCCGTTCGTCGGGCGGTTCCGGCGCGCGGCTCGGGCCGCTCGGCGGCGGCCCGTCGCTGGCGAGGACGATCCGCGTGCCGAACCTGACGATCTGCTGAGCCTCGACGACCGCCGCCACGGCCAGAGCCAGCACCAGCGCCAGGACCAGCACCAGGAGAGGCCCGAGCGCGTCCCGTAGGCGCCGGCGCGCGTTGTGCAGCCGCGACATCACGGTCCCCATCGGTATATTCAACACCTCCGCGATCTCGCGGTACGAGAGCCCCTCGAGATCACTCAACATGATAATGGCCTGGTGCTGCTCGGACAAAGTCGAGAGCGCCCGGCCGATGCGCTCGCGCGCCTCGACCTGCGCGGCGTGGGTGTCGGGCGCGGTCCCCTGGTCCGCGAGCGCTCGATCCCAGTCCTCCTCCTCCACGCGCTCGGTCCCGAAGGCGCGGCCGCGCGCCGCATGCTGCCGGGCGCGGTCCCGGGCGACGTTGATCACGATCCGAAAGAGCCACGTGTAGAACGCCGAGTCGCCGCGGAACGACGCGAGGGCCTGGAAGGCACGGATGAAGGCGTCCTGAGAGACGTCCCACGCCTCTTCGGGATCGCGCAGGATGTTGTAGGCGAGCCGGTAGACCCGCTGGCGGTATTTCTCGACCAGCGGCTCGAACGCCGCCAGATCGCCGGCGCGGCACCGCTCGATCAGGGCCGCCTCGTCGCTGTCCACCCGAATTCACCCGCTCACCCCCTGCCCGTCGCCGGTTAGACGCCGGGGCGGCGGCGGCGATTCACCGTCGCGGCATCGGTCGGCGCGAGGGCGACGCCAGCGCGTCGAGGCCGAGCAGATAGCTCCGCGCACCGAATCCCGAGATCTGCCCGCGCGCGACGGCCGCGATCACCGAATGACGCCGGAACTCCTCGCGCGAGTGCACGTTGGACAAGTGGACCTCGACGACCGGCAGATTGATCGCGGCGACAGCGTCGCGAAGCGCGATCGAGTAGTGCGTGAACGCGCCGGGATTGAAAACCACGCCCGCGAAGCCCTCCCGCCGGGCCGCCTGGAGCCAGTCGATCAACTGGCCTTCGTGATTGGACTGCCGGCACTCGACCGAGTCGCCGCGGCCGCGCGCGTGATCGCGGAGCATACGGTCGATCTGGGCGAGCGTCAGGCGGCCGTACACGCCGGGCTCGCGGGTACCGAGGAGATTCAGGTTCGGGCCGTGCAGCACCAGGACCTTCATGGCCGCCGCGAGCGTAGCATCAGTGGGCGCCGAGCGGCGCGACGAGCCAGTCGGCGAGCGCGAAGAGCACGAGCCCCGCGAAGACCGTCCAGCCGAGAGCCGGCCCACCCTCGCGGTTCACCTCGGGGATGAGGTCCGACGCGGCCACGTAGATGGTGACGCCGGCGGAGAGGGCGAGCGCGTACGCGACGTGGTGCGCGGCCAGGAAGCTCGTCGCCACCGCGCCCGTGAGCGTCAGCACGCCCAGCAGCGCGCCGGCGCCGACCGCCGCCCGGGGCGACTGGCCGCCGGCCAGCATGATCGACGCGATCGTGAAGCCCTCGGGCACCTTGTGGAGGAGCACGGCGAGGAACAGCACCATGCCGAGCGCGGGGCCGATCATGAAGCCGGCCGCGATCGCGACGCCGTCGAAGAGCGTGTGGACCCCAAGACCGAGGAGCGCCAGGTAGCCGGCCGAGGGACGCAGAAGCGCCTCGGGGTGGATCTCCTCGCCGAAGTGGAAGTGGGGCGCCACCGTGTGCTCGAAGAGGTGCACGCCGAAGTAGCCGATCAGGACGAATAGGAACGCGTGCGGCACCTGCGCACTCTCCGGAAGCATCCGCACGAAGGCCGCTGCCAGCATGAACCCCGCCCCACCGGCGACGCAGTACCGCAGCGGCGCCAGCCCCTTCTGGTGTGCGGTGGTCACGAGCACGGCACCCGCGAGATCGGCGGCCGCCGCGGCGGCCGCAAACGCCAGGTATGCTAACATGATCGGTGAGCATAGCATGGTCATCGCGGGGCTTTTCCGCCGGCTCGGTGAGATCCTGGTGCACGAGCGCATGACCACCCCCGACGTCGTGGAAAAGGCCCTCGCGCGCGCCCGGACCACGGGCGAGCGAGTGGGCGAGGCCCTCGTGGCGCTGGGTGCCGTCAAGGACGACGAGGTGCTGCGGGCGCTCGCGCAGCAGCAAAATCTCGCCTACCTTACCCGCGACGAGCTGCCGTCGCCGCTGCCGATCGTGAAGAACCTCTCGCCGAAGTACCTGCGCCAGTACGCGGTCTGTCCGGTGAGCGTCGAGGGCAACGTGCTGACGGTCGCGACGGCGGATCCCCTGAATCCGGTCATCGTCGACGACCTCGCCCAGTCGACCGGCCTCACCGTGAAGGTCGTCGTGAGCTCGGCCGACGCGATCGTCGAGGCGATCGATCGAACGTACGACGGCGTGGCGACGCCGCTGCAGCGGATCGTCGAGGGCATGGAGGACGACCGCGGCCCCGACGGCGGCGAGGACGTCAACCAGCTGCGCGACATGGCGTTCGAGGCGCCGGTCGTCCGGCTCGTGAACCTCCTCATCGAGGGCGCCATCAACGCCGAGGCCTCGGACATCCACATCGAGCCGTTCGAGGACACGCTCCGCATCCGTTACCGTATCGACGGCATCCTCTTCGATCAGGAGTCGCCACCGCAGCGGCTCCAGGCTGCCGTGACCTCGCGCGTGAAGCTGATGGCGGAGATGAACATCGCGGAGCGGCGACTGCCCCAGGACGGACGCATCCGCGTCACGCTCCGCGGCCGCCGGGTGGATATCCGGAGCTCCACGATTCCCACGGTGCACGGCGAGTCGATCGTCATGCGCCTGCTCGACCGTCAGAGCGTCTTCCTGCCGCTCGAGAAGCTCGGCTTCGCGCCGGCGATGCTCCCGCGCTTCGAGGGGCTGATCCGGAGGCCCCACGGGATCCTCCTCGTCACCGGGCCGACGGGATCCGGCAAGACGACGACGCTCTACGCCGCGCTCGACAAGATCAACTCGCCGGACCGCAAGATCATCACCGTCGAGGATCCGGTCGAGTACCAGCTGAAGGGGGTCAACCAGATCGCCGTCAAGCCGAAGATCGGCCTGACCTTCGCGACCGGGCTCCGGCACATCGTCCGCCAGGACCCGGACGTGATCCTCATCGGCGAGATCCGTGACCTCGAGACGGCCGAGATCGCGATCCAGGCCTCGCTCACCGGCCACCTGGTCTTCTCGACGCTCCACACCAACGACGCGCCGGGCGCGATCACACGCTTGCAAGATATGGGGGTCGAACCCTATCTGGTGGCCTCGGTGCTGGAAGGCGTGCTCGCCCAGCGGCTCGTCCGGCGCATCTGCGCGGCGTGCCGCGCCTCCGACACGCCGTCGCCGGCCGATCTCACCGCGCTCGGCATCGCCGGCGCGGACGGGGCTCGCCTCTACCGCGGCCGCGGCTGCGACGAGTGTCGCGGCACCGGTTACCGCGGACGGACCGGCATCTACGAGCTGTTCCCGATCACCGAGGATGCGCGCAGCCTCATCCTTCGCCGAGCGCCGACCCGTGACGTCCGCCGGGCAGCGCTCGAGGCGGGTATGGTCACGCTGAGGCTCGACGGTTGGGCCAAGGCGTGCGCAGGCGTGACAACCGTCGAGGAAATTCTCAGAGTCACCCAGGAAGACGCGTAGTCGCGATGCCCGTGTTCGTCTATCGGGCGGCCGACCGGCGCGGCCAGACGATCGACGGTGTGATGGAGGCGTCCGACGTCCGCGCCGTCGTCGAGCGGCTGCAGCGAGACGCCTACTTTCCCATCCGCGTCGCGCCGCACGTCGAGCGCGGACGCTGGTATTCGCTCGGCGGCTCCTCGCGCGTCGGCCAGCGCGATCTGCTGGCCTTCACCCAGCAGCTCGCGACGCTCTTCGAGGCGGGGCTGCCTCTCGACCGGGCGCTGTCTATCCTCGAGGAGCTGGCGCCCAACGCCCGCGTCAAGGCGATCGTCGCCGACCTGCTCGTGAGCGTGCGGGGAGGCTCGTCGCTGAGCGAGGCGCTCGGCAAGCATCATCCCCGCCCGTTCTCGCGGCTCTACATCAACATGATCCGGGCCGGTGAGCGGGGCGGCGTCCTCGAGCTCACGCTGCGCCGCCTCACCGAGTTCCTCGAGGCGCGCGCCGCGTTCACCGACGCGGTCGTCACGGCGGTCGCCTACCCCGCGGTGGTCTTCACGTTCGGCATCGGCGCCATCATCTTCCTCATGACGTTCGTGATCCCGCGGTTCGCGACGATCTTCGCCGACCTCGGGCAGACGATCCCGCTGCCGACCCAGATCCTCCTCTGGGTGAGCGCGGGCTTCCAGGCCTACTGGTGGGTGGGTGTGATCGTGATCCTCGCGGGCGTCCTCGCCTGGCGCGTGTGGACCGCCAGCCCCCAGGGGCGCGTGCGCTGGGACCAAACGGTGCTCGGCCTCCCGCTGATCGGCCCTCTCGCCATGAAGATCGAGACCGCGCGCTTCGCCCGGACCCTCGGGACCATGCTCAAGAGCGGTGTGCCGGTCATGAGCGCGCTCGCGGTGGTGGGCGACACGATGACCAACCACGCGATCGGGCGAGCCGTCGAGCAGCTCGCCGACGGAGTGAAGCGGGGCGGCACGATCGCGGCGGGGATGCAGGCGCAGGCACCGTTCCCGGCGCTGGCGATCCACATGGTGCGGGTCGGAGAGGAAACCGGCCGGCTCGAGGACATGCTCCTCAAGGTCGCCGAGACGTTCGAGAGCGACGTCGGCACCGAGCTGAAGCGGGTGCTCCGACTCCTGGAACCCGTCATCATCTTCAGCATGGGAGTGCTCGTCGCCTTCATCGTGGTGGCGATGATGCTCGCGATCTTCTCGATCAACGAGATCCCGCTGTGAGCCGGCTTCTGCGTCCCCGAGCGCGTCCGGCGGGCCCCTCCGCGACCACGACGGCTCTCGCGGACGGTGCGTCGGGCCCGACGCCGCGCGGCGTCCGCACGCTGACTACACGGGTCGCGGAGGGGCCCGCCGGACGCGCTCGGGGACGCAGAAGCCGGCTCCTCGACGGACATCGGGCGCAGTCCCGTGGTACGCGCCGCTCTGCGCGCCGGGTGTTCGTAGATCAGAGGGGATTCACGCTGATCGAGCTGCTCGTCGTCATCATCGTGCTCGGGCTGCTCGTGGGACTCGTCGGCCCTCGCCTCTTCGGCCGCGTGGGCCAGTCCAAGCAGGCGGCGGCGCGGGCGCAGATCGAGCTGCTGGGCGCGGCGCTCGACCAGTACCGTCTCGACGTCGGCGCGTACCCGAACTCGGGTCAGGGCCTCGACGCGCTCCAGCGGAATCCGAACTCCCCCAACTGGAGCGGCCCGTACCTCAAGAAGGCCGTCCCCAAGGATCCGTGGGGCAATCAGTACAAGTACCGCTGCTGTCCGGGCCAGAACGGCGAGTACGATCTCTGGTCGGAGGGTGGCGATGGGGCCCCCGGCGGCGAAGGGGAAAACGCCGACATCACCTCATGGGACAGCAGTCAGAAATAGAATCCCGGGGCTTCACCCTCCTCGAGTTGATCGTCACCCTGCTGGTCGTCGCGGTCGCAGCGGGACTCGTCGCGCCGGCGATCGGTCGCAGCACGGAGGCGGTGCGGGCTCGTGCCGAGGTCGCCGGGTTCTCCGCGACGCTTCGGCGCGCGCGGGAGCACGCGATCACACGGCGGCAACAGCACACCGTCGTCGTCAATCCCGTGAGCCGGCTCCAGACGGTCATGACCGGCGAAGACGAGGTCCAGTGGACGCACGCCCTCTCCGCCCGCCTGACGATCGAAGCCGCGACGCCGGACGGGCTGACGGTCCGCTTTGAGCCGCAGGGGACCTCCAGCGGGGGTGAGTTCCGCGTCACCTCGGGCGCCGTCACCTATCGCGTCACCGTGGACGCGGTCACCGGCCGCGTGCGCAACCGCCGCGAATGAGCATGAACCCCGACGGGACCCACACACGGCAGAATGCGGGGTTCACGCTCCTGGAGGTGTTGGTCGCGTTCGCGATCTTGAGCGTCGCAGTCGTCGCCGTCATCCAGGGGTTCGCGCAGGGCCTGCGTCTCCTGAAGGTCGCTGGCGACCACCAGCGGGCCGTGCTCCTCGCGGACCAGAAGGCGCGCGAGGTGGTCATGCCGGTCGAGGGACACGATCAGGGCCAGGACGGCGCATTCGACTGGGAACGCACTGTCACCGTCGTGAAGGCTCCCGATCTCGAGCGAACACCGGCGACCAGAAAGTGGACCGTGTACCAGATCGATGTCAAGGTCCGCTGGGGCGACAAGCGCGGGGTCGAGATCGCCTCGCTCAGGACGACGGCCGAAAAGGCGCCGCCGGCAGCGTCCCGGTGAGGCGCGGCGAGCGCGGCTTTACCCTGCTCGAGCTCGTGCTGGCCCTGGCCATCGTCGGCGCCCTCGTCGTGATCGCGTTCGGCGGCGTACGGATCGCACTGGCGGCCTGGCGCCAGGGTGAGGAGCGCACGGAGGCCCACCAGCACATACGCAGCGTCGTGCTGTCCCTGGCCCGCTCGGTCAGCGCCGCATACGCTTACCGAGCTCCGCGGGGCGAGACTCCAACCCCGGAGCTGCTTTTCGCCGGCACCGAGTCGCGCCTCGAGTTCGTGACGCAGGCCGCACCCTACCCCACGTCGATGTCCATCGCGTTCACCGCCGTCGTCTTCGAGCTCGGCACCGGCGATGAGCGCCGCGGTCTCGTCATCCGCCAGCGCGTGCTGCCGAACCGCGACCCGTTTGCCGACGCCACCGTCGTGTTCAACGACCCGACGCTGACCGAGCTCGCGTTCAGCTACCTGGACGAGGGCGGCGCGTGGCAGACCACGTGGGAGACCCAGGTCACCAAGCACCTACCGCGCGCCATCCGCATCAGCGTCGGCGGAACGATCGGCGGCCGCGCCCAGGCGCTCTTGCCGTTGACGGTGCCGCTCCGGGTGGGCACCCAGCCATGAGGCGGGTGCGCCGAGCGACGAGACAAGCCCTGCACGACCAGCGTGGGTTCGCGCTCCTCCTCGTCCTGCTCGTGCTGGCGCTCGTCGCCGTGGTCAGCGCCGAGTTCGCGTACTCGATGCGACTCGAGGCCGCCGCCGTGCGGGCCTACAAGAGCGGCATCATCGGCAACCACCTCGCGGAGACGGCGCTGGAGCAGGCGATCCGCGAGATCGTGGCCGACACCCCGTACGTCGTCGAGGACGACGACAGCCTGCTCACCTTTTATACCGCCGACCGGCGCCCGCTCCCGAGACTCCGCCGCGAGAAGGCCGAGTTCGGCGGCGGCCGATATTCCTACCGTATCACCGACGAGGAGGCCCGCCTCAACGTCAACAATTCGCCGCCCGATCGCATCGACCGTCTGCTGCAAACGCTGGGGCTCGACAAGGACGTGCGGGACACGATCGTCGACTCGATCCAGGACTGGCGCGACCCCAACGAAGCGCATCGGCTCAACGGCGCCGAGAGCGACGACTACTACCTAAAGCTCCCCGTACCCTACCGCGCGCACAACGCCAACCTCGAGTCGGTCGCCGAGTTGCTCCAGATCAAAGGCGTTACCCCGGCGATCTACAACGGCACCAAGGACCGCCCGGGCCTCGCCGGTCTCGTCACCGTACGCGGCTCGGGCCCTGTGAACATGAACACCGCCGGCCCCGGGGCGCTCGCCGCGCTCGGGCTCTCGACCGCGGAGATCACGGAGATCGTGCAGTCCCGACGCAACAACGGTCCGTACCCGAGTGTGCCGGGGAAGTTCGGCGGAAGAAATCTGAGTGTCGCCACCAGAACGTTTCGCGTCGAGGCGGAGGGCATCGTGGACGAGCGAGTGGCCGTGCGGTTGACCGCGATCGTTGAAAAGCGGACCGACGGCGACCCGCCCGCCGCCGTCGTGCTCGAGTGGTCGGGGCTCCGCTGACTTTTTCCTCACCAGCCGCGAATCCACACTTTCGTTTTGAGAGGCTAAGTACCGTCTTTTTCATGAATATGGGGACATATTTTAGAGGGGTGGACGTCACGGAGGCGAAAATCCATCCATATCGGAGATCCCGGCTAAATACAGGTCGCCGAGGCATGCTTGTTTCCGGAAGTGGAATCACTTGCGACAAGGATGAAAGGTCTTGCGCTGTGTGGTGAAGACCTTTTCTACTCGTTCTTCGGTTACGTGTTGCAATGAGCCATTCCAGCGTCGTCCCAGCGTGGCACGCGAGTTGCCCATAGTTCTGAGGATCTCGGAAACAAGCGTATAAGGTTGAATCGCAGCCTTTTCATCGAATTATCGGAACCGGAGTGTACTCGAGGAGTTTTGTAGGGATGGAAAGACTGCTTTCGGGACGTTCTACTGTTGTCGCGGCAAAGGAGCAGGTCTCCTGCAATTCGGCCGCGAGGGGTGTTACCCTACGATGATGAAATTCACCCCCCTC
>Ga0184633_10000184_pt1 | contig 19846 bp, 17 predicted proteins | sample PLM31_170_b1_FD_133156 | JGI IMG/M metagenome (GOLD analysis project Ga0184633, IMG submission 133156) | Groundwater sediment microbial communities from an aquifer in East River, Colorado, USA - PLM3-1_170_b1 | ecosystem: Environmental > Terrestrial > Soil > Riparian zone | place: USA: East...
CCGACCGCGACTTCATCCTCACGGCCGAGCAAGCCGTGGAGTACGGAGCCGTCGACGAGGTCATCACGAGCCGGAAAATCCGGCCGGAGCTTGCCGTGGCAGCCGCAGGAGGCTCGTAACCGAGCCTCCCGTAGTGCGCCCGCGGAAGCATCCCCGCGTACGGGCCGAAGAGACCGTCTCCAAAGCCGCTTCATCGTGCTAGCCAGCACAGATTGATTCGATTTCTCGACGGATTCGTGCGCGGAGAGGGCGTCCGCTGGGGTGCTGTTCGTCGACACCTCCCTCACATCGCGGACCCCGACGAGGCAGCAGGAAACGCCGCCCCGGTACACTAAGGAAGCGGGCAGACGCCTGTGATTCCCGTCCGCGACCGACCGATGGCTCTCCGCCATCCGCCTCTTGAGTGCGAGATGGTACCGACCTCAGGACCGATGCGAGAGCCGAGACGAGCGCCGCGTCTGTCCCCGTCTCATCCCCGTCATGTACCGGGAAACGTCGCGAAATGGTGGGTTTCGTTGAGAAGCAAACGCGAAGGTCAGAGGCCATTCCGCTCCCCCGACCTGCACCCCCCGACCGGACTCTTAATCCGCAGGTTCCGGGTTCGAGTCCCGGGGGGCCCACAAGCAAACCCGCACGTAGACGGGCTATCCGACGATCTCGAGGCGACGGTCGTCGCTCTCATCCTCGTCTCATCCCCGTCTCGGTCTTCGCCAGCGGCGACCTGGACGAGGCGGACATCGACCGGCTGGTCACCGCCGGCGCCCCGATCGACGCGTTCGGGATCGGAACCCGGATAGGGGTCTCGGCCGACGCGCCGTACCTCGACTCGGTCCCACCCGAGTCCGAGGCCGGCTAGGGGCGGACGACCCCCGGACACTGGGACTCGGGGCCCGCTGCTGACGGCGTGCTCGACTTGGTGCCGCCGCGCCAGGGTGTTCCCCCGACGACGGAAGGAGGTCGGAGATCGGTAGCTCTCTCAGTAAGACCAGGGAGATGCCCTGGGCGGCCGACATGCCACGTCATGGAGTGAACCGAGCGGGCTCAACGCTGTGGTGCCGGACCCAGCCGTCATTCCGCCTCTTGGCAGCCCCAAACCCTCGAACAGGCCTGGCACTCGACTGGCTCGGAGGGCATTTCCGAGCGGCCGCGACCCCCCCGTGGATCGCCTAATGGCTCGCGGACTCACTGGACAAGAGCCGGGCAACCTCGTCGCGCTCCGGCCAAGGGATCGGATTGCCCTGAGTGTCGTACAACCCCACACCAGGTTCCGCAATACCGATGGTCGCTGCCTGGTGGTTTCGGGCAACAAAGGCCTGAAGGGCCGACTCGGCCCGGTCGAGCGGGAAAGCGGCGATCAGGCTCCCAGAGGCGAGCGTAGCCCAAGGGTCGGCGCCGAGTGCCCGGCATACCTCCCAACCTGGCTCGAACCAGATCACGGCTTCCCGGTCGATGCGGAGACGGACCTCGGAGGCGTGTGCGACCTCGTGCAGGCCGGCGGCGAGGCCTCCTTCTGTCGGGTCATGCAGGGCGGTGGCTCCGAGCTCGGTGGCCAGAAGTGCTGGCTCCACCACCGAGATGCCTGGACGGTCCAGGGCCCCGCGGGCCGCCTCCAGAAGGGTGGGGTCCAGCGAGCCGAGGCGATCGGTCGCCTCCAGGGCCAGGACGGCTGCCCCCTCGATGGGTGCGGGTCCCACCTGGAGGATGGAGTCTCCGGGGCGGACGCCCCCAGTCGCCACGAACCCTCCGGTCTCGGCTAGGCCAAGCATCTGACCCACCACGACCGGCTGCGTTACGGCAGGGGTGACCTCTGTGTGACCTCCCACCAGATGAGCACCGATGGAAACGAGGCTGCGCCGCATGGTGGCGAAAAGGTCGTGGATCGCCGCCTCCGTGGTGCCTGGGGGAACGAGGACGACCGCCAGGAACCACCGAGGGCGAACGCCGGTGACCGCCACGTCGTTCGCGTTGACGATCACCGAAAGCCGTCCGATCGCTTCACTGGTGAGAGTGATCGGGTCGGTGGCGGCCACGAGAACTCCGCCGGGGACCTCGATGGCGCAGGCATCCTCTCCAACGCCGGGACCCAGTCGGAGCTCGGGGGGTTGGGGCGGGAGCTCCGCAAGCAGACGCGCCAGCAGGTCGACCGGGAGCTTCCCCCTCGGAAGGCGCACGCTCGAGTCCCAGGCCGGGTTCACTCCGACAGGGTAGAACGTGAGCGACTCGGTCTCGTGGCAGAGCAGCGCAGGGCCGACACGGGCGTCCATCTGCCCTGCAACCCCAGGGCCGGAAGGCCCTAATGGCACGTGTCGAGGCAGGGGGAAGATCGTGGGAGAGTCCATGGCCGTTTACAGGGTTGGGCCAGGAGGAGTGAGGATTATGCGGGGCACGGTCAAATGGTTCAGCGATCAGAAGGGATACGGGTTCATCACCGGTCAGGACGGCAAGGACGTATTCGTCCATCACTCCGCGATCGCCGGGGCAGGTTTTCGCACCCTGACTGAAGGACAGGAGGTCGAGTTCGACCTGGTCCAAGGACCGAAGGGTCTACAGGCAGCGAACGTGCACCCCCTTCAGCCGGCGCAAGGATAGCCCCATTACGGGGCTCAATGTGGGTGACCGATCGCAGGAACCGCTTTGTGTAAGGAGAGCGAGTTCCTAATGCGCCTGGATGGGGATGTCCCAGGACGCCCTGCGGATCACCTGGAAGCGCGAGGAGGTCGACGCCCGGCTGAAGAAGCATCATGAAGGCCATCCACAAGCAGTGCCGGGACACAGCGCAGGAGTACGGCACGCCGGGCAACTACGTCAACGGCGCGAACATCGCGGGGTTCGTGAAGGTCGCAAGAGCCGCGTCGGCCGTGGAAGCGAACGATCTTCCGCTCCTCAAGGAAGACCGCGGGGCGTCCAGAGCGGCGGGCGCTCCCTTCCCTCCCGGAAGGTTGGCTCGGCGGCGCCGGAAGCCGTTTCGACCCTCGAAGACGGCGAAGGTCCCCGCCAAGCCGTGGAGGCGACCCCTCGCCTGCTCGCGATCGTGCGACCGCACGGCAACCCGAAGGGTGCAAGCCCACAGCGGCGACGCGGCCTTGGACAGGATCGCGCGCACGTCCCCCTCGACCGTCGGGTCTGGCGCCGGTCGGTGGCCGCCCCTCCCCGACCAACCCGCCAGGAGAACCGACCCGGTCCGAAAGCAACCCCACCGCCGGGCTGAACGGCCCTACAGCCCTGAGGAAGTGCGGGCCATCCTAGTTACGAGGAGACGAGCGTCCCTCGCGTTTTGCCTAGGGAAGGAGGCGATGGTCATGAGACACATGACCAGAACGCCCAGAAGGATCATCCTCTTCTCGCTCATCGGCGCCCTTGCATTGATCGCTGGTGCCTGTGGCGAGGAAAGGGAAACAACGCCGGGGGCAGCTCCGGAGCCCAAGCTCATCGTCGGCGCCGTCCATGTGGGCTCGGTTGATGATGCCGGCTACAACCAGGCGCAGCACGAGGGTCTCATGGCCATGAAGGATGCGGTGCCCGGTGTGGAGGTGATCGAGGCTGAAAACGTCCCCGAAGGTCCGGATGTGACCAAGGTCATGCAGAACATGATCAACGAGGGGGCGAGGCTCATCTTCCCGCAGAGTTTTGGATACATGGACTTCGCGCTTGATCTTGCGAAGAGCAATCCAGACGTGGTCTTCGAGCACCCCGCCGGCTACAAGGTGGCGGAGAACTTCGGCAACTACTGGGGTGCGAGCGACCAGCTTCACTACGCCTTGGGTGTCGCCGCCGGGAAGATGACCGAGAGCGACAAGATCGCGTTCATCGGTGCGATGCCTATCCCGCAGGTGATCTACTCGATCAACTCCTTCCACCTCGGGGCTCGTTCGGTCAACCCGGACGTGACGACGACGGCGATCTTCACCGGCTCATGGTCGGATCCCGGGAAAGAAGCCGCCGCAACGAACAGCCTGGCGGACCGCGGTGTCGATGTGATCGCTTCACTCGTCGATTCGCCGATCACGGTCGTTCAGACATCCGAGCAGCGCGGGATCTGGGCCATCGGTTACCACTCCGCGGCTGCAGCCGAGTTCGCGCCCGAGTACTGGCTCAGTGGGGTCGACTTCAACTGGGCACCGCTGTTTACTAAGTACGCCGAGCAGGTCATCGATGGAACGTGGGAGCCGACCTTCGATCGTCCCGGGCTGGATCAGGGAGTCGCCCGCCTCGCTCCGTTCGGCCCGAACGTTCCGATGGACGTCGAGAGCGCCGTGCTCTCCGTGGTGGACGACTTCATCACCGGTGATCTCAAGAGCCCCCTGGCCGGGCCGGTCTACGACCAGGACGGCAAGCTTCGCATCAAGGCCGGAGAGATCCCTTCTCCGGACCTGACGAACGAGATCGACTGGTTCGCGGAAGGCATAATCGGGCAGACGAAATGAGCAGCGTCGTCGTCGATCTCAAGCAGCGGATCGACGAGGCGAACCGGGAGGCGGCAGCCATACTGGTCGCTGCCTCTCCCGTCCTCGTGGACATCGCTCCCGCAGGAGAGGTGATCGAGGGGCTCGAGGACCGGATGATCCTTCACGCCGGTCCTCCCATCGAATGGAGCCGCATGTGTGGTGCCCAACAGGGCGCGGTCGTCGGCATGACCCTGTTCGAGGGGTGGGCATCGTCCCCGACCGAGGCATACAGCATGCTCGAGCGGGGCGAGATACGACTCGAACCCGCCCATCATCATCACGCGGTCGGCCCGATGGCGGGAACGATCTCGCGCTCTCTGCCGGTATGGGTCGTGGAGAACACGGCGCATGGGAACCGCGCTTGTTGCCGGCCCGCCGAAGAGCGTCAGCAGTTCGGAGACTACGGTGACGAGGCCATCGAGGGCCTGAATCGGTGGCGTCACGTCATCGCGCCGGTGCTCAGGAACGCGGTGGCTCACGAGCAGGGCATCAACCTCAAACCGATAATCACAAAGGCGCTGCAAATGGGAGACGAGCTCCACAACCGCCCGAACGCGGCCTCCGGTCTCTTCGCCACGACGATCGCTCCCGCGGCCGTTGCCGCCAACGTCGACCAAGAAGCGATCATCGCCACGCTGCAGCACCTCCGCTACAACGACTTCCTGTTCCTCGGTATCTCCATGGCGAGCGCCAAGGGCGCGGTGGAGCCGGCCGAAGGCATCCAGTTCAGCACGATGGTCACGGCCATGGCACGCAACGGGACCGAGTTCGGGATACGGGTCAGCGGCTTGCCCGGCGAATGGTTCACCGCACCGGCGCCGAAGGTGGAAGGCCTCCTGCTGCCCGGATACGACGAGGGCGACGCCGGCCTCGACATGGGCGATTCGGCCATCACCGAGACCGTCGGCTGGGGAGGCTTCGTCATCGGCGGCGCGCCCGGGATCCTCGCTCTGACGGGCGGAACGCCGGAAGAGGCGCGCGGCTACACGCGCGCGATGCGAGAGATCACCCTGACCACGAGTCCGGACTACCGCATGCCCGCCTTCGGGTTCGAGGGAGCACCGGTCGGGATCGACGTCCGCAGGGTCGTCAAGACCCGCACCCTGCCGATCATCGACACGGCGATCGCCCACAGGAAGGCAGGGCACCCCAAGATCGGAGCCGGCCTGGTCAGGCCTCCGATGAAGTGCTTCGAAGACGCCCTGACTGCCTTCGCTCGAAGGCACGGCGTATCATGAAGGCCGTCGCGTCGGCGTGCACGATCCGGAAGAACCGCTACGTCGACTCCGTGCTGCTGATGCACCTGAGCAAACGGCTGTCGCAGGAACCCGGTGTCACCGACGCCTTCCTCGTCATGGCGACGGACGCGAACCGCTCGAGGGCGGTCGACTCCGGCTATCCGGAAAGCGAGATCAAAGTTGCCGGTCCGGACGACCTGCTCGCGTGCGTACGCGCGGTGTCGGAGGAGGCGGCCTCGAAGGCGCTCGGCAAGCTCGATGCGTTGCTTGACGAGCAGCGCAGCCAGAACACGGCGACCGTAAGAAGCATCGATGAGGCCCTCGCCGCCCTCCCTGCGGCGAACATCGTTGCGGTCTCCGTTCCCGGAGCGTTCGCAGCGAACGAAGCTCGTCGCGCTCTCGAGCGAGGGCTCAACGTCTTCCTGTTCAGCTCGGGCGTCCCTCTCGCCGACGAGCGAGAGCTGAAACGGGAGGCCTCCCGCAAGGGCTTGATCGTGATGGGACCCGATTGCGGGACATCGATCATCTCCGGAGTGGGTTTCGGTTTCGCCAACGGCGTCCGGCGCGGGCCCGTAGGCGTCGTCGGAGCTTCCGGGACCGGGATCCAAGCGATAACGACCCTCGTCCACAGGATGGGATCGGGAATCTCGCACGCGATCGGCGTCGGGGGCAGAGACCTCTCCGATCGGATCGGAGGGATCTCGACGCTGGCTGCGCTGGACGTGCTCGACGCCGACGACACGACCGAGGTGATCGTTCTGGTCGCCAAGTCGATCGGCGAGAAGACGCGAGCGGCCCTTGGGCAGCGGCTGCACTCGATGTCCAAACGGGCGATCGAGTGCTATCTGGGTCCGGCAGGTCCGACCCTGGAAGACGCCGCCGTGGAAGCCGTTCGGGCGTCGGGTCGAAGGCCGCAGGACTTCGGGATTCCCTCCTCTTCCGAGGTAGACCACCGCACCCCTCATCCCTCCCGCCGCTTCATCCGTGGTGTGTTCGCAGGCGGCACGTTCTGTTCCGAGGCTCAGGCGGTCATGCTCGATGCCGGGATCGAGGCCCGGTCCAACGCCCCGCTGCTCCCCCACCTCGAGCTTTCCGATGCCGGGAAGAGCGAGGGCCACAGCCTCGTGGACATGGGGTCCGAGGAGTACACCCTGGGTCGCCCGCACCCGATGATCGACGCCCGTGCCCGGTGCGAGCGACTGGTTCAAGAGGGCCGCGACCCCGAGACGAGGGTGATCCTCATCGACGTCGTCCTCGGCTACGGCGCGGCGGCCGACCCTGCGGGCGACTTGACCGCCGCGCTCCGACAGGTGGAGCGGGAATCGGACGGCGAGATCGCCATCGTCGCATCGGTGTGCGGCACCGAGCTGGACCCTCAGGGACTGGAACGCCAAACGAAGACCCTGCAGGATGCGGGTGCGTCGGTTTTCGACACGAGCTCCAGGGCAGCGCGGGCCGCGCTCGCGCTTGCGGGGATCGTGCCATGACGCTCGCCGAGCTCTTCGCTGCTCCCCCCAAAGTGATCAACGTTGGTGCGGGGAACTTCGCCGAGGCCCTGGTCGCGCAAGGCGCCGAGGTCGTCAACGTCCTGTGGAGCCCGCCACCGAGCATCGATCCAGAGATCGAACGCTTGCTGGAGAAGCTGATATGACCCGGCCTCGGACGCTGCCTGGCGAACCCCTCCCTGCAACCAAGCAGGTGCCGGCGGTCGCGACACGGGGCGTGACCAAACGCTATGGGGACGTCCTCGCCAACGACGACGTTGACTTCGCCGCCTTCCCCGGCGAGGTTCACGCGCTGCTGGGCGAGAACGGGGCGGGCAAGAGCACGCTGGTCAAGATCCTCTATGGCTACATCCGGGCCGACCACGGTCACATCCTGATCCAGAACCGACGCAGAGAACTGAAGTCGCCCGCGGATGCGCGCCAGCTCGGGATCGGGATGGTGTTCCAGCAGTCGACCCTCATCCCCGCCTTCACCGTCGCCGAGAACATCGCGCTGGTGCTGCCCGATCTCTCCCCCGTCATCGATCTGGGCGACATCGCCAAACGAGTGACGGAGGTTTCCTCGCGCTACGGGTTGAGCGTCGATCCGTGGCGGCGTGCGGGGCACCTCTCAGTCGGCGAGCAGCAGCGCGTCGAGGTCGTCAAGCTGCTCCTGGCGGGAGCACGTGTGCTCATCTTCGACGAGCCCACGAGCCTCCTGACGGCTCAGGAGATCGACGCGCTCTTCGACGTGTTCGGGAAGCTTCGCGCGGATGGATTCCCGGTCATCTTCATCACCCACAAGCTTCACGAGGTCATGTCGTGCTCGGATCGGATCACCGTGATGCGACGTGGCCGAATCACAGGCACCGTGCTCAGCACGGACACCACCGAGCAGCAACTGGTCGAGCTGATGTTCGGCGAGAGACCGGCTCGCGCGTCGTCGCCCCGGCCCGCGCAGCCCGGAACTGGGGCACCGCTGCTCGAGCTCAACGACGTGTTCACGTATCCCACCGACGGCATCCCTCTCCAGGAGATCCGGCTCGTCATCCGGCCGGGCGAGATCGTGGGCGTCGCCGGCGTCTCGGGGAACGGTCAGCGTGAGCTGGGCAACGCGATCCTCGGCATCCAGCGATTGAAGAGCGGTTCGAAGACCCTCTTCGGCCAAGACGCCTCCCGCTGGTCGGTAGGCCGGATCCGAGACGCGGGGGTCGGCTACATCCCCGAGAACCCGATGGGCACAGCACTCATCGCCGGCATGACGGTCGAGGAGAACATGGCGCTGTCGGAGCCCCAGCGCTTCGAACTTCACCGGGGGCTGTCGATGAACTGGGGTGCGGTCGGCGCGGTGCTGGAGGACGCGTTCAACCAGCTCGACCTCGACCCTCTACCGGGCTCCACGCGCGTCGGCATGCTCTCGGGCGGCAACGCTCAGCGCTTCGCGTTCGTCCGAGAGCTCTCGCGCCATCCCCGCCTGCTCGTCGCGGCCTACCCGACGAAGGGACTCGACGTTCCCACAGTGGCGGGGGTCCAGCGATTGCTGCTCGGCACGATAGACGCTGGAACGGGCATCCTGCTCGTGTCTCACGACCTGAAGGAACTGCTCGCGTTGTCCGACCGGCTCCTCGTGATGCGCGGGGGCCGGATCGTCGCCGAGCTCGATCCCGATGCGGCGGACGTCTACAGCCTCGGACTTCTGATGACCGGAGGGGAGGGATCAGGTGGCCGGGCCTCGGGCGCATCCGGGTAGCTTCAGCGGCTGGCCATTGCCGCGGGCCGCGGACGCGGCCGCGCGCGGAGCTCTCGTCGTCACCGCTGCCTTCGGCGCCTTCGCGCTGATCATGCTCCTCTACGAGAGAAACCCTTTCGGTGCGCTCGCCGCGATGGTCTCGAGCACGCTCGGCACGAGCTATGGCCTGTCCGAGGTTCTCGTGAAGATGAGCCCGATGCTGCTCACCGCGGTGGCGGTCGCCGTCCCCGCCCGCCTCGGACTCGTCAACGTGGGGGGCGAGGGCCAGATGTTCATCGGGGGCCTGTGCGCGACGTGGGGCGCGCTCACCTTCCAGGGTCTGCCGGGCTGGTTGCTGCTTCCTCTGATGGCGATCCTCGCGTTCGCCGGAGGGGGACTTTGGGCGGGCGTCACGGGATGGATGCGCGCGAGGGGGTGGCTGACCGAGGTCTTCTCGACGCTGCTCCTCAACTACATCGCGATCCTGCTCGTGAACTTCCTGGTGTTCGGTCCGTGGCGCGATCCCGGGAGCGGTAACTACCCGCAGACGCGACCGATCCCTGACACCGCCCATCTCCCCCTCCTCGGTAACACGAGAGTTCATGCGGGGATCTTCGTGGGACTCCTCGCGATCGTCCTGTTCTATCCTTTCCTGAAGAAGACCCGCTTGGGGCTGCAGATGAGAGCCGCCGGGGGCAATCCCGTAGCCGCCGCTCAGACGGGAATCCGCGTGGGCCGCTACATCGTCATCGCGATGTTCGTGGGAGGGGGGCTCGCGGGACTGGCGGGGATGACGCAGGTCGCCGGTATCCAGTTCCGGCTCAATCCCGGCCTCGCCGCCTACGTGGGGTACACCGGCTTCCTGATCAGCTGGCTTGCGGGACACCGCCCGCTGGCGATCGTGCCCATGGCGTTCCTGCTGGCGGTTCTCGCGGGCGGCGGTGACATCCTGCAGATCACCCAGGGCGTGCCGTACGCGGTCGTGAACGTCCTCGTAGCTCTGTCCCTGTGTCTCATGCTCGCGGTCCGCGCGCGGCGGGTGCCGTCATGAACCTCGCCGTATGGGTCGGGGGGGTCGCGATCGCGATCCAGGTGGGCACCTCGGTCTTGTATCCGACGCTCGGCGAGATCCTGGGGCAACGCTCCGGCCTCGTCAACCTGGGCATCGAGGGCGTCATGCTCATGAGCGCCGCGGTCGGGTACGCCGTCACGGCGGTGACGGGGAACATCCTCCTGGGAGTGCTGGCCGGCGTCGCAGCGGGCGCTGCCTTCAACCTTGTCTTCGGCGTTCTGGTAGTGACCCGGCGAAGCAACCAGCTCGCCAGCGGCCTCTCGCTCTATTTCCTCGGCGCCGGCCTCAGCGCGCTCATCGGAGTGTCCTTCATCGGCCAGCGCATCGACGGGCTCAGGCAGCTCAGCTTCCCAGGGCTGTCGTCGTTACCCAGTCCCTGGGGCCGTCTCTTCCAACAAGACATCCTGGTCTGGCTGGTGGCGCCGATCGCCTACCTTTTGTGGTGGGTGCTCTCCAGGACGCGCTGGGGGTTGAAGCTCCGAGCCACGGGTGAGGATCGAAACAGCGCCTACGCAGCGGGCGTTCACCCGAGCCGGCTGCAGTACCAGGCACTCGGCATCGCGGGAGCCCTCAGTGGGCTCGGCGGAGTCGAGCTCGCACTGGGATACACGAAGACGTGGCAAGAGTTCATGACCAGCGGTCGGGGATTCATCGCCATCGTGATCGTCATCTTCTCGTTGTGGCACCCCCTCCGGGCGGTCGGTGGTGCCCTCTTGTTCGGTGCCGCGACCGCGCTCGGGTTGCAGCTTCAAGCGCAGGGCGCCTCCATCTCGCCCTATCTGCTCGACATGCTTCCGTATCTGGTAACGCTCACGGTGGTCTTGATCTGGGGCCGTCCCAAAGCCTTCACCGCGCCGATGGGCCTCAGAGAGGTCTTCCAAGGAACCGCTAAATGACCACGCGTGCGCTCTCGTCCGGAGTCCTCGTCGATCGGCTGATGCGTGGCCCTACGACGACGGCGATCGGCCTTGGACACAGGCATCTGAGAGTGGGACGTTATGTCGTGAGCCTGACGCCGCCGGGGTCTCCCCGCATGCCCAATGGGATCGAGTGCGCCCTTGTGCTCGGCAGAGGCCAGGAAGCCGTGATCGGCGACGGCGCCTTGCGCGCGGACAACGCTCGAGTTCTGACCGGACCGGTCTGGGACTCCCGCCCGACGGTCGGAGTACTGCTCGAGGCGTCGCCCCTCCAACACTTTGACGTGGACGCACTGATCGGAGCGGGGCCCGGCCTGACGCCTCAGGGTGACGACGTTCTGATCGGGTTCGTCGCCGGACGAGTGCTGTTCCACGACGATGTCATGACAGCGCGGAGGATCCTCCTTGCTTCCGCCGGCAAGACGACGGCGCTAAGCGAGACCTTGCTGCTTCATGCAGCCCGGAGTGAACTGCCCGAGCAGGCACACGATCTGCTGGCGACGGGCGTTGCCGATCGGCTGCTCTCCTTCGGACATTCTTCGGGCAAAGCGATGCTGCTTGGTCTGGCCCTAGCCTGTCGAAGAAGCCCCCGATCCTCGACCCGCCCGGCGGAAGAGTTTCCCCTCGACGGAGTGGAGGGGATCCAAAGCACGGTCGTGCGCATCTATCCAGTCGCAGGTGCGTAGAACGTCGTCGTTTCTCCCACCCTGCGCCAGCCACGGTCGATGGCAGGGCGGCCGTGAGGATCGTCGTCGCCTCGGAGGAAACGCGCGCCTTCGTCGGGGCGAACCACCAGAAGCCGAAAAGCCCAACGGCAAGAGGACGAACGACACCCAACACAGACGTCGACAGCCGACAAGCTCGAAGAGGAACCAGAGTGCCTGCTTAGAGGAGGTGTCAGTCATGAGACTCTCGAGCTTGGGCCATCCGGCGTTCCCCTCTTGGGCGGAGAAGGCTGCGCGCGAACGGCGGGCGGCGCTCATTCCGATCACGGCCGTGCATACGCTCGGCCTTCTTCGCGATCGACTCCTGCCTCGGCTACCTCACCTATTCAGGGTTGACGAAGCGGTCGGATCGCCGAGCCGCGATCGCCTGTGAAGTGGTTGCCGGCGAGGCGCTGATCTATGCGGGGAACGGCTGGCGCTGTCCTCTCACAGACCTTGCCGAAGGACTCGGCGCCGCTCACGGCTCGGTTGCGGACATCTACCTGCCCCGGTGGGTCGAGGCCCGCCTGCGGCAGATCACGACCCCGATCTTCGCTCTCGCGGTGTTCCTGCACGGGAGAAACATCCTGAGGGAGCACGCGCAAGATTTCCTCTCTGCTTGTGGGCGCCGTCGCGTTCACCGCGTATCTGGCGATCCGTCCTCGGATGCTTCGTTGGGGCGCGACCGATGAGGAGGTGGCCGAGGCCCTACCCGGAGACGATCGCGTACCGCAGCCTCGTGTCCTGACGACTCGCCGTTGCCCTCCACGCCGTTGGAGCGGACGCTGACGCGCGTCGTTTCGCCGCTCGCGTGGTCGTGTACGAACTCGTCGTACAGGTCGTTGCGGTCATCGTCGACCAAGTTGGCCGCGTCTGAGACGAACACGACGACCTGCCCGTCCTCCGGGATCGCCGGCTGGGAGCTCGGGCGGGCGACCTCGGAGCCGTCGGAGGCAACGCTCACGCGGATCGTGGTCGCCGTCTGGGCACCCGCGGCGGTCGCCAGGCCTCCCACGAGCAGCGCGAGGCAAAGAGCCAGTCGCCGAGACAAGCCGGCCGGCCAGCACGCCGAGCACGAACGTGGTCGTGGCCGAGGCATTGGCCTTGGCAACGCCCCTCTCCTCCACCAGTCCCGCACATCGGCCGGCGTGAAGCTGTCGACGCCTGCCCTCGGATGCCAGCCCGCGGCCAGCGGAGGTCAGCCCTGCGCCGACGGCACGACGATGACAGGTCGGTGCGAGTGGTGGACGAGATGATGGCTGACTGCCGAGCACGAGCTCGGCGAAGCCTCCGCGCCCGCGCCTGCCCACGACGATCGCGTCCGCGTCTTCGGACTCCGCCACCTCGATCAGCGCCTTGGGCTCGCCCTCGATCGTCTCCGCGGGATAGCGGACGCCGGCCTGGGCGAGCGCCCGGCACCACTGCTTCTCGAGCATCTCTGTGCGTGCTCGCGCCATTCCTTCCACGCGACGGGCCACCACTTTCACTGCCCGCGTGGCGCCGTCGGACCCATCCACACCGACGACGATCCGCCGGAACCCGTCTCCTTCGTCATCTCTCATCCGTCGCTCATCTCCTCCGACTTCTCCGCCGTCGACACGATCGGCACGAAGGCGGCGTGTTCGCCGCGGAACAGATCCACCGTCCGGACCCGTACGGATTCGGTCCGAGTTCCGGCTGCGAACGCGACGGTGTCGCGCTTGAGCACGCAAGGGTCGACGAGCGTCTCGGCGTCGAGCAACCAGCCGAGCACCGGGGCACCGCCCAGCTCGATGGATGGGAAGTCACCCTGGAGCTCGTTCTCCGTCGCGAGATGCGCGGCGGGATCGTCGAGCACTTCCCGGACGAGATGCATGTCGAGCCGTCGGGAAGCTGGGATAACCGCTACGGCGTGCCGCCCCCGCGTGTCGATGACAACCGCCTTCAGGACGAGATCGGCGTCCACGTGGAGGGCGCGGGCCTCGTCGAGCGACGTCGTCGAAGGGTCGTGGTGGATCACCTCGTACGGCACGCCACGTCCATCCAGATAGTCGGTGACGATGGACATGTCACACCTCCTCTGTCACTCAGGACGCTAGGTGGCCCCCCTTCCGGTACGAAGGGACGAACGTCCTTACGGTTCTGGGCACCTCGGCACCTGGCCTGCGCAGAGGCCGGCGATGGGCTGGTTTCCGGCGACCTCAGCCATCTCCATGCTGAGTCGGACCGCGATGGCGCGGAGAGGACGTCGGCGACGAAAGCGCGCGGGGGGGCCCATCCTCGGGTGCTGGCGCACCGTCGGCGGGGTCGGGCCGCCTCGTCTTGCTGGGGCTTCTCGCTGACGCCAGCCCCGCATCGACCGAAGGCCCCGGAGGAGGGGTGACCTTCGTCCGGTGGAGCCCTCTTCGTGCCGGCTTAGCGTCGGAGTGGTCGGAGGGCGGCCAAAGCCCTCCACGTCGGAAGGAGGGTGCCATGTCACGGGCACTGAACCTCCGGGCTGACATGGCCGGCGCTCCCCTGAAGCGCGAGCTCGGCCTGCCCGCCACCACGGCGTTGGTGGTCGGCAACATGATCGGCTCGGGAATCTTCCTGCTCCCCGCCTCGCTGGCGGCGGTCGCCCTCGCAACGGGGTCGGGATCGCTGCTCGCGTGGGCACTGACGGGGGCCGGCGCCATGCTCCTGGCTGCCGTCTTCGCGACGCTCGGCCGGGCGTATCCACGAACTGGCGGGCCGTACGCGTTCGCACACCGCGCGTTCGGCGACTTCATCGGGTTCCAGACGGCGTGGGGTTACTGGATCGCCGCTTGGGCCGGCAACGCCGCGATTGCCATCGCGTTCACGGGCTATCTGGCGGTCTTCTGGCCGTCGCTTGTCGCGAGCAAGATCGCGATGGCCAGCGTGACGATCGGCGTCGTGTGGCTGCTCACGCTCGTGAACATCCTCGGCGTGCGAGAGACCGGAGCCGTGCAGCTCTTGACCACCGTCTTGAAGTTCATCCCGCTCGCCCTGATCGGGCTCGTCGGCCTGTTCTTCATGAAGGCAGACAACTTCACCCCGTTCGCACCGAACGGCTTCGGAACTGGAGACGGGATGTGGGGCGGGATCACCGCCGCCACCGCCCTCACGCTGTGGGCGTTCATCGGGCTGGAGTCCGCGACGGTCCCGGCCGAAGAGATCAAGGACCCCGAGCGGAACATCCCTCGGGCGACCGTCCTCGGCACGCTGGTGACGACGCTCGTCTACATCGTCGCCACGGTTGCGATCATCGGGATCCTGCCGATGACCCGGCTCGCCGACTCCGCCAGCCCGTTCGCCGCGGCCGCCGCCGAGATGTTCGGCGGAACGTGGGGCAAGATCGTGGCCGCCGTCGCCCTGATCTCGACGTTCGGCTGCCTGAACGGGTGGGTCCTCATCCAGGGTCGCATCCCGCTCGCCGCCGCCCAGGACGGCCTGTTCCCGAAGCGGTTCGCCCGGGTGCACGGCAGGCGCGGAACGCCGGTCTTCGGGCTCGTCGTCTCGTCGCTGCTGATCTCCGCGCTCATCGCGATGAACTACAACAAGGCGCTCGTCGACCAGTTCACGTTCATCATCCTGCTCGCGACGCTCACGACGATCATCCCGTACGCCTTCGCCGCGGCCGCAGAAGTGTACCTGTTCATCGTCGAGCGAGAGCGGTTCGCCGGCCGCAGGCTCGCACGTGACACGGTCGTCGCGGCGCTGGGCTTCGCCTACGCCGTGTTCGCGATCTGGGGGACCGGCTGGGACATCATCGGCAAAGGATTCCTGCTGCTGATGCTCGGCGTCCCCGTCTACGTCTACATGGCCTGGCGGAACCGCCGCGTCACCCGCGTCCCGGAGCTCGCCGAGATGCCTCCTCTCCACACCGCGGAGGCCCAGCGTCCGATACGGGTGGAAGGGACGTGATCGCATGACAAGTCGCGTCCTCATCATGGGAGCCCCCGGCCGCGACTTCCATGACTTCAACGTCGTGTACCGCGACGACCCGGGTCGACGTCGTCGCGTTCACCTCGACGCAGATCCCGTTCATCGCGGACCGGCGCTACCCGGCGGAGCTGACAAGCTCCCGATACCCGGATGGGATCGGGATCCACGACGAAAGCGAGCTGTCGGAGCTGATCCACAAGCTCGACGTCGACGATGTCGCCTTCTCGTACTCGGACGCGAGCCACGAGTACGTGATGCACAAGGCGAGCGAGGTGCTCGCCGCCGGGGCCAACTTCGCCCGGACCTGGCGGCACCGCGGCTCGCCGAGTTCTGCCAGTGTCTTGCGTCCGGTCCGCATAGGTCGCCGGCCGACTCACTAGCATGGGGCCCGTGAGGACCGATCGGCGCCGGCCAGTCGGCGCGGGGGCGCCCGGGACCATCCGCGAGGATGCCTGGGAGCCGGGTGTCCTGCTGCGAACGGCGATCCTCGCTCCAGAGGCCGCCCTGTCGGAGCTTCGTACCTCTCGCGATGGCCTCTCTCCAGACGAGGCCGCTGCCCGGCTGGTGCGGGCGGGGCCGAACCAACTCCCGAAGCCACGCGGGCCGCGGCTAGTGAGGCAGCTCCTGGACCAGCTGCTCCACTTCTTCGCCCTGATGCTCTGGGTCGCCGCCGGGCTCGCGTTCGTCGGGGGCATGCCGCAGCTCGGCATCGCGATCATCGTGGTGATCCTGGTGAACGGTGCGTTCAGCTTCGCCCAGGAGTACCGGGCCGAACGGGCCGTGCGAGCTCTCTCCGCCCTCCTCCCGGAGACGGTGGTGGTCAGGCGGGGAGGAAGGAAGCTCACCGTCCCCGCCGCCGAGCTCGTTCTCGGGGATATCGTGCTGCTCCGGGAGGGAGACCGGATCTCGGCCGATGCCCGCGTCATCCGCTCGTCGGAGCTTCGGGTCGACATGTCCACGCTGACAGGAGAGTCCAAGCCGGTCGCCCGTGTGGCCGAACCGGTGACGGATGCGTCGCCCGATCCGCTCGATGCCCCGAATGTCGTCTTCGCCGGTACCTTCGTGACGTCGGGCTCGGGCGTCGTGGCGGTGGCGGCCACGGGGGCGGCGACCCGGCTGGGGGGTATCTCCAGGCTGACCGGCGAGGTCATCCGCCGGCCCACCCCGCTCCGGATCCAGCTGAACCGGGCCGTGCGCATGATCGCCGCCTTCGCCGTGGTCACGGGCGTGGCGTTCTTCGGCGTCGCACTCGCGCTCGGTACCCCCGCCCGGGACGGGTTCCTGTTCTCGGTGGGGGTGATCGTGGCCCTGGTCCCCGAAGGGCTCCTGCCAACCCTCTCCCTGTCCTTGGCCATGAGCGCCACCCGCATGGCCCGTCGAGGCGCCCTCGTCCGGCGCCTCGAGTCGGTGGAGACCCTCGGCTCCACCACCGTCATCTGCACGGACAAGACGGGGACGATCACGACGAACCAGATGACGGTGAAGGCCGTGATCCTCCCGCGCGGCCGGTACGCCACGACGGGTACGGGCTACGACCCGACCGGGGCCATCCTCACGGCCGAGGGTCGACCCCTCCTCGACGAGGAGTGGGCCGACGTGCGCCGTCTTCTCCACACCGCCGCGCTGTGCGGCGATGCCCGGATCGAGGAGGCGGCTGGACGCTGGCGGTGCGTGGGTGATCCGACCGAAGGCGCGCTCCTGGTCCTGGCGAAGAAGGGTGGGGTCGACCGAGAGGCCGAAGAGCGGACGGCTCCAAGGGTTCGGGAGTTTCCGTTCGAGTCCCAGCGCCAGCGGATGAGCACGGCCCACATACTTCCCTCGGGCGCCTACGAGCTTCTCGCCAAGGGCTCCCCCGAGGCCATCCTCCCGCTGTGCAAGAGCATCCGGGTGAACGCGGTGGCCCCGCCGCTCGGGGAGAAGGAGGAGCGTGAGGTCTTAGCCGCCGTGGACTCCCTGGCGGTCAAGGGCCTTCGGGTTCTAGCCTTCGCCCGGCGTGAGATCGAGGGAGGGCTCCCTGAGACGGCTTGGGAGGCCGAGCATGAGATGGAGTTCCTCGGGCTCGTGGGGATGGCCGACCCGGTCCGCCCGGAGGTCCCCGAGGCCGTCGCCCGCTGTCGGCGGGCCGGGATCCGGGTCATCATGATCACCGGCGACCACCCGGCCACCGCCATGACGGTGGCCCGGGAGGCCGGCCTCCCTGCCCACACCGTCATGCTCGGCTCCGAGCTCCCCGAGAGCGACGAGGCCCTGGGCAACCTCCTGGGCACCCACGAGGCGGTGCTCGCGCGGGTCGCCCCCGAGCAGAAGCTCCGCATCGCCCGGGCCCTCCAGGCCCGAGCCGAGGTGGTGGCCATGACCGGGGACGGGGTGAACGACGCCCCGGCCCTCCGCCAGGCTGACATCGGGGTGGCCATGGGCAAGACCGGGACCGACGTGGCCCGGGAAGCGGCGGACCTCGTGCTCCTGGACGACAACTTCGCCCACATCGTGGAGGCGGTGGAGGAGGGTCGGGCCGCCTACGACAACATGAAGCGGTTCCTGACCTACGTCCTCACCTCGAACGTCCCCGAGCTGGTCCCCTTTCTGGTCTGGGCGCTGTCCGGAGGCGCCGTCCCGCTCGTCCTGACGGTCCTCCAGATCCTGGCCATCGATCTGGCGACGGATCTGTTGCCGGCCCTGGCCCTGGGAGCGGAGCGACCGGCGCCGGGCGTCATGAAGCGGCCACCGCGGCCCCCCCGGGCCCGGCTGCTGGACCTCCCGGTGCTGGCCCGGGCCTACGGGTTCCTCGGCCCTTTTGAAGCGGCGCTCTCGATGGCCATGGTCCCCATCGGGGCCGCGCTGTTCCTCGGATGGAGCCCGGGCGAACCGCTGCCCCACTCGGGCGTCCCGGTGGCCATCCTCTCCACCATGGTCTGGGCGACCATCGTCATGACCCAGGTGGGCAACGGGTTCGCCTGCCGCAGCACGACGGCTTCGCTCCTTCGGATAGGACCCTTCTCGAACCGGCTTCTGCTCGTCGCGATCGGGATCGAGGTCGTGACCATGCTGGCGTTCATCTACCTCCCCGCTATCCGCGGGGTCCTCGGGCACCACGGGCTGTCGCCAGCCCAGTGGCTGCCCCTCCTGACAACCCCCTTCGTCCTGCTCGGCGCGGAAGAGGCCCGGAAAGCCGTCGTGCGCCGGCGAGCGGCCCCCGGCGTGGAGAGGTAATTGACCACCTCACGCCGTTTCCGAACCGCTGGAGCGCTCCTTGAGGAGGAAGAGTGGAGGGGGCAGGCCGTGATCGAGACGCTGCTGGCAGACGTACGGCGGCCTGGCAACCGCTGCTGATTGACGTGTCGCCGAGCGAGGCGCCGGAGCCCACGGGTACGGCTCCGCCGCCAGCCGTGAACCCGCGCCTCACGGCCACGATCCCAGTCGGCTCCTTGCCCACGCGATGTAGCGGTGGGCGCTGGAGCGGTCTGGGTCAGCGTGAACGACTTCCACGATGGCGAGCCGGAAACGCATTCGGTGTTGCGAATCGATCCCGCGACGAACGAGATCGTGGCCACCATCCCGGTGAGCTCCGCTGGCAACCTCGCTGTCGGATCTGACGGCGTCTGGGTGATCGGCTCCATGGAGGGAGCGCAGGACGTGGTCGTTCGGATCGATCCCAACAGCAACCGGGTCGTGGCAACGGTCCCCGTGGGCGGTTACGCGTTCGATGTGGCAGTCGACGCGATCGGCGTGTCGGTGACGCGGGATATTGATGGCCATGGTCGGTCGGGCGAGGTGATCCGCATCGATCCAACGACGAACGAGATCGTTGCCTGTATCCCCGTCGAGGGACGCATCCGCGACGTGGTGGTCGGCGAAGGCGGCGTCTAGGTCGTTGATTCCACGTCGACACTGCGGGTCGAGCCCTCGCTCATCCACATCGACCAGAGACCAACGAGGTGGTTGCGACGCTCCCCGGTCTCGCCGCCCTTGAACGTGGCCACCGGCGACGGCCTCGTGCGGATCAAGGGTTGGCTCTCGACGGTCGATCCAGGCGTGGGCACCGGAACGGGAGACCGGCCGTTGGCCCTCCGTCTCGACCCGGCAACGGACCGGATCGTGGGTGACCCTGTAGGGGGCAGAAACCCGAATCCGCCCGAATGTCGAGAGTCTTCGAGTTCGTCCCAGGTCTCCCGGCCCGCGCCAGCCGAAACTGAACCGCCCCGGGTTCCTTGGAGGCTCTGATGTTCCCCGGGTTCCGTGGAGTCCGTTCGTTTGACTTCATGCCGCTTCCGATGGGCGGGAGTGCATCTTCTCGAACTCGATCGGCGTGCGCATGGCGAGGGAGCTGTGTCTC